>Ga0209342_10007400_pt1 | contig 11057 bp, 7 predicted proteins | sample RifCSP16_2_FD_184023 | JGI IMG/M metagenome (GOLD analysis project Ga0209342, IMG submission 184023) | Soil microbial communities from Rifle, Colorado - Rifle CSP2_sed 16_2 (SPAdes) (version 2) | ecosystem: Environmental > Terrestrial > Deep subsurface > Rock core/Sediment | place: Rifle... | reverse complement strand
CATGGGCAAGGCCAGCTTCTTCACGTGGACCAGATAGTCGATGGGGTTCTCCGGGTCCGCGTTTTCCGGGGTCGAGACGTACCCGACGATCCGGATCTTGCCGATGCAGTTCCGCATGCACCGCGGGATGATCCCCTTCTCCATCGCCGGATAGCAGAAGATGCACTTCTCGGACACGCGGGTGGTGTGATTGTACATCGGCCGCTTGTACGGGCACGCCTTCACGCACTCCCGATAGCCGCGGCACCGCTGCTGGTCGATCAGGACGACGCCGTCCTCCTTCCGCTTGTAGATCGCCTTGCGCGGGCACGAGGCGAGGCAACCCGGGTACGTGCAGTGGTTGCAGATGCGGGCGAGGTAGAACTGCCACACCTGGTGCGGGATCTTCATGTGGTACTTGTCCTCGGTGAGCGCCCCGCTCGTCTCGTCCTCCCCGCGGTTCGGGTTCGCCCAGTCCTGGTCCTCCGGCCGCCACCCGAGCACCCGCTCCCCGTCCGGTGCGGCCTCGAAGATCGTCTTGCCCCGGTACACGGGATTCGCGCCGGACGTGTCCCAGGTCTGCTTGCCCTCCAGGTCGAGGATCCGCGCATCCCATCCGAGGGGATAGGATCCCCAGGGTTTCGTCTCCACGCTGTTCCACAACATGTATTCCTGGCCCTTGCCGGATGTCCAGGTCGTCTTGCACGCGAGCGTGCACGTCTGGCACCCGATGCACTTGTTGATGTCGAACACCGCGGCGACCTGCCGGTCCGGTCGCGACTCCTCGTATTCATACTTCATCATCCGGCCGATCTGCCAGTTCTTCACGTCGGGCATCCCGTCACCCCCCGTAGTCGCCCGCGAGGTAGCGTTCCATCACGATGCCTTGGTACGTCGGCCGGAATCCCTCCGCTGCAGGGCGCCACAGGCCCGTCCCCCCGATCCCGCCGGGCTCCGCGCGCGTGATCTTCACATACGCCTCTTTCGGCGCGCCGACGGCGCCGTGCACGTCCATCTCAAAGCCCTTGCCGATGAGCTGGCCGTAGTAGCTCTTCCGCACGAGGCTGTCCGTGAGGAGCGTGGGTTTGAGCCACGCGCGCGTGACGCTCTGATGCGAGCCGTACCGGTACATCGCCTGGTACCCGGTCCGCGGACTTTTCGCGAGGCCGTCTTCGCGGGCCTCGTGGCCCTCGACGCTCCCGTGCGTCGCGATGTGCATGTGGAACCACGCGCGGGCGGTCTTTCGCGGCATGTTCAAGTAGTACCGCGCTCGAACGAGCCACCGCATGATGCGGTAGTCGTCCGCGTTCGCCTGCCAGCCGCGGAACGGTCGGTCGGACGGATCTCCATCCACCCAGATGTAGTCGCCATCCTCGATGCCCAGGTCCTTCGCGTCGAGCGGGTTCATGTCCACGTACCCCTCGCCGACGTACGGGGTGCGCTTGTCGTGGCGGTAGAAGTCCCCGAACGGGCCGAAGAGGAGGATCGAGAGGTCCTGCGATGCCGCCATGGAGTGGCACGCGTGGCGGTACTTCGGCGTGTAGAGGATGAACTGGAACCCCTGGCTCGTGAGTGGGTGTCTCGTGGTCTTCAGTTCGGTCCAGCTCTTCACGACGTTCCGGACTTGGCGAACCTCTGCGGATAGATCCATGGGATCGAGGCCGTAATCCTGTGGCGGGCGAGGCGCGAGTGCAGGGTGGGGCTTCGACACGATCACGGCCGGCTCGTAGAACGTCGAGTCCACGGTCTCCCGCCACACGGGCATGTTCTCGCCGTGCTCGAGGAACTCGTCCTCGTCCCGGTAAAACTCGAGTCGGCCAGTCCGGTTGTACCAGGGCTTGCTCTCGTTCACCTGCTCCCATCCCACGATGCGGGGGCTGGTGCGCGTCAGGGTGAGGAACGGCACTCCGTTACTGCACGAATCGAGGAGGTCTTGGTAGGAATAGCCGCGACACGTGGTGCTGGCGTCGAGCACGCGCTGGATGTACTTCGTGTGCACCCCGTCGAGGACGTGCCGCCAGTAGTTCGCGATGCCCGTCGTGAGCGCAGGGTCCCCGAACTCCGCCGCGAGAGCCTGGGCGACGCCCGCGACGACCTCGAGGTCGTCCCGGAGCTCGAAAGGCGCAGGGATCGGCGTCGGGACGACCGCCTGGAGGAAGGGGTTCGTGCACGACGCGTAGATGTCGGCCACCTTCCGTTCGATCCACGCGGGGACGCCGAAAACGACGTCCGCGTACTCGCACGTCGCGGTCCAGAACCACTCGTTGACCACGATCGCCTCGATCTTCGGGATCGTGTTCATGATCACGTCGTGGGCCCACTTCGCGTTGCCCAGGATCGAGTTCGAGTTCGCCCACCAGGCGGTCTTCGTGGGCGTGGGCATGTGCGTGATGCCCGTGAAGAGCTTGTTGCCGACCCGGAGCGGCCGGTCCCCGTAGTTATAGAAATGGGCCGACTCACCCTTCCAGTACGACTTCGTCTTCGCGGGCTTCGTCGTGTCCAGCTCGACGTTGAACGGGTCCTCGCTCAGCCATTGCGGGAGCCCTGAGAAGGTCTCCGCGCGGTAGTTCCCCGCGTAGGAGCCGACCTCGCCGCCAAAACGGCCCTCGTTGCCCGTCAGGGACGCGAGGAGGAACACGGCCCGGTCCTTCAGGTCCGCGTTCCAGTAGTGGTTGGGTCCCATACCCGTCGTGAAGAGGACGGAACCCCGGTTCGCCGCCATGGTGACTGCGAGTTCCTCGATTGCCGCCGTCGGCGCCCAGCATATCTCGGACGCGGTCGCGGGGTCGAAGTTGTCCATGACGTACTGTTTCACGAGGTCGAAGACCGGTCGCGCCTTGACGGTCCCCCCCGCAGCGAGGGGGACGTCGAACTCCCCTTCGAGGGCCACGTTGATGCCGGCCGCGTCGAAGTTCGTCCCCACCTGATCTCGCGTGAGGACCCTCGGCGCTGCGATGGTCCCGTCCCACACGACGAAGTCGCCCCACTCCTGCCGAATCGCCGCCGGAACGAGCTGCTTCCCCTGGAGCGGCGATGGCGGGACAGGGTCCGTCGGCGCGAGCACCGTGATGTGGTTCGTGAGGTTCGCTTGCGTGTAGCCGGGGAACACGTCGGCGGCGTTCAGGAGCTTCCGCGTGTCCATGCGAACGAGCAGCGGTAGATCCGTGAACCGCTTCACATAGTCCGCATCATAGAGGCCGTCCCGGAGGAGGACGTGGCACACGCCGAACGCGAGCGCGGCGTCCGTGGCCGGTCGGATCACGATGACCTCGTCGGCCTTGTTGCTCGACGACTGGTATTCCGTCGCGATCGAGATGACCTTCGCCCCGCGCATGCGCGCCTCCGAGATCCAGTGGCCGTCCGGCATCTTCGTCGCGATCCAGTTCATCCCCCAGAGCGTGATCACGTTCGCGTGTTCCGCGGCATACAGGTCGAACTCGCTCGTCTTGACCCCCGTGACCATTGGGTGTCCAGGAGGCAGGTCCGTGTGCCACGCGTAGTTGTCCCACCCTCGGCCTCCGAGCGCCGCGCTCGGCCCGACGCCTCGGATCTTGTCGTCGACGAGGGCGAGCATGTTCACGAAACGGTACATGCTGCCGAATCGGATCGGCGATAGGAACGGCATGCCCCCGCGGGCCTTCATGGTCCGCGTGCCCGCGAGCTGCATCGCGTCGACCATCGCCTGGTCGTACCCCTGGGCCTCGAGGAGGGCCTTGCCGGCGGCCCCGCTGTATGTCTCCGCGACGTTCTTGAATGCCTTCGCCACGAGCCGAAAGACCTCGTCGTACGGGAGCTTCACCCACGGCTCCTTGCCGCGCCCCTCGAAGTATTGGCGGAGCGGGAGTCCGTCCGCCGCCCGCGGCATGCCCGCGTCGATCCAGTCCTTGAACCCCTGCCGGACCATGGCCCCCTTGACCCGCCGGTCAGAATAGAATCGTCGGATGTACGCGTGCCCCGACGGGCAGATCCGAGGGTCCCAGCGCGCGGAGCACCCGTTTCCGTAGAGGTCCGTCGCCTGGCCGTAGCCGAAGGACGGGTCGACCCACTTCACGACGCCGTTCTTCGCATGCGCCTTCAGCAGGCAGCCGTGCGTGTCGTTCGGCGCGCACAAGTAGTGGAACGTCAGGTCGTCCGAGTACAGCTCCCGATACACGCTCTCCCAGTCCCGGTTCGGGTAGGTCTCGAGGGGATTCAGGTCCTGGGAGATCGGTCTGAGGTGGTGCCCCGCGAAGACGATGCTCGGAATCGCAGCGGCCGCGACCGCGGCCGCCGCAGCGGGAGGGACGAGCCTGAGAAACTTCCGTCGAGAGAGGTGCCTGAGGGGATTCTCCTGTGACTCCTGCGCGCCCATTCTAACCCTCCTCGCGGCCAACGAGCACCGTCTCTTCATGGGCCCGCAGCATCTTTCGCCGTCGGACCTCCCACGGGACCGACTCTGGCTCCGATTCCCCGCCCCCGGAATCTAGGACGTTCCCTGCTGCCTCAATTGCACCGGCCGTTGACGTCGCCGCCACCGTGCCTGCTGCCGCCAAGGCAAGAGCCGACACGAACTTCCGGCGAGAGATGCCCGCACTCGGTTCCGAATCCGCCGCCATGCGATTCCTCCCGATGGACCGGGGACCCGACGGACTTGTCTAAACCTTCTCCCGAACCTGTTCGGCCCATGGAGGAGGCGTTCCCGTCCCGGGACGAGGACAATTACAGTCCTTAGGGACCCTCCATATACCCGAACCTGTACGGGAGGTCTGATGCAGGAGGCGACCCTCCGGGTTCGCGTTCCCGGTTGCTGGGTCGCCCGCTTCGCGGGGGACGGGCGGAGCGTGCGGATTGTGGACCGCAAAGCCATCGGCCGGCGGGCGATGGACAGTCTCGTGGAAATCCGGCGGCAAGGGAGTCCGTCCTCCTGGGACGAGCTCATCTCCAGCGTCCGCGAGGGAACCGCCATCACGAACTTTCGCGCGGTGGCGAGCGACGAGAAGCACCTGCTCGGCATCGTGCGCTGCCGGGACTGCAATTCGTGCCGCCAGCTCGTCGAGTCCGACTGCTTTGTGACGAACGCAGCGTCCCGGGACGGCTCGCTCGAATGGACCGTCCGCTTCGACGATCCGAAGAGGCTCGCCGAGCTCGTCTCCGTGCTCAATCGGAGACAGGCGACGGTGGAGGTGCGCCGGGTAACCCGCGTTCTGGGAACGTCGTCCCTCACCCCTCGGCAGTCGGAGGTCCTCACGCTCGCCTACGAGCTCGGGTACTTCGAGTTCCCCAAGCGGATCGGGATCGCCGCGCTCGCGAAGAGGCTTGGGGTCTCTAAGAGCACGGTCGCGGAAACGCTGCACCGCGCTGAGAAAAAAGCGCTCGGCACCGTGATCGCGGGCGGTCTATGACCCGAACGCGTTCGGGGTTAGGTTCGTCTGCCCGCCATGCTTGCCACCGTCCGTGACCCGGGTCGCGGCGGATGCCATGGCGGACGACTTCCCGAGGATTCTCCCCGAGGATTCCGTCCGAGAGGCGGTCGGCAAGCTCCTCGGCTCGGGATGGCCGAGCGGGCTCGTCCTGAGCCCGGAGGGTCACCTCGTGGGAGCGTTCGGGAAGCGCGAAGTGCTGCGGGCCCTCAGCCAACGCACGGGCGGGTTCTTCCCCGAGGACGAACTGGGATTTGGGCTCGTGCGAGGGGAGGCATTTCGATCCGAGGCGCTCCGCGACGTATGGACTGTGTTCTGGCGATCTCCGGCCGGAAAGGTCGCATCGCAGGACGTGCCGACCGTCCCCGAGTCGACGCCCCTCGAGGCGGTGGCGCGCTTGTTTGCAGGTGAGGAAGAGGACATCGTGGCGGTCCTTCGCGGTGCGCGGGTCGTGGGGGCCCTCGACGCCCGCCACGTGCTCCGAGGTCTCTCGGGACGCGCGCGAAGGGTGTCGAGGGTCGGCCTCAGCTGGCCCGGCGGGGCTAGGCAGCCGCCCGTTGCTTCCGGGCCCGCCTTCGCTCGTGGAACACGGCGGCGACGTAGCCCGCGACGTAGAGGCCGGACATCGGCAGCGAGATGAGCAGCATCGTCACCCCGCTCCCGTCCGGGGTGATGACGACGCCGAAGACGAAGATTCCGATGATCGCGAGCCGCCAGTACTTCCGCCACGTGGCCGCGCGGACGAGGCCCACGGCAGTGAGCCCGTACATGACCACGGGGACTTGGAACGCGATACCGAACCCGAGCATGAATAGGAGGATGAAGTCCAGGAACTCATCGATGTGGAGGAGGGGCTGCTCGACTCCCAGGTTGATTGCGACCTGGTAGAGGAAGCGGAAAGTGAACGGGAGGACGACGAAGAACGCAAGAAGGACGCCCGCGGCGAACAGGGCCATTGACGGGACGAGGAGTCGGAGGATCGTCCGTTTCTCTTGAGGCCGGAGTGCCGGGCCGATGAACATCCCCATCTGGTAGGAGATCATCGGCATCCCGGTCAGGAGCGAGAGGAAGAAGGCGGTCTTGAACTGGACGATGAACGCGTCCGCGGGGTTGAGGACGGTCGAGATCACGAAGGGCGGTTTCAGGTAGTTCAGGGTCAGGTTGAAGAACTGGCTGGCGAAGGGCTGCAAAGGGTCAGGGTAGGGGTACGGGACCGACGCGCCGCCGACGTCCGCGACGCGCGCTTGGAACCCCGAGAAGAACACGAACAGGATGATGATCGCCAGAAACGACCACTTCAGCCGCTGGCGGAGCTCCTCGATGTGCTTCAAGATGCCCATCGTCACGGGCTCCGCCATGGATCTCCCCGCGGACAAGGGGCCAGCCTAGATTATCGTTTGCGACCTACGAGTACCGGTCCTCGGTCCACGGGTCCGCGGTGTCGCTGTAGCCGCGCACCTCCCAGAAGCCGAGGTCGTGGCGGTCCCGGAAGTCGAGGACGCGGACCCACTTCGCGCTCTTCCAACCGTACTTGTGGGGCACGACGAGGCGGACGGGACCCCCGTGCTCCGCGGGCAACGGCGTTCCGTCGAGGGTGTCCGCGAGGAGTACGTCCTCCCGCATGAGGTCCGGCAGGCGGAGGCTTGTCGTGTAGCCCTCACCGCACTCGATCCACACGCTCACCGCAGACGGCCGTACCCCCGCGCGCTCTGCGAGGGTTCGGAATCCGACGCCCTCCCAACGCATGTCGAGCTTCGTCCATGCCGTCACACATGAGAAGTCGCGCGTCACCGCCACGCGCGGCAGTTCCCGAAACTCGCGAAGGTTGAGCCGGAGGGGGGTCTCGACCTCTCCCGCGACCTTGAGGTCCCATCCTTGCGGGTCGAGCCGCGGGATGACGCCGAGATCGAGGCGGGGGAAGCGCGTCGTGAGGTGTTGGCCCGGCGGGAGGCGGGGCGTGGCCATGGGGAGAGCTACGAACGGGCGACCTATAAACCCGCCCCGGGGTCCTGGCGGCGATTCGCCCCAAGTACGGAAAATACCGAGGGTTTAGGTCAACGATGACTACGGTCCGGGGAGGCGAGCTCGTGTCTGGAGATCCCGCGGACCCAAGCGATGTCCCGGCGGCGGGAGTGTCTCGCCGAGAATTCCTTCGCGGCGGCGTCGCCGTGGTCGTTGGCGGCACTGCGGCCGGGGGTCTCCTGATTCAGCAGGCGAACACGGCACTCGCCGACGATGGGGGCCATACGAAGTATTACGACTCCTTCCCACGCCGCGACGAGATGGAGCAACGGCTAGGAATGGTCGTTGACCTCCGACGGTGCGTCGGCTGCCGGGCCTGCACGGTCGCTTGCAAGAGCGAGAACAACGTGCCGGGAGGTGTCTTCCGGACTTGGGTGAAGTTCGCGGAGGTCGGGGACTACCCGAACACGCGGCCTCGGTTCCTGCCCTCGTTCTGCAATCATTGCGACAATCCTCCCTGCGTCCCGGTGTGCCCGGTCCTCGCGACGTACAAGCGCGACGACGGCCTGGTCCTGATCGACTACGACCAGTGCATCGGGTGCGGCTACTGCGTCCAAGCGTGTCCGTACGGGGCGCGGTACGTGAATCCCGTCCAACGGACGGCGGATAAGTGCACGCTGTGCGCCCACCGCCTTGCGGTAGGGCAGAAGCCGGCCTGCGTCACGACATGCATCGGCGGCGCACTCATCTTAGGGGACCTCAACGATCCGCAAAGTGAAATCTCGAAGCTCGTTGCGGCGCACGCGACGCAGACCCTGAGGCCGGAACTCGGGACGGCCCCGATGTTCTTCTACATTGGCCTCGACGGCCGCCTCGCGCGGGAGGTGGGTCCGTGACGGAGCTGATCTGGGGTCTTCCTGTCGTCGCGAAGTACCTCTTTGGCGGGCTGTCCGCGGGCGCGTTCGTCACCTACTACCTTTGGCAGGGCTTTGGCCTTGCGCGGTTCCGGCCCCTCGCGAAGCTCGCGTGGATCTCCGCAGCCGTTTTCGGCCTTGTCATCCCGATTCCGATTTTTGCCCACCTCGGCCAGCCCGCCCGCTTCGCGAACCTGCTCACGGCGTTCCATTGGTCCTCCCCTATGTCGTGGGCGGGGCCGATCCTCATCATGTACATCGTCGTCGTGCTGATCAACGGGAGGTTCTTCTTCTACTCGGATGTAGTGCTCGCCCATCGCGCCGCCACGGGCGTCCGCAAGCGGATCCTGCGTATCTTGCTGATCACGAGACCGCCAGCAGGCGAGATTCCGATCGGGTCCCAGGTGGGACTCAAGATCACTGGCGCCTTGGGTTTCGTCCTCGTCATGTTCTTCGGCTACAGCGGGCTCGAGCTCGGGATCATCCCCTCGAGGCCCCTGTGGGCGAACCCAATCAATCCGCTCATGTTCCTGTTGACCGGCATCATCTCCGGGATAGCATGGGTCCTCCTCCTCTGGATCGCCCTCGAGCGCAGGCGCGGAGCCCCGAGCGACGCGGAGGCAGGGGTCCTCAGAAGCCTTCTACTCCCGGGGCTCATCGGGCTGTTTCTCGCGCTCAACGCGATCTCGTACGTGAGCCTCTCCTTCTCCCCGCCCGAGGTCCAGCCTGCGGTGCTCCTCCTTGCCTCGGGCGATCTTGCGACCCTCTTCGTGGGCGTCGGGCTTGTGCTCGGCGGATTGTTCCCCGCCCTCCTGTTCGTCGGGAACGCAGCACGGGCCGTCCCGCTCCGCTCCCTCGCGGCGGTGTCCGCCTCGCTGACGCTCGTTGGCACCTTCGCGCAGAAGTACGGCTTCCTTGCGGCGGGGCAGTTCTTCGAAGCTCCGACGGGAGGCACCTTTGCCTCCGTGTGGCCCACATCGGGGGAGATCGTGGAGTTCCTCGCGTTGCTCGCACTCGTGTACTTCCTCTTCCAATTGGCCCTCTGGATCTCGCCGTGGAGGAAGGCGGTGTCGGTATCGGGGGAGCCTGCGCCGCCAACGGAGGTTCCCGCATGAAGGTCAACCGCCGGGACTTCGTAAAGGTCGCGACCTCCGCCGGGGCCCTTGCCGCCTTCGGCCTCGGGTACGGTCCCGCGATTGCCCGGACGCTGGGCGGGACCGCCGGCACCGCGACGCCGCCAGACCGTGTCGTCGGCCCGGAGGGCTACCTGTACTCCTCCTGTCTCCAGTGCAACACGGGGTGCGGGATCAAGGTGAAGATCGTCGACGGGGAGGCGATCAAGATCGAGGGAAACCCGTACACGCCGTTCAACCGGTTCCCCCACCTCGCGTACGCGACGACGCCCGCGGAGGCGGTGAACGAGTTCGGTGCCCTCTGCCCCAAGGGGCAAGCGGGGCTCCAGAGCGCCTACGATCCGTACCGCCTCCGAAAAGTGTTGAAGCGCGCCGGCCCGCGCGGCTCCGGAAAGTGGGTCACGATCCCGTTCACGCAGGCAATCCAGGAGATTTCCGAAGGCGGCCTCCTGTTCTCGTCCGTCCCGGGGGAGGGAGCCCGACAGGTGCCCGGCCTGAAGGAACTGTGGGCGATGCGGGACGCGCAGCTGATGAAGGATGTGGCGGCGGACGCGAAGCTCGTGCAGAAGGGCACGATGACGGTCGACGCATTCAAGGCGAAGTGGGCTGCGGAGATCCCCAAGCTCATCGATCCGGACCATCCGGACCTGGGGCCGATCAACAACCAGATCGCATTCGTGTGGGGCCGCCTCAAGGCGGGCCGTCGCGAGTTCATCGACTTCTTTGTGAAGGACGGCCTCGGGTCCGCGAATTACCACGGGCACACGACCGTGTGCCAGGGCTCCCTGTACTTCGCCTCGAAAGCGATGAGCGACCAGTTCGTCGACGGCAAGTGGCAGAGGGGCCTGAAGTTCTACTGGCAGGCGGACCTCGGCGCGGCCGAGTTCGTCATCTTCGTGGGGGCGAACCCGTTCGAGGGGAACTACGGCCCGACGAACCGGAACCTGCGGATCTCGGACGGCGTCGCTTCCGGGCGGCTGAAATACGCGATCGTCGACCCGCGCATGTCCAAGGCGGTGTCGAACGCATGGAAATGGTTGCCGATCAAGCCCGGGACCGAGGCGGCGCTCGCCATGGCGATCGCCCGATGGATCCTCGATAACAACCGCCACGACGCTCGTTACCTCGCGAACGCGAACAAGGCGGCGGCGACTGCGGATTCGGAGACGACGTGGACGAACTCGTCCTGGCTCGTCAAGATCGAGTCGGACGGCCCCGGCGCGTTCCTCCGGGCGTCCGAGGTGGGTCTCCCGGGCCAGGAGACGAGGACGGGCTCGGACGGCCAGCCGTACAACTTCGACCCATTCGTGGTGACGGGGGGCGGGACGCCGACGCCGTTCGACACGAACGACACCGCGAACGCGGTCGAAGGCGACCTGCTCGTGGAAACGACCATTGGCGGAATCCGCGTGAAGTCCGTTCTGCAGATTCTTCTGGACAGCGCGTCGGAGAAGACGGTCGAGGGGTGGGCAGACCTGTGTGGACTCCCCGCGGCCGACGTCATCGACCTTGCCCGGGAGTTCACGAGCCACGGCAAGATGGCTGCGGCGGACATCCACCGCGGCGTCTCCCAGCACACGAACGGGTTCTACAACGTGCTCGCATGGTTCAGCCTGAACCTGCTCATCGGGAACTACGACTGGAAGGGCGGCATGGCGAAGGCGACGACC
>Ga0209342_10007399_pt1 | contig 11058 bp, 20 predicted proteins | sample RifCSP16_2_FD_184023 | JGI IMG/M metagenome (GOLD analysis project Ga0209342, IMG submission 184023) | Soil microbial communities from Rifle, Colorado - Rifle CSP2_sed 16_2 (SPAdes) (version 2) | ecosystem: Environmental > Terrestrial > Deep subsurface > Rock core/Sediment | place: Rifle... | reverse complement strand
CCGCGCGCTTCTTTCAGGCGCATCTCGATGTCGAGCTTCCCCGAGCTCGAGAGGGTGGCGATGTGGACGTCCTTGTCGAGAATCTCCACGTCGGCCGGAAGCTCGATGTCGCCGGACTTTACGGCGCCCTCGCGCTCCGCGTGAAGCATCACCGTCTGGGGACCTCCGGAGTGGATCTTGAAGGGGATCCGCTTAAGGTTGAGGATGATTTCCGTCGTGTCCTCGAGCGCCCCGGGAATCGGGGAAAACTCGTGGAGCACTCCTTCGATCTTGACCGCGGTAATGGCCGCGCCCTCGATCGAAGACAGGAGCACGCGACGGAGCGAGTTTCCGATGGTGGTTCCGAAACCCCGCTCGAAGGGCTGGGCGTGGAATCTTCCGTAGTGGCTGGTCAAGGTCGAACGCTCGACCTCGAGCCGCTTGGGCTTCTGAAATCCTGTCCAGAGCATGTTTTCGAAAAACCTCCTGAAACTTACTTGGAATAAAGCTCGACGATGAGCTGCTCCTGGAATTGGAGCTCCAGATCGTCGCGCGCCGGGAGCGAGACCACGCGGCCCGAGGTGCCCTCGGGCCCGAGCTCGAGCCATTTGGGAATGCCTCGACTTTTCGCGACCTCGCTCGAGTGCTGGAACTTGGGATTCGCGGCGTACTTTGGGCCGATGGCGATCACCTCACCCTCGCGCACCGAGTAGGAGGGGATGTTGACCCGGTGGTCGCCGACCCGGACGTGCCCGTGGCGCACGAGAAGGCGCGCCGAGGCCCTCGAGGTCGCGAACCCCAGACGGTAGACGGCGTTGTCCAGCCGCCTTTCGAGGGACTGGAGGAGAATCTCACCGGTGATTCCGCGCGTGCGCTCCGCGCGCTCGAAGTAGAGTCGGAATTGCTTCTCGAGAAGACCGTAGGTGCGCTTGACCTTCTGCTTCTCACGGAGTTGCAGGCCGTAGCCCTGGATGCGAGCCCGGCGGGTTTTTCCGTGCGCGCCGGGGGCGAAGTTCCTCTTCTCGATGGCGCACTTGGGCCCGAAGCACCGCTCTCCCTTGAGGAAGAGCTTCATCCCTTCGCGCCGGCAGAGCCGGCAAACTGGACCGCGATATCTTGCCAACTTCTTTATCTCCTTAAATACTACGCTCGCATCAGACTCTTCGCCGTTTCGGCGGCCGGCAGCCGTTGTGCGGAATCGGGGTCACGTCGCGGATGGACTTCACCTGAATTCCCGCCGCCTGGAGCGCCCGGATGGCGGACTCCCGCCCGGAGCCGGGTCCCTTGACTCTCACCTCGAGGCTCTTGCAGCCGAGCGCTCTTGCCGCCTGCGCCGCCTGGGTCGCCGCCTGCTGGGCGGCGAACGGGGTTCCCTTGCGCGAGCCCTTGAAGCCCTGGCCTCCGGCGCTCGCCCAGCTCACCACGTTGCCTTCGAAGTCGGTGATGGTGACGGTAGTGTTGTTGAACGTCGCCTGAACGTGGGCGACTCCCGCGAGGAGCGTGCGCTTTTCCTTCTTCTTGAAGGTCTTGCGCTTGCCCTTCTTTTCTTCCTTGGGTTCTTTCTTCGCCATCCGCTCGTTACCTCGACTTCTTCATCGTTCCCTTGCGCGGGCCCTTGCGGGTCCGGGAGTTGGTATGGGTCCTCTGGCCGCGGACCGGAAGCCCGCGGCGATGCCGAAGCCCCCGATAGCAGCCGATATCCATCAGCCGCTTGATGTTCATCGAGATCTCCTTGCGCAGATCTCCCTCGACGCCGCCCTCGGCATCGATGACCTTGCTGACCTGGCTGACCTGCTCCTCGGTCAAGTCCTTGACCCGGATGTCGGCGTCGACTCCGGCCTTTCGCAGGATCGAGTTGGAGCGGTTACGCCCGATCCCGTAGATGTAGGTGAGGCCGACCTCGATTCTTTTCTCTCGCGGTAGATCCACTCCGGCGATACGTGCCATGGCTTCTCCTGACTATCCCTGTCTCTGTTTGTGCTTGGTGATCGGGCAAATCACCCGAACGACGCCCTCGCGCCGGATGATCTTGCACTTGGCGCAAATCTTCCTTACCGATGCTCGAACCTTCATTGTCGATTCCTCACTTGTAGCGATAGACGATGCGTCCCCGCGTCAGGTCGTAGGGCGAAAGCTCCACCAGGACCTTGTCGCCCGGCAGGATGCGGATGAAGTGCTTGCGCATCTTTCCCGACACGTGGGCGAGAACTTTGTGCTTGTTGTCGAGCTCCACCTTGAACATCGCGTTGGGAAGGGGCTCGACCACCGTCGCCGTGACCTCGATCGCATCTTCTTTAGACAATCTTCACACCCTCGAGTACCGCCCGGGGCTCCGCCAGGATCCAGGGGCCGGAGTCCGTAATCGCCACCGACCGCTCGAAATGAGCGGAAGAGCTTCCGTCCATCGTCACCACCGTCCAGCGGTCGGAAAGGGTCTTCACGTGCCGCTCGCCCGAATTGACCATGGGCTCGATCGCGAGGCACATCCCCGCGGTGAGCTTGGGGTCGCGGCCCGCCTGAACGAAATTCGGAACCGGCGGATCCTCGTGGAGCGCCCTCCCGATGCCGTGTCCGACGAACTCTCGCACTACCGAAAACCCGTGCCGCTCGACGTAGGTCGAGACCGCGAAGCCGATGTCGGAAATCCGGTTCCCCGGCTTCGAAGCTTCGATTCCTCGGTACATCGCTGCCTCCGCCACCGCGAGAAGCCTTTCCCGCTCGGGTCCGATGGTTCCCACTCCCGCGGTGATGGCGTTGTCTCCAAAGTACCCGTCCACGACCGCTCCGAGGTCCAGGCTGACGATATCTCCCTCTTCCAGCCGCCGCGTCGGCGACGGGATACCGTGCACCACCTCATCGTTCACCGAAACACAGAGGTTAGCAGGGAAACCCCGATACCCCTTGAAGGCCGGCGTCGCTCCCTCCCGCCCGATCTCGGCGGCGGCGATGCGGTCGAGCTCCGCCGTGGTCATCCCGGGCTCGAGCGCCCGCGTCAGCACCTCGAGGATCCGAAGCACGATGGCGTTCGCCTGGTGCATCTTCTCGAGCTCGCGATCCTCGCGCTTGCGGATCACGACGCCACTCCCGGTTTCCGCTCCGCGGCTACCCGCAACAGATCGGTGAGCCGCTGAAAGATTTCCGGGACGCTGCCCTTGCCGTCGATGGGGCGCACCCGACCACCATAATAGTCCAGAAGCGGCCGGGTCTTCTCCTGATACACCTGGAAGCGGCTCAGAACCGTCCCCTCGGCGTCATCGGAGCGGGCGGCCTCGCTTCTCCGTCCGGCGATGCGTCTTCGGAGCTCCTGCTCATCCAGCTCCAGATTGGCGATCACCACCGGAGGCTCGGTTTTCCGCGAAAGGAGCAGGTCGAGGGCCTCCGCCTGGGGAATGGTGCGGGGAAAGCCGTCGAGGATGTAGCCCTTTTCGCAGTCCTTCGCCTGAAGGCGTTCCCGGATGATGCCGAGCATGATGTCATCGCTCACCAGTTGTCCGGCATCCATGATCGCCCTGGCCTTCTTGCCCAGCTCGGTTCCCTTCTCTGCGGCTTCCCGCAGGATGACTCCGGTCGAGATGTGCGGCACTTTGAGCTCGGCGGCGAGCCTCTGGGCCTGCGTGCCCTTCCCCGCCCCCGGCGGTCCCAAGAGAATGAGTCTCACCATCGAGCTCGCCTCTATCCTCGCCTTCCCCGGATGCGGCCGCGCTTCATGAAGCCGTCGTAGTGCCGCATGATGAGCTGGCTTTCGATTTGCTGGACGGTGTCCATGGCGACCCCAACCACGATCAGGAGCGAGGTCCCGCCGAAGTAGAACGTCACTCCCAGCCCACTGGTGATCCAGGTCGGGAGGATCGAGTCGAGGAAGGGACCGATGACGGGAATCGGCGCCACCCGGAAACCCGCGATCATGAACTCCGGAAGCACCGACACCGCCGCAAGGTAGAGGGCGCCGAGGAACGTGAGCCGCGTCAGAATGCTATCAATGTACTCCGCGGTGCGCTTTCCCGGGCGGATGCCCGGGACGTAGCCCCCGTACTTTCGCATGTTGTCCGCGACGTCGTCGGGATTGAAGATGATGGCCGTATAGAAATAGCAGAAGAAGATGATCCCGATGACGTAGAGCAGGGTGTAGAGCGGCATTCCCCAGGCGAGCTGTTGGGCCACGTTCGACATCCACGGGCTTGCGGGAAACATGGAAGCGAAGGTCTGGGGAAGGGCGATGATCGAGCTTGCGAAGATCACCGGGATCACTCCGCTGGTATTGACCTTCAGCGGCAAGTGGGTCTGCTGCCCCTGGTACGTGCGCCGCCCGACGACGCGCTTTGCATATTGGACGGGAATCCTCCGCTGCGCCCGCTCGACGTAGACGATAACGCCTACGACCACGACCATGAACAGCAGGAGTAGCAACACTCCGAAGACCGTCTGCTCGCCGGTCGAGATGTTCTTGAACGTCGCCACCATCGCCCTGGGGAATCCCACGACGATTCCGGCAAAGATGAGAAGCGACATTCCGTTTCCGACGCCGCGCTCGGTGATCTGCTCGCCGAGCCACATGATGAAGACCGTGCCCGCGGTGAGGGTCAGAACCGTCATCAAGGTGAAGCCGAACCCGGGGTTCGCGACCAGCGTCAATCCTCCGGTGAGCTCCGTCTTCTGCAGGAACGCCGCGATCCCCGCGGATTGGACCACGCTCAGGAGCACCGTTCCGTAGCGGGTGTACTGGGTGATTTTCTTGCGCCCGAGCTCCCCCTCTTTCGAGAGCTTCTCCAGGTAAGGCCAGACCACGGTGAGCAGCTGCAGGATGATCGAAGCCGAGATGTACGGCATGATCCCGAGGGCGAACACCGTTACCCGCGAGAGGTTCCCTCCCGAGAACATGTCCACGAACCCGAACCAGGTGCCGCGATTCTGCTCGAAAAACTCGGTGAGCGCGCGGGCGTCGACCCCGGGCGTGGGAATGTGGTTTCCCAGCCGATAGACGGCGAGCATTCCCAGAGTGAACAGCAGTCGATTCCTGAGGTCGGGAACTCGGAAGATGTTCTTGAGGCTCTCGATCACCCTTTGAGCTCCTCGGCTTTGCCGCCGGCCGCCTCGATCTTCGCCTTGGCGCCGGCGCTGAACGCATGGGCCTCGACCACGAGCTTCTTCTTGAGCTCGCCGTTTCCGAGAATCTTCACCGTTTGGTGCTTCTTTCCGAGCACCCGGTGCTGGACCAGGAGCGCCGGCGTCACCACCGTGCCCTCGGGGAAGCGGTCGAGATCGGAGACGTTCACCGTCGCCACTTCCTGAGAGAAGATGTTGGCGAAGCCTCGCTTGGGAAGGCGGCGGATGAGGGGCATTTGCCCGCCCTCGAAGCCCCGTCTGCGGGAGTAGCCCGAACGGGACCTCGCCCCTTTGTGGCCGCGGCCCGCCGTCTTTCCGTTTCCGGAGCCGGGGCCGCGCCCCACGCGATACTTGGCCTTGATCGAGCCTTTCGCGGGTGTCAGTGAATCGAGACTCATGATGACGATTGCCTCACGCCTCTAGGACCTGGACGATATGAGTGACTTTGTCGATCATTCCACGGATCTCGGGCGTATCCTCCCGCTCCACCGTGTGGTTTATGCGCCGAAGCCCTAGCCCCCGCACCACCTCGCGCTGGTAGCGAGTCGTCCCGATGATGCTGCGGACGAGCTTGAGCTTGATCTTGATCCCGCCCTTCGTCGCGGTCTTCTTGGTCTTCTTGTCGGGCATGGGCTACCCCGAAACCTCGGCGAGGTCCTTGCCCCGCATCTTGGCCACCGACTCCGGGCTCCTTAGCTCCATGAGCCCCGCGATCGTGGCCTTGACCACGTTCTGAGGATTGCCGCTTCCGAGCGACTTGGTGAGGATATCCTTGATCCCCGCGGCCTCCACCACCGCGCGCACCGCGCCTCCGGCGATGACACCCGTGCCCTCGGTCGCGGGCTTCAGCAGCACCCGCCCAGCGCCGTAGACCCCCGTGACCTGATGGGGGATGGTGACCCCGGCGAGCGGGACACGGATGAGTCCCTTCTTCGCGATCTCGATCGCCTTCCGGATCGCCGAGGGGACTTCCTTCGCCTTTCCCAGTCCGTAGCCCACGGTCCCGCGGCCGTCGCCCACGACCACGAGAGCGCTGAACGAAAGGTTCTTTCCGCCCTTGACCACCTTGGTGACGCGATTGATGCTCACCACCTGATCCTTGAGCTCGAGCTGGGAAGCGTCGATTTTTGCTCGCACCATAACGTTAGTTTCTCGCTCCTCGCGGTTAGAACTTCAATCCCGCTTCGCGGGCGGCCTCGGCCAGCGCCTTGATTCGACCGTGGTACTTGAAACCCCCGCGATCGAAGACCACCGATTCGATACCCTTCTCCCGGCACCGGCTCGCGATGAGCTTCCCCACTCCGGCGGCGCCCTCCTTCTTTCCTCCGCCCGTCAGGCCTTTTTCCCGGCTCGAGGCCGCGGCCATGGTGCGGCCGTTCCCGTCGTCGATGACCTGGGCGTAGATGTGCTTCAGGCTGCGGAAGACGGCGAGCCTGGGCCTAACCTCGGTTCCTACGACTTTCTTGCGGATGCGAAGGTGAATCCGACCCCTCGCTTCGGTTTTGTTGTGAATCTTCATTCGTTTCGCTCCCGCGGATCCTAGGTCGCCCCGGTCTTCCCCGCCTTCTTCTTCAACTGCTCGCCGGTGTAGCGGATGCCCTTCTGCTTGTACGGGTCGGGCACACGAAGGCCGCGGATGTTGGCCGCCACCTGACCCACGAGCTGCTTGTCCGCCCCGGAGACGACGACATGGGTGTTCTTGTCCACCCTGATGTCGATTCCCTCGGGGATCGGAAACTCGATGGGATGCGAGTACCCGAGGGCGAACGTCACCTTCCGCCCTTCGACCGCGGCGCGGTAGCCGATGCCCACGATGTCGAGCTCTTTGGTGAACCCCTGGGACACGCCTTTCACCGCGTTCGCGACCAGACTCCTCGCAAGGCCCCAGAAGGGCTTGAGCTCTTTCGACTCCCGCTCCCGGACCGCCTTCAAAGATCCGTCCGCCTGCTCGAGCTTGATCCCCCGGGGAAGACGGGTCACGAGCTTGCCTTTGGGCCCTTCGATCTCGACCCGATCGGCGCCAAGCTTCACCTTGACCCCGCTCGGGACCGCAATCGCTTTTCCACCTACTCTCGACATGAAATCCGCCTCGTTCTCTACCAGACGTTCGCGAGGATCTCGCCGCCGACGCCTACGCGGATCGCCTGGCGTCCGGTCATGAGTCCTCTCGAGGTAGAGAGGATATTGATGCCCAGGCCGCCCTGGACCCGCGGAATCTGATCCTTGTTCACGTAGATGCGCCGGCCGGGCTTCGATACCCGTTCGATGCCCAGAATCACCTGGGTTCCGTCCGTCGACTTGCGGAGGAAGAGTCGGAGAACGCCCTGAGGTCCCTCCTCGATCGTCTTGTAGCTCTGGATGTAGCCCTCTTCCTTCAAGATCCGGGCGACTTCCGCCTTCAGCTTGGACGCCGGGATATCCACTTTCTCGTGGCGCGCCATGAGGCTGTTGCGGATGCGCGTCAGCATGTCGGCGATGGGATCGCTAGTCATCTTCCGTTCCTTTCAAAACACCGGAAGAACGCAAGGACGCAAGGGAGTGCGAAGACGCAAGGGAATTCTGGAATAACCAGGCGTTCCGTTTGCGCCCTTGCGAGCCTTCGCGCCTTTGCGTTCTTTCTCACTCTTTTTCTCACCAGCTCGACTTCATCAGGCCGGGAACGTCTCCCGCGAGGGCGAGCTTCCGGAAGCAAAGCCGGCACAGCGGAACTTCCTCAGAAACGCCCGCGGCCTTCCGCAGCTCTGGCAGCGGCTCTTCACGCGAACCTTGAACTTCGGTTTGCGCAGCGTCTTGGCGATGGCGGATTTGCTGGCCAAAGGTTTTGCCTCCCAGTCGAATCAGTTGCGGCGGAACGGCAGGCCCAGAAGCTCGAGGAGCCTTCGGGCCCCCTGATCGTTCCGCGAAGTGGTCACGAACGTGATGTTCATCCCCCGGCTTTGGCTCACCCGGGAGTAATCGATTTCCGGAAAAATGAGCTGATCCTCGAGACCCATGGTGTAGTTTCCCCGACCGTCGAAGGACTTCGTGGGAGCCCCGCGGAAGTCGCGGACGCGCGGAAGAGCGACGTTCACCAGACGATCGATGAACTCCCACATGCGCTTGCCCCGCAGGGTCACGGTGGCCCCTACCGGCTGCCCCTCGCGGAGCTTGAAGGCGGCAATGGACTTCCGCGCCCGACGCATCACCGGCCGCTGTCCGGTGATGGCCGCGAGCTCCTCCATGGCGGCGTCGAGGAGCTTGATGTTCTGAGACGCCTCGCCCACGCCCACGTTCACCACGACCTTCTTCATGCGGGGAACGGCCCAGACGTTTTGGATCTCGAGATCCTTCATCAGCTGGGGGCGGATGCTCTCGTGATACTGCTTTTCCATACGGCTCATTTGTCGATCACTCCGTCGCAGGCGGCGCAGGTGCGCACCTTTCTCCCGTCCGACAAGGTCTTGTGACGGACCCGGGTGGGCTTGCTGCACTCCGGGCAGATAATCATGAGCTTCGACACGTGAAGCGAGGCCTCGCGCTCGACCACCCCACCCTTGATGTTGCGCTGGGGGTTCGGCCGAGTGTGGCGCTTCAGCATATTGATCCGCTCGACGATGGCCCGCGAGCGCGCGGGCATGATGCGCAGCACCCTCCCGCGCTTGCCCCGGTCCTTCCCCGAGAGGACTTCGACCTGGTCGTTCTTTCGAATATGCTGTCGGGTTGACACGGCTACAGCACCTCAGGCGCCAGGGACACGATCTTCATGAACTTCTTCTCCCGAAGCTCGCGAGCGACCGGTCCGAAGACGCGCGTGCCCAGGGGCTCGTTCTGGTCGTTGATGAGCACCGCGGCGTTGTTGTCGAAGCGGATGTAGGTTCCATCCTTGCGGCGGTGCTCCTTGCGGGTGCGCACGATCACCGCCTTCACTACCGAGCCCTTCTTGATGGTGCTCTCGGGAGTCGCCTCTTTCACCGACGCGGTGATGACGTCCCCCAGGTGGCCGATCTTTCCCACACCACCGCCCCGCGGATGGATGCAGGATATCTTCTTGGCGCCGGAGTTGTCCGTCACCTCGAGAATCGTTCGCATCTGAATCATGGTTCAATACCTGGCTCGACCTGCGACGACTGGAGAACCTCCGCCAGGCGCCAGCGTTTGTTCTTGGAGAGCGGCCGGCATTCGACGATACGCACGCGATCGCCGATCTTGCACCGGTTCTCCTCGTCGTGAAACATGAACGTCGAGGTCTTCTTGAACGCCCGCTTGTAGAGCGGGTGGCGAACCAGCCTTTCGACCGCGACCACGGCGGTCTTGTCCATCTTGTGACTGGTGACGACGCCCACCTTCGTTACCTTCGCCATTTCCTACCTCTCGTATCTAAACCTCAAGGGGCCTCAACGGGCCTCAACCGACCCGCTCGCGCAGAACGGTCTTGACCCGCGCCAGATCGCGGCGCAGGTTCCGGACCTTACCCATACGATCGAGCTGCCCGGTCTCCTTCTGAATCCGGGCGCGGAAGATCTCTTCCTCGAGCTCCTGCACCCGGGTCTCGAGCTCCTCGTTCTTGAGCTCTCGGATCTTCTCGACTTTCACCGCTCTACGCCTCCTCGAACCGGGTCACGAACTTGGTCTTGATTCCGAGCTTGTGACCCGCGAGCCGCATGGCCTCTTTGGCCACCTCCGCGGTGACCCCCTCCATCTCGTACAGCACCCGGCCGGGCTTCACCACCGCCACCCAGAACTCCGGGGCGCCTTTGCCCTTTCCCATTCGGGTTTCCTGGGGCTTCTTGGTCACCGGCTTGTCGGGGAACACCCGGATCCAGACGCGTCCGCTGCGCTTCACGAAGCGGGTGATGGCGACGCGGGCGGCCTCGATCTGCCGGTCGGTGATCCAGCCGGGCTCGAGCACCTTGAGCCCGTAGTCTCCGAAAGCGACGGTATGGCCTTTCCAGGCCTTGCCTCTCATGCGGCCCCGCTGCTGTTTTCGGAACTTGACTTTCTTCGGTTGCAGCATGACGGGTTACGCCCCTTTGCGCGTCGCGCGCGATCGCGAGGGCGCCGGAGCCGCCTCCCCGCGAGCCTGCGGACCGATGGGGATCGACTCCCCTTTGTAGATCCAGCACTTCACCCCGATCTGTCCGTAGGTGGTGAAGGCCTCGGCAAACCCGTAGTCGATGTCCGCCCGGATGGTGTGAAGCGGAAGCTGTCCCAGGAGGTACCATTCCGAGCGTGCGATCTCCGCTCCGTTCAGCCGTCCGGCGCATCGCACGCGGATGCCCTTGGCGCCGAACCGAAGAGTCGAGTCGACCGCCTTGCGCATCGCGCGGCGGAAGGCGATTCGTTTTTCGAGCTGGAGCGCTATCGACTCCGCCACCAGCTGCGCATCGAGCTCGGGTTTCGCGACCTCGATGATATTGATGTAGACCTCGCGCTGGGTCTTGGCCTGGATCTCCTGCTTGAGCTTGTCGACCTCGGTCCCCTTGCGTCCGATGATGATCCCGGGGCGCGAGGTATGGATGTTGATCTTCAGCTTGTTCGCCGCCCGCTCGATCTCGACCCGGGAGACGCCCGCGTGGGAGAACCTCCGCTTGAGCTGCACTTTCAGCCTCAAATCCTCGTGCAGCAGCTTCGCGTAGTCCTTCTCGGCGTACCAACGCGAGCGCCAGGTCTTGTTGTAGCCGAGGCGGAACCCGAAGGGGTGGACTTTCTGTCCCATCTCTAATCCTCTTCTTTCTCAGAAACCTGGACCGTCAAATGCGTCGTGCGGTGCACCACGCGATAGGCGCGCCCCATGGGCGCCGGACGGATTCGCTTCAGCGAGGGACCGGGGTTGGCGTAGGCGGCGGTCACCACCAGATCGTCCTCATCGATGCGCTTCGCCTGCTCCACCGCCTTCTGTTGGGCGTTGGCGATGGCCGAGCGCAGCACCTTCTCGAGCGGACCACAGGCCCGCTTGTTGGTGTTCTGGAGGATCGCCAGAGCTTCCGCCGCGCGTTT
>Ga0209342_10007398_pt1 | contig 11058 bp, 8 predicted proteins | sample RifCSP16_2_FD_184023 | JGI IMG/M metagenome (GOLD analysis project Ga0209342, IMG submission 184023) | Soil microbial communities from Rifle, Colorado - Rifle CSP2_sed 16_2 (SPAdes) (version 2) | ecosystem: Environmental > Terrestrial > Deep subsurface > Rock core/Sediment | place: Rifle... | reverse complement strand
CGGTCGAGTACCCCACCGTGGCCGGCGACCAGGGTGCCGTAGTCCTTCACGCCTCGGTCGCGTTTGATCGCCGACATCGTCAGCCCGCCGGCGAAGCCCATCAACGCGATCACCAGCGACATCAGCGCGGCCAGCCAGAACGGAAACGGCGTGGCCCACCAAAACACGGCTCCCAACAACGCCGTGCTGATCGACCCGCCCAGCAGCCCTTCCCACGTGCGTCCCGGGCTGATCGACGGCACGATCACATGCCGGCTGGGAATCTGGGCCCAGGCGTATTGCAACACGTCGCTCAATTGCACGATCAGAATGAAGAACAGCAGCAAACCCTTCGTGTTGAGCGCCTTTTTGCCGCTCGCGCCGTCGTCGTCCGCCGTCGCCGCCTTTGTCGTCGGAGTCAACGTCACCGCGTCGGCCGGCGCGCCGAGCGATTTTTCGAAGCGGGCCAGGGGGGCGTCGGCCTTCGCCTCCGTGAAACTCAGCGTCAACAGGGCCGGCGCATAGCTCAGGCAATAGACGCAAATCAGCAGCCCCGATTGAATCTTCGCCGTGCGCTCGAGAAACCGCCGCTGGTCGCCGGCCATCGCGATCCGCGCGGGAATAAACAGGAAGGCGTACACCGGCACCACGATGCTGTACAGGGCATACTGCTCCATGCCGACCAGCACGAATTGCAACGGCGTGAAGAGGAAAAAGACCCAGAACAGCGCGCGATGATCGCCCGGCCGCGTCGGCGTAAGGGTAATAAATTCGCGCAGTGCCCAGAACGCAATCAGTCCAAAGAGAATGATCGTCACCACCTTGCCCAAGAGCAAGGCGGCCGCCAGCGTGGCGAACAAAATCCACCAGGCCAACAACCGGCGTCGAAACGTCTCGATAATCGCCGGATTGATGGTGGCCTCGGTCTGCCGCTTCAAAACGCGCAGCGCCACCGTCGCGCCGCCCAGCAGCGCCAGCATCCCTCCCACCAAGGCAATTGTTCGCCAGTCGCTCATGTTTCCTTCAATCGCAACACCGCCTGCCGTGCCCTCGCCAAAAATTCCACCTTCGGTTCACCCGCCTCCAGCCAGATCGGCGGCCCAAACGTGATGCACGTCAACAGCGGCACCGGCAGCACCTGGCCACGCGGCAAGATCCGGTTCATGTTCTCGATGTAAACGGGTATCGCCTCGAGGTCGGGGCGCTTCTTGCACAGGTAATACAAACCGCTTTTGAACTCGCCCACGTCCCGACCCGAGCTGCGCCCGCCCTCGGGAAACACGATCAACGAATCGCGATTGCCGATCTCGCTGATCATCAGATCCACCGGACTCTGGTGGACCTTGACCTCGGTGCGGTCGATCAAAAGCGCGTTGAACACCTTCGTCGAAAAATACTTGCGAATCCTCCCCGCCGCCCAATAGTCCTTCGCCGCGACCGGCCGGGTTCTGGCTCGCACTTTGCTCGGCAAAACGGCCCAGAGCACCAGCGCGTCCATGTGACTGGTATGGTTGGCAAAATAGACCCGCTGACACGTGTCCGGCTGGGAATCCACCCACCGGACGCTCGCGCCGCTAAGCACCCTGGCAATCAGGGCCAACACACGGATCGTCAATGTGGTCTTTTCCATCTCTCCGTCACCGCCACAGGGCCCAGTCACCCAGGTCGCTGCTTTCCTCCTACGCCTTGCTTTCCCGGTTTCACCAAGCTCCCATCGTACCGTCGGAAGGCAAAAAACGGAATCCCGACAGGGAATGCACCCAAAGGGTCATATAATACCACCCATTGGTGCAATGCCTCAAAAATCAGTCTATTTTGGAAAACATAGCCCACCGTTCGACCGCAACGCCGGCGGCCTATGTTTTCTTGGCGGCTTGAATCGCTGCCCATTTTTGCTTGGAGCAGTTCCCAATGAATCCTATCATTACGCTGTCGATCATCGTTATCCTCGTGGCGTTGCCTCTGGCGATTCTGTCGTTCGCCGCGCTGGTCCACACGGTCAGGCAATTCGCCGCCCGAGGAAAATACCGCGACTACACCTTCGAGCCGCTCGACCCCTCGGCGCTTCGCCGGGCCACGGCCCGTTGGTTCGAACGTCACACGCCGGATTTGGAATCGTTGGGATTCCATCGGATTGGCGACTATCGGTTGCAGCCCGATCCGGTGCGTTTTGACGTGCGTTTCTTCGCCGCCCCGCAGCGCGACGTGTTCGCCACCATCGAAGACTATAACGGCACGCAAACCGTCACCATGGCGTCGGTACTCGAAGACGGCACGTACATGGAGACGAGCATCATGCGTCCGCTGCCGCGCACGGTGGGCGCCGAGCCTCCGCTCTTGTTCCACTACGCTCCGAAGGCCACCGTGGCCGAACTCCACGAACAACACCTCGACCACGTCCGCCGCGCGGCCGAACAACAAGGCACGCGCCCCATGCAGTTCGATCCCGACCAGGCCACCGAAATCGCCCAATACGGCCACCGCCTGCTCCACTGGGCGATGTTTGAAAAAGGCATGACCGCCGAGCCCCCGGCCCCCCGCGAACCGATGCTCGTCGCTTAATCTCTGCCCTTTGTCTACCGACTACCGACTACCGACTACCGCTCAACCTGACACTCCGGCAGCGACGCCAAAAACGTTTTCCCGTAGCTCTTCGTCCGAATTCGCGGGTCCAAGATCACGACCATGCCCGTGTCTTGCTTCGAGCGGATCAGTCGGCCGAAACCTTGTTTCAGCTTGATCACCGCGGCCGGCAGTTGGTAGTCGCGGAACGGATTGCCGCCCGCCGCGCGGATCGCTTCGAGCCGCGCTTCGAGCAACGGCTGATCCGGCACCGCGAACGGCAGCCGCGTGATGATGACATTCGACAGTGCCTCGCCCGGCACGTCGACGCCCTGCCAGAAACTGTCCGTCCCAAACAACACGGCCCGATTGCTGGCCTTGAACCGGTCGAGCATCTGGCTTCGCGGCATGCCCTCGGCCTGGCAGAACAGGGCCAGATTTTTCTCGGCCAGCCATGGCGCGAGCGCGTCGGCCATCCGTTTCATCATGGCGTAGCTCGTGAAGAGTACGAACGCCCGGCCGTCGGTCCGCTCGACGTAGCGGCGGACCATCTCGGCCGCCGCCCGTTCGTATTCCGCGTCGCCGGCGCTTGGGTCGGGCATCCCCTGGGGCAGCACGAGCGTCGCCTGCCGTCGATAATCAAACGGGCTGCCCAGCCGAAGCGTCGTGGTTTGCGTGAGTCCGACGCGCGACTTGAAGAACTCGAACGAATCGCGGCCCGTGGCCAGCGTGGCGCTGGTCATCACCACCGTGCGGACTTTGTTGAACAGTTCCTCGCGCAGGACGGGCCCGACGTCGATCGGCGCGGCCGAAAGCGTCACTCGCCGCCACCGCCGCCGCTGGGTCACCTCGACCCAATAAACCGCGTCGTCCAACGTCTGGCTGCGCCAATTTTCGATCCCCTCGGCCAGTCCGCCGAGCCGCTCGGACACCGCCGCCAGATCCTGTCGCTCCTCGGGATTGTCAATCGACCGGGCCGCGCGACGCACCTGGGCCGAAAGCTCCGACAATCCCTCGCTCAACCGATTGGCCACGACCTTGGGCTGGCGGACCCGACCGTTCGCGTTTTTCTGGTTCGCTAGCCACTCGGCTACGTCGTCGAAAAACTCGTCGGACCGATAGCGAAGCTCCATGACGCTTTGCTGCACGTCGCCGAGTTTGAAATGGACGGCCAGCCCGCGGTTCGTCCGGTCGTTGTAGAGCCGCGTGAGCACGTAATCGACCTGGCCGCTGGTAAGATTCATTCCCAAGTGCGACCCCGCGACAGCCTCCAGATTGTGTGCCTCGTCAAAAATCACCGCGTCGTAGTCTGGCAACATTTTGACGCCTTCGCGGCGCAGGGCCAGGTCGCTGAAGAACAGGGCGTGGTTGACGATGAGAATCTGCGCGTTGTAGATGCGCCGCCGCGCGCGATAGTAGAAGCAGTCGGCAAACGTCGGACACTTCCGTCCCAGGCAGCTTCCCTGGTCGCTGGCCACCTCGTCCCAGACGGCCGGCATCGGCTTGTGGTCCAAGTCGGACAGCGATCCGTCGGTAGTCTGCTTGGCCCAACGCTCCAGCTGCCGAAGCTGCTCGAACTCCCCGTCGTCGGAAAAGAGGCTCACGGCCCGTTCCGTGGCGTTCTTCAGCCGTCGAAGGCTGAGATAATTGCGCCGGCCCTTGGCCAACACGGCGGTGAACTCCAACGGGATGACGCTGTTGAGAAACGGAATGTCCTTGCGGACCAACTGCTCTTGGAGACTGATCGTGTGCGTGGCGATGACCACGCGGCGTCGCGGCGCGGCGGATTTTGTTTCCTCCTCGTCGGCCGGTTCGTCCTCATCGGCCTGCTGGTCGCCGGCCGTGGCCAGAATGGCGGGCACGAGATACGCAAAACTCTTGCCCACGCCGGTGCCCGCCTCGACCACCAGATGATGTCCGTTGGCCAGCGCATCGTCCACGGCCCGAGCCATTTCAAGCTGCTCGGCCCGCGGCTCGTAGCCGGCCAATCGCGCGGCCACGCGGCCGGAGGGGCCCAGGATGTCGTCAACAGTGAACACGGGAGAGGGATTGGGGATTGGGGATTAGGAACTTGATAACCGCCGGCGGAAGCCCGCGGAAAACACGCGGAAATGCACGCAAACGACTCTATCACGAAACGCCCGCGCCGGATAGAGACAGCGACTCCCGCGGACGCCACTTGCCGCGGGCCGCCGCGTCATGGTATCGTAGCAGTTCGGGAGATCAAAACTGCCATGCCCATCGAATTTCGCTGTACGAAATGCCAGACGTTGCTCCGCACGCCGGACGACACGGTCGGACGCCGGGCCGTTTGTCCCAAATGCGCCTCGGAGATGGAAGTGCCCTACGTGTCGGCTCCCGCGCCGCGAGGCCGGCCCGCGCCGCCGGACCCGATGGACGAGTCCGAGCGGCCGGTCTACTCGTCCCCGCCGTCCACGGCCGACGAGCAAATGGCCATCATCTCGATGATCCTGGGCGTCCTCGCGCTGTGCTTCTCCTGCTGCTGTCTCCTCGGATTGCCCATGGCGATCATCGGCCTGGTGCTTGGCGTCAAGGGGCTTTCCTCGCGTCACCGCCCCCTGGCCATTGCCGGAATCGTGTTGTGCAGCCTCGCGTTGCTGGCTTGCCTTGGCTTTATCGCCGTCCGATTGTTCCAAGAAGGTGGCGCGCTGCCCGGCGGCCCGGGCTTTCCATAAATAATGGGCGGCAAACACGCCACCCGGCCTGGGGGGCAATGCCCGGCTCGTGGCCGTTATGCTACGTTCACATAGTGGCGTAGTTAGCCGCCGCGCCTGCGCGGCGAAAGAAAAACGTCGAACAGGCTCGACGGCTAACCCCTGATTTCTCCCCACGTCAAACACGTTCGGATTCACTCGTGAATTCCGAGGCCCCCATGCCCATCGAATTCCATTGCACTCGATGCCAAAAACAGCTCCGCACACCGGACGACTCGGGCGGCCGGCAGGCCAAATGTCCCGCGTGCGGCGCGGTGGTCGCGGTGCCCGAGCCGAGGACGCCCGAGACGCCTCCGTCCGCGCCGAGGGAAACAGCCAATCCTTATGAGGCTCCGGCCATCCCGTCCGACGCAGCCCCACCGCAAATCCCGGCCCCCGGCGTCATCCGCCCGACGGTTCTTTGCTTCAGCGACACGATCGGCCAAACGTGGAACGTCTTCACCAAAACCTGGCTCATGTCCATCTTGGCGTTTCTCGTGTTCACGGCCGTCACCACCGGCGGGTTGCTCGTCGTCGCGGCTCCCGTCGTGATCGTCGCCCTGACGACCAAGGCCATTGAATTCATCGTGCCGACCATTGTCCTGGCCGCGTTCGCCCTGGGCATTTTCATGACGTGGCTCAACACGGGCCGGATTCTGTTCTTCGTCAAGACGGCTCGGGGACTCGATCCCGGCCTCGGCGAGCTATTTGCCGGCGGGCCGTACCTGTGGCGAGTGATCGGCGCGACGATCCTCTATCAACTCGGTCTGGCGGCCATCGTCGGCGTCTGCGCGGCGCCGTGCGTACTGGTGGGAGTGTTGATCGATCCGGTCGGGGCGTTGGTCGGACTGATCGTCGGCCAATTTCTCGCCATCGTGCCCGCCGCAATCTTCTTCCTGACGTTTTTCCCCTACCTCTACCTGATCGTCGATCAAAACCTGGGCATCCTCGAGGCGTTTTCCGTCTCGCGCCAAGTGACCTCGGGCAACCGGCTTACGATCTTCCTGATTATCCTGGTTGTCGCCCTGGTGGGCTCGGCCATCAGCTCGGCCACCTTCCCCCTGGGCGTTTTCGTCGTCACGCCCTTTACCTATCTGCTTCACGCGGTAATTTACTTATTGTTGATCGGCCACATGCCGTACTCATCTCGTACTCATCTCGCTCCGCGAGATGACACCAAAAAACGGTAGGGTGGGCACCGCCCACCAAAAGACTGTTTTTGGTGGGCGATGCCCACCCTACGGGAAGTTCGCAAGATCAGAGACACTCGCAAACATCTCGCGGAGCGAGATGAATACAACACGGAGCCCTGCCATGCCCATCGAATTTCCTTGCCCAGACTGCGGCCGACTTCTGCGCACCGCCGACGAGACGGCCGGCCGTTCGGCCCGATGTCCCGCCTGCGGCTCCGTAACGACCGTGCCCGAGCGAGTGGAAACGCCGGATCGAGACGCCGGTCCCTTCGGCTCGGGCGAGAGCCCATTCACTGGCGCGGAGCCGGCGGCCGAGCCGGATGATTTTGCCAATCCTTATCAGGCCCCCGCCGACCACACGGCCGGCTCGCCGTTCTACTCGGCCGTGCCCCCGAGCGAGCGCGTTCGCCTGCCGGCGATTAGCATGATTATCATGGCCTCGCTCGGCCTGGCGATGCATCTAGGCATTGTCGTGCTGTACACCATCCTTCTGATTGCATTTCTTAGCGACGCCCATGTGGGAGCAGATGACCGTGCCAGCGCCGCTGTAGGCTTCTCAATAGTCATCGGCTACGGCGTGATCGGATTGGGCCTGATGATCCTCGCTCTGGTCGGCGCCGTCAAGATGAAGAACCTCGAAAGCTACGGCTTGGCCATGACCTCGGCCATCCTCATGGTCATCCCCGCGCTCTCGCCCTGTTGCTTCATCGGCATCCCCTTCGGCATCTGGGCCCTGGTCGTCCTGGCCGACGCCCAAGTACGAGCCGCGTTCCACTGAGCCGGAAAAAACCGAGCCGCGACCGTAAGGGAGCGGTTGCGGATGTAACGAGCTTCAACCGCACCCTTACGGTCGCGGCTCGGTTTTCCTGCCGGCCTACATCTTCGCGCAAATCGCTTCGGCCATTTCCTGCGTGCCGACGGCCGTCGGGTCGTTGCGGTCGGCCTTCATGTCGTAAGTGACGTCGCGTCCCTCGACGATCACGGCCGCCACGGCCCGTTCGAGCCGATCGGCCGCCGCGTCTTCCTTCAGATAACGCAGCATCAACATGCCCGAGAGAATCAACGCCGTCGGATTCACGCGGTTTTGGCCCTTGTACTTCGGCGCGCTGCCGTGGGTGGCCTCGAACACCGCGCCGTTGGGCCCGAAGTTCATTCCCGGCGCCACGCCCAGCCCGCCGACCAGCCCGGCCGCCAAGTCGCTGAGGATGTCGCCGTAAAGATTGGGCAGTACGAGCACGTCGTACAACTCGGGCTTCTGCGCCAACTGCATGCACATGTTGTCGACGATCCGGTCCTCAAACTCGATGTCGGGAAACTCCTTGGCCACGTCACGAGCCATGGCCAGATACAGCCCGTCCGAGTACTTCATGATGTTGGCCTTGTGAACAGCCGACACCTTCTTGCGCCCATTGGCCCGGGCGTACTCGAACGCATAGCGCACGATCCGCTCGCTGCCCGAGGCGCTGATCGGCTTGATCGACACGCCCGTCTCGTCGCGGCCCGTGCGGATCTTCTTGTCGGTCGAGACGCGGTTGATATAGTCGATCAACTCGCCGGTGGCCGGCTTGCCTCGTTCGAACTCAATGCCCGCGTAAAGATCCTCGGTGTTCTCGCGCACGATGACGATGTCCACCGGCACGCTGCTGAAAAACGTCCGTACGCCCGGGTAGTACTTGCACGGCCGCACGCAGGCGAACAGGCCGAGTTCTTGACGCAGATGGACGTTGATGCTGCGAAAGCCCGTGCCCACCGGCGTGGTGATCGGCGCTTTCAGGGCGCATCGGGTGCGGCGGACGCTCGCCATCAAGCTCTCGGGCAGCGGCGTACCGGTCCGTTCCATCACGTCGAGCCCTGCTTCCTGAACGTCCCAATGGATCTTCACGCCGGTCGCCTCGACGCAAAGCCGCGCCGCCTCGGCCAACTCAGGCCCAACGCCATCGCCGGTGATCAACGTAACTTCGTGCGTCATGGTCTAAATCCTTTTCAGTAATCTCTTAATGAATCGATCAAATGCACTTCATGCAGATTACTGAAAATACCCAACCCCACCGCTCTCGTCAATCGACTCAATAAGAATCTCTTCCAGCACGATTGACACCCCGCTACTCACTGACCACGATACCCACTGTACGTACTCCTCACGCTCCGCGTGAGGTTCCCACTAAAACCTACCATCCTCTCACCAACCTTACGCGGAGCGTGAGGAGTACAACAGGAGGCATCTCCCGTGGGCCAGCCTCGTAAATCCGAATCGAATATCCCGAATCTGGCGCTCCAGACATTTGACCCAAATGAACAGTACGCGGCGGTGGTGCGTCATCGTCTCCCGCACTGGTCACAGCCCGGCACGATTACGTTCATCACTTGGCGTACCTGGGACTCCATGCCTGCTCCCGTCGTCGAAGACTGGCTTGTCCGACGCGATGCTTGGCTGCGTCACCACGGCATCAATCCTTTGCTTTCCAACTGGAGGTCTCGCCTCGACTCGCTTCCGGAGGCTGCAAGAACCGAATTCAAACGACTCCTCTCGGATCGTTGGAACGATCATTTGGACGCTTTGCATGGCCAGTGCGTTCTCTCCCGGCCAGAGTTTACCCGAATGATTGCCGATAGTTTAATACATTTTGACGGTGATCGATACGTCTTGACCGACTATGTCGTCATGCCAAACCACGTGCATGTTCTGGCCGCTTTTTCAAGTGAAGAGGGCATGCTCCAACAATGCGAGTCGTGGAAGCACTTTACGGCTCGGCAAATCAATCAGGCGTTATGTCGCAAGGGGCAATTCTGGCAACAAGACGACTTTGATCACTTGGTGCGCTCATCCGATGACTTCGACCGTTACCGCCTCTACATTGGCGACAATCCCATCCGTGCGAGGCTCAACGCCGGTCAGTTCCTCCATTACAGCAAGCCCCTCACCCCAAAAAGCTGAGTTCGTACTCCTCACGCTCCGCGTGAGGTTCCCATTAAATCAACCTTCTTCCTATCACTCTTGGTTCCTTATCAATCTCTCGCATCAGACAGCAGATACAAACGTCAGTGGCGGAAAAGGCTGGGGGTGACCTCACGCGGAGCGTGAGGAGTACAGTAAAAAAGTCTGAAAAAAGGGAATCCCGCAATGCCTTCCCGCGTCATATAATTGAAGGTTAGGAACAGAACCCCAAGGCGACCACTATGTCCGTGGAAGCACCCCCCCAGAAGCCATTGCCGGCCCCGCCGCCAGCAGGCCCGTCGCCCGACGAGTCGATTATCGACGATCGCCTCCTCCGCACCCGGCGACAGCTCCGCACGGTCGATTTGGCCGCCGCGGGCCTCATTCTAACCATCGGCGCGATCGGCTATTTGTTTCTCGTCGCACTGGCCGACCATTGGCTGGTCACCGGCGGGCTGGGCACGACGGGACGATTTCTCGCTTGGGTGATTCTGCTCGGCGCCGGCGGAACCTACTTCTATCTCCGCATCCTCCGGCCGCTGCTGTGGCGGATCAATCCGATCTACGTCGCCCAAACCATCGAGCAAAGCCGCCCGACGCTCAAGAACAGCCTGATCAATTTTCTCCTGCTGCGTCCCCAGCGCGAGTCACTCCCGGCGGCCGTGAATCACGAAATCGAACGCCACGCCGCCGGCCAACTCGCCGACGTCGAGCCCGAGGACGTCGTGAGCCGCCACCATCTGGTCCGTCTTTGTTACGTCCTGGTCGCCGTCATTCTCGTCGGCGCACTGTATCAGGTTCTCTCGCCGAAAAATCCGCTCACCTCGGTCTTCCGCATCATGTTGCCCTGGAGCGGACTGAGCGCACCGACCCGGGTCACGTTCGACGACATTCGGCCCGGCGACGTCGTCGCTTTCCACGGCGAGCACGTCGCCGTCTCGGCGGGCATCGACGGCCTGCGTGACGGTGAAACGCCTCTGGTCTATTTCACCACGGCCGACCGCCAAAGCGTCGATCAGGCCGTGCCCATGACGTTGGCCGAGGGGGCCTATCGCCACGAAGCCCGATTGCCGCCCGACGCCGACGGCCTGCAGCAAGACCTGACTTATTATCTGGCGGCCGGCGATTTCCGCTCGCGCGAGTTCACGGTCCGCGTCGAAACAGCGCCGGCGATCGACGTTGAATCGGTCGAGTACGACTATCCCGCCTACACCGGCCTGACTCGTCGCGTGGTCAGGCAAGAGGCCGACCTCCGCGCGATCGAAGGCACGCAGGTCACGATCCACGCCAAGGCCAACGCGCCGATCGACCGGGCCGAAATCGACCTCGGCTGCCGTGGACTCCGCGGCGCGCCAATGCGGGCCGACGACCAAACCGCGACCGGCCGCTTCACCCTGCGGCTCGACCCGAGCGACCCGATGCGGCCCGAGCATGACTGCTATCAATTGCGATTCACCGATCAGGCCGGGCGCGACAATCGCCGGCCGATTCGCCACGAGATTGACGTGATCGCCGACCAGCCGCCGACGGTCGAACTGGTCGACTCGCCGGAAGAGCGCATCGAGCTGCCCGTCAACGGTGAACTTTCATTGACGGTTCGTGCCGAAGATCCCGACTTCGCCCTGGCCGAGGTGGCCGTCCGCGCCGTTCGCAACGACCGCAGCCTGCCGATTCG
>Ga0209342_10007397_pt1 | contig 11059 bp, 10 predicted proteins | sample RifCSP16_2_FD_184023 | JGI IMG/M metagenome (GOLD analysis project Ga0209342, IMG submission 184023) | Soil microbial communities from Rifle, Colorado - Rifle CSP2_sed 16_2 (SPAdes) (version 2) | ecosystem: Environmental > Terrestrial > Deep subsurface > Rock core/Sediment | place: Rifle... | reverse complement strand
CGCCTAGGGCGCCGCCGGCGTCGCCTCCGGTGTGGGGTCGGCCAGACCCTCGAGGTGGACCTGGACCGTCTTCGCCAGGTTGGAGTCCGGCGCCAGCTCCACCACCGTCTGCCACTCCGCCACGGCCGCGGCCATGTCCGGCGGCTCCGAGTTGGCGTAGAGGAAACCGAGGTTGTAGTGGAGCTGCGGGTCTTTCGCGTCGATCTCGAGGGCGCCGAGCCAGGTCGTCTTCGCCTCGTCGGTGAAGCCGAGGTTGTAGTTGGACGTCCCGATGTCGGTGAGGGCGTGGACGTTGCTCGGCTCCAGCGCGATCACCTTGTTGAACCAGTCGATGGCGGGCTGCCATTCGCCGGCCAGGAAGTAGGCCTCTGCCAGCTCGAACAGCGCCTCCAGGTTGTTTGGATCCTCGGCTATGGCGGCCTGGAGTTCGGCGACGCGCTTTTCGTCCAGCGGCACCAGGTCGCTGGCCTGCGTGGCAGCGGGCGTGCCCTCCTCCGCGCCTCCGCCTCCGGGCAGGCCGACGCGGAACAGGATGACCGCCCCGAGCGCCGCCAGCCCGACGACGATGCCGACGGCCAGCGGCTGGGAGCGCAGGCCGCGCAGCAGGGCCTGCGGCAGGGAAGCCCGCGCCGGCGGGGCCTCGTCAGCGGTCGCTTTGGCCCGCTGCGGCGCCGGCTCCGCTGCGCGCTCCGGCTCTGCCCGCGCCTCCGGCGCGGCGGCTGCCGGGCCGCGCTTGATCGCGGCCCGCCGCTCGGGGTCCGCCAGCACAGCGTACGCCTCGTCGACAAGGGTGGCCTGTTTGGCCGCCCAGTCGCGCATGTTGGCCGGTAGGTTCGGCGATGCCAGGTATTCCGCCAGCTCCTGGTAGCGGGCCTCAAGCTCCTCCTGGCCGGCGTCTTCGCTGATGCCCAGGAGCGAGAAGTAGGTCAGCTCGGTTCCCATCTTCTCGCCTCCGTCTCTGTCTCTTCCATGGCTCGTCCGTCCTATGCCGGCGGCAGCGGCGTGTCCGTGCCGGGGCCTATTGAGCCGTAGGTCTCGTCGATGTAGGTGCGGATCTCGCTCAGGGATCGGCCCTCTTCCTGCATCCGCTTGGTGTCCAGGGCGATGCCCACGCACATCTCGCAGTTCGCCCCGTGCTCGTCGAACTGCACGTTCGTAGCGGTACTGGTTTCCTTGATGAAGCAGTTCTTGGCGCTCTTGTGGCCGGAGTGCTCGCCGCAGCCGCAGTAGCAGGGCATCCACATCATCACGTCGGGGCGGTCCATGGCGTACTGGTACGCCATCTGGACGTCCTCCGAGGCCGCCATGACGTATTGGGGCAGCGTGCCGTCATTCTGCTCGCCCGTCGTGGAAGCGGGGGGCGCGGTCTCGGGGGTGTCTGAGCCGCCGCCGCTCGTGACCAGGAAGATCACTCCCAGGCCTGCCAGCAGGACGACTGCGGCCACCGCCAGCATGGTAAGCAAGCCTGTGAGCGCTGGCGGGTCCGGTTGCTTCGTTTGCTTGCTCATCTCGATTTCCTCTCTCAGAGGAGGTGGCTAACCTTTCGCCTTCATCGTCCGGCGAAACGGGCGCCCAATCCATCCGCCTGTGCGCACATGCTGGTTACAGCCGTACGCCCGCGGAGAAGGGCCTTTAGGAGTGGGGTATGCGGGGGTCATGTATCCAGGGGTAGAGATAGCGAGGGCCCGATCGGCCCGGTGGTTGCCTAACGTTCGGGACATCTCCTCACGCGCCCGCGCCGCCGTCCGGGTCACAGGCGCCGGCGTCGAGCCCGAACAGGTCGCGGAGCGCCTCCACCGTCTGATAGCCGTCGCCGGCGGCGGCCCGCTCGCGCAGCAGGGCGATGGGGTGATGCAGCAGCTTCTTCTCGATGGCCAGGGTCAGCGCCTCGATGCGCCGCCGGTCCTCTTCCGAAAGCTTGTCCAGCACCGCCGACGTCCGCTCCAGCTCGGCCCTGCGTATCGCCTCCGCCCGCTCGCGGAGGGCGACGATCGCCGGCACGACGCGGAGCGTGGCCCGCCAGCGCTCGAAGTTCATGACCTCTTCGGCGATGATCGGCTGCACCTTCCGTGCCTGGGCACGGCGCTCCCTCAGGTTCGCCGCCACGGCCGACTCCAGATCGTCGATGTTGTAGAGGTGGACGCCGGGTATCTCGCCTGCCGCGGGGTCGACGTCGCGTGGCACGGCGATATCGATGAGGAACAGGGGCCGGCCCCGCCGCTCCCGCATCACCCGCGCGGTCATCGCCTTTGAAATGACCTGATGGGGGGCGCTGGTGCAGGTGATGGCGATGTCGCAGCTGCGCAGGGCGTCTTCCAACTGGCCGATGCCGGCGTTGCTGCCGCAGCGCTCGGCCAGGCTCAGCGCCCGCTCGCGCGTGCGACCGACTACGTCGATCCCGGCGACTCCCTTCTCCAGGAGGTTCTTCGCCGCCAGCTCGCCCATCTTCCCCGCCCCTACCAGGAGCACCCGCGAGGAACTCAGGTCGCCGAAGGTCCGGCGCGCCAGCTCCACCGCCGCCGAGCTGATGGAGGCCGAGCTGCGGCCGATGCCCGTCTCGGTCCTCGCCCGTTTGCCCGCCGTCACTGCCTGGCGGAAGAGGGCGGAGATTACGCGCCCGGCGGAGCGCTGCTCCAGGGCGAGGCGTAGCGCTTCCCGCACCTGGCCCAGGATCTGCGACTCGCCGACTACGGCCGAATCCAGGCCGCTGGCGACGGAGAAGAGGTGCTCTACGGCCTTGCTCCCCTCCAGGTGGTAGAGGTGCGGTTCGAACTCCCAGTGCGGCACGCCGGAGTGCTTGCTCCAGAACCGCTGCAGCCTGGCCCTGGCGCTCGCTCCCCGCGGCGCCGCCGCGTACAGCTCTACGCGGCCGCAGGTGGAGAGGATCGCGCCCTCAGGGACGTAGGCGCGCATCTCGTCGAGGGCCGGCGGCAGCTCCGAGGGCGGGAAGGCCAGACTCTCCCGCAGCACCAGGGGCGCCCTCTTGTGGTTGACGCCCACCAGCGTTATCTCCACCGGTCGGGTAGCGCTGTCCGGCATGTCAGTAGCCCTCAGGTTCATGGGTCTTGCCATGACAGACCAGGGTGCAGTTCTTGTTGGAGAGCGACCAGATGGGCTCCGTCTGCCCGGCTACGGGCCCGACGTCAGGCGCGAAGTTGACGCCGCGCGGGTTGGTCCGGTTCTCGGTCCAGGGCGCCAGCGCCGTGCCGTGGATGCGGTAGTGGCACTCCGCGCAGATGGCGTTGCCCTGGCCGGCGCCTGCGGCGTCGATGTCAAGGCCGCCGCTCCCTTTATCTGCGATGTTGTTCAGGTGGAAGCCGTGGAGCCCGAAGTCCGTATCGGTCCTGGGGTTCTTCGATCCGTCCTGGAACGGCGCTTCGGAGTGGCAGAGGAAGCAGAGAGCGAAGTCGCTCCCCGCGTAGCCTTCGAACGCGGGCTTCAGATCGCGGTCGCGGTAGTTGGCGATGAGCAGGCCGCGATAGCGGCTGCTGTGGGGGGCCAGCCGCGCCTCAGGCGCCGGCGGGTTGCCGACGACCCTGTAGTTGCCGTGGCAGTGGGTGCAGCGGACCGTGGAGGCGGTGGTGAACTGCCAGAGGCTGCCGCCGGCCAGGCTGTTGGCCATGGCGGATGTGGTATTCTTGCCCGCCGCCTCCACCGGGTGGTAGGAGGCGGCGGCGGGGTCGAACTCCGCTGCCTTGTCCGTCTTCTTGTAGGACTCCTTAGCGTAGGAGAGGAGCGCCGTGTAGCCTGAGTGGCACTTCACGCAAAGCTCGTACTCGTAAGCGATGGGGTTCACCCAGGTGAGGGGCGGGGTGCCGGTGACGCCGGCGGTGCCGGCAAGATCGCCGGATGCCGTCCAGCCGCCGGCCGTCTTGGCCGGGGCGGCGGGCCCGGACTGGTGCGGGTTGTGGCAGTCGCCGCACTCCGAGTGGCGGTTGAGCACGCCGGCGAACTCGTCCACCTGGCCGCTGGTATGGCTGGAAACCTCGGTCGCCGGGTGGGAGTAGAAGCTGCTGGTGCTTGGGTCGTTGGCGGGGACGGTGGGGTCGCTGAACTGGCTTGCCACGTCGGTGCTGGCGCCGGTGCCGTCGTGGCAGGCGAAGCAGAGAGCGCTCTGGGGCGATGTGGTATCCGTGAGCAGTTCACCGCCGTTCGCCGTGTGGGAACGATGGCAGGTGGAGCAGGAGTCGGTGGTGGCGCCGTAGCCGCCGTGGGGGTTGATCGGCTCGGCGGCGGACGAGGGCTGGGGAAGAGCAGTCAGTCCCCACGCGCCGAAGAGTGCAGTCGCAGCGACAATCATGGCCGCTATCGCTATCCTGACTGCCCTGTTCTGCGGCCGGTGGCCCATCTTTCCCTTCTCTCTTCCAAGGCCATCCTCCCTGTGGCCATCTCGCTTCTTGTTCTGCCCGGCGGGCGGAGGGCCGGTCGGCGTGTCCGGCCCTCCGCAGCCGGTGCTGCTACTGGCCTATTGGTTGTGACACTTCTGACAGACGCCGCGGTTGTCCATCTTCAGAAGCCTGCTGTCTGCCGCACCCGCGCCGACTGTGTTGTCGGGCAGCGGCACGGAGCCGGAGAACGACCCACTGGCTGTGGCGTTGCTGCCGTGCGTAGCGTGACACGTGATGCATGCCCGGGTGTTGTACTTGAACCCGGCCGGTGCTCTGGTGGAGTAGCCGTAACCCATACTGGTGTGGCGGAACTTGAAGATCGCGTCACCGCTGTCCACCCGGCTTCCCCCAGAGGCCGGCTTGCCGCTACTGTCAGTGCCCTGTTCCGCGAGGTAGCGGGTGTGGCACTGAGCGCACCAGTTCGACGTGTCGTACAGGATGCTCGTGCCCGGAACAGCCCCCGGCGGCTCAGTCATAGGGTTAGCGGGGGTGGCACCGAAGTACATGTTGAAGTAGTTGGCGGTGCTGTAGTCAGCCGTTGCCTTCGGATAAGTGTCGGGAACGGTGTAGCCGGCCCCGCCGGAGCCTCCCGGGATGGACCTGAGGATGCGGTAGTTGCCGTTGCCGTGCGGGTCGTGGCAGTTGCCGCAGGTAAGGGCTTCGCCTGCCAGGCCCGGATTGGCCACAGCATTAACGGCGCCGTAACCCCAGATGGTCTGGGCTGAGGCATCAGTGGAGTGCTTGGACTGCGTGGGTTGTGCGCTCGCCGCCGCCAGTGCCCCGATGGTCACGGGGCAGCCGTCGTCGACGACCGTATCGGCGTCGTCATCTATGCCGTTCCGGCATTGAGCGCCCGACTCAGCTGTTCCCACCGTGGAGATCGGTAACGATTGGTCCGTCGTATTGATGCGGGCGGTTTCAAAGCCGCCGGCCCGCAGGGCGCCGCCGTTCGCCTCGTTGGAGCCGGCCATCACGTTGAGAACAGAGCCCAGGGCAGAGTTGCCGTGGCAGCTGGCGCACAGGGATTCAACTTCCTCAACGAGGAGAAAGTCGTTTACTCCACGGTGCACCCGGTGACAGGCCGCGCACCCATCAGGGGTTGCGCCCCAGCCTTTGATGTGGGGTCCGTTATCGGCGTTGGCTGTGCCGGTTGGCTGGGCCAAGAAGGCCAGGGCGACAACCGCCACCAAGCCCGGAATTATTAGCCAGAGTTTCCGCAAGATATCACCTCCTTTCGTAAGATTCGGCTGTTCGGCTCGCTCACCCATAGTCGGTCATGTGGCCACACCCCCTTCCCGGCTGGCGTCCAGGCCATTTCGGTACCGCGGGGACCTTTCAGCCGGCGGACGCGCCGCCGTTAGTAGCTCCATATCTGTACCCGGCCGTTCTCCCGGTCCGTGACGTAGATCTTTCCGTCCGCCAGGGCGACACCGTTGGGGAACCGGAACTCGCCTTCGCCGATGCCGGACGTGCCGATGTCCCGAATGAAGTCGGGCTGGTCACCGGAAATGTCGTACACCTTGACGGTGTGTGCTGAGGTGTCGGCGACCAGCAGGTGGCCGTCGCCGTCCAGGGCCAGGCCTCGCGGCATCGAAAGGTCGCCCTTCGCGTAGCCGCGGGGGATGACGAACAGCAGGTTGCCCTCGCCGTCGAACGCCTGGACGCGGCCGTTGTCGCCGTCCGCGACGTAGATGCGGCCGCGCTCATCGACGCCGATGCCGTTGGGGAACCAGAACTGGCCGTCCTCCTTGCCCTCGCTCCCGAACTGAACCCGCAGCTCGCCGGAGGGGTTGAACACCAGCACGCGGTGCTTCTTCTCCGTGACGTCGGTGACGTACAGGTTGCCGTCGTCGTCGAAGGCGAGCCCCAGCGGCTGCCAGTCCTCGGCCGCGACGCCCTTGTGATCGAACGTGCTGACGTATTCGCCGTCGGCGGAGAAGATGTAGACGGCGCGGTTGGGCCGGTCGCTGACGTAGACCTCGCCCTCAGGGCTCACGGCCACGTAGAGCGGGACGCGCGCGAACACCTCGACGTTCGGCGGCGCGAACGATGCGACCTCCTTGCCGTCGCCATCGAATACTCGGACCATCCGGTCGCCCGCGCTCTCCGTGACGTATATCCGCCCGTCCTCGCCCAGGGCGACCCCGAGCGGACGCGCGACGCCGTCGAGCGAGCCGATGTACTCCGCCGACTCGCCGAACAGGCCGGCCACCGGGGGCGGCACGCCGGGCAGGTTGGAGAGCGGCTCCTTGGTGCGGCAATACTGAGCGACGAGAAGCAGCACCCAGGCCAGCGCGGCCAGGATGAGCAGGAGGATCGCCATCTTAACCCAGGAGGGCCAGCCCATCGTGCCGGGAGGCCCGCCGCCCTGCGGCGTCCCGCCGCCGGGCTGCTGCCAATCAGCCGTGCTCATGGCGTCACCCCCTCTTCGGCGCTCGTCTCCTCGGCTCCCGGCGCGCCCAGGCGCACCAGCCCGGAGCGGGCGCTGAAGCTATCAGGATCAAGTTCAATAGCGCGCTGGTAGGCGGCGATGGCCGCCTCTCGCTCGCCCAGCGATTCCCTGGCGAGGCCCAGCCCGGCGTGGGCGCTGGCGAGCTCGGGGGAGGCCGCGACCGCCGCCTCCAGGTCTTCGACCGCCTCTTCGTAGCGGTCCTGGGAGTAGGCCAGCATGCCGCGGGCGTACTGGGCCTCGGCCTCAAGGCCCTTGCCCTCATAGGCGACGATCAGCTTCTCGTACGCCTCCGTAAAGTTAGGGACCAGCCGCACGGCCTGGGCAAAGGATGCGATCGCCGCGTCGGTGTCGCCGGCGTCGGTGTAGGCCGTGCCGAGGAGGTACAACGCGTCTGCGTCCGTGGGTTCGATGGCCAGGGCCTGCTTCAGATGCTCGACGGCCTCCTCCGGATGCTTCTCCGTGAGGCTGATGGTGCCCAGGTAGTAGTACGCGGTCTCAATGACAGAGCTCATGAGGGCGGCCTCGCTGGCAAGGTCAATCGCTTTCTGGAACTTCTCGGCGGCCGCCTTGTGGTCGCCGCTGGCGAGGAGGGCGCGCCCCAGCCCCACCAGGACCTCCTTGTTCTCCTCGTCCAACTGCAGCGCCACCTGGTACTGTTCTACGGACTCGGTGAAGCGGGTCTCGGCGAAGTACAGGTCGGCGAGGTTGACCCGCGCGGAGACGTCTTCCGGGTGCTCGCGCACCGCCGTCTCGGCGGAGGCAATGCGACGGCCGGTAAGGTCGGCGCCGCCGCCGCTGTCCTGCCTGTCGAAGTAGTAGTAGAGGGCGAACGCGCCCACAGCGATGATCAGCAGCGCGATCGAATAGATGAGCAGCCGGTCCAGCACGGCCCCCCGCGGGGCCGGTAGCCGTTGTTTGAGCCGGGCGAGCATTGGATTGCCTTTCTTGTGATGCCGCGCACAATCGCGTGGCTACCCTAATGGTGCCTGAAGGCTATTCCGGCGGCATGAATCAATAGATATGTATTCGGCACTAGTCAGGAGTGGGCGCAGCGGATAGCCTACGGTGGAGGTAGTGTATGGGCCCGAGTCAGGCCGGCCGGAGGGCGCGGCCTCCGGGGCGCCGCTCCTTGAGACCGGACTGGATGACGTCCAGCAGACTCTCCGGGCGGGCGGTGACGACCTCCCGGCTGTGGTACACGTCCATGAAGTTATCGTCCAGGCGGACGGCGATGAACAGCGGTGCGGGCAGGTCGCGGACGGCTTCATTGAGGACCGGGCTGTCTCCGCATCCCTCCGCCACAATGGCGTACGGCTTCAGCCGCTTCAGCTCATCCTCTGCGCCGGCGATCGCAACGTTGAGGCAGATCACTTCCAGCCGCTCGTCCGCCCGCAGGAGCTGGGCCACGCCGCGCCCGAACAGAGGGTGGGTGTAGAGTATCGCGATGCGCCGTTTACGCATGATTCCTGAACCAGTCCACCATGATGCTAAGGCAGGGTGGCCGCAGGGAGCATCCACTGGTCGGTAGATTAAAGGGATAGAAGTCCCGGCCCTTGAAACGGCTGAGTCTATAGCCGCCGATACATGCCGTTAGGGTGCCTGGGGCGGCTCCTGGGGCGGCTCGACGAGCCCCTGGCGGATCGCGTAGGTCGCGGCCTGGACACGGTTTTCCAGGTGCAGCTTCTCCAGGATGTTGTGGAGGTGGTTCTTGACCGTCCCCTCCACGATGAACAGGCGGGCGGCGATCTCCGCGTTGCTGTGACCAGCCGCCACAAGCTGGAGTATCTCCATCTCGCGGCTGGTGAGGTCCCAGGCGGGGGCCTGCGCAGGCTCGCTCCGCGGCCTCTGGCGGAACTCCGTCAGGAGCTTGCCCGCAACCGCCGGGGAAATCGGCGTCTCTCCCCGGAACACGCCGTGCAGCAGCTCAAACAGCTCCTCCGGCCTGAGGTCCTTCAACAGGTAGCCATCGGCGCCGCTCTTTATCGCCTGGAACAGGTCGTCGTCTTCGTCCGAGATCGTGAGGACCACCACCTTGGTCTCCGGTCGCTCGCTCTTGATCAGCCGTGTGGCCTCCACGCCGTTGCAGACCGGCATATGGATGTCCATCAAGACGACGTCCGGCCTTGAGGAGCGGACGTGTTCCACGGCCATGTGCCCGTCCGAGGCCTCTCCTACCACCTCGAAGCCGTCCTGGTCCTCCACAAGGGCGCGCAGCCCCTTCCGGAACAGCAGCTGGTCATCAACCAGGAGGATCCGAATCGATCCCATTGCCTTCTACCTCCGCTAGTGGCAGGAATATCCGCACAGTCGTCCCGCAGCCGGGACTCGATTCGATCTCCAGCCGCCCGCCGACCCGCTCCACGCGCTCCCGCATTGTCCGCACCCCGAAGCGAGGACCGTCCTCGTTCAGGCTCGACGGATCGAAGCCGCGCCCCTTGTCCTCGATGCTTATGCCGATCTCGCTCGGCAGGCTCGCGATGCGGACCCAGGCCTTGTTCGCGTTGGCGTGCTTGCGGACGTTGGTCAGGGCCTCCTGGATGACGCGCACCAGTTGCACCTCCGTCTCCGGGGGGAATTGCGGCACGGCGGCGCCCTCGACCTCGAGCTCGGCGGCGATCCCCGCCTGACGGGCAAACTTCTGCAGGTACTCCTGCAGCGTGCCGACGATACCCCGGGTGGGCGATACCGTCTCCCGCAGGCCAAGGATCGCTTCGCGGACGTCCACGTACGCCTCGTGGGCCAGGGAAGCCATGTCCGCCAGCTCCCCGTCGGCGCGCGCCGTCTCTCCCCGGTCCAGGTGGCGTTTGGTCGTCTGCGCCTTGATGTGGAGATAGCCCAGCACCTGGGCCAGGCTATCGTGCATCTCCTGGGCCAGCCTTTCGCGTTCCTCAAGGACCGCGACATACCGCTCGCGCTCGAGGAGGCGGGCGTTGTTGATGGCGATGGCCGCCATGTCGGCCAGCCCGGCCAGGAGCCCCCGCTGCTGCTCGCTGAACTGCCGCGTGGCGCGGCTGGAGACGCACAGCTCGCCGATCCTGGAGTTGCCAACGATCAGGGGCGCCGAGAGGTGGCAGGCGCGGTAGCGGCCGTCGATGGCGGTGCAGGGCGCCCCAACCAGGGGCGACGGGCTCAGGCTTTCGTCGAGGAGCGCTAGCGGGAACGACGGGACGTGCGCCGGAAGGCGCTGGAAGGCCTCCGCGGGCCCGCTGCAGTCGACCAGCGTCAGGCCGGCGCCGTTGCCGCCGGCCAGGCAGAGCGCCGCGGTCTCGCTGCCCAGCATACCGCGCGCCTGCTCCACGATAGAGCGCAGGATCTTCTGGACGTCCTGCAGCGACGCGATCTCCAGGCCAATCTCGTGGAGAGCCTTCGCCTCCTCGTTCTGCTTAAGGATCTTGCGCTGCATCTCGCCGAGCACCCTGAATACAGTGCTGGAAAAGACGATGACGCCGACTGCGATGATCGCGAAGGCGAGCCAATGTCCGGCCGGGCTGCCCAGCAACGGCTCCAGGACGAGGATTACGCAGAGCTGTATGGCCGCAAAAAAGATCAGCGGCAGTATAATGGTCAGCCACTTCAGCCGGCCAAGGCTCATGCCCCCATTTTCCTCCCCGCCCGCCCTGTCTGGTTAACTCTAGTTTAACTGACGCAGATACTACATCATATGGCGTTCGTCTGTACCTAGGGTCATATGGCCTGAAGATACAGGCCATCATGCCCTATTTCACGAGAGCCACCGGCCTGCCCCCCGCGGAGGGCCCATCGCGGACACGCTGGCGGCCGGCACCGTCAATCGGCCCAGCGGTGGGGCCGCTCCCGGAGCTGCCCGAAACCGTACTTGTCGCAAAATGCGAGGAACTGGTCGCGGGGGACGCCCCGCCACTCGAGGTCGTGGAGCTTTTCGGCCAGCGGGACGTCGCGGCGCAGGGTCGCCAGGTCCTTGAACAGCGCCACGTCGGCGCGCCCGGCGGCGAGGCTCTCGCCGAGCCGGGCGGCGCCCCGCACGATGACGTCCCAGCCGCCAGGGTCAGGGGGGATATTCTCGATGTGACCGTATCGCGCCAGGACGGCCGCCGCCGACCTGGCCCCCCAGCCCGGCAGGCCCGGGTAGCCGTCCGCAGGGTCGCCGACGAGCGCGAGGTAGTCGGGGATGGACTGCGGCGGGACGCCGAACCTCCGGACCACGGCAGCGCGGTCGAGTGACAGGAACCTCTCTTGTCTC
>Ga0209342_10007394_pt1 | contig 11059 bp, 14 predicted proteins | sample RifCSP16_2_FD_184023 | JGI IMG/M metagenome (GOLD analysis project Ga0209342, IMG submission 184023) | Soil microbial communities from Rifle, Colorado - Rifle CSP2_sed 16_2 (SPAdes) (version 2) | ecosystem: Environmental > Terrestrial > Deep subsurface > Rock core/Sediment | place: Rifle... | reverse complement strand
TGGCCTTGTCCGCCGCCTTTGCGACGAATTTTTCAATCCCCAAGGGCGTGTCGTAGAGTCCGCTCAACACGTCGCCTTGCGAGGAAAGCGTGTCTAGGGCCATTTGGGCTTGCGCCCTGGGTTCGTTGGCCACCTTCGCTTGCATTTCAGCGACCCGCCGTCTCTGAATGACGTTCAACTCGTGGGGCGTGTCGAGTTTTTGTTGGTACTGCCCGCCCGTGCCGGTGAACGCGCCTTGAATCTCCTGGGTCAGACTCCCCGCCTCTTTCCGCTTCTTTTCAAGCCGCTCGGCAGCGCCCGAAAATTCGATTTCGGTCAGCTTGCGTTTTGAGTAGTACTCGGGGTCGCGCTGGCGCATGAGGTCGATGTTTTCCAAAATGCCCTTGCCCTCGTCCGGCCGGACCAGGCCCTTCGCCTCCGCCTTGGCCCGCCACTTTTTGGTTTCCTTCACCAGGGCGCGAAGGCCGGTTCGTTCAATCTCGGGAGATGAGTATTCGTAGCTCAGTGCCGAAGCGATGCCCAAAACTTCGCCCGGCTTCGTGTTCAACGCCCGGGCGTCCGAAGCGACTTCCTGGAAGATTTTGGCGGTTTCTTCTTGGTTCCACTGTGATTTTTCCGCGCCGACGACCAGGCCCGAGACGGCTTGGGGCACCGTGTAGGTTCCCTTGCCGGCCACCGCGTTCAAGTTGGCCCAATACCGCGACATTAGCTGGGGATCGGTGAACCGCTTCGTGGCCGCGATCGCCACCGCGTCTTTTTCAAGACCGGCCGATTTGAGAGAAAACACCATCTGCCCGGCCTCTTCCGGCGCAAGGCCCTCTTGCGCCATGGCGAGTTTCATGGAGCCGGACAACTGTTTGTACGCCGCCTTGGACCCGCTTACCTGCCAAAGCCGTTTGAGGGTTTCCTCCGTGCCCCGCAGTTCCTCCGCAAGTCCCTTGACCTGCGAATGGGCCTCATTGGCGGCCGACGTAATCGCGCCAATGGCCACCGCGGCCGCCGCCGCGCCGGAGGCAAACGGCACGATCGCCGTGGCCATGCCGGCGATTTTCGATTTCAACGTCCCGCCGAACGCCTTCGACCCCGCCGCGTCGGCCTGGCGGAAAGCGTCCCCCGCCCGCTGGACCGACCGGTTGTAGAGATCCTGGTCGATCTTTCCCGTTTTCAACAGCCGGTCCAACTCCGCCAGACGCCTATTATGCTGTTCGCCCGGGGTGCGTGTTTCGTTGTAGAGCTGCTTGGCCGACAGATTGAGGTACTTGTACCGCTCCGTGGCCCGCTGGGCGGCCGCGCCCGTGCCGTCGACGGCCCGGGCCATTTGCTCGAACGTGACCGTCGCGCCCGCGTCGACCACCGTAATGCCGAGTTCCACGCTCATTTTTAGAATCCTTTCCTGTTTCGTTTCCGATAAACCGGCCGGCCCGGAACGCCCGGGCCGGCCGGCGGGTGTGACCTTACAGTCTGTTCGTGAATGCCGGTGGCTGGCGCAGTTTGTCCAGCGCGGCGGCGACGATCTTTTCGGCCGCAACGTAGTGGCCGATTGTCACATTGGCACCGGCGTGGCCCAGCGTTAAACGGGCTGCCTCTGGATTGTCGCGCCACAACAGCGTGGCCAGCGTCCGTCGGAAGCCCTGGAGGCCAAAGTGGCTCTTGGTGGGAATTCCGGCGAGATGCTGCAACTTGTGAGAGTAGCGATCGAAACTACGTGATTCAAATGGCCACTCGAAGACGAGGTCTCGCTTCGTGCGTATTCTCCGCAAATGTTCAAGAACTGTGTGGTTCAAGTGAACAATAAGGCCGCGGCCCGATTTCATCCGCTCGGGGGGGATGACAAGTCGGCTTCCGGCCCAGTCGATGTCTGTCATTCGCAGTTGGAAGAGCGTCCGACGGCGAATACCTGTGTTGTAAGCGACCACAATTAGCGCTTGCCACCATGCGGCCGGTCTAATGCCCGGAAGACGGGGTTGATCCATGCCGACCGCAGCCGTGTAGATTTGCTCGATCAGGGCTTCCGCGACCGTTTGCGGGACCGCGAGACGAACGCGCGGCGGTTTCACCCACGGGACGCGCTCCAAAATCCCCGCCGCGTCACGGTTGTGACGATCGGCCGGCCCGGCCTTGTCGAGCACGGCCTGCAAATGTTTCAGGTGCCTGGCCACGCTCGCGGACCGCATCGGAAGATGAGGTTGTTGCCCACGGCACTTCATCAGGGCCTTCTTGAAATTAGCCAGGGTGATGTTGGAAACCTCCGTCAACGGCGGGTCGCCTGTCAGGTAGACCCACTTGCGAATGGTCGTTAGGAAAGTCACCTTGGCGGCCGTTGAAACGCCCGCCAAGCAAACCGGTTCATAGTATTGATCGTAGAAAGTGCGGAGCGTTTGGCCTTTCGCCTCGATCAGCGCTTCACCCTTTGCCGCGCACCATCGTTCCGCGGCCCGGGCCCGCAAAAGGAATCCGTCTACGTCGTCAAGGACGGCATCCGTCCCGGCCGCGACGCGGACGGCCGCAACGCTCTTTTCCATCTCCTCGTTCAAGAGAAGCTGGTAAAGACGCTGGTTTTTGCGGTATTGACGCCATCGGGCAAACGTCAGATAGGACAGCCCCGCCGTTTCGCAAGCGTCGCGCGGTGTGTGGCCGCCGGCCACCAGGGCGACAATCTCAGGGACAAACGAGGGCGTGGGCTCAATCGCGGGCGGCGCGACGGGTCGCGGCGCGACGGGGTTTGCCCTGGCCACGGCGATCGCCTCCAAGTCCTTCTCCGCGTAAACGGGGACGACGTAGGTTCGTCGGAGGTAATGGACGGGCCGGCGGCACCATAGAATCGTGCGACCGCCAAGGTGTCCGCAGGATCGTTCTCGCCACGGTCGGAATTTCTTTCCTGGAATCAGAAACCGCTCTATTGCCGCGTGCTTGGAGAGCCAGTGCTCGCCGAATTCGTCTATCCAGACGCCATGAGGCAGGTCCGGCCGGCGCTCCGTGACTCGTCTTACACCGAATTCGTCGATCCACTCAATTGTGGTCGGCGGCGCGGGCTCGGGTTTCATCGCGGGAGGTCGTACCGGTTTGCCCGCTCGGTCGATCGTCTCTTCTCGCCAGCCGGTTGGCGTTTTGCGGCGAGTGATCCACTTGCACCACGAATCCGCGTCGGCCGCGCGGTGTTCGATCCGGCCGTGTTGAGCCGGAAAACCGCAAATTGGGCAGCGGCCCGAGTGGTTCTTGGGACGACGATGCCACTCCGTAGGTTTGAGGGAGGGATTGTTCTGGTTCATGCGTATACCCTCCCTTCCTCTTCGCAAAGCCACTCGGCATGGAGCCGCTTTTTGCGGTCCGCAAGGTCGCCCTCGGTGGACTCATCGAAAAGAGTCAACAGAAGATGGTCGCCGATCACGCGGACGTAGGCCCAATTCGTCGGGTCTTCGCACAGTTGATCCTGCGGACCGATTTGCTCGCGCATGCGTTGAATCGCCTCGTTTAGCGTGAACGAAAGCGGGATTCGCTGGCACACGCCAGTGATTTCGTTGACGACGCAGAGAAATGTTGCGGTCATGCGGCACCCCCTTTCGGTTGTTCGATGGGCCGGACCCACTTGACTAAAATGGCCCACTCCCTGACAGGTCGTCCGGTGGCCAACCGCTCCGCGTTGTACCGCCTGCATACGTCGATGGCCGCGCACAAGGTCAGGTGGCTCTTGTGGACGTTGGCACTCAGCACGATGCCAGGAATGTCGGAGACCGACGAGGGCTCAAACTCGTCGGGCACCCTGGCCAGTAGAACAGCGTTTTTGCCAAACTTGGACATGGTTGCTGTAACCTCCCGCTGCGTGGCCTTGCGGTCAGCGCAGCAAAAAGCCCCAGCCCTGGTAATCGGTGTTGAGGCACTTGAGAGAGTGCCCGGACGCGCTCGCGCAACGTCCGCGGTTACCAGGGTTGGGGCCCTTTGAAAACATCAATGTACTCTCAATCTGGACCGAAGTCCGGTTTCAACGCCGGTCATTTTCCCGCCGACCGACGTGTGAGTCAAGGGCCCACCTCGCCTTGGCGGCCGGCGTGGTCGATAATGGATGCGATTTCAGAGCCGGGTAGGTTCGTCGATCCGGCGACGTCCAACACGGCCTTTGAACGGGCCCATTTGACCAACTCCCGAGCGTTGTAGCTTCCATCACGGTTGCGGGGAACATCGGGTAGGTCGCGGAGTGCCCTCGCCGTGATGCCCAGCATCCACGCCGACACCACCTGGTTGAGCCGCTTCATCGCGGCTACCTGTAGTGTCCCGAGAGGAGGGGGGGAATTTTTCTTACTCATAAAATCAACCTTTTACGCAAAAAAACACGTCTAGAAACATGGGCGTAGCCCCCCGGGGGGCCCTATGGGGAAGGACCCCAAATAAAATAGGCAAGCTAGGCTGACTCTGGGCCGGCGGGCTCTCCCGTGCGATGAACAACGGGGGAGCCACGCCGCCGGCCCTGGAAAGGATTCCAGATGAATATCAAACGCCCGCGTTGCGGACGAGCCCGCGGTAATCAAGCACGCCCGCGCCGACGTCATGCTTGAACGACCAGCAAAATCCCCATTGGCCGTCGGTGAGGGCCGATTTTCTCAGGGTCGGTTGGCGGCGGTTATTGAGATACACAACCTCAATCCCGCTTGCCGAGGAAGCGGGCGCGGCGAGGTACCAGCGTGTCGCGCTGCCCTCATGCGTTTCGCCCGAGATCGGGTTCGTCACTCCAAGGTCGAGACGAGAGTCAGAGCGAACCGTCAAGCCGCTCGCCACGCCGCCCAGCGATTCGACGAGGGAAAGGCCGGTCAGTCGCAGCGACTCCGGGACAACAATGTACGCGCCGTGAAGGTCGAGCGGGAAGGCTTTTCCTTGGGAGTCGGTCCCGCACTGTTTTGCCAGAGCGGTCATTGCTTGGGTTAGCCCGGGCACGCCCAGCGCGGAGCCCGCGCCCGAGAAGTCGTTGCCGTGGCTAGAAAAATCGAAGAGTGCGTTGCCGTCGGCCAGCGTCGGGTTCGACAAAAGTAGGGAACAAACGAGTCGCGGACGGAGCCGAAGCGCGCCGCGGACGATCCAGCGAACCGCCGACAAAATCAATTCGAGTCGATCGCCGAGAAGATCCTCCTCGCCGACGACAAGTTGTTTCGCGTACCGATCGACGCCGCGGTATCGCGCCACGTTTGCGGCCACGTCCGAATGGTCCGCTGTTCCGCCGCGTGGAAGCATGACGAATTCGCCGGCCATGTCGGCTCGCCAACGTTCGACCGGACGGAAGTTCCGCGCCGTGTTTTCGAGGCACCAGCCGGCGGTTGAATCCTCGAACGTGTCAGCGGCGTCCAACAACGTTGCCTCGGCCACGCTCGTCAAGGATTCAACGAGACTCGTCCCGCTCAACGCAGCCCGGATTACGTCGCACTCCTCGCCGACAGTCGCCTGATGGTCCGCGCTTGCGCACTTCGCCACGAAGTCACCGAGTGAAGTATCGCGGTGCTGTTGGCCGGCCGCGGCCAGCCCGGAATTGCGAACGCGAACGCCAGCGCGAATGCAGAGCCCGGCCGCGCGTGCTTGCACGGCAATCGGAACAGACTCCGCGCGTTGAGGTTCGAGCTGCTTGGCGTCGATCATGCCGCGCTCGATGAGATACTCCTGCGCGTCCTGCGATTCTTGGGTCAAAAACATGGTTGGTTCCTTTTGAAAAAGTGGTTGAATTGACGTTCTTTATGGTGATTCTTATTTGCACGCGGACATATCGCGTGGGTTGATGCCGCAGGCCCGAATTTGGTTATCCAGGCTCGACGGGAGTATGTTTTGGCTGGAACCCGGCTTTGTTCCGTCGAAGAGTTTGTAAAATCGTGACCGCAGCCCAGCCAGTTGCTGGCTTTTTAGACGGGTGGTTGAGTGATTGCATGTGGCCGTCTGAGAACGCGATTTCGCGTCTTCCATCCGACGCTGCATTTTGAGAAGTTGCGCGTGGTTGGCTTTTTGCAACTCTTCTTGAGCACGATGCGATTCTTCCATCTCGCGGACGGCCGCGGCAAGCTCTTCGTCGGCGCCGGCCAGTTCCGCCTCGGCCCGAATCGCTTCGCAGTAGATCGCGTTCTCGGCATCGTGGATGCCGAGCGTCCGGCGGATTTCAAACAACTCATTTTCGTCGGACTCGTTCCGGCGTTTCTTGGCAAGGTTCGCGCGGTAGCGGCTCCAGAGTCTTTTCTCTTCGTCCGCCGACAACGGCCGCGTGATTCGCAGCTCGGGCCGGCTAGAGAGGTTCTCGGCCAACGAACGGCCGGCGGAAATAGATTCGATCGTCATGGTTTTCCTTTCCATAACAGTTTGTGACTCAGATCATTCTTGCGGCCGGCGATAGCTTTCCCACGGGAAAAACATGCAAAGCGCCCCATCCGTCAGTCGATCAATTACCGGCGCACTGACACGATCGACGGCCTCTTGCTTGTCCCCAACATTCATCGAAACCCACGTCGGCTTGGAGGCGCGATACCGCCTGTCAACCAACCGAAAAAGCGCGGCGCTCTGATATTCAGTCACGCGACCGATCGGAGGGGAAAGGTCGTCAAGGATGGCAATGTCGGCGCGGGCCAACGGCATCAAAACCTCTTCCTCATCCCCGTGAATCGCACGTCGCATCGCCGCCGCGAATTCCGGCCCAGTGATAAACTCGACCGAAAATCCGTGCGCGGCGATCAGTTGACCGGCCGCGGCAATCAAAAGATGCGTTTTGCCCGTCCCACAGCCCCCGAAGAAAACGAGCCCGCGGCCGGCCCGGACGTTTTCCTCGGCGCGAGCCAGGTAGCCGGTCAACCGTTCCACAACAACGCGCTGCTGCTCATCGCCGGCCGCGAAATTGTGAATCCGACAATTCCGAAATCGTTCACCTCGCCGCCGGCAAAACGCCAGGGCGAGCCGCCGTCGGGCAGCCGCGTCGGCCGACTCGGGCACGTCGTCGAAGAGCATCGGCTCATTCATTTCCACTCACCTTTTTTTCCTTTCTTCACCACCGCGCCGTCAACTCCATTCCCCTCCCACGTTCGAACCGCGGCGCGCCAGTCCTTCATTTTCGCGCGGCCCACCATCCAGCCGTTACTTTGGTAGTGAGCGACAAACCTCTCGGGATCGACGTGGTTGCCGCGCTCGCGGCAGTAGACACGTACTTCCTCCACCGTCGGCAGCGCGAATTTCGCTGGCGCGCGCTCTTTATTATTCTCTCCTCTTCTCTTCTCTTCTTTAGATAACGCAGTTCCATTACCAAAATCACGATCAACCGTTACCTTCTCTTCCTCGGATATGCGACGCTTAAAATTTCGCTGTCGTCGCGCGTTCAAAAGCCTGTTTTTCGAGGATTTACCGAATCGGATGGAGTATGAAGGGATCCCCAAACCATCCTCCTCAACCGTCATCCATCCCACCCCAACGACCGACTCCCAAAACTTTTCATCCCCTCCGCATAATCGAATCACGGTGCTAAACTGATAGCGTGGCAGCAAACCGGTAACGGTGCCGCGCGACTCTGGTAACGCAACTGCGTGACGGTCCACAAGAATCCATAATCGAACAATTCTCCCAACAACAACCTCCACATCGTCGCCGGTCGCGTCTTGAATTGCCTGCACTTCCGGTTTTTCGGGGAGATCGTCGTCGATCTGGATCCAGTCGCCGGCCATTATCGGGCCCTCTCAACCTTATCGTTACCCTCAGCAAACCTTTCGAGGTCGCGTACACTATAGCGTCGAAGGCGTCCCACTTTCATCGACGGGATCGTTCCGGCGGCCGTCAAGCTACCCAGAGTCCTCTGACTCACACTCAAAAGTTGGGATGCCTCGCGCGGAGAAACCAGAATTCGATCACTTTTTTCCATCATTATCCTTCCGAAACGAGACTCTCATACCAAACACACCATCCAATTCCCTGCGCGCAACCCTCTCCATCTCCCTATCTCCAGCGCGTCGAGCCGCCACCAAAACGGCCACCAACGTGGCGGGACTCGCCGGCAACTTTTCTCCTTCTTTTTTCATTTTTCCCTCCATAAACTCACGCGGTCGGTCGGGGTTTTTGGCGACCGACCTGAGAATTCTTGGACACCGGCGCAAACAAATAGCGGGCATTCCCGAGGAAAACCCGCTATTAAAAAATGAGAAATAAAGTTTGGTCGGTCAGTTGCGTATAGACGGCCGTCTTATTTTCGGTGTCGGTCAGCGGCGCGTTCAGCACGCATTTTGTTGCGGAATTCAGACAGTTCCTTCCACGTTTGTGACTCAATCACGGACGTCTTCGAACGCCCAATGCGACGGGCAATCTCCTTCGCCGTTAATCCCCTTGCTTCTGGATCCCTCTGAATAAGGTCGAGAATCAAAGCACCCACCGTTACGGTTGCGCGACAGCCGGCGTCCAGTCCCGTTTTCTTCGTGCTTGCAGCCGTCTCGATCAACGCAGCCGCCTCAATTCTCCGCAACTCCCCCACGCCGGCATCCCAATCGAACTCCGTTTTTTCGTGCCACGCGGCCGACCCGATGCGGAGTGAAACAAGACGAAGCTCCGGCCAGAGATTCGGAAACTGCCGCGCTGTCAAAACTGCCAGTTTATTGAGTTGTTGGGCACATTGCTCGCAACGTTCGATAGCGCCAGACTCATCTCGTTCCGCGTCTTTAACCGCATTACGCCAGTCGTCCTGGTAACGCTCCATAAACGCCACGTCGCCGCGCAAATCCGCCAACCGCCCCCGAGCCCGTGCAAGATCCGCGGCCGCTTGTGGGTACAGGCTGTATAGCAGGCGAGCGGTGCCGGCAACGTCGGATGAGAGAAACCGTTCGTCAACCATGCAAAAATTCTCCAATCACCGCCGGGCCGGCCGGGCGGCGCGACGGAGAGATTGGAGAAACCCCGCCGCGTCCGCCGGCCATTTGTGGGCCCCGTCAGGCCCTCCCGGCTTCGCTACGCACGATTCTACCTGGGCCCGGCCGGAAGTCTACCACCGGCGCCACGGGCCAGCGCCACAATCGCCTGCCGCGTCTGGGCCGGCAAACCAGGCCACGCCGCGACCACTTCCGCCAGTCCATCGACGTGTTCGTCGCCGCGCGCGTTGTGATGCGCGCACTTGCCGCCGCCCGTTGACGTTTCCCCCTGGTTCTGCGCGTTTTGTTCGAATCCGATCGTCTCCACTCACTTCTCGTCCTTCCACTTTTTCCAATTGTGCCGCCTTTTCTCTCGCGCGGCCCCGCTCGATCGCCCCGTTTTTCTCGATCGGGGCGCGGTTTTCCCCCCTCCCGCGCCGCCCCCAACGCCAATAAATCGAGCTACACTATTCTTGGGCGATGGATCAAATCCATACTCGTTCGATCGCTAAAGGGAGTGGAACATGAAGGCGCAGGACAATCACTCGTCGCAGAACTGCCACGCGCAAACCGCCGAACTGAACGACCGCCGAAAGTGGAGTCGCATTCCCGACGCCGCCGGCTCCCAAGTCCGTTTCTCCACCCCCGCGTCCGACAACCGATTGGGCGACCTCGTCGAAGTCGCCGTCGGAGGTTTCGCCATCCGCGTGACCGACGACCGCGACCTCTTCCCGGGCCAGCCGGTCAGCGTTTGCTTCAACGAAGGAACGATCCGCGCCGTCGTCAAGTACGTCCACCCCGACACCAACGACGCGCATCGCGTCGGCATGGAATGGGTCCAGCCCAAATCGGCCGCCGTCATCGCCGTCCTTCGCCGCTGCCTCGAAAGCTAGCGTCTCACGCAAACGTCCGTCCCGTCAATCGCTCGAACGCCTCGACGTATTTCTCCCGCGTCCGCGCAATCACGTCCTCCGGCAACGGCGGCGGCACGCTGTTGCGGTCCCAATCGCTCGCCAGCAGCCAATCCCGCACGAACTGCTTGTCGAACGACGGCTGTCCGTGCCCCGGCTGATATTGGTCCGCCGGCCAGAATCGCGAACTATCCGGCGTGAGCGCTTCGTCGATCAAAATGAGCGACCCGTCGTCGGTCCGGCCCCATTCGAACTTCGTGTCGGCGATGATGATCCCGCGTCCGGCCGCGTATTCCGCCCCGCGTCGAAACACCTCGATGCTTCGCCGCCGCAGTTGCTCCGCGTCGTCCGCGCCGACGATTTCGACCATCCGCTCGAACGAAATATTCTCGTCGTGCCCTTCGGCCGCCTTGGTCGACGGTGTGAAAATCGGCTCGTCCAGCTTCGAGCACTCGACCAACCCCGCCGGCAGCCGAATCCCGCATACCGTCCCTTGCTCCTTGTACTCCTTCCAGCCCGACCCGACCAGATAGCCCCGCACGATGCACTCGATCGGCACGACCCGCGTCTTGCGGCACAACGTCGAGCGCCCGGCCAGCATGTCCCGGTCCGCCCCGTCCGGCAACGGCATCCGTTCGACGTCGGTCGTCACCAGATGATGGGGCTCCCCGAGCCGCCCGAACCAAAACGCCGCGATCTGCGTCAAAATCCGGCCCTTGTCCGGAATCCCGCTAGGCAGCACCCAATCGAACGCGCTGATCCGGTCCGTGCCGACCAGCAGCAACTGATCGCCCAGGTCATAAACGTCTCGCACCTTCCCCCGCCGCCGCGCAAGCCCAGGAATCGACGTCTCCAACACCACCGACCCACCTGCGAAACTCATGTCATGTCCCTCATGCAAAAAACCCCAAAATCCCCAGGAGGACAGACATTCTTGTCTGTCACCTTCTCGCGTCTGTCACCTTCTCGCGCCACCCGCTTGACCGCTCTCGCCTATCACCAAAGCCCGAAGAAATATACCAACCCCGCCCCCCTTTGACCACCGCCCCCGTACTCATCACGTTCCGCGTGATGTCCACATAAAAACCTCGCCCTATAAAAAGTAGGGCGGGCACCGCCCACCAAAGCACAAATCCTTGTGATGGCCGTTCTTTTGGTGGGCGGTGCCCACCCTACAAAAAATCCCCACGCCCCACCGCCTACCGCCTACCGCCTACCGCCTACCGCCTACCGCCTACCGCCTACCGCCTACCGCCTACCGACTACCGACTACCGACTACCGACTACCGACTACCGACTACCGACTACCGA
>Ga0209342_10007393_pt1 | contig 11060 bp, 8 predicted proteins | sample RifCSP16_2_FD_184023 | JGI IMG/M metagenome (GOLD analysis project Ga0209342, IMG submission 184023) | Soil microbial communities from Rifle, Colorado - Rifle CSP2_sed 16_2 (SPAdes) (version 2) | ecosystem: Environmental > Terrestrial > Deep subsurface > Rock core/Sediment | place: Rifle... | reverse complement strand
GACGCCTTGAGCGCGCGCGAGCGGGAGCGGGAGACCCGGGTGCAGGCGCGCGCCACGGCGGAGGCGCGCCGTGCCGAGGTGGAACGGCGGCTAGCGGCGGCCCAGCTGGACGTGGAGCGGCTCGAGGGCGACGTGCGGTTGGCGGGCGAGCGGCTGGACAACGCCGCGCAGCGACAGGCGCGGGCGCAGGCCGAGCGGGACCAGGCGCGCGACGCGGCCCAGCAGGCCACGCGGGAACGGGATGCGGCGGCCCGGGAGCGGGCCGCCGCCGAGGCCGCGCGACAATCGGTGCAGACGGAGCTGGACCTGCGCACCGCCACCGAAGACACCACCCGCCACCGGCTGGCCGAGCAGCGCGACGCCGTGCGCCGGCTGGAAGACGCGCTGCAGCACCATGCCGCCACCGACCGGGCGTTGCACGCCGAGCAGGGCGTGGTGGAGCGCGAGACGGCGGATCTTACGGAGCAAGAAGGCGACCTGGCGGAGCGGCTGGAGCAGGCGGAGCGGGAGTGTGCGGCGGCCCGTGCGCGGGTGGACGAAGCGCGCCGTACCCTCTCGACGCGGGAGCGGGAGCAGCACGACGCGACAGGCGAGCACCAGCGGGCCCGTCACGAGCTGTCGTCCCGCCGCGAGTCCGAAGCGGCCCTGCGGGTCGAGCTGCGCGCGGTGGACGAGGCGCAGGCCCAAGCGGCCGCTCGTCGCGACGCGCTGGCCGAGTTGGAGCGGGAGCGGGTGGGGTTGGCGCCGGCGGCGCGGCAGTTGATGCACGTCCGGGACACGTTCGGGCCGGGCGCGGTGCTGGGACCCTTGAGCGACTTCGTCCGTCCCTCCACCGCCTCGGCGCGCCTGGCGGAGCGGTTGTTGGCGGAGTGGCTGCACGCGGTGCTGGTGCGGGATGAGGCCGCCGTGGAAACGGTGCGGCGGTGGCACGGCGAGGCCCGACCCGGGCCCCTGGTGTTGCTGCCGGTCCATCCGGGACCGCGGTCGAGCGGCGCCCGGCTGCCGGTGGGGCTGGACGCGGCCGAGCCGGCGGCGCTTTGGGTGGCCGCGCTCGTCGCCGGCGACGTCTTGCTCGACGCCGAAGGCACGTCCATCCGGCGCACCAGCGGCGCGGTGTTCCTCTCCGGCGACGGCGGTGGCGGCGGCCTGCTGAGCCGCCGGGCGGAGCTTTCGGCGCTGGAGGAGGAAAACACCCGCCTGACCGCCCGTCGCGGCGACTTGGATCAGGCCGTCGCCGCCGCGCAGCGGGCCCATGGCGAGGCGGAGACCACGCTGGCGAGCGCCGCGGGGCAACTGGAGCGTGCCCGCATCGCGCTGCGGGAGACCCAGGCGGCTAGCGACGACGCGGATCGCCAGCTCCAGCGCCTGGAGCGCGAACGCACTGAAGCGGACGATGCTTTGAGCCGCACGCGGCACCATCTGGACGAACGGGCCCATCGCCTCCGCGAGATCCAGGCCGGTCGGAGCGCCGCCGAGCAGGAGCGGGCCCGTCTGGAGGAGCAGGTGCAGGCCCAGCGCCTGCTGTTGGCCGATCTCGAGTCGCAGCAGGATGCCGCGCGCGAGCGGCGGGTCCACTGGCAGGTGGAGGAAGCCCAGGTGTCGGCGCGGGAAGCCGCGGCCCGCGAGCGGGAGACCCGCGCGTCGGGGGGGCTGGCGCAGGCGGAGGCCGCCATTGGGCGCCTGGACGCCGAGCTGGCCGAGATCGCCGGCGAGACCGCGGGCCTGGCCCAACAGCGGGCGCAGTGGACCGACCAGCTGGCCGAGCGCCGCGTGCAGGTGCAGCAGCTCCAGGCGGCCGCCCAGCAGGCGGAGGCGGGGGTCGGCGCGGCCGAAGAGTCCCTCCGCACCGCCGAGGCGGCCGTGGAAGCCAGCCGGACGCAGGCGTTTGAGCTTCGCGAAGAGACCCACCGGCTCGAGCTCCGGGAAACCGAGACCGCGGCTCGACGACGGGCGTTGGTGGAACGGGTGGAAGGCGAGTGGCACAAACCCATGGACGAGCTCCTGGCGGGCGCGCCGGACGTGGCCGGCGACCCCGAGGCGCTTCGCGCCGAAGCCGAGCGCCTGGCCCAGGCCATCGAAGCGATGGGACCGGTCAACGCGCTCGCCGTGGAGGAGCACGCCGAGGAGGTCAAGCGCCTGGACTTCCTCACCGCCCAGCGCGACGACCTGGTTCACGCGCGGGACACGCTGCTCCAGGCGGTGCGCGAGATCGACCAGACCGCCCGCGCCATGTTCCTCGAGACCTTCAACGCCATCCGGGACCACTTCCAGTCGGTGTTCGACACCCTGTTCGAGGGCGGCGAGTGCGAGGTGCGGCTGGCGGACCAAGACGACCCGCTCAACAGTGACATCGAAATCCGCGCGGCGCCCAGAGGCAAGCGGACCCAGCGGATCCACCTGCTGTCCTCGGGCGAGCGGACGCTGGTGGCCATCTCGTTGCTGTTCGCCATCTACCTCACCAAGCCGAGCCCGTTCTGCCTGCTGGACGAGGTGGACGCGCCGCTGGACGACGCCAACGTCGCCCGGTTCGTGCGCTTGCTCAGCGAGTTCAAGTCGCAGACCCAGTTCATCGTGATCACGCACAACCCCCGCACAATGCAGGCCTGCGACGCGGTGTACGGCGTCACCATGCAGGAACCGGGCGTCTCCACCATCGTCGGCGTTCGTTTGGGCGAGGTCGAGACGGTCTAAGAACCGGCGTGAGACCCCTCGGCATAGCGCTCGCGCTCCTGGCGTTCTCCAGGGCGGCTTGGGCCCAGCAGCCAACCGTCTCACCCTCAGTGGAGCGGCTCCTCCAGCGCGACAGTACCGTGGGAGTCTGGCTGTTCGTCAGCCCGGCCTATCCGCTGGACGAGGTCGCGGACGCCGTGACACGCGCCGGCGGCACGCTCCGCCGCCGCTCCGAATGGCTGCACGCGCTCTCCGCCAACATCACGGGAGCCGCGTTCTCCGCGCTGCGACGCGATCCCAGGCTCGCGCGGATTCAGCCGGTCGCTCGGTTCCGCCGGCCGCCCCTGCCGCCTCCTACCACGCTCCCGCCGATACCCCGCGCCCCCGGTGCGACCGCCCAGGATTCCCTGTACGGGCCCTCCGCCATGCCCTTCCGCCGCTTGAAGCTGTTCCCGCTCGTGGACCTCGGGTTCCGCGGCAACGGCGTGCGCATCGCGATGCTGGACACAGGCTTCGAGACCGGGAACGCGGCCTTCGCGTCCGCCAACGTGATCGCCCAGCGGGACTTCGTGTTCAACGATGACGTCGTCAGCAACCAGCCCAACGACGCTCCGGGGGCCTCACAGCATGGCACCGCCACCTGGTCGCTCCTGGCCGCGAACGTGCCGGACACGCTGATCGGCATAGCACCCGACGCTCAGTACATCCTGGCGAAAACCGAGGACGTTCGCTCGGAGACCACCGCAGAAGAAGACAACTTTGTCGCCGCGCTCGAGTGGGCCGACTCACACGGCGCCAAGGTGGTGTCGGCCAGCCTCGGCTACCTGACGGGGAGCGATTTCGGCTACACGTTCAGCCAGCTGAACGGCGACATCGCGGTGACCACGAGAGCGGCCGATATCGCGGCCCAGCGCGGCATCACGGTGGTCGTTTCGATGGGCAACGACGGCCCGGCCCAGCGAACCCTGAGCACGCCCGCCGACGGCGATTCGGTGGTCGCCGTCGGCGCCGAAGACTCCACCGGCGCGCTCGCGACCTTCAGCTCCCGCGGCCCCACGGCGGACGGCCGGATCAAACCGGATGTCACGGCGCCGGGAGTCCAGGTGTGGGTGGTGAACACCCAGGCCAGCGGCGGCTTTGGCCGCCTCAACGGGACGTCGTTTGCCGCACCGCTGGTGGCGGGCGCCGCCGCGCTCCTGCGCGAGATCCACCCGCAGCTCACCGGCGTCGAAGTGCGGGACGCGCTGCGCCGCGCGGGCAACGGCGCCTCCCGGCCTGACAACGACCGCGGCTGGGGACTGCCGGATGTGCTCGCGGCCGCGACCTTTCCCTACGGGATCGTGGTCTCCGACCCCAGGGATTCGCTGCTGACCGCGGTCACCCCGACCTTCGCCTGGAGCACTCCCGGGGTTCCCAGCTTCGGCAGCCCGGTAACCTTCCGGCTGACCGTGACCCGGGCGGACACCAGCCCGCAGGTCGTGCTGTTGGATACCGCGCTGTCCGGCACGCAGGCGACGCTCACCCAGGCGCAGCGGCCCGGCAGGCGGTTGGGGTTCGTCCTCCAGGCGACCGGGGCCGACTCCGCGGTGCTGGCGCAGGCCGGCGACGCCCAGTACGTCGTTCCCGCCTGGGCGGACCTGCTGACGCTGGACCACCCGGCGGGCACCACGGTGCGCGACGTCCGGCCGGTGCTGCGGTGGACGGCACCCTCCGTGGTGAGCCCACCCGGCCCGTTCTCCTTCGACGTGGAAATCTTCCGGACCGACAATCGCGAGGTGGTCATCCGCAAAACCGGGTTGGACACCACCACGTTCACACCGCCCAGCGATCTGGAGCTCAACACGCCCTACCGCTGGCGGGTAGTGTCCCATCTGGGGGGCGATACCGCGACCACCGAGAGCCAGGGAGCCTTTGTGGTGGTGGACGGCAGCGTCCCCCCTGTGACCCTGCTGTTCCAGAACTTCCCCAATCCCTTCCCCAACCGGGCGATTGGCCTCTCGGCGACCTGCATCTGGTTCGATCTGGCGACCTCCGGGAGCGTCCGGCTCGAGATCCTCGACCTGCGCGGCCACCGGGTCCGCACCCTGGTTCCGGGGGACGCGTTTCCCGACCCGCTACCGGCCGGGCGGTACGGGAGGCCCGGAGGCGCCGCGGGCGGGCGCTGCGACGCGAACCTGGAGTGGGACGGCCGCGCGGAGGATGGCACGCTGGTGCGGCAAGGTGTGTACCTCGCCAAGTTGGCGACGCCGGACGGGACCTTCTTCAAGCGGATCGTGTTTCTCGGAGCCCCGTGACCATGGAGTTGGTGGTGCTGGGGAGCGGCACGGTGGCGCCGTCCGCCCGGCGCACGGCGCCGGCCCATTGGGTGACCGCCGGTAACGTTCGCCTGTTGCTCGACTGCGGCGCCGGTGTGCTCCACCGGGCGGCGGGGTTCGGGATGCCGTGGCCGGATGTGACCCACGTGGCCCTGACCCACTTCCACCCGGATCACTGGGGTGAGCTGCCCATGCTCCTGTTCGCGCTCAAGTGGGGCACGCTGCCGGCCCGGAGCGCCCCGCTCAGGGTGATCGGACCGGCCGGCCTGCGCACCCGTATGACCGTCCTCGCAGGGGCGCTGGGGGACTGGGTGCTCGATCCGGGGTATCCCCTGGAGATGGTCGAGTTGGCAGCGGGCGGAAGCCTGGAGCTCTCCGGAGGAGTGGTGCTCGAGGCGTGGAAGACGCCGCACACCGACGAAAGTCTGGCCTACGCGGTGCGGGACCCGCGTGCCCGGCTGGTGTACACCGGGGACACCGGCCCGAGCGACGACCTGGCTCGCTGGGCCGGGGGCTGCGATCTCCTCCTGGCCGAGTGTTCGCTCCCCGACGAGGGGGCCATTACGATACATTTAAGCCCGACCCAGGCCGGAGCGCTGGCACGCGCCGCCGGAGCCCGCCGTCTGGTTCTCACACACTTTTATCCGGCCATCGAGGGTACCGATCCGGCCTCGGTCGCCGCACGCGCCTTTGGCGGCGAGGTGATCGCCGCCAACGACGGCGACCGGTTCGCGATCGGGGTGGACTGACGATGCTCGTGGTGATGCAACACGGCGCGACGCCTGGCGATATCCAACGCGTCGTGGACACCATCGAAGACATGGGCTACCAGGCCCGTCCCATGCCGGGTGCCCAGCGGACTGCCATCGGTCTCGTGGGGAACGACGGCATGGTGGATTCGTCGCGGCTCGCCGCGCTCCCCGGGGTCAAGGAGATCATCCTCGTCACCCAGCCCTACAAGCAGGTCTCACGCGAATGGAAGCGGGAGAACACCGTGGTCCGGCTGCCGGGCGGCCTGGCCATTGGCGGAGACGAGGTCGTGGTCATGGCCGGGCCCTGCTCGGTGGAATCCGAGGAGCAGATCCTGACGGCGGCCCGGACCGTCCGGGAAGCCGGTGCGGCCATCCTCCGAGGTGGGGCGTTCAAGCCCCGAAGCTCTCCCTACACGTTCCAGGGGCTGGGTCTCAAGGGCCTGAAGCTCCTGGCCAAAGCCCGCGAGGAAACCGGGCTGCTGGTGGTCACCGAGGCCATGGACGTCGAGGGCGTCGCCGCCGTGGAAGAGTACGCGGACATCATTCAGATCGGCGCCCGCAATATGCAGAACTTCTCGCTCCTGAAGCGCGCCGGGCGGGCCCGGAAGCCGGTGCTGCTGAAGCGCGGCCTGGCGGCCACGGTGACCGAGCTGCTGCTTTCCGCCGAGTACCTGCTGGCCGAAGGCAACCACGACGTCATGCTGTGCGAGCGCGGGATTCGCGGGTTCGACAGCGATACCACGCGCAACATTTTTGACCTGTCGGCGGTGGCGGTGGTGCATGAGCTGTCGCACCTGCCCATCATCGCCGATCCCAGCCACGCCACCGGGCGGCGCGACAAGGTCATTCCCATGGCGCGCGCGGCGGTGGCGGCCGGCGCCGACGGCATCCTCGTGGAGGTCCACCCCCAGCCCGACCGGGCGCTGTCGGACGGGGCGCAGAGCCTCTACCCCGAGCAGTTCACCGAGCTGATGCACGAGATCCGGGTCATCGCGGAAGCCATTCATCGCCGCGTCTCCGAGCCGCTCCCGCTCCCCGTGGGCACATGAGGCGGTCCGCGTTGCTGGGCGCTGTGGCATTGGTGGTCCTGGTGGGTCCCGCGGGGTCTCTTTCGCGCGCTGCAGTTCCGCGGGCGCCCCAGCCGGAGGGGGTCTCCAAGGCGCGCGCTACACTGACGCGCGCTCCAGAGACCCCGCGGAACCCACGGCACGGCCTCCGCGGCTCCGCAGCGCAGAGCGCCGATTCCGCGCTCGCCCGGGCCCAGCGCGCCTACGACAGCATGACCACGCTCAAGGCCGCGTTCTACCAGACCATCACCAACCCCATGCTGGGAGGTCCGGAGGAGTCCCGAGGGGTCCTGTTCCTCCAGCCACCGGGCAAGTTCGCTATGCGGTTCAGCGAGCCTGACGGTGACCGGATCGTCGCGGATGGCCGGTGGCTGTGGATCTACACGCCCAGCAGCGTCCCGGATCAGGTCATCCGCCAACCGGTTCCCACCTCGGGCGCCAACACGCCCAATCTCTTTGCTCAGTTCGTGGACCGGCCGCTGGAGCGCTATCGCGCCACCTACGTCGGCAGGGATACCGTGGCGGCGGAGCCGGTGGATCTGGTCCGGCTGGTTCCCAAAGGGGAGGACGTTCCCTTCCGCGAAGCCGTGATCGCCGTTTCCACCCGTGATGGATGGATGCGCCGCCTGTCGCTGGTGGAAGCGTCCGGCCAACGCCGGGTGCTCACCTTCCAGCGGCTGGATGTCAATCAGCTGATTCCGTCGGGCGAGCTGCGGTTCGCCGTCCCGCGCGGTACCAAGGTCATCACGCAGGGTTAGGCGTGCGGGTCGCCGTCGGGACCAGCGGGTATGCGTACAAGGAGTGGAAAGGGACGTTCTACCCGGAGAAGCTTCCGCAGGACCAGATGCTCCGGTACTACGGCGAGCAGTTCCCCACCGTCGAGATCAACAACACGTTTTACCGCATGCCGTCGGAGAAGGTGGTGCTCAACTGGGCCTCCCAGGTGCCCGACACCTTCCAGTTCGTGCTCAAGGCCTCACAGCGGATCACCCACCAGAAGCGGCTGCAGGACGTGGGCGAAGAGCTGGGATACTTCCTGAAGACCTCGTCGGTGTTGGGGGCGAGGCTGGGCCCCACGCTGTTCCAATTGCCGCCCAACTTCAAGAAGGACGTGGCCCGGCTGGAGGCGTTTCTCGCCCTGCTCCCCAATCGCTGGCGGGCCGCGGTGGAGTTCCGCCACGCGTCGTGGTACGACGACGAGGTGTTCACCGCGCTGCGGAACCGCGGCGTGGCGCTGTGTGCGGCGGACACCGACGAGGCCGAGGCCCTGGTTGAGCCCACGGCGGACTGGGGCTACCTGCGGCTCCGCGGCGAGCAGTATCAGGAGGCCGATCTCAAGCGTTGGGCCCAACGGGTCCTGGCGCAGCCCTGGCAAGAGGCGTTCGTGTTCTTCAAGCACGAGGACGCCGGCACCGGGCCGGCGTTCGCGCGCCAGTTCATGCAGGCGTTGGGGCGCGGGGAGACGCCCTAGCGCCCCGTCTTCGAAGCCTGGTCACAGCACGCACGTCACCGTGGCGCTCGGGTTCCCCATGCCGGCCTTGTTCCGCGCCACTACCCGATACTCCAGGTCCACGCCCCGCGGCTGGCCGCCCAGCAGGCGATACAGCGTGGTGCACACGTGCACGTCCTTCCAGGGGCTGCCGCCGCGCTTGCCCTGGATCTGGTAGGCGGCGACGGCTCCACCGTCCACCGGCGGCTTCCACGAGAGCAGGACGTAGGTCTCCCCTTGGGCTTCGATCTTGATGTTGCGGACTTCGCCGGGGGGCTGAAGCGGCCTTGGTTCGCGCCGCGGACCCCAGCCCAGTCCAGTCAGTCGTTCCGGGTGACGCCGAGCCGCGACCTCGGCGATCGCGAGCACCGCCTTCAACGCGCGCTTCAACTGGTAGAGGGACCGGTCCTTGCGCTTGTGACATTCATGATAGGCCGCTTTGGCAGCGGTCACCGCGATGAGGTCGGCCTCCACTTCGTCGAGCAGGTGCTGCAGCTCGTCGGGCGACACCGGCATGTTAGGGAAGTCTTCCGACGCAGCCCGCAATCCGTCGATCACCACCCGCGCCAGCTTCAGGATCTTCGCTTCGGCCTTGGGAAAGGTCGCCATGACTGCCTCCGCACAGAGGTAGGGGGTTCCCCGCCGGCCAAGGGGCAAGACTCGCCCTGCCCGCTGGTGCGCCGGCTGACAACAGGGTAATGAAGGACTTCCCGAATCGTCAGCTGACCCACATCAGCCTGTTGCAAGTCTGCCCACGTCGTAGGAAGACCTACAATCGAGTGATGTAAGGCTGTCCGCGTCGTGGGACGACCTGAAATGGTGTGATGTCAGTCTGCCCACGTCGTAGGAAGAGTTGCAACAGCGTGATGTCAGCATGTCCACGTCGTGGGAAGACTTGCAATCGGGTGATGTCAATCTGCCTACGATGTGAGAGGACTCGCAACAGACTGATGTCAGTCTGCCCATGACGTGGGAGGACTTACAGCAGGCCAATGGCAGTCTGCCCACGACGTGGGAGGACTTGCAGCAGGCCAATGGCAGTCTGCCCACGACGTGGGAGGACTTGCAACAGGCTGATGACGGTCTCCCCACGATCCGGGGAAGCCTGCGATCCATCGGTGTAAGTGAGCCTACCGTCTGGGGTTATGCGCAGCGAGCGGCATCGACGTCGCTTCAGCCTGACTCCCTTGGGCCCCCTCGCAAGGAGACCATCCTCACTGAGACCATCCTCACGGAGATCCTGGCCAACGCGTTGGATTCGGGAGCGGACGCGGTGAGTCTGGTGACCGACCCGGGCGAGGCGGCGCTATCGCGGCTGGTGGAGTCCACGGTGTGGGTGAACGAAGCCCATCCGGCGTACCGGCGGGCGGTGGCGTCGCGTTCGGAGGAATACCATCTGGCGGTGGCGTTGGCGTTGGCGCTGGCGCTGCTGGCGGTGGAGGCGGCGCAGGCGCAGGCGTTCGGGGAGCGGTTTCTCACCAAGTGGGGCGAAGCGGCGGGGGAACGGAAGAAGCGCCGGAGGTAGCGCGAGGGCCCAGACCTAGCCGGCAACCGGAGCCGGGCGCGCGTTTTTTTGCCATTGCTGCGTGGGGCGCTCCGCGCCACTGTGGTGTGAAGGCGCCAGATGCCACATAAATCCGTATTCCTGCAAGCAGTCCGGTATAAAGCCCGCGCCAAGCGGTTTAGCCCGCGTACGGAGCGCGTCTACGTCGCCTGGATCCGGCGGTTCATCCGGTTCCACGGTCTGCGGCACCCCGGGGCACTGGGCGAGGCCGAGGTCGCGGCGTTCTTGAATCATCTGGCCGTGGAGCGCCGGGTGGCTCCGGCTACGCAGGCGCAGGCGTTGTGCGCCCTGCTGTTCCTATACGGGGAGGTGCTGGGGCGACCGCTGGGCCGGCTGGACGCGCTGCGGTGGGCCCGGAAGCGGGCGCGGCTGCCGGTGGTCCTGACGGGGGAGGAGGTGGAGGCAGTCCTTCGGGAGCTGAAAGGGGTACCGTGGATGGTGTGCATGTTGCTCTACGGGAGCGGGTTGCGGTTATCGGAGGCGTTGCAGCTGCGGGTGAAGGATGTAGATCTGGCGAGGGGAGAGATCCGGGTCCGGGACACCAAAGGCGGGAGGCCGCGGGTTACGGTGTTATCCGAGGTGGTGCGGGAGCCGTTGCGGGTGCACCTCGGTGAGGTGAGGCGGTTGCACGAAGCGGACCTGCGGGCCGGGACCGGCGACGTCGAGTTGCCGGGCGCCCTGGCGACCAAGTATCCGGCGGCGGGCCGCGAGTGGGCGTGGCAGTGGGTGTTTCCTGCGGGCCGGCGGTACGTGGCGGTTGGGGGCGAGGTTCGGCGGCATCATGTGCATGAGAGCGTGATTCAGCGGGCGGTGAAGGCGGCGGTGCGGCGGAGCGGGATTGGGAAGCGGGCGTCGTGTCACACGTTCCGGCACTCGTTCGCGACCCACTTGTTGGAGGGGCGGTATGACATTCGGACGGTCCAGGAGCTGTTGGGGCACCGCGACGTTCGGACCACGATGATCTACACGCATGTGCTGAACCGTGGCGGGCTGGGTGTGCAGAGCCCTGCGGACCTACTTGGAGGAGGCGGGAAGGCGGAGCGTTGATACGAGCGTGGATAAATGCATTCCTTGCGGTGGGCGGCCGTCGAGCGCAGGATTAAGGAGCAGTACAATCAAGGTACAGGTTAGGCCGCGACCAGCATTCAAGAGCATGAGCCGCCCGGCAGCGCGCGCATCGTGATCCCCTGGTGACACCGCGCA
>Ga0209342_10007392_pt1 | contig 11061 bp, 7 predicted proteins | sample RifCSP16_2_FD_184023 | JGI IMG/M metagenome (GOLD analysis project Ga0209342, IMG submission 184023) | Soil microbial communities from Rifle, Colorado - Rifle CSP2_sed 16_2 (SPAdes) (version 2) | ecosystem: Environmental > Terrestrial > Deep subsurface > Rock core/Sediment | place: Rifle... | reverse complement strand
TCAGCGGGATCTCGGTCGCGGTTCGACATCTGGCCGAGGGATTGGTCGGGCACGGTCATGCGGTGCTGGTGCTGACCGCCAGCGACAGGGGCGAGGCCTACACCGGGGAACGAGCCGGTGTGCACTTGGTGCGCCTGGCGTCGATCCCCACCCCGGCCCGGCGCGGGCAGCGCTGGTCGTGGTGGTCGCGCGACGAAGTCGAACGCCACCTCGACGAGTTCCGCCCCGACGTGATCCACTTGCACGATCCTTTCCTGGGCGGCATGGTCATGCCGTCTTTTGCGCGTGATCGGGGCCTCCCGCTCATTGTCACCGCCCATGCGCTGCCGATGTACGCTGCGTCGCAGGCCCCCGACCTGCCCGGCTTGCGAGCGGTGGTGGAAGCCGCGCTGTGGGCCTTCGCCTCCGATTTGATCTCCCATTCCCAGGCCGTCGTCGCTCCCAGTCACTTCACGGCCCAACACGTCGACGCGCACGGCGGGCCGGGCGCCGTCGTCATCAGCAACGGGGTCGACCTGCGTCTCTTTCGCCCCGGACCGGCTTCGCCCGAGGAGCGGCAACGCCTCGCCGACCGGTTTCGGCTGGATCCGTCGCGCCCGATCATCCTCCACGTCGGGCGGGTGGATCGGGAGAAGAATGTCGACGACGTGGTGCGCGCGGCGGCCGTCGCCATGGCCTCGGTCGAGGCGCAGCTGGTCGTGATCGGCGACGGCAATCGTCGCAAGGACGTCGAGGGGCTGGCGCGAGAGCTGGGCATCGCCCGCAACAGTCGCTTCATTGGTTTCGTCGACCAGGATGGCGACCTGCCAGATCTGTACCGGGCCGGCACGGTCTTCGCCATCGCTTCGGAGCTCGAGTCGGAAGGGTTGGTCGTTCTGGAGGCCGCCGCCTGCGGTCTGCCGATCGTGGCGGTCCGGGCCACATCGATGCCCGAGCTCGTCGAGCAGAACGGCTGCGGCTACCTCGTTCCGCCCGGCGACATCCACGCCATGGCCGACCGTCTGGTCGCCGTCCTGCGCGACCCGGCGGCCCGCGAGGTATTCGGGCGGGCCGGCGTCGAGATGGCCCGCCGGCACTCTGTGGAGAGGACGGTGGAGCTGCACGAGGATCTCTACCGCTCGCTCCATGAGCGAGACGGCAGGTGAGCTGGACCAGCCTCGGCCTCGTCCTTCCAAGCCAAACATCTTTCTGAGGTTTGCCGGGCGGACGGCGCCGTCCTTTGGCGGTTTTTGGCGCCTACCCAGCTTGCTTTGGCATCTTGGCTCGACGACAATCCCCAAGCCGCCGAGTCCGGGAGGACAGAATGAAACGCATCTGGGGGGTCGCCCTCGTGTCTCTTCTCGCCACAGTGGCCTGTCAGCTGGGAAGCGCTGCCCCACCGACCGTCGCGCCTTCTCCCACTCCGGAGCTGCCGACCAGCACTCCCCTGCCGTCGGCCACCCCTCGCCCGACGGCGACGGCGCGCCCGCGAGCGACCTCCACGTCGGCGGGCCCACTCTGCCTCGATGGAAGCTCCGTGTCGGTGGACGACGTGGGCAAGACGGTCGTCGTCTGCGGCCGGGTCGTCGATGAAGGCGAGGTCGACTGCCCGAGCTGCGCTTATGGCGTCTACAGCTATCTCACGTTCAAGGGCGGGTTCAACGTCATCTCCTACTACTGGAACTTCGTCTCCTACGAAAACGCCTGCCTGCTGGCCTCCGACAAGGTCGAGCAGATAGGAGCGAAGCCCGTCTTTGTCTATGGCGCCAGCGAAGGCTTCGCCGGATCCGAGTGCACGCGCGAGTCCGACGGAAGCCTGACCTGCGAGCAGGGAGACTATTTCCAGGGCTACGACGGCTGCGGATGATCGACGCTGGGATCTCGGTCGAGGCAGACCCGGACCGGCCGCGCCGGAGTCGGGAGTAGATTCGAGGCAGTTGCCAGCGGATCCACGGCTGGAGTCTTCAGCCGCCCCGCGTCCTCCGGCTGAGCGCGCTCACCCCTTGACTTCCCCTACCCATCGGGCCCATGATTCCGGGTCAGCGGTGGGGGACGCCTCTCCTGAGCAGAACCGAGCTTGTCATCTCGCTCGGCGTGGCCAGCGACCTGTGGCGAAGGCTTTGCCTGTCCAGTCCCTTCTCCATGCGACTGGACCGTCGAGGACTACCCGCGCGCATCCCTCGGCCGGCCTCATCGCCAGCGATTGATCCGCCCAAGAGCCATGCGCTCGCGTTCACACCTCGGAATGGAGCTGCTCCTCGAGGTCGGCTGCGATGTGCAATTTGAGGCGCGCATCGCACGGCTCGAGGCGATCGGCCACGATTCACGCCCTGGTACCGGCCGGCGTACTTGCGGCCTTCGCCGCCGCTGTCTTCTCCCTCCCGACCTCCGCAACCTCCGGGACCCTCATCCTCACCAGCGACACCACCCTGACCGAGGACCATCAGGGCAACATCGTCATCGATGCCGACGGGATCACGCTGGACTGCGCCGGTCATCGAATCCTGGGTTCGGGGCACCAGGCCGGTGTCTCCGTCGACGGCCGAATCCAGGTGACGATCCGCAACTGCCAGCCGCGGGGTTTCATGACCGGCCTCTTCGTCGCCCGTTCGTCCCAGGTCTGGCTCGAGGGAAACGCTTCCAGCGAGAACGAGAACGGATATCACATTGCGCTAAGCGACCACGTCCGGGCAAGCGACAACACAGCCACCTCCAATCTGATCACCGGTTTCTTGCTTACCGATTCGACCGATTGCGCGTTCTCCGAAAACCGGTCGTTGAGCAATGGCGGCAATGGCTTCACCCTTTTGGATTCGGATGGGAATTCCCTGTCCGGGAATGTCGTCGAAGACAACATGGGGTTTGGCCTGCTCCTGGCGGGATCCGACGGCAACCTAGTCGAGGAGAACGTTTCCCGGCGTAGCGCCAACGGCTTCGGCGTCGACGACTCGTCGGGGAACGTGCTCGAAGCGAACCAAGCTTCCGACAATCGAGGCCATGGTTTCCTTCTGACACGGGTGCGCCTCGGCCGTCTTGCCGGGAATGCCGCGACCGGCAACGACGGCGACGGCTTTCATGTAGAGCAAAGCTTCGATGTCGAACTTGCCGATAACGTGGCCCAGGGGAATGGCCAGTACGATCTCGTCGTGCAGGAATCGTCGAACATCGTGTTCCAGGAGTTCGCCACACCCGGCGATCCGGGCGAAGGCAGGGGGATCATCCAGCGCCGCTATGCCCTGGAGCTTCTGAGCTTTCTGGGCTTGGCCAGCGCGATCTGGCTGGGACTCTATTTGGTGGGGCAGCCTAGGCGGACGCCGGTCACCTGGCTGACCGCCCTGACGCTTTGGTCCGTCGGCGGGATCTTCCTTGACGACTTCCTGGGCTTCAACCAGCCGGCGGTCGGCTTCCTTCAACAGATCCAGGATGTATTCGAGTTCTGGCCGGGTGCCAACGAAACCATTGCCCGCCTGCTCAGTCTGGGATGGGTCAGCAAATTCGCCATCATCTTCTGGTTTCACGCCACCACTCTAATGCGGCCGGGTGGGATGACCCGGGGTCTCAGCGGTCTGCTCTTCGCCGGCTACGGGCTGGCCTGCGGCGCCGTCGTGATCCAGATCGGGTGGCCGGAGGGGCTGGCCTCACCTGGATTGCTGTATCGGGTCTTCGCCGCGAGTTTGATCCTCTTCACGGTCCTTGGTCTAGTGAACCTGATCGAGTCGGTCCGCCGTGCGCGCAGTGATATCGAACGGCGTCAGTTCGTTCTGCTGGTGGCCGCGACGCTGATCGCCGGCCTCTCTGGCCTGGTGTTGACCCTGGGCCAGTGGATTGGCCATCCCTTCCCGCCCGCGATGGGCACCGCCTTGTTGTGGCTGGCCGTGGTCCTGCTGGGCTACGGAGTGGCCAACTACAGCGCCATCGTAGAAGGCCGCACGATCCGGCGCCACTTCCTCTATAACCTGGTGGGCGTCGGCTTGATCACCCTGCTGTACTTCGTTGTCTCCTATCTTTCTTCGGTGAGTTACGGAGTCCGAACAGCGGCCTTTGCCTTCGTCATCCTGCTGGCTGTCGTTACCCACTCCTTAGCGGGCAATGCGCGCGCCGTCCTGGACTACTTCTTCGTCGACCCCGAGACGCGCAAGGTCTTGCGCGCCTTCCGCCGATTCCCCAACAGCCTGCCCGGCGAGGGCCAGCTCGAGGTACGACTGGCCCTTGCTCTCGACAACCTGTGCACCGAGATTCGGGCAAGTTACGGGATGCTTCTTCTCGTCTCCAACGATGTTGTGCGGTTGGTGGCCACCTTCCGTTGGACGCTGCCGAAAGATTTTTCCCTGCAGGCGGAAGCCCTCGCGTCGGATGACATCCTGCCACTCGAGCCGGGAACCTTCCCTCCGCCCCTCGAAGGGGCCGCCCTTCTGGCTCCGCTCTACCTCGAGACAGAACTCGCAGGCGCCGTTCTCCTCGGCCATCCTCTCAATGGAACGCGTTACGCCCCAGCCGACATCGACTTGACCGGCTACGCCACCGACCGGATGGTGGAGATCATCCGGATCAAGCGTCTGGAGGATGAGGCCCTCGTCCACTTTGCGCAGGTCCCGATCGCGCCGGGGCCAAGCCTCAGCGAAGGCGAACCTTCGATCGCGACGGTCGAGAACGCCTTGCGCCGCATGCACGACTTGCCTTACCTGGGCGATTCCCCGCTAACCCAGCTCCGGGCGGCGAGGGGTCGTCTACCGGCTGGTTCGCCGACAACGGTCGATCGGGGTCGAGCAGTTCACCAGGTGCTCGTCGAGGCGATCGAGAAGCTCAAGCCGGAGGGCCAACGCCCGGCGCACAGCTCGCCGAGGGAGTGGCACCATTACATGGTGCTGCATGAAGCCTACCTCATGGACCGCGCTAACCGCGACGTCATGGCCGATCTTTACATTTCAGAGGGGACCTTCAACCGCCGCCGCCGCGAGGCGATCGAGGCTGTGAGCCGCATGCTGCGTGAGCAGGAGGAGGGGGAGCTCCAAGGGAAGCCCGGTATTTGACAACGCCGGCTACCACTTCGGCCCAAGACCTCCAAACCCTCCCGCTTCGCCCCAAGCGTCCCTCCGGGGCGCTCTGCTTGATCATCACCGATGGGCAGGAGAACGCCTCGCGTGAGACGACTCGCGAACAAGTGACCGGATCATATGCGCCGCTTAGCTTCGCGGCTATTGGACCTTCGTCTACCTGGGCGTGACGCCCGACCGGTTCGTCAAAGACATGGATCTTGGGGGCACCCGGATCCCCACGAACACGGCGGCCTACAACACCGCCTCCCCACGTCAATCCTGGGACACGGTGAGCCAGGGGACAAAAACCAACCGCACTCGTCCCGGCCGGAGCCCCACGGATTTCTACGGACCCGCCCGCAAGGGGCGGGCCGAAACCGAACACGGTTCTCGCTAAGCGCGAGAGCCAAGATGGCCTGCGCCGGACAACTCGCCGAGTCCCTCGGGCCGGCCCCGCTCTTTGATTCAGGGCCGTCCGACTAGGCAGCCCCAGGCCTCCCTTAAGGGCACGCTTTCCCCGCTGGGCGCGCCCGCACGCGCTACCTTTCGCTCGCTCCTGATCTCTTCCTCTGATCCCCCTCCCTCCCGGGGCCTTCTCGTAGCAGGCGGCCTTTAGGCATTTGCGTCGTTTGGCTTCGAATGGCGCGTTTCTGCGGCCATTTGTCTTCCATTTGCGGTAGTTCTGCAGCAGGCTGGGGGCATGCGAGGGCCTTGGCAACGTAAGTTTCGACGGCGGCTTTATGCCTCCACTGCTCCAGAGCGACCCCTGGGGGGTCGAGACAGGGCCACTCGCGAGAAGGAGAAATTAGGAATGAAAGCCAACCTTCCCTCACCAGAGTCAAGAGTTCCCGCTGGGGAGATTCGGAAATCACTGCGGAGTCGCAAGGACGATCTCGGCGAACGCTTGAAGCTCGTCCGCCTGCTCCGGATTCTGCGCGTTCTTCGATGAAGCCATTAGAGGGGTGGGGTTACGGCGATACTCTACTCGGGAGCGGGGCGTTCGCGTTCTAGAAGATCTCGAGTTTTGGTGATCGCGGCCGGGCCGTCCACCAGGTACTGGTCGAAGCCATCGACAAGCTCAAGCCGGAGGGCCAGCGCCCGGCGCACACCTCGCCCCGGGAGTGGCACCACTACATGGTTTTGCATGAATCTGCCTTATGGACCGCGCCAACCGCGACGTCATGGCCGGCCTGTACATCTCCGAGGGGACCTTCCACCGCCGCCGCCGCGAGGCGATCGAGGCCGTGGCGCGTATCCTGCGGGAGGGCGAGGAGGGTCGGTTGAGCGTCGCAAGCGGATCGGCAACGTGATCTAGAAGAGCACTGCTTTCGGGAAGGCGCCCCGTCCGTGCGCCCGGCCCTCTTTACACGCGGACCCTTGCGCTCGCCTGAGCCGTCCTTTCCCCTCTGCCATTCCTTTCTGACAATCGAGGCCTTCTTGATGCGGTTCGGCCCCGGGCCGGGATTGGCGCGTATTTGCGGCGCACTGTCTTCCATTGGCGGACCTTATAGCGCACCCCGTTGGCGTCACATGGTTTTGGGGGCGCCGTGTCCCCGGGCTGCCTCCTCGCCTGGACCGGCCCAAGTTGACCCGCCCCCCCACCCCGCTGTAGGGAAGGAACTCGCATGGCTTCGCAGACCCCATCGCCCGTCTCAAGCCTCCCAACGGAAGACGCGCTCCAATCCCTCCGCCGCCTGCAAGACCACGACGACTCAGTGCGGTTGCGGGCCATCCACGAGCTCTCCAGGCTGGAAACCAGCAGTCTTCCCATTCTCCAGGAGTTGGAAAGAATCGCGATGGATGACCCAGTCGACGAGGTTCGCCGGGCGGCGGTCGAGGTGCTCGACAACTCCGTTCACCGCCAGGTGTACGGCTCATGGACAACCCTGACCAGCCAGGAACGGGCCGTCGTCTTGCGGGAGCTCCGGAGGTGGAGCGACGAGGCACTGATCCCGCCGGCGCGCGCCGATGTCGTCGGGCGCCGCTACAGTTTCGACATTGCACGGCAACCCGAACCGCCGCCTGCAGAAGCCCCCGCGGCACCGGTCCAGCCCAGCCCATCTGCGGCACCGCCTCCCCCGCCCGCGCCCCGGCCGTCCTTGATGCAGTCGTTGTTCAGCGAGACGAGCATCAATGTCGCCCTCTATCTAGGGGCCTTCTTCGTCATCGGCGCGGCCCTGGTGCTCTCGGCTCTGGTCGAGGCCGCTCGCTTGCCGATCCTGACCGTCGTGACGGCGTTGTTCGGCGTCACCTCGCTGCTCCTGGAGAGGCGCCTGCCACGGCCATCGTTCGTGCTGTTCGTGGTCTTCTCCACTCTCATCCCCATCGACGCCGGCGTCATCGCCAACCAGCTCCGTCTGGAGGGCACGGCGGCCGCGGCGTACTGGGGAGTCGTCTTCATGAGCACGGCCGCTCTATGGGCTTTTTCGACGCACCACTTCGTCTCGCGCCTTCTCAGTCTGGCGGCCTTCGTTTCGCTTGAGCTCTCTGCGTTGAGCTTCGGGCGTCTCGCCGCTCCCGCGTTCTCGACGCTGGTGCTCTGCAGCCTGGCGGCGATGGGCGGGATACTCGGCGCCGCTGGGCTGGCGCGATGGCGCGGCCAGGCCTTCGCTTTGCCGTTGCTCATTCTGGTCCAGTTCACCGAGGTCCTCTTGTTGTCGGTGGGATTGCTGTTCGCGATCAGCCGCCTGGCCTCCGCCACAGTGGCTCCCCTCGACTGGATATGGCTGACGGCAGTGTGGGTCATCGGCGCCGTGTTCTTTCTTGTCAGCGACCGGCACTTCCCCTTTGAGCTCTTTCCCTTTGCCGCCGGCGGAGCCCTGGTCCCAATTGTTTTCACCGCCCTGAACGCCGTGGTTGAGCCCGCCTCCCCAGCGCAATGGCTTGCCAACTATGCCTGGGGCGTAGGGTTCATCGTGGCCAGCGAACTTCTCTACAGCACTTCCGATCCGGCGAGGAAACGCTTTGCTGTTCCCGCCTTGCTTGGGTCGGCGGCTGCGCTCTCTCTAAGCCTGGTCTTGGCGATGGCGGACGCCTTCGAACAGGAGGTCACGACGCCGATCTTCATCGTCCTCGCCGGCATTGCCGCAGCCTACGGCGGCGCTCATTGGGCTCGTCCAAGATGGTACGTGTGGTCGGCCGCGCTGGCCGCGGGAACAGCCGCATGGTTCCTCGCCTTCACTCTGCCGTTCCTTCAAGGGAGGGACATCTTCGGGGGCTACGTCCTGGCCGGCGCCAGCCTGGTTCTCATGGGGATCGATCTGGCCCTACCCAGGTCGATCGAGCCCGCCGCGGGCTGGCATTGGCCACCCCGGCTCCTCGGTTGGAGCTTGACTTCGATCACGGCCTTCACGCTCGTTGTGGGCTGGGGATCCGGGACGCAGGCGGTAGCGGTCTTCACCGCCTTCACCGCGTTCTTCACCGCGTACGCCTTGCGATGGGATCCCCGCATCGGCTATGCCGCGACCGCTTCCTTTGCCCTGACGGCGACCTTCTGGGCCGCCGCCCAGGGCAACAACTGGCTTGCGCCTCTGCTGACCGCGTTGAGCCTGGCATACTTCCTCGGCGGCCTGATCCTGCGCCGCGTGCGTCTCCTGCGCTGGGCGGACGTCCTGAAGTACAGCGCCTTTGTCCTGGGAGGCCTGACGGCGCTGGTCATCCTTCTCACCGAGCCGAAGGGCGCGGGGTGGTACGTGCTTGGTCTCAGCCTGCTCTACCTTCTGGAGCTGTATCTCAACAACGATCCCTGGGCCGAATTCGGCGTCCTCGCCGGCCTAGCCCTGGCTTTCGGTCTCCTCTTCAACGAACGGAATGTCCCTTCCGCAACATACTACGCCGCCGGCGCCGGCATGCTCCTGCTTGCGCTGGACCTCGTCTTCGAGAGGACGCGAGAGGTACGTCCCGACCAGGGAATCACCGCTCGGGTCTTGGGTGGGCTCGCCGTCGCCTCGGCGGTCTTGCTGATGTTGGTGGGAGACCTGTCATCCGGCGAAGCGGCCCTGGTGTCCTTCTCGCTGGCGGCGTACTTCGCCGTCATGGCCTACCTTCGAATGGACCCGCGGTTGGGGTACCTTCCCACGTCTTTTCTCACACTCAGCGCGTTCTTCGCCTTGGAGTACCTGGACCGCACGCTCTGGCCGTGGCCGTTGATCATCCTGGCGACGGCCTTCTACGCCGTTGGCAACTTCCTGCAAAGGGATTGGGGGAAGGTCCTGAGGATCAGTGGCCTGGGGTTGGGAGTGCTGGTCAGCCTGGGCGCCTGGCTCGAGGGGACGGGCGTATGGTCCAGCCTCCCCGTCGCTGTCGCGGCCACACTATTCGCGGCGGAAGCTCTGCAAAGGCGTAACGCCTGGCTAGCGCTGCCGGCCAATGGCCTGTACCTGGCCGCCTACTTCATGGTCCTCATGGAACTGCAAGTCGATGAGCCGCAGTTCTACTCCGTGGCTGTCGCCGCCCTTGGCTTGCTGATGCACTACCTGCTCTTGCGCCCCGGCAGCCGAACCGGAGCCTTCGTGATCGGCTTCACCTCGCAGCTCGTGTTGCTGGGGACCACCTATGTCCAGATGGTGATGACCAGCGATCCGGTTTACTTCACTGTTCTGTTTCTTCAGTCGCTGGTGGTCCTGGCTTACGGTGTCGTCATTCGCTCCCGCAGCCTCGTGATCGCTCCGATCGCGCTCTCCACGCTGGGGGTGGTCGCGGTTGTCTATGGCCTGCTCCGAGGGATGTCTGTCGTCATCCTGATCGGATGCACCGGGATGCTCCTGATCCTGCTAGGGTCAACGGCGCTGTTCCTGCGAGAGCGAGTCGGCACCTGGCGGCGACGAATGGGTGAGTGGAATGCGTGACGACGGGCGGTAAGAACGATGGGGACAACGTTCGCCGTAGACAACGTCGAGCCCGCCACCTCGCCGCTGAGGGATATCCCTTATTCTGACTCCCTCGAAGGCCTGCTCAGCGCCGAACGCCTGACCACCTGCAATGCCTATCCCCCGATCGAAGCCAACTCGCGCCCCACATCGAATCTGGTCGCCGGGATCGGCTACCACCCTCTTGTCGCCGCCCTCCACCTCGCCTACGCCGGGCATCGCCCGATCGACCTCTCTCCCGACATGATCTGGCTGCTGATCTGCCAGGGGGTCGCCCACCACCTCAACGCCAACGCCGAGGAACTGCGACTCAAATTCGTCCAGCATCCCGGGCGTCTTACCCTCGAAGCGAGACGCGATCAGGCCGCCGGTTTCATAAAGGGATCCGCCGAAAATCCATGGCCCGGGGCTTTCGCCCACTTCTCGGCTCAGATCCGTGCCCACATCGGGCCCGCCCACGAGCTCTTCGTCCCCTCCTTTTCGACCACGGGTCCGGCCGAGGGAATCGCAGCTGAGATCGTCCTGCTGGACTCGATGAAGAGCTACTATCGCTACCTGCTGGAGGAGTTCATCTGCGGCATCCCGGCCATTACGCTCGAAGGAAGCGTGGCGGACTGGCGAAGCATCGTCGAGCGGGTACGGGGTTTTTCCGGCCTCCACCTCGAGTGGTGGCTCGCCCCGCTCCGGCCGGTGCTCCGGCAGTTCGCCGCGGCCGCCGCCGGGGAGGTGGACCGAGCGTTCTGGGCGTCGATCTACCGGACCTACCAGCCGGACGAGCCCTGCCGCTCCGATTCGTCACTGGGATGGATCGGCTTGTTTTTCCCGTATCTCACCCAGGGAGAGGGCCCCATCAGAAGAAATCCCTGGCTTTCCGGGGAACGGGATCTGGACGAGCTCTTGAGACCTGCAGAAGCCAGCCAACCCTCCCACCCGCGCCGAGATCTCGACTCCGGCTATCTGCACGAACGCCAGTTCCCCGGCGGCCTGGCGAAGGCTCCCTTCACGTGGGACGAGCGCGGCATGGAGGGACGGCTCATTCACCGCTGGGACATGGAGCTACTGGCGGGCTTCGTAGGCATCGGCCGTGTCAAGTCAAATGATATTGTTACCGAAGGGTGATGGATCCTTCAATTGATAATGTTACTGGTGCGGCAGCCGGGAGAGTCTGTGTGATGCGG
>Ga0209342_10007390_pt1 | contig 11064 bp, 12 predicted proteins | sample RifCSP16_2_FD_184023 | JGI IMG/M metagenome (GOLD analysis project Ga0209342, IMG submission 184023) | Soil microbial communities from Rifle, Colorado - Rifle CSP2_sed 16_2 (SPAdes) (version 2) | ecosystem: Environmental > Terrestrial > Deep subsurface > Rock core/Sediment | place: Rifle... | reverse complement strand
GGCCTCGGGCATTCTGCACTTCTTCATCTTCTGGGGCTTCCTGGTGCTGCTCTCCACCATCGTCCAGGCCTTCGGCGAAGCCTTCGTACCGGGCTGGACGCTACCGATGATAGGCGCGGCGCCGTGGTTTGCTTTCCTGCAGGACGTCTTCATCGTGCTGGTCCTCGCCGGGATCGGGATCGCGCTGTGGCTGCGCCTGGCAGTCCGCCCGAAGCGGCTGGCCGGTCAGGATCCGGTGGGCGCCTACATGATCCTGGGGCTGATCGCCGGTATCATGGTGACCCTGCTGCTGTCGCGGGCGACCGCCATCGTCCTGGACGCGCCGCAGTGGGCGGCCGGTGCCGTGGTCTCGCGGTTCGTGGCCGGCTGGTTCGCCGGGGCCGCGCCGGGGACGGTGGGAGTGGTCGCCGAGGTGAGCTGGTGGGCGCACCTCCTGATCATCCTGTACTTCCTCACCTGGATCCCCGAGGGCAAGCACCTCCACCTGATCACCCTCGTGCCGAACATCTTGCTGCGCAAGGCCCGCCCGCGCGGCGCGCTGGCGCTGCTGGACGTCGAGCACGCCGACCGCCTGGGGGCCTCCCGCGTCGAGCACTTCACCTGGAAGGACAACCTGGACGTCTTCGCCTGCATGGAGTGCGGCCGCTGCACCGAGGTCTGTCCGGCCAACTCCACCGGGAAGGAGCTCGATCCCCGGCGTCTGCACACCGACCTGCGCAAGCAGCTGGCGAAGGTCGGCCCGGCGCTGCTGGCCGGGGCGGGGGATGTGCCGCGGCCGGCGCTGGTGGGCGAGGTTTTCTCCGAGGCCTTCCTCTGGCAGTGCCTCACCTGCGGCGCCTGCGTGGAGGAATGCCCGGCGACCAACGAGCACATCGACAAGATCGTGGAGATGCGCCGCCACCTGGCGATGGAGGAGGCGCGCGTCCCCGAGACGATGGCGGACGCCTTGCGGAGTCTGGAGGCGCGGGGGCATCCGTTCCGCGGGGCCGGGCTTGCCCGCGACGCCTGGGCCGACGGCGTAGCAGTGAAGCGCCTCCCCGCGGGTGAGCGCGCCGAGTGGCTGCTCTGGGTGGGCTGCGCCGCCGCCCTCAACGAGCGCAACCACGCGCCCCTGCAGGCGCTGGTGCGCCTGTTGCAGGCGGCGAGGTTGGATGTGGGCATCTTGGGCGATGAGGAGGCGTGCACCGGCGACCCCGCCCGGCGGATGGGCAACGAATACCTCTTCCAGACGCTGGCGCGGCAGAACATCGAGACGCTGACGGGCTACGGCGTGACGAAGATCGTCACCCTCTGCCCGCACTGTTACAATACGCTCAGGCACGAGTACCCTCAGCTGGGGGGACGGTACGAGGTGTGGCACCACACGCAGCTCCTGGCCCGGCTGATTGACGAGGGGCGCATCAGACCTGGCGGCGCCGCCGCCTCCACCATCACCTTCCACGACCCCTGCTATCTGGGCCGGCACAACGGGGAGTACGACGCGCCGCGGCGGGTGCTCGGCGCCATCCCCGGAGCAAAGACTGTGGAGATGGCGCAGTGCCGGGAGCGGAGCTTCTGCTGCGGGGCCGGGGGCGGCCTGTACTGGCTGGAGGACCGGGTGGGCCAGCGGGTCAGCCACGTGCGCACTTCTCACGTGGCGGCCACCGGCGCGCAGGTGGTGGCCACCGCCTGCCCGTTCTGCATGCTCATGCTGGAGGATGCGGCCGCGGCTACGGAGTCGACGGCCCGCCCGCTGGACGTGGCGGAACTCCTGGACCGCAGCCTCGCCGAGGAGCGGCACTGACATGGTGATGCCGGCCCGTCGCCCGACAGTTCCCACGGAGACGCTCTCCACTGTTCCCCTAAAGGTGGTCTACCGCGCCGCGGACGTCGACCTGGACTACCGCCGGGACCTCGGCGATCCCGGCGAGTACCCCTTCACCCGCGGCATCCACCCCGACATGTACCGTGGCCGGCTGTGGACGATGCGGCAGTTCGCCGGGTTCGGCACGGCGGAGGACGCCAACAAGCGCTTCCACTATCTGCTGGCGATGGGTCAAACCGGTCTCTCGGTGGCCTTCGACATGCCCACGCTGATGGGCTACGACTCCGATCACCCGCGGGCGCTGGGCGAGGTCGGGCGGGAGGGGGTGGCCATCGACTCCCTGGCCGACATGGAGATCCTCCTGGACGGCCTGCCGCTGGATCGGGTCACCACCTCCATGACCATCAACGCGCCGGCCAACGTCCTCCTGGCGCTCTACGTGGCGGTGGCGGATGCGCGCGGCATCCCGCGCGACCAGGTGGGCGGCACCACGCAGACGGACATGCTCAAGGAGTTCATCGCCCAGAAGGAGTGGATCGTCCCGCCGCGTCCCAGCATGAAGCTCATCCAGGACATGCTGGTCTTCGGCGCCCGCGAGCTGCCCAAGTGGAACATCATCAGCATCAGTGGCTACCACATGCGAGAAGCGGGCGCGACCGCGGCGCAGGAACTGGCCTTCACCCTGGCGGACGGGATCGCCTATGTGCAGGCCGGGATCGACGCCGGCCTGCCGGTGGATGAGTTCGCACACCGCCTCTCCTTCTTCTTCGACTGCCATGTCGACTTCTTCGAAGAGATCGCCAAATTCCGCGCCGCCCGGCGGATGTGGGCGAAGATCATGCGCGAGCGGTTTGGCGCGCAGAGCCCGCGCTCCTGGTGGCTGCGCTTCCACACCCAGACCGCTGGCGTGAGCCTGACCGCGCAGCAGCCGCTGAACAACATCGCCCGCGTGGCCCTCCAGGCCCTGGCGGCGGTGCTGGGCGGCACGCAGTCGCTGCACACCAACTCCATGGACGAGACCTACGCCCTGCCCACGCAAGAGGCCGTGACCGTGGCCCTGCGCACGCAGCAGATCATCGCCCATGAGACCGGCGTGGCCGGCACGGCGGATCCGCTGGGCGGATCCTACTTCGTCGAAGCCCTGACCACCGAGCTCGAGCGCCAGGCCTGGGAGTACATCCGCCGCATTGACGACCTGGGCGGCATGGTGGCGGCCGTGGAGGCGGGCTTCCCCCAGCGGGAGATCGCGGAGGCGTCCTACCGCTACCAGCAGCAGTTGGAGCGCAGGGAGAAGATCATCGTCGGGGTCAACGAGTTCGTCCAGCCGGAGGAGCAGCCGATTGAGATCCTGCGCATCTCGCCGGAGGTGGAGCGGCGGCAGGTCGAGCGCACCCGCCGCGTGCGAGCGGAGCGGGAGCAGCGCGCTGCGGCGGAGGCCCTGGCTCGGCTGCGGGAGACGGCGCAGTCCGGCGGCAACACAATGGACGCCATCGTGGACGCGGTGAAGACCCACGTGACCCTCGGCGAGATCTGCGATGTCTTCCGCGCGGTTTACGGCGAGTACCGCGAGATGGCCATTATCTGATGGGCAACGGGAAGATCCGCATCCTGATCGCCAAGCCGGGCCTGGACGGGCACGACCGCGGCGTGAAGGTCGTGGCCCGCGCCCTGCGGGACGCCGGGTTCGAGGTGATCTACACTGGCCTGCACCAGACCCCGGAGATGATCGTGAACAGCGCGATCCAGGAGGACGTGGACGCGATTGGCCTCTCCATTCTCTCCGGCGCGCACAACGCCCTCTTCCCGCGGATCATCCAATTACGGCGCGAGCGCGGCGCGGACGACATCGTGGTCTTCGCCGGCGGGATTATTCCGGAGGAGGACATCGCGCCGCTCCGGACCGCCGGCATCGCCGAGATCTTCACGCCGGGCACCTCGCTGCAGCAGATCGTCGACTGGGTCCGCGAGCACGTCACGCCCCGGGGGGTGAGAACCTGAGGACGCGGTCGGGGCCGCTGGTGGAGGGTGAGGCCGTTCTCCTCCTCGACCGACGGGGCCGCCGCTATCTTGTCGTCCTCCAGGCCGGGCGCCTCCACGACCTGCGCGGCGGCAAACTCCCTCTCGATTCCCTGATCGGTCAAGAGGAAGGGATCAGCGTGGAGACGTCCCGCGGGGAGCGCCTCCTCGTCCTGCGTCCCACCCTGGCCGAGTTCGTCCTGGAGATGCCCCGCGGCGCGCAGGTGATCTACCCTAAGGACCTCGGCGTGCTGCTTCTCTGGGGCGACGTCTACCCGGGCGCGACGGTGCTCGAGGCGGGAACGGGGTCGGGCGCGCTGACAATGACGCTGCTGCGCGCGGTCGGCTCCACTGGCCGGGTCATCTCCTACGAGGTACGGGAGGACTTTGCCCGGCAGGCGATGCGGAACATCGAGCGCCTGCTCGGCCCAGCGGAGAACCTGATCCTGCGGGCGCAGGACATCTATGCGGGAATCCCGGACGGCCCGGTGGACCGACTCTTCCTGGACCTGCCGGAGCCCTGGCGCGTCTCCCCACACGCGGGCGAGGCGCTGCGCCCCGGCGGGGTCTGGGTTTCCTATGTGCCCACCGTGCCCCAGGCGCAGCAGACGGTGGAGACGCTGCGCGCGCACGGTCGCTTCGCCAGCATCGAGACCATCGAGACGTTCCTGCGTCCCTGGAATATCGACGGCCTCAGTGTACGCCCCGCCCACCGCATGGTGGCGCATACCGGGTTCATCACCACCGCGCGGCGGATCATGGGGAGGGAGTAAAAAGGTGGCGCGTGTCGAAGGCTCGGTGATCATTGCCGCTCCGATCGAACAGGTCTATGCGCTGGCGAAGGCGGTGGAGGACTTCCCCGACTTCATCCCCGACCTGGAGAGCGTGGAGGTGTTGGAGCGCTGGAACGGCAACACGGTGAGCCGCTGGGTGGGACTGGTGCAGGGGCGAAAGATTCGCTGGGTGGAGGAGGATATCTGGGACGACGCCGCCCACCGCTGCACCTACCGCCAGCGGGAAGGCGACTTCACCCGCTACGAGGGCACCTGGCACTTCGAGGCGACGCCGGAGGGCACCCGGATGACGGTGGAGGTGGACTTCGAGATCAGCATTCCGTTCGCCGGGCCGTTGATCAGCAACCTTCTGCGGACCTTGATGCGTAAGAATGTTGAGAGTATGCTGATGGCGCTGAAGAACCGCATCGAGCGCCCGGTACCGGCGCCGTCACCACGCGGAACAGGATGAGGAGGTAAATGATGTCCGACTGGCTGCACACCTATATTCGCGCCTTCGTGGGACGCTACCTGGACAACGAGCAGGGCCAGGAGATCATCGTCTGGCTGATCGTCCTCTTCGTCCTCTGGCTGATCCTGGCCGGCCGGCGCGTCGTGGTGCAGTAGGCGTCCGGCGCCAGTCCCGCCGGACCGGCTTCCCCTGCGGGTGGGGATGATGATGCGGGAGGTGAACGGCATGGACACTTGGTTGGAGGTCGTCGTGCGACAGTGGCTGGCGCGCCTGCGGCGCGACGAGGGTCAGACGGAGGTCGTCATCGCGCTGGTCCTCTTCATCCTCATCCTCATGCTGGCGGGGCGGCGGGTGGTCGTGCAGTAACGAGGGCCCCCCGACGGCCGGACGGTGGAAGCCGCAGCGCTGGGCTGCGGCTTCTTCGTGCGCCCGCGGCGCGCCCGCCCCGCGGCGGAGAAAGTTGCCTCCAGGGGACGGAAATTATAAGATGAGGTTTAATATGCGCACGGCCGTCACTGTGCCTATCGCCCACCCCATTATCGGCCAAGAGGAGCGGCAGCGAATTCTGGAGGTTCTCTCGTCGGGCATCCTTGTCGCGGACCGCATGGTGCGCGAATTTGAGGAAGCCTTCGCCGCCTATCTGGGTCTGCCCCACGCCGTGGCCACCTCCTCCGGGACGACCGCCCTCCAGGTGGCGCTGGAGGCGCTGGGCGTCGGCGAGGGCGATCGGGTGGTGACGACGCCGTTCACCTTCGCCGCCACCAGCCATGCCATTCTGCACGCCGGGGCGCGACCGGTCTTCGCCGACGTCAACCCTCGGACCTACAATCTGGAGCCCGACGCGGTCGAGGCGGCGGTGCGGCAGAGTGGAGCGCGGGCCATCATCGCGGTGCACCTCTTCGGGCTGCCCTGTGACATGGCCGCCATCGATGAGGTCGTCCGCCGGCACAGCCTCTTGCTGGTCGAGGACTGCGCCCAGGCGCACGGTGCCGCCTTCCAGGGCCGCAAGGCGGGGACCTTCGGGCACGCGGCGATCTTCAGCTTCTATCCCACGAAGAACATGACGACGGGTGAGGGCGGGATGGTCGTCACCCCGGACGCCGATGTGGCCCGCCGAGTGCGCCTGCTCGTCGATCCCCGCGCCGCCGGCGAGTATGTCTACGACGTCGTCGGCCACAACTTCCGCATGACGGACATCGCGGCGGCGATGGGCGTGCCGCAACTGCGCCGCCTGGACGGCCACAACGAGACCCGGCGCCGCCACGCCCAGGCCCTGACCGCCGCCTTCCGCGACCTGGACTGGCTGCAGGTCCCGGTGGAGTCCGCCGGAGCCTACCACGTCTACACCCAGTACACCGTCCGCGTGCGGCGGCGGGAGGCCTTGATGGCCCACCTGGCCCCCGAAGGGATCGGACACAAGATCTTCTACCCGATGCTCATTCCCCACACACCGGCCTACCGCCGGCTGGGCTTTGACGGAGAATTCCCGGAGGCCGAAGCCCTGACGAAGGAGGTGCTCTCCCTGCCGGTTCACCCCGCGTTGTCGGCTGACGATCTCCATCGGATCATCGACGCCGTGCGGAGCTTCCGTCCCCGATGAGCCGCGTGCGCATGGGGGTGGTGGGGCTGGGCCAGTGGGGGCGGCACCACGTCCGCATCCTGGCGCAACTGCCCAGCGTGGATCTTGTCGGCGTCGTGGACCGGGACGGCCGCGAGGCCATCCACCTGGCGCACCGCTTCGAGACACGCCCGTACGAAGACCACCGCGACCTGCTGGGCAAGGTGGACGCGGTGTCCATCGCCGTGCCCACCGCACTGCACTACCGGATCACGCGTGATTTCCTGGAGGCGGGCGCGCATGTCCTGGTAGAGAAGCCGATGACGGCGACGGCGGAGGAGTCCGCCCACCTGGTCGATCTGGCGGCGGGGCAGGACCGCCTGCTGCTGGTGGGGCACATCGAGCGCTTCAAACCGGCGGTGCAGCGCCTCTTCCGGCTGGTGGCGGAACCGCTGGCCATCGAGGCGCGGCGCATGCGGCCGTACGATTCGGGCCGGACGATGGACGTGGGCGTCGTCATGGACCTGATGATCCACGACATCGACATCGTCCAATCCATGGTGCCGGGGCGCTTCGAAGACCTACAGGCCATCGGCGTTTGCGTGCACAACTCGCACGAAGACCTGGCGGTGGCGCGCCTGCGCATGACGACCGGGTGTCTGGTCACGCTGACTGCCAGCCGGGTGGCGGCGAAGAAGACGGCGGAACTGGAAGTGACGATGGCCGACCGGGCCGTGCACCTGGACCTGCTGCGGCAGACGATCACCATTCACCACTTCAACGGGGAGATTCAGCGGCTCACCGTGGAGGGAGAAGAGCCGTTGGAACTAGAATTGCGCCACTTCGTGGAGTGCGTTCGCGGCGGCGCGCGCCCCCTGGTCACCGGCGAGGACGGCCTGCGCTCGCTGCAGGTGACCGAAGCGCTGCTCGCCCGGATGATCCAGATCCGCCCGCCCATCCACGTTTAGCGTTGACATCCCGTTGGGGGACGCTGGAGGTCCGCAGCAGCGCCCGCCTGGATCTGATCGACATCACGGACCGCGTCGCCGCGGCCCTGCCTGACCGCGCCGACGGCGCGCTCGTCCTGTTCACTCCGCACGCGACGGCCGCCCTTCTGCTCAACGAGCACGAGGAACATCTTCTGGGAGACATCCGGGCCTGGCTGGGGCGCGCTGTCCCGGAAGAGGCGTCTTACGCCCACAACCGCATCGACCACAACGCCGACGCCCACCTGCGGGCGATCATGCTGGGGTCGTCGCTGGTGGTGCCGGTCGAAGAAGGGCGGCTGGCGCTGGGGCGGTGGCAGCGGATCTTCTTCGTGGACCTTGACGGGCCGCGAGCGCGGCAGGTGCGTTTCCGGCTGCTGACCTAAGGCCGGACGACCACGCACGTCGTCACGCTGGCGATCCCCTCAATCCTCTTCAACTGCTCGGCCAGCCGGGGGAATCCTTTGGTGCCTTCCGTCTGGGCGATGGCGATGATATCGATCTCGCCCATCGTCACGACCGCTTCCGTAATCCCGGGCACGCGGCGCACCGCCCGGGCGACCTCCGCGGGGGTCTTGTGGCCGAGCGTGATCAGGAAGTAGGCGGTCTCCAGCATACCCCCATGCTATAGTAAAGTAGTGATTGCGGGGAAGATTCCCCCTCAGCTGCTCCGCCGACTCGTTTATCCCTACCTCACCCACCGGCCTGACGTGCTGGTCGCCGCCGGCATCGGGCAGGACAGCGCCGTCCTCGACTTCGGTCCCAGCGTCTGCATCACCACCTGTGATCCCATCACCACCGCGGTGCGGCACGTCGGTCGGCTGGCCGTCCACGTGGCCTGCAACGACATCGCCGCCACCGGTGCAGAACCGGTGGCCCTGCTGTTCACGCTCCTCTTGCCGTCACACGCTAGCGAAGAGGACCTGCGTACCATCATGAGCGAGGCCGGGCAGACGGCCGCTGCCGTGGGCGTGGCCATCGTCGGCGGGCACACGGAGGTGACGCCGCGGGTCAGCGCGACGGTTGCCGTCGTGACGGCGATCGGGCGGGCGGAGCGCGGTGGGTACGTCCACGCCGCGGGCGCACGGCCCGGCGACCTCCTGGTGTTAACGAAGGCGGCGGGAATTGAGGGGACGGCGATCCTGGCGACGGACCTGGCGGCGCTTCTGGCGCAGACAGTGCCTGCGGATGCGCTGTCCCGCGCGCAGCAGTTCGTCGACGACGTGAGTGTGCTGCCGGAAGGGCGGGTGGCGGTGCGCGCGGGGGCCACGGCCATGCACGACGTCACGGAGGGCGGCGTGCTGACCGCCGCCTGGGAACTCGCCGAAGCGTCCGGCTTAGGCGTGGAGGTGTGGGCGGACGCCGTGCCAGTGCGGCCCGAGACGGCGGCCGTGTGCGCGGCCCTGCGGGTTGATCCGCTGCTGCTGATCGGCAGCGGGGCGATGCTGATTACAACGGGGAGCGCCGAGCAGACGCTGACGGCGCTGCGCCACGCCGGCATCGCGGCTGCACAGATTGGGGTGATGCGGGCAGAGGGGCGGGTCGTCCGGCGGGGAGAGCGCACCGAGGCGCTCGTGCCACCCCCTCGCGATGAACTGTGGCGCGTCCTGGAGGAACACGCCCCCGCGGGCTAGCGCTGGCGCAGGCACGATCCCCCTGGTATCATTCATTTGGAATTGTAGAGGCACGGCTGGGGGAGCTCGGTGTAGCCGGGCTGAGAGTGCAGCCGGTACCGTGGGCACGATGCTGCAGACCCCTTGAACCCGATCCCAGGTAATGCTGGCGTGGGGAAGCGCGAAGTGGACAAAGCCGCCGGCCCGGTCGGGTCGGCGGCTTCGCTGCTCTCCGGCGACTCGGCCAGAGATGCCGCGGACGAGGAGGAAGAGGGAGATGTCACGCGAGCAACTTCGGCGTCTGACGGAGACAGCCATTGCCGTGGCGCTCGTCGCCGTCCTGAGCAACGTGAAGGTGTATCAGCTCCCGCAGGGCGGTTCGATCACCGCCGGGAGCATGGTGCCCATTTTCTACATCGCCCTGCGCTGGGGCGGACCCTGGGGGCTGCTGGCGGGGGTCCTAGCGGGGGTGGTGAACTTCATCACCGACCGGTTTGCCGTGCACCCGATCCAGGTCCTGCTGGACTATCCGCTCGCCTTCGGCGCACTGGGGCTGGCCGGTTTCTTCCGCCGCTCGCCGACACTGGGCATCGTCGTCGGGGGTGCCGGCCGCTGGCTGGCGCACTTCATCTCCGGGGTAGTGTTCTTCGCCAGTTATGCACCCAAGGGCGTAAGCCCCTGGGTGTACTCCGCGGTCTACAACGGGAGTTACATGCTCCCGGAAATCGTCATCAGCGTCGTGCTCACCGTCCTGTTGTTGCGCAGCCTGCGGCGGCTCGAGCCGGCGACCCGGTGAGAGCCCTCATCATCACCCAGGGCCCGGTGCGGGCGCGCCGGGCCCTGCGGCGGCTGGCGGCGGCCGCGGATTTGCTGCTGGCCGCGGATGGCGGCACCCGGATCGCGCGGACCGCGGGCATCGTCCCGCATCTGATTGTTGGGGACCTGGATTCGCTGGACGCGGCCACCCGGCGGTGGGCCGCCGCCCGGCGGATTCCCCGCCGCACCTTTTCTCGCGCGAAGGAGGCCACCGATACGGAACTGGCCCTGCGCGAGGCGAAGCGCCGCGGCGCGCGCGAGGTGTGGATCTACGGAGTGGTCGGCGGACGATTGGATCAGACCCTGGCCAACATCCTGCTGCTGTTTGCGGCGCGGCGGCTGCGCGTCCCCGCCCGCCTGACCGACGGGCGCGCCGCCGCCTGGCTGGTTGACGGCGAGACGGAGGTGCACGGTCGCCGCGACGATACCGTGTCGCTGGTGCCGCTCTCGCCCGTGGTGCGGGGGATCAGCACCGCGGGGCTGCGCTATCCGCTGCGCCGCGGGGTCCTCCGCCGCGGCTCCACCCGGGGCATCAGCAACGAGATCACCACCCCCCCCGCACGGGTGCGAATCGGCGCCGGTGACCTGCTGCTGATTCACATTCCGGCATAGATTCCCGTGCCGCGCCGGGTCCGGCGCAAGATGCCCTCTTCCCCGCGGATGGTAAAATACGAACATGTCCGATCACTTCATTCGTGCTATCGCCGGGGGCGGCACCGTGCTCGGCTTCGCGGCCGTGACCACTGAGACGGTGGAGGAAGCGCGCCGCCGTCACCAGGCCGCGCCTACGGCCGCGGCGGCGCTGGGGCGGACGCTCGCCGCCACCGTGATGCTGGGCGCCGGGCTCAAGGATGGGCAGCGCCTCACCGTGCGGGTGCTGGGGGACGGGCCGCTGGGCGGGATCGTTACCGAGGGGAACGGCCGCGGTGAGGTGCGCGGATATGTGCAGAACCCGGAGGTCGATCTCCCACTGACCGCGCGGCGCAAACTGGACGTCGGCGGGGCGGTGGGGCGCGGGACCCTGCA
>Ga0209342_10007389_pt1 | contig 11064 bp, 11 predicted proteins | sample RifCSP16_2_FD_184023 | JGI IMG/M metagenome (GOLD analysis project Ga0209342, IMG submission 184023) | Soil microbial communities from Rifle, Colorado - Rifle CSP2_sed 16_2 (SPAdes) (version 2) | ecosystem: Environmental > Terrestrial > Deep subsurface > Rock core/Sediment | place: Rifle... | reverse complement strand
GATTTTGATCAGGATGAGCCGTTCTAACCCGGCACGCTGAAGAGAGAACCAATCCGCAGCCCTTCGTTTCGATGCGACACCGGAACGAGGGGCTGTACTGTCTCTGAGATCAGATCATGCACATCCGGGTCTTGGGGTCCGCTGCCGGCGGAGGATTCCCCCAATGGAACTGCGGCTGCGAGAATTGCCAGGGCGTGAGGCAAGGTCGGGTGAAGGCGGCGCCCCGGACTCAGGACTCGTTGGCCGTGAGCGAGCACGGGGAGGGGTGGTTTCTTCTCAACGCCTCTCCTGAGATCCGGCAGCAGATCGAAAGTTTTCCGCCTCTCCATCCGCGCGGTCCCCGCCATTCGCCGGTCCGGGCGATTCTCCTGACCAATGGTGATCTCGATCATTGCCTGGGCCTCTTCTCGCTGAGGGAAGCGCATCCCCTCGTGATCTACGCGACGGAGCGCGTCCGGCAAGGATTGGTCGAGTCCAACGTGATCTTTCGAACACTCCAGCGCTTTCCAGAGCAGGTCACGTGGCGCCAGCTTAAGCTCGGCCGCGAAGAGGAGCTGAGCGGTCTGGACAGCTCGCCGAGCGGGCTCTCTGTGACAGCCCTCCCCGTTCCCGGGAAACTCCCCATCCATCTGGAGGGGCTCGTGCCCGACGATCCGGAGGACAACGTGGGGCTTTGGATCCGGGAAGAGCGAACCGGGCGGCGCGCTATCTACCTTCCCGCAGTCGCTCGAATCGACAACTCCCTTCGTCAGGCCGTCGAAGGAGCCGGTTGCCTCTTCCTTGACGGGACCTTCTGGTCTGAAGACGAGCTGGTCCGACTCGGTCTCTCCACGAAACGCGCCAAAGAGATGGCGCACCTGCCCATCGGGGGAGCTGCGGGGAGTCTGGCGCAAGTGGCTGACCTGACAATAGATCGAAAGATCTACACGCACATCAACAACACCAACCCCATCCTGTTGGAAGACTCCTCTGAGCGCCGCGCGGTGGAGGAGGCCGGCTGGGAAGTCGCCTGGGACGGGATGGAGATCACGCTATGAGCCATGAGCGCGATCCGGCGCCGCTGGCGCGGGAGGCGTTGATCGAGTGGCTGCGTCGCGAGGGCGAGCCTCGCTACCACGACCGGCATGCCTACCATTTGCTCATGCACGACGGCAAGCTGACCAAGCTCCAGCTCCAGCAATGGGTGCTCAACCGCTACTACTATCAGACCCGGATCCCGATCAAGGACGCTATCATCCTCTCCAAATCCGACGACCCGAGCTTTCGACGAATGTGGATCCAGCGGATCCGCGACCACGATGGCGACAGGCCGGGCGAGGGCGGCCTCGATCTTTGGCTTCGCCTCGCCGAGGGCGTCGGCCTGGACCGGGAGGAGGTGGCGAGCTGCCGGTCAGTGCTGCCTGGTGTGAAGTTCGCCTGCGACGCCTACGTCACGCTGGTCCAGGAGCGCAGTCTCGTCGAGGCGGTGGCCTCGTCGCTGACGGAGTTCTTCTCGCCTGACCTGATGAGCAAGCGCATCCTCGCGTGGGAGCGTCACTACCCGTGGGTGGGCCAAGAGATGCTCGAGTATTTCCGCTCGCGGGTCCCGCGGGCGCGGCGTGATGCCGAGGAGGCCCTGGAGTTCGTCATCGGTCATGCGACGACCTACGAGCTGCAGGCGCGCTGCGTCGCCGCCCTCATCCGCAAGACCGAAATCCTCTGGCACCTGCTGGATTGCGTCTACGCCGCCTATGTGGAGCCGGGATGGATGGCGACCGATCGCGCGTGATCTCGATCGACTCCCGGCCTCGCCTGGCCGCGAAGACGCGGCTGCGCTTCGATCGCAAAGCGGGCCAATACATGTTGCTGTACCCGGAGAAGGGGCTCGCGCTGAATCCAACGGCCGCCGCCATCGCGAAGCTGTGCACAGGGGAGCATACCGTCGGCGCGATTGTCGATCAGTTGCTGGCGGACTACCGTGCGGGCTCCCGGGAAGCTGTCGAGCGCGACGTGTTCACGTTCCTCGACAGCCTGACTGACCGCGGGCTTCTGGCGGACGAGCGATGACAACCGAGCCACGCCCATACACGCTGATCGCCGAGCTCACCTACGCCTGTCCGCTTCGGTGCGTCTACTGCTCGAACCCGGTGGACTTCACGCGCCACGCCCAGGCGCTGGACACCGAGAGTTGGCTCCGGGTGTTCCGAGAGGCGGAAGATCTGGGGGTTGTCCAGCTCAACCTCACCGGGGGCGAGCCGCTGCTGCGCCGCGATTTGGAAACGCTCATCAAGGGCGCTCGTGAGATCGACCTCTACACGAACCTGATCACGAGCGGGGTCCCGCTCACACGCGACCGTCTGGCCCTGTTGCGGGCCTCTGGACTGGACAACGTGCAGCTCTCGATTCAGGACGTTCAGGCATGCGAGTCCGACCAGATCGCAGTGCGAAAGGTCTTCGAGCAGAAGATCGAGGTGGCGCGGTGGGCGAAGGAGCTGGGGTTTCCGCTGACGCTCAATATTGTCCTTCACCGCCACAACCTGGACCGTATGGCCGAGATCATCGCGCTCGCCGAGGACCTCTCGGTCGACCGGCTGGAGCTGGCCAACACGCAGTACCTCGGATGGGCGCTGGTTAATCGCGCAACGCTTCTGCCGACTCGCGAGCAGCTCGAAAGGGCTCGCGCTGTCGCCGCCGCGGCGCGCGAGCGGCTGCGCGGCCGCATGGAGATTCTGTTCGTCACGCCGGACTACTACTCCAAGTTCCCCAAGGCGTGCATGGATGGATGGGGGCGGCGCTTCCTGGTGGTCAGCCCGGACGGCCTCGCGTTGCCCTGCCACGCGGCTCACACGCTGCCCGGTCTCGACTTCGAGAATGTTCGGGAGCGAGCGCTCGCCGCGATCTGGCATGATTCGTCCGGATTCAACGCGTTCCGCGGTGACGCCTGGATGCCTGAGCCCTGCCGAAGCTGTGACCGGCGGGAGATCGACTTCGGTGGCTGCCGCTGCCAGGCCTTCCACCTGACGGGAAACGCCGCAGCCACCGATCCCGTCTGCGAGCTTTCTCCCTATCACACGCTCATCGAAGAGGCTCGGGGGGAGGCCCGCGACGCCGACACGCCCGCGCGCTTTGCGTACCGCGCCGCGGCCGTGCGGGGTGCGATCACGAGCCTTTCATCTTTTCATGGCCCGACGGGGACGGTATGATACGCGTGCGTGACGCCCGCAGGGGAATGTCGTGAAAACACATCTGGTCTATCGGAAAGACGCCTCACAGGAGACGTTGCTGGGGCGCGTCATCTGCGGTGACCTGAGAGACCGCGACGGGAAAGTCGCCATTCGAAAAGGTGAGGTTCTCGACGCGGGTCATGTCGTGACGCTCACGGCTCTTCCCTGGGAGCAGCTCTCTCTGATTGAAATCGAGCCGGGGGATGTTCATGAAGCGCGCGCCGGTGAGCGGCTGGCCCACGCCGTGGTCGGCCGCGGTGTGAAGGTGGCGGGCTTCACGGGCGGTCAGTGGGCGCTCGCCTCGAACGCGCGCGGCCTGCTCTCGGTCAACGTCGATGCGCTTCAGCGCGTCAATTCTATCGAAGCGATGTCGGTCTACACGTTGTTTCATGGCCAGCCAGTCGGTGCCGGGGAGACCGTGGCGAAGGCGAAGATCACGCCGCTCGTGACCCGTGAGGCTGACCTCGCCGAGGCAGAGCGCCTCTGCAAGGAGTCTCAAGGTCTCGTGAGCGTGACGCCGTTCCAGCGCCGGGTGATCGGCGCAGTGGCAAGGGAGCACCTCGACGACCGCGCGCGCGAACGCTTCCAGAAAGCGCTGTCGGAGAAGATCGGCTGGTTTGGCTCCACACTCATCGGAATTCGCTTTGCGCCGAAGGACCCCGACGCGGTGGCGCGGGACGTGAAAGACTTTCTTGCGACCGGCGCCGAGATCGTGATTCTGGCCGGCGCGAGCGCATTGGACCCGCTCGATCCCGTGTTCCAGGCCCTGGTGATGCTGGGGGCGAAGATGGCTCGCCACGGAGCCCCGGCCCACCCGGGGAGCCTCTTCTGGCTCGCCCGCCTCGGTGACACACCTCTGATCGGAATGCCGACCTGCGGGATGTTTTCTCAGGCCACGACCTTCGATCTGATTCTCCCGCGTATTCTTGCCGGCGAGCGCGTTGATGCCGGCGTGTTGGCCCGCCTCGGCCATGGCGGTCTCCTCTCCAGAGAGATGGCCTTCAGGTTCCCGCCTTATCGCGCCCAGCAGCCCCGCGGCGAGCTTCCAGAGTAAGGGGTGGGGGGCCCGGGGTTCGCGCGACACATCCAACTCCTCTTTCACGCGCCCCGAACCCCGGACCCCCCCGGCAGTTTGTTGACCCCCTAGACCCCCTATGCTACGGTGAATTTCACTATGGGAGTGGTGTATAGCTCGGTGATTCTGGAGCGGTATAAGCGCCCTCGGCACAGAGGGGAGCTGCCTGAGCCTCATGCGAGCTTCGAGGACGTGAACCCGCTCTGCGGGGACCGGATTCGGATCGACCTCAGGCTGAGAAACGGCCAGGTGGAGGCGGCGAAGTTTCGCGGTGACGCCTGCGCGATCAGTGTGGCCTCGGCTGATCTGCTCGCGGAGATGATCGAGGGAGCGCCGCTCTCGAAGGTGCGGGAGATCAGCCGGCAAGACCTCCTGCAGGCGCTTCAAGCCGAGATTCGGCCCGTGAGATTGAAGTGCGTCTCGCTTCCTCTCGAAGTGCTGGCCCGGGCGCTTGAAGGACTGGCCGCGTGAGCCTCGCTGAACGCGTTCGCAAAGATTTTCCCATCCTGGGCCGCATGATCCAGGGGAAGCGACTCGTGTATCTCGACAACGGCGCGACGAGTCAGAAGCCCCATCAAGTTATCGACGCGCTGCGCACCTACTACGAGCGGTCGAACGCGAACGTGCATCGCTCTATCCACACCTTGGGGGAGGAGGCCACCGAGCTTCTGGAAGCGGCTCGCGACAGTGTTCAGTTTTTCATCGGCGCGTCATCGCGCGAGGAGGTGGTCTTCACGCGAGGCACGACTGAAGCCATTAACCTGGTGGCTCAGGCGTGGGGGAGGCGCCTCAAGCCCGGTGACGAGGTGATCGTCACCGAGCTGGAGCACCATTCGAATCTCATCCCCTGGCAGCTCCTGGCTCGGGACCGCGGCTGCACGCTCAAAGCGATTCCTGTGACCGACGATGGCTTTCTAGAGCTCGAGCGCTTTGCCGAGTTACTGACCCCAAAGACGAAGCTCGTCGCTGTGGCGCATGTCTCGAACGTCGTGGGCACCATAAATCCGATCAAAGAGATCTCAGCCCAGGCCCACGCGGTTGGCGCAATCGTTCTTGTCGACGGCGCTCAAGCGGTTCCTCACCTCTGGGTGTCCATTCCTCAATTAGATTGCGATTTTTACGCCTTCTCCGGCCACAAGATGCTCGCGCCAACCGGAATCGGTGTGCTCTGGGGTCGGCGCGAGCTGCTCGATCAGATGGAGCCGGCTTGGGGCGGGGGAGAGATGATCAAAGAGGTCTGGATCGACCACGCCGAATGGAATGACCTTCCGTGGAAGTTCGAGCCAGGGACGCCACCGATCGCCGGGGCGGTCGGGCTCAGGGCCGCGATCGACTACTTGAACGCGGTCGGACGACAAGCGATCCGCGACCATGAGATCGAGCTGACCCGCGAGGCGCTGGCCAGGCTCTCGGAGCTGGATGACATCACGCTCTATGGGCCGAAAGACGCGGAGGCGAGAGGGGGCGTTGTGAGCTTTAACCTTTCGGGAATCCACCCTCATGATGTCTCCCAGATCCTCGACCAGGATGGAATTGCTGTTCGGGCGGGCCACCACTGCGCTCAGCCGCTGATGCGTCGCTTCGGCATTGTGGGAACCGTGCGCGCAAGCTTCTACCTCTACAACACACTCGAAGAGATCGGCGCGCTGGTTCGAGGCCTCCGCACTGTTCAGGAGTTGCTGGGTTCGGGGTCCGGGGCTCGGGGACCGGGGTCCCGCAGAGGATAGTAAGTGGATTACGAGCCCCGGATCCCTGCCCCCGGACCCCTTCGGGTGAACTGAGATGCGAACCCCGAACCCCGAATCCCGACAAACGCCCCCTGACGCGTTTCACTCTCCGCGCTTCGGCCAGCCCGCCACCTTCATGAGGCTGCCGCATTCGCGCGATGTGGCGAATCTGGATGCCGCGCTGGTCGGGATTCCGTTCGATGGGGGTAGCTCGTATCGGACAGGCGCGCGCTTCGGGCCGCGTGCGATCCGCGATCAATCCTCTCTCATTCGCCCGTGGCATCCCGTGCTCAAGGTCTCACCGTTCGAGCGGCTCCGCGTGGCGGACTACGGCGACCTCGATGTCGTTCCGATCTCGATCGACCGCACCTACGAAGTGATTGAGCGTGAGATTGGCCGCCTCGTCGAGCGCGGGATCGTTCCCATTTCAGTCGGCGGCGACCATTCGGTGACATTGCCGATTCTCCGGGCCCTGGCCCGCCGCCACGGGCCGCTCGCGTGCGTGCACTTTGACGCCCACCCTGACACCTGGGATGAGTACTTTGGCTTGCCGCACTACCATGGCACACCGTTCCGTCGCGCCGTTGAAGAACGCTTGATCGACCCGCGCAAAATGATTCAGGTCGGCCTTCGAGGGCCGCTCTATGGCGAGCACGAGTTCGACTTTCACGCCGCGCACGGAATTGAGGTGATCAGGATCGAGCCGATCAAAGAGCATGGGGTCGCCTGGGCGGCGGACCAACTGCTCCGTCTGGCCGGCGCGCCGCTCTACTGCTCGTTCGACATCGACGCGGTCGATCCCGCCTACGCCCCCGCGACGGGCACACCCGAAGTCGGAGGGTTGACTTCTTATGAAGCGCTCGCGCTCGTGAGAGCGCTTCAGGGGCTCTCCTTCGTTGGCTTCGACCTCGTCGAGGTCTCGCCGGTGTACGATGGTCCGGGCCAAGTGACCTCGCTTCTCGCTTCAAACCTGCTCTTCGAGTTTGTTTGCCTGTTGGCTCTGGCCCGCTCCTAGAGCGCTCAGGTCCGCCGATTTCCTTGTTTCCCCTCGCCGATGTGCTATATTGTCTTTCTCATCAAGGACTTTCTTGAATGCGACGGTTGCTGGGATTCTGCCTCGCCTTCCTCCTGATGGCGGCCGCCCCTGGCTGGGCGGCCCCTTCGGTTTTGACTGTTCGGGTTGAAGGGGTGATCAGCCCGATCACCGATCGGATAGTGGGGATGGCGCTTGACCGGGCCAAGGCTGAACAGGCTCAGGCATTGGTGATGCTGCTGGATACGCCTGGAGGGCTTGAGCGCTCCATGCGCGCGATTGTTCAGAAGATGCTGAACGCCGAGCTTCCCGTCATCGTGTACGTCTCGCCCACCGGCGCGCGCGCAGCCTCGGCCGGGGTCTTCATCACGCTGGCCGGCCATGTGGCCGCCATGGCGCCGGCCACCAACATCGGGGCCGCTCATCCGGTCGCGGTGGGCGGTGGAGAGATCGACAAAGAAAGCATGAAGAAGATCACGAACGACGCCGCGGCGTTCATGCGGACGATTGCGCTCGAGCGGGGACGGAATGTCGATTGGGCCGAGAAAACGGTGCGCTCCTCGATCTCTGCGACCGAGCGCGAAGCGCTCAAGCTCAAGGCGATAGATCTCGTCGCTGAGAATCTCGAGGATCTTCTCGCGAAGGTCGATGGCCGGAGAGTCAAGACGGTCAAGGGCGTCGTGCTGCTTCAGACGAGAAATGCCATGGTGAAGTCCGTGGAGATCGGCTTTCGCGACCGGTTCCTGGGCGTGATCACCGATCCCAACATCGCCTACATCCTGATGATGCTGGGCATGCTCGGCCTCTTCTTCGAGCTGGCGAACCCCGGCGTGATCCTTCCTGGGGTGATCGGCGGGATCTCGCTGATCCTCGCCTTCTTCGCGTTCCAGAGCCTTCCGATCAACTACGCGGGGCTGCTCCTGATCGCGTTCGGGGTCGTGCTCCTCATCGCCGAGATCAAGGTGGTGAGCCACGGTGTCCTCGCCATCGGAGGCACCATCTCAATGGCGCTCGGCTCCCTCATGCTGTTCGAGTCCCCGGAATCGGATCTCAGAGTCTCGTTGAAGGTGATCATTCCCACGGTCATCGCCACCGCGGGGATCTTCTTCTTCGCGCTCACGATCGCGGTCCGTGCCCTTCGGCGCCCGCCCACAACCGGCGCTTACGGGCTGCTGGGCCAGGTGGGAGTCGCCCGGTCCCGGCTCGCCCCAACCGGAGATGTCCTGATCCAGGGGGAGCTCTGGAAAGCCGTGGCCGCGAGCGGTGAGATCCAGGAAGGGGCGCGTGTCAGAGTGCTCGGTATTGAAAATTTGACGCTGCGGGTCACGGAGGCCCGGGAGGGGTCGGCATGATCGATAACTACATTGGTCTCTTTGCGGCGGGGGTCATCGTCTTCCTGTTCCTCTATAACTCCGTCAGAATTCTGCGCGAGTACGAGCGGGCCGTCATCTTCCGATTCGGCCGGCTGGCCCACGCGTTTTGGAACCCGGGGGGCGATGGAACCGGCCCCGGTGTGGCGCTGATCATCCCGTTTGTGGACAAAGTGGTGAAGGTCAGCCTCCGCACCGTGGCGATGGATGTGCCGCCTCAAGACGTCATCACCCGGGACAACGTCTCGATCAAAGTGAGCGCGGTGATCTACTTCCGCGTGATCGATCCGCAGCGGGCCATCATTCAGGTTGAGGACTACCTCTACGCCACCTCGCAGATCGCCCAGACCACGCTCCGGAGCGTGCTCGGTCAGCAGGAGTTGGATGACCTTCTCGCCGCCCGCGACAAGGTGAACCAGCAGCTCCAGCGGATCATCGATGAGCACACCGACCCATGGGGCATCAAAGTGACCACGGTAGAGGTAAAGCACATCGATCTCCCGCAAGACATGCAGCGGGCCATGGCCAAGCAGGCCGAGGCCGAGCGCGAGCGGCGCGCCAAAGTCATTGGCGCTGAGGGTGAGTTCCAAGCCGCCGCGAAGCTTTCTGAAGCGGCCGAGGTGCTGGGGCGCTACCCGATCGCGATCCAGCTTCGCTTTCTCCAAACCATGCGCGAGGTGGCGTCCGAGCGAAACACCACGACCTTTTTCCCGATTCCCCTTGATCTGTTTGCCCCATTTCTGAACGCTGCTGGTAAAAAGGAGTAGCGACGCTCTAGACGCACTCTGGTTGCTCCTGACGGGAGGACGGCGTGAGCCAAGAGGCGCACCGGGACGGAAGCTTTGACCTCTCGTGGTCGGACGGCGTGCTCTCCTTGAGGGTGATGAGGCCCGAAGGGGGTGGGCGGCTCCTTCCAGCGCTGTCAGTCTTTCAGCGTCTCAAAGAGATGGGCATTCGGAGCGCGCCTGAAGAGAAAGTCATCACGGTTGTCCAGGAGGCTGACGGCCAGTTCCATCCGCTGGTCGAGTATCAGCCGGCGCCGGCCAAGGCGCTTGTCGAGATCGACCCCTCGGGTCTCGAAGCATTTGTCACCTTGATCCCACCTCAGCCGTTCGGCACAGAGCTGAGCCTTCCTGACCTTCGCCGCGTCCTCGAAGACGAGGGCGTCGCCTTCGGCGTGAGCGAGGCTGCTCTTCGTCAGCTCACCGAGGAGAAACCGTATCACAAGAAAACTCGCGTCGCGGCCGGCGAACCTCCCAAAGAAGGAGCGCCCGGCACGGTCGAGCTGCTCTTCGACCCGGACCCCACGTTGAAGCTGAAGGAAGACGCGCACGGCCGCGTGGACTTCCATGAGATCGAGACGATCAAGACAGTGCTCAAAGACCAGCCCGTCGCTCGCCGGACACCCCCGCATCTCGGGGAGCCCGGGACCACGGTGCTGGGCGAGGCCATCGCGGCCCCTCCAGGGTCCGAGGCCACGTTTCGTCGGGGCCTGAATACCGTGGTCTCGGAGGATGGTCAAGAGCTGCTCGCCGCGATCGACGGTCACATCACGATGCACGACGCGGTGATCTCAGTCGAGCCGGTGCTCCGCGTGCATGACGTGGACTTCAAGATCGGGAACATCAATTTCAATGGGGCGGTGGTCATTCAGGGCTCAGTGTTGGACGGCTTTCACGTCGTCGCAAAGGGTGATATCCTCGTCAGCGGCACTGTCGGCGTCGCCCGGCTCGAGTCGGGCGGCAACATTGTGATTCAGGGCGGATTGCTGGGCGGGAAAAAGGCGACGCTGACCGCCGCCGGTGATGTTCAGGCGAAGTTCATCGACGATGCAAGCGTGACCGCTGAACGGAATGTGATCGTCGCGGAATATATCATGCACAGTCAGGTCACGGCCGGGCGGAAGGTGATCCTCCGGGGGACGAGGGGCACCATCATCGGCGGCGTGATTCGAGCTGGGGAGGAGATTCAAGCCCGAATCGCCGGATCACCGCGTTATGACGGGAAGACGCTGCTGGAGGCCGGGCCAGTGGTGAGACGGACGCACACGCTGCCCGGGCTGACGCTCAGGCTCAAGGAAGAGTGGGAGCGGTACCGGCAGGTGCAGAAGAACTTAAGAACATTGCGCATCGCCAAGTCGCGCAGCAGCTCACTCCCGCCCGAGCGTGAAGCGTTGACGCAGCGTTTTCGAGACGCCCGCGACTCGTCGAGGCGGCGCACCCGAGAGCTGGCGCAGGAGGCGAAGATCTTGAAAGAGGAGATGAAGGGCCTGATCCGGAGCCGAGTGATCGTGTGGGACACGCTCTACCCGGGCGTGAAGGTCCAGATCGGCAACCAGTCCCACAACGTGATCGACCCCATCCGCGGGGCAAAGATCTCCATTGACCGAGGCGAGCTCCGCGTGATGGGCACCCACTAATTCAATTTTGGATTTGCGATTTTGGATTTTCGACGCCGAGCAGAATTCTGGGCCATTTTCAATCCGAAATTGATAATCCCAAATCTAAAATCGAAAATCAGCTTGGGGGGTTAGCTCAGGTGGGAGAGCGCGGCGTTCGCAACGCCGAGGTCGAGGGTTCGAATCCCTTACCCTCCACCAATTGGCACTTCGACCCCTGGCGGCCACGAGCCGCCAGGGGTTTTCGTATGAGAGGTG
>Ga0209342_10007388_pt1 | contig 11065 bp, 15 predicted proteins | sample RifCSP16_2_FD_184023 | JGI IMG/M metagenome (GOLD analysis project Ga0209342, IMG submission 184023) | Soil microbial communities from Rifle, Colorado - Rifle CSP2_sed 16_2 (SPAdes) (version 2) | ecosystem: Environmental > Terrestrial > Deep subsurface > Rock core/Sediment | place: Rifle... | reverse complement strand
GGTTATCACACCCTCTCCCCGGCCCTCTCCCATCGAGGGAGAGGGGGTTGTTTGCGGTACACCGGCCGTTTTCCCTTAAGGTAGCGCCATTGGTGACGGACCTTGTTTCCCGCGCCGCGGCGGCGCAGGGTGGGGCCGTATGACCCCGCTCAAGTCCTACCTGTTGCGCGCGGTGCGCGACTGGGCCGTCGATAACGGTTTCACCCCGCACATCATCGTCGATGCCGCCGGCGCCGGCGTCGCGGTTCCCGCGCGCTATATCGAGAACGGGCGCATCGTTTTGAACATCCACCCGCGCTCCATCCAGCACTTCGAGCTCGACGACGCGAGTCTGCGCTTCTCCGCGCGCTTCGCGGGCCAGCGCTTCGCGGTCGAAGCGCCGATGGCGGCGGTGCTCGCGGTCTACGCCAAGGAGAACGGCCAGGGCATCTCCTTCCCGCCCGAGACCGGCGCGCCCGAAGGCTCCGAGCCGGGCCCGCCGGGCGGCGAGCCGCCGCCCAAAAGGCCGACGCTCAAGGTCGTGAAGTAGAGATGCACGGGCGCAAATCTGCGTTATTGACCCGGCATGATTGTACTTGAACGAAGGCAATCCGGTTGTGGCCCTTATGGTATCGGTTACGGCACGGACATGCCGGGTCAATAACGAAAATCTTATGAGTTTTCGATTATTGCGGCGGCATCGAGGCTTCGATGCGGTGCCGGCGCCGTTTCAGGCCTCCTCGGCATGTTCAGGTAGATTCGTGCCGCCGCAATAATCTGCGGATAAATACTCAACGCGGAGACGCAATGACGCAGAGAACGCAGAGAAGAATCTGTTCTTGTCTCGATACTCTGCGCCTCTGCGTTGGGCTTTTCCACAGTTCAGGGTCTTTCTCAAATCTGCGTTTATCCGCGTTCATCTGCGGTTCCAACAATAATTTAGCGAAACCGCTGTGTTTTTAATCTGCGCAAATCTGCGTTAATCTGCGGATAAGCTCTTTTCTTGGTTGATCAGTATGATCCGCGCGATCCAGGCCGACATCACCACCCTCAAGGTCGACGCCATCGTCAACGCCGCCAACGAAACGCTCTTGGGCGGCGGGGGCGTGGACGGCGCGATCCATCGCGCCGCCGGACTCGAGTTGAAAGAATACTGCCGCAGCCTCGGCGGCTGTCCCACCGGCGAAGCGCAAATCACACCCGGCTTCAAGCTCGCGGCGAAATGGATCATCCACACCGTCGGCCCCGTGTGGCATGGCGGCAAGCACAACGAAGCGACGCTGCTCGCGAATTGCTACCGCAACTCGCTCGAACTCGCCCTGAAGAACGGTGCGAAGACCATCGCCTTCCCCTCCATCAGCACCGGCGTCTACGGCTACCCCAAAGACGAGGCCGCGAAGATTGCGGTAAGCGTAATGCGGGAGTATGAGAGCAAATTCGGTGAGATCGTCGCGTGTTGCTTCAGCGAGGGAGACAGGAAGTTGTATGAGCAGGTACTTGCGGGAGCATAGTTCTCCATCTCCCTAGTTGGACAAAAAGGGGTCGCCCATTAGCCGACCTCTCGCATCCAAGAAAAGACTCCCGACCCCTTAAAATTCTCGGGCTGCTACCCAAACTGGAGACATTAGCGCGGCGCTATCGAGACCGAGATGCCGCGATCATGGCAGCCTACGCCACCGGCGCGTATAGTTACCGGGAAATTGCTGAGTACTGGGTACTTCGGGCTACACTTGGCGCTTGGCGACGATAGGCCGAATCGTGCGACAGCGAATGTTACAGGGCGAGACCTGACCCCGTGGCGCAGAAGGCAGGAGAAAAAATCATGCGCGGGGCTAACCCTACGCTCAAGCGGGACTGCGCAAAAGCGCGCAGCCCCTTAGCTCCACGTTAGCTGCCATGCCAAAACTTGGTGACCTGGTCCAACCGTTCCTATCTGCAGTCGAAGCAGGAAAGGTTGAGGTTTACAACGAGTTTAGCCTCCAGCACGAGCTTGGTGTCTTTCTCCGCAGCACACGACCGGATTTGAAAATTCAGTTTGAGCGGAACGTTTCCTTTTTCTTCCCCGACAAATCCAAATTTACAAAACGAGAGATTGACATCTCTGCTTTTTCGCCCAGCAACAAAGGTCTCGCATTTGCCATCGAGCTGAAGTACCCGAGGAATGGCCAACACCCCGAGCAGATGTTCAGCTTCTGCAAAGATATCGCGTTTGCGGAAGAACTTGTCACGGCTGGTTTTCCGCGTGCTGCGTTTGTCGTCTTTGCAGACGACCATTTGTTCTATCGTGGACCCACGGAAGGCATCTATGGGTTTTTTCGTGGCGCAAAACCAGTACATGGCCGAATTCAGAAGCCTACCGGAAAGAAGGACGATGAGGTTGTTATCAAAGGAAGTTACTCTGTTGAATGGAGACCGGTGATGGGTTCCCTCAGGTACGCCATCGTGGAACTGGGAAATGGCAGCTAACAAATCGCTCCACCTGATTCGTGGCGCTGGCGCGCCACTCGCAGGTGAGCTCTGCCGTTAGCAGCCTTTAAGGGTAAGGAGGATGTATGAGAATTGGTGCAATTATTGGAATGCTATTCAGCGCAATAGCAACATCCAATGCAGCTCAGTTGAACTCAGATTCTGAAATCACTCTTTACTGTACAGGCACAACCTGGTCACAAATAATTAACCAAGGGGAAACTCCGACTGACGCAATTGTTCGATTCTCGAATAAAGCTATTTACATCGAAATAAATGCAGTTGGCTCTGGACATGCAACATCCCCCAAGGTTGTTTCTAGCATGCAAGTTGCAGGAGTCATCACGCTTTCTTCCGCATTTCAAGGACAGCCAGATATCAAGGCAAACTACAATCTAAACCGCTACAGCGGTTCGTTAGTTGTCTTTCCTGCAGAACAAAAAGCTCTTTTTAGCGGGGACTGCAAGCGTGCCGTACCTCTTTTCTAAGGCAGCTAACCCTACGCTCAAGCGGGACTGCGCAAAGCGCGCAGCCCCTTAGCTCCACGTTAGCCATCAGGAGGAAACAATGAGGTGGCATATCTTTTTATACTCGTTGGCCGCACTTACAGTTGGCACTGTTGCGTTTGCCGCCACTCCTGTAACGGAGGCAAACCTCCGAGGAACTTGGAAAGAGAAGAGTGGCGACAAAGTTTATGTATTTGGAAATAAACACGAGTTTGAGTACAGATTCTTAAACAATCGTTATGTGAACAACGTAAAACAGGAGTGGGTCGAACGAGAAGCTGGAGCCTGGGAGTTCGGTCCAGAAATTTGTGCGCTTGGCAATGTAAAAGGAAATCTCTTCACTCATGTCGGCACACAACGTTGTTGTCATACTGCATACTTTCTTGGCTCGAACCTTGTACTAACTTCTGTGGCGCCGCCTCGATTTGAAGGAGCTTGCAGTGATCGTGTTCTTGTCAGGGAACCGTCTGAAGCACAAACAAAACAGTAGAAGACTAAAAGGCGCATCGCATGACGAAACCTTGGCAGTTCTCCAGCTTGATCGATCAAGCGAGACAAGAACGACTTCTATCGGTCGAGTCTTTCTCGGCCGTGGCCGACCAGATCGAGCGAGAGATGTCGTTCCTGTGCTATCACCTTCAGCCCTGCGATGATGATTCTGGCTATGCTAGGCCGGTTTTTTGTATACGCATTTCCGAAGAGCTGTTTGATACATTCTTTAACTCACCTGTAGGGTATCGAGGAAGTTATTTTGTGTCACCGTTCCATGGGTTGGAGTGTAACCGCCACCTCATGCAAAGGTTGTTACCGCGGCTTTCATCGTGGGCCGTTCAGAACGCGCCGGGCTACAATGCACAATTCGGGCAAGAGTCGCTCTTGGCTGTGTCGGCTAAAGCATGGCTTGCCGAATGCACAATGGATCTCTGCTCAGCGTGTCTGGGTGAGTGGAGCCGTCCGACCAACGACCAAGCGGAGATCATCAACGGGCGTTGGGATATCAGCAATCAACCGAATTCGAGGTATGGCCGCAAGGCGCCCCGGCACTCCAAGATTCGTTTATTCGGCGCCTTTCTCAACAACCGTGGTGACGAATTCATTCCCGCGAAAAAGCGCCACCGGGATCAGCATATCCATGATGAAGGGTGGTCGTGAGCGATGATGGCTAACAACGGGTTCCAGGCGACGTCGGCGCTGACGGAAAGACCGGGTCAGGTCTCGCCTTGTAACACGGCCCACACCGCTACAAGCGGAGATACCGGGGACGCTAACCTTTATCTCCCGCCCTGGATGAAGCCTGTCTCCAGGCCGCCCACGGTACGGACCTCAGGGTCAAGTCTTGCCTTTTGCCTTCACCAACTTGCGCCCTTGACCGGACCCTTTCGACCCCCTGCGGCCCCCTGCGGTCTTGTCGAAGAAGTCCTCTCACCCCGAAAAGACGGGGTCAGGTCTCTCCTTGTAACACGCCCCACACCGCGCTAAGGTAAGCGCCCATGGCCCGACCCCTGCGAATCGAGTTCCCCGGAGCGCTCTACCACGTCACCTCCCGCGGCGATCGGCGTGAGCCCATATACGAAGACGATGCCGATCGCACGACATTCCTCGCGACCCTTGCCGAAGTGCTCCGGCGATTCAACTGGACCTGCTACGCCTATTGCCTGATGACGAACCACTACCACCTCGTGGTGGGCACCCCCGATGGGAACCTCTCGAAAGGGATGCGCCAGCTAAACGGGATGTATACCCAGGCCTCCAACCGCCGCCACCACCGCACCGGCCACCTGTTTCAGGGGCGCTACCAGGCGATCTTGGTGGACAGAGACGCCTACCTCCTGGAGCTCAGCCGCTATGTGGTGCTCAACCCGGTGCGGGCGCGGATGGTGAAGTCCGCGGGCAGGTGGCCCTGGAGCAGCTTCCGGGCGACGGTGGGCGAGGCGCCCTCGCCCCCATGGCTTGCGGTGGAAGGCGTATTGGCGCAGTTCGGAAACCGCCGCGCGCCGGCGCGCCGGCGCTACCGGAAATTCGTGGAAGACGGCCTCGGCGGCGCCAGCGTCTGGGATGACCTGCGCCAGCAGATCTTCCTGGGAGACGAAAGATTCGTAACCCGCATGCAAGCCAAACTCGAAGGTACGCCCGACGCGGTGAATATCCCGCGGGTGCAGCGGCGCGCCCCGCCGCCCACACTGGAGGCATTAGCGCGGCGCCATCGAGCGCGCGACGCCGCGATCGTGGCCGCCTACGCCACCGGCGCGTATAGTTACCGGGAGATCGCCGAGTACTTCGGGCTCCACCTGGCAACGATCGGCCGAATCGTGCGACAGCGGATGTTACAGGGCGAGACCTGACCCCGTGTGACCCCGGGGCTGTGACCCCGGGGCTGTGACCCCGGGGCTGTGACCCCGGGGCTGACCCCGGGGCGTGACCCCGGGGCGGACCCGGGGCGTACGTGACCCCGGGGCGTACGTCTATGAAAACAACACCGAGTAGTGGGAGCCGACAGTGAGCAGCCTGAAATACGCGAAGCCGGAAAGGATTGTCCTCAAAGCACACCCTGAGCTGAACGAGCGTTGGGTGCAGGAGCGAATTGCTGAAGACCCGTCCCTTCTTGGGCTTGGTGATTTAATTCTAAAAGATAAGGAACGAATTCATCCTCAAGGTGGCCGGCTCGATCTTCTGTGCCAGGATGCAGAATCAAACAGGCGCTACGAAATCGAAATACAGCTTGGAAAGTCAGACGAGTCGCACATTATTCGAACGATTGAATATTGGGATATTGAACGGAAGCGCTATCCTCAGTACGAACACACTGCGGTTCTAGTTGCCGAAGAAATCACGAGTCGGTTCCTGAACGTCATCAGTCTCTTTAACGGTTTCATTCCTCTCGTTGCCATCCAAATGCAGGCATTCCGGTTTGGGGATCAAGTCTCACTTGTATTCACAACCATCCTGAATGAAATGCGTCTTGGCCTCGTCGATGAAGACGAAGAAGGCCAAGAAGTTACGGACAGGGCATATTGGGAGAAACGAGGGACAAAAAACACATTGGAAATTACCGATTCACTTCTTGGCATGGTGAACGAATTTGCACCAGACATGACACTCAAATACAACAAGTTCTATATTGGCCTTGCCGCGAAGAGCGGCCAACCGAAAAACTTCCTCATCTTCCGCCCCAAGAAAGACTGGGTACGGTTCGAGCCGAGACTAGATCGGTCTGAGGAAATTCAAACCAAGCTGGAGGAAGCCGGTATTGACGTAATGGAGTATGACACCCAGTGGGGCCGATACCGAATCCGTCTCGGAAAAGGTGACGTAAAGAAGCACGAATCACTTCTCCGTGAGTTAATAAAGAAGGCTTACGGTGAGGTCAGTGAATAGGCGTATAACGCGTCGCTCAACCTGACTCGCTACGTCGGCGCTTGCGCCTCGTAGCTCGCAGGTTAGCTCTGCGTTAGAGCGTCAGGAGAAAGAAATGACAAACATCAAAATTATGGTTGTTGTATTAACGTTCACCGTTGCTCTTTCCTGCCGTGGCACCATGGCAGAACAGAAAACCGATTTCCTCTACGGAACGGTTTACATCATGTCTCTTTCCCTTCCTCGGGCGGTTGATGTTTGTAACGAAAAGGTTCCCGGCTATAAGGCCAGATTCGATAAAGCGTACCTTCTATGGCGGCAACGAAACGCGGACGCAATAGCCAAAGGTGAGCGAGTGGTCAGGGATGAGGCAGAAAAACTAAACGTTACTCCAGATCTGTATAAATCAAAGAGAGTGGATGCCCCGAGAGATGCGATCAGTAAAATGCAGAAAGAACGGGCGATCGAAATGTGCGAAGGCAATCTACGCGTTATTGAGGCGGGAGCTTGAGAAGTGCTTGAGATACCACGAAAACGCCTAACCCTTGCGTTCAAGAGGGACGCCGCAGAAGCGCGGCGCAATTAAATTTAGGTGCCCAAAAACATGGAGCTCAAGCCAGGCATCAAGCTTGTCTCAGAATCAGAAGGCAGCGGGCCGCCTGTGAAGAAAGGCGACAAAGTTACGGTCCGACTGAACGGATGGTTAAACCAAGGCGATCCGGTTCAAGAAAACTACGTCGGTGAAATCGTGGTCGGTAGCCGCGTCGTGGTTCCTGGGATCGAGTACAGTCTTGAGGGCATGAAACAGGGAGGGAAAAGAAGAGTGAAAATCAGTCCTCACCTTGGATACAAGGACACAGGGGTAAAAGACCTCATTCCTGCAAATGCGGTGCTCATATACGAAATCGAGGTCTTGGATGTTAAAGGCACCTAATCGCATTCGAGGCCGACGCGGTGAGACGACGCACCGTTTCCCTTCTGTGTCCGCGCCCCGCGCAGCACAAGCGCCCCGTTAAACGGCATTATTCTTATGCTTAGCCGCCGCTTCCCGTTCTTGACCGCCCTCTGCGTTGGGTTGATAGTAGGCGCCGGGTACCCATTCGTGGACGTCGGCCTCGCGTGCCGCGTACCAACCTCCGAAGCGTGCGTTTGGGGTAAGGCTTACTTTCCGCTGACCCTGAGCATTAGCGTGGTGTTATTGGGCGGCGTAGTAACGGCGCTGCTCTATGCCGTGCTGATATGGCGCCACCGTCGTCAGTCGCGCGATGATGCTGTCTAACCCCGCAATCCAGAGCGGACGGGCGCGAGTGCGGTGCCCGTGCGCGCGCCGCGCGATTGGCCCGCTGCTGATTTCTGACGTTGGGCAGCATAGGTGAATCGTGGCCGCGGAGGAGTCGAATACGAAGATCTCATCTTGGGTGAGGGGCCATCCGCTGAGCCCGGCTGCGTTGTGAATGTTCGATACGATCTGTTTCTTAACCGTGGAGACAAGATCCAGGAAGACCAAGCGTGCTCGTTTCGGCTCGGCGAGCGGCGAGTGGTTCCAGGGCTTGAGTATGGAGTCGAGGGAATGCGCGTGGGCGGGAAGCGCCTTCTTCGAGTCGGGCCGCGTCTGGGCTACCGAGACGAGGGTGTACCAGGAGTTATTCCGGTTAATGCCGTTCTTGAGTTCCACGTCACGTTGGCGGGAATCTCATCTGAGGTTAGCGGTGGCGCATAAGTTGCCCAACCCCGCGTTGGAGGGCGGACGCTCGCCTGCGGCTCGCGTCGGTCAACGCGAAAATCGAGCCAGTAGAAAATCCGTTTTTATCGCCTAGACTTCAGCTGTCACCCGTAGTTTGGTGATGTCGCACAGCTCAGCCAGGGACAGGAGGTGTCGATGGCCCGCTACAGGCCCCACGACAGCTCCGATGTGCGCCCGGCTGAAACCCTAACAAATTTATATTGCCTGGAGGATGAAATGCGGACTTTTAGAGTGCACGGCCCGATCCTGACTGTATTCCTGACGCTGGTCCTGTCAGGGTGTGCCGCCGTCGCCATTACCGGCAGCACCGATGTCGAAAAAAGCGCCTTCGGATCCAAAAAACGATTTGCGGTCGTGTCTATTTCCTCGCTCAAGACATTTAGCGGGGAAAAAGGCATGACTCAGATGTTCAAGAGTACCGATGAGATTCCGGGTGCCAACACCCAGCCGCTGATTAATACGCTCAGTCCGAAAATCGTCAATTCTCTCAGGCGCACCGGGCATTTCTCGCTGATGTCCGAGAGCGCTGTGCTTTCAGCCAGGGCATACAGGACGATCAAGGAGGACGAAAGGGTAATGAAGGTCCTGTTTATGAGCGACGAGGTCAATGTGGCGAACGGCTACAAGTACATTTCCGAGCCGCAGAAGTTTGCACAATTGGCCAAAGACCTCGGTGTCGATGGCGTCATCGGCGTTACGATGAGTTTCTCCATTTCCTCCAGCAAGGGCGGCGTCGGCATCATGGGATTGAGTCTGGGCAGCAAAAGCTACAGCACAATGGTCTCGGCATCGGCGATCGCCTATAACAGGAATGGGAACGTTATCTGGAAGGACACCACGCTCAAGGAGGCAGAACCGGGCGATAGAAAGGCGATCATACTCATCGATACCACAGACATAACCAAGACGAATTTCGAGAAGTTCCACCCATCCGCTGTTGAGATTGGCGGCAAGGCCGTGGATGTATTGCTCGCCCGTTTCGATGACACCATGGCCGGCAAGAAGGTCAGCAGCATGCAGAGCGTGAAATAATGCGGAGGAGCGCTCTACCACGCCACCGCCCGCGGCGATCGGCGTGAGCCCATTTACGAGGACGATGCCGATCCGTGGAAGAAGGCCTCGGCGGCTTGTGCACGCGCGAGTATATCCAGCCGGCCACGCTCGGGAACAGGGCGCCGACGATTACGCGCCGATAATCTTCAGCAGCACGCGCTTCTTCCGCCCGCCGTCGAACTCGCCGTAGAAGATCTGCTCCCACGGGCCGAAATCGAGTTTGCCCTTGGTCACCGCCACGACGACCTCGCGGCCGAAGAGCTGGCGCTTGATGTGGGCGTCGGCGTTGTCCTCGCCGGTGTCGTTGTGGCGGTATTGGGAAACCGGCTCGTGGGGCGCGAGGCGTTCGAGGAACTGCTCGAAGTCGTGGTGCAGACCGGATTCATCGTCATTGATGAAGACCGAGGCGGTGATGTGCATGGCGTTCACCAGCACGAGCCCTTCCTGCACGCCGGACTCGCGCAGGCATTCCTCGACCTGCGGCGTGATGTTGAGGTACGCCACGGCGCGTGGGCACGTTGAACCAGAGTTCCTTGCGATAGCTTTTCACAGGTAATGCCCCGGACCTCGATTTTTTAACAGTTTGTTAAAAAAGTCCTTCCATGGACTTTTTCAACCCGGGCACGCGGCCGAGCCGCTGTCCGCCCACCGACACAAAAGTCTAACAGCCGCGGTCGTCACTGCCCACCGCGGTCGCCGGACGGCGGCGTCGAGGCAACGTGGTATGCTGGAGCAGTCCCCCATTTCACAGGAGGCCGCCGTGCTGCATGCGCTTACGGTTCTGCTTCTGTTCCAGCTTGCGGGCGAGGTGTTGAGCCAGGTGTTGCGCCTGCCGATCCCGGGCCCGGTGGTGGGTCTGGCGCTGTTGTTTCTCTTCCTGTCCTTTTCGTGGCCCAGGCCGCAGCGGCTGCGCGAGACGGCCCAGGCCGTGCTGCAGCATCTCTCGCTGCTGTTCGTTCCGGCGGGGGTCGGCGTGATGCTGCATATCCGCCGCGTGTCCGAGGAGTGGCTCCCGATCGTGGCGGCACTGGTGTTGAGCGCCGTGCTCACAGTAGCGGTTACCGCGCTCACGATCCGGGCGTTGGCGCGGCTCACCGGCGGCGCGCGCCCGCGCCGGAGCCGCGCATGACCACGCGGCTAGCCGACATCTGGGTCTATCTCGCGGCGAGCCCGCTGCTCGGGCTGACCGTCACGCTGGTCGCGTATGTCCTCGGCGACCGGCTCTACCGGCGCGCGAAGATGCATCCGCTGCTGAACCCGGTGCTGCTCGCCGTTGCGTTCCTCGTCGCGTTGCTCCTGCTCACCGGCACGCCGTATGCGACCTACTTCGAGGGCGCGCAGTTCGTGCACTTCCTGCTCGGTCCGGCGACGGTGGCGCTCGCGGTGCCGCTTTATTTCAATCGCGCGAAGTTGCGGCGCCTGTGGCTGCCGCTCCTCGGCGGCCTCGTCGTCGGCTCCATCACCGCGGCGGTGTCGGCGATCGGTATTGCCTGGCTGTTCGGCGGATCGGGCGAGACGCTGCTCTCGCTCGCGCCGAAGTCGGTCACGGCGCCGGTCGCGATGGGCATCGCCGAGAAGCTCGGCGGCCTGCCGTCGCTCACCGCCATCCTCGTCGTCGCCACCGGCATCCTGGGCGCGGTACTCGGGCCCATGACCCTGAACCTGCTGCGCGTGCGCGACCAGGCCACGCGCGGTTTTGCGCTCGGGGTCACCGCGCACGGGATCGGGACGGCGCGGGCGTTTCAGGAGAGCGAGCAGGCGGGGGCGTTCTCCGGGCTCGCGATGGCGCTCAATGCACTGGCGACCGCGGTGTTGCTGCCGGTGATCGTGCGGCTGCTTGGGATGGCGTGATGCGCAGCGGGAAAGCGCGGTGGGTTAATGAAGTCGAATCGCCTTCGGCGATGATTCAAAAGCTACTTGTGGGTGGCTGACCCACGGCAGGTAGCTTTTCTTTGTACGGCCA
>Ga0209342_10007387_pt1 | contig 11065 bp, 7 predicted proteins | sample RifCSP16_2_FD_184023 | JGI IMG/M metagenome (GOLD analysis project Ga0209342, IMG submission 184023) | Soil microbial communities from Rifle, Colorado - Rifle CSP2_sed 16_2 (SPAdes) (version 2) | ecosystem: Environmental > Terrestrial > Deep subsurface > Rock core/Sediment | place: Rifle... | reverse complement strand
TTCTTGTCCCGTCCCGTATACTTCGTAAAGACCATTGCCGTCGTACGGTAGAACAGGTGCGCGAACTTGGAATACGGAGCATACGCGAACAGGGCCCAGATGAATACAAGATGGAAGTAGTACACCCAGTAGCCCACGCTCATGTTCTGAAGTCGCAGCCACCACGAGAGCATGCCGGTGGCGCCGACGCCAATGACGATGGCGAGGAATATCCAGTCGAAGTACGAACCCATGCCGGCCTTGCCTGCCTTGACGATCCGGTTGAACAGGATAATGACGATCCCGGCTGCGAAGGCGATGGAGCTGATGAGCGCCAGAATCTTCACGGGATCGTTGTTCGGATACGGGGATTCGCCAAAGTGGAACAAACCAAACGCCTTGATGCCGAAAAATTCATGGCCATACAGGTAGGCAATGGCCCACATGGTGACGATCTGCAGCCCGGCAAAGGAATAGAACAGCAGCAGGTGGCCCCACTGCCGCAGCCGGTTCACGGTACAGTCGGCGAATTTCGTATGGGTCAGGACCTGGGTCACTGCTGCGATGATGTTGCCCTTCAGGTTTCCGCCTGCTTGCGTCTCTCCTGCCTGCGCCTTCATGCCGTTCCAGAGCCGCTTGATCCCCACGAAGGCCGACACCGCCGCGAATATGAAGGTGAGGGTGAAAATGATATCGATCGCGGGAACAGGCATAAAATTATGATACGCCATAACCTTGCTTTTTGCCCGTACGGCCGCGATATTTGTGTTCCCGAGGATCATCAGAACGACATATAAAAGCGCCATCGGAATTGCGAAAAGCAGCCAAATGAGCTTCGGGTCCGTCGCGATCTTCGCGAACAAGGGCACCATTGCGACATGCTTGATGCTCTGCTTGCGGATAGCGTTCAGCACTTCGCCCGGCTTCGCGCCGCGGGGACAGTAGGCCGTGCAGTCGCTGCACTGGTGGCAGAGCCACACGTCGGGGCTCGTGATGAGCTGGTCCTTCTGGCCCCACTGGGCAAGGACCATCTCCTTCCGCGGAAAGGGGCTTTCATCGGGCGTGACGTTGCACACCACCGAGCATGTCGCGCACTGGTAGCACTTCTTGAGAGACTCGCCGCCGCCTTTGATGATATCGTTCACGAATTGCAAATCAGGTTTAATAACCGTTGCATCTGACATATATCTTATCCTCCACTTGCTTTTTAGGAGTTTTTTATCTGTTACTCCGAACTCTGAACTGACCCTACATGCTCTTGAACGGGTTCGGTCCGAACTCCTTCACCTTCTCAACAAATTCGTTGATCATCTCGGGCAGCTTGTCGTACTCATTAATGGCGACCTGCATCAACTCAACACGGCCGGATTCGAGCTGAAGCCGGTTCAAGGTCTCGCTGACCTTGCTGAAGCGGGTGTTCGCCAGCTCGCTGCCCTTGACGAAGTGGCACTGATAGTTCTCGCCGAACTTGCAGCCAAGGAGCAGCATGCCGTCGATGCCCTTGGAAAGCGCGTCCGCGACCCAGACGAGATTCATGCCGCCCAGACAGCGCATGGAAACGAAACGTACACTCGGGTCGATCTTCGCCCGCTTGATCGCGGCGGTGTCGATCGCCGGATAGGCGTCATTCTCGCACACGAGGCAGACGATCCGGGTGATGTCTTCGTCATCCGGCACGTCGATCGCCTTGAGCATGGAGCCGACGATATCTACGCTGTAGTCCTTGAAGGACACGATGCGCTCGGGGCAGGCGCCCATGCAGGTGCCGCAGCGCCGGCAGCGGTTGAGGTTGTACTTGGGGATGCCCTTCTCGTCCTCGTCTATGGCGCCGAAAGGGCACTCTTCCGTGCACCGCTTGCAGGCCGTGCACTTGATCAGCATCGGATCGGGGAAGGTGACGTCCCACGCGCGCGGATGGACCGCAACGCCCCGCGCCACGTGGTCCATGGCCTGGATCGCCTTGAACGCGGCGCCGGCCCCGTCCTCCTGGGCCTCGGCCATGTTCATGGGCTGGTGCACGCCGCCCGCGGCGTAGACGCCCGTCCTCCGGGTCTCGTACTGGAAACAGATGAAGTTCGAGTCCGCGAAACCTGACGCCCCTTCCAGGGTCGGGATCTCAGGGCCCTGGCGGTAGCCGAGGTTCAGGATGTAATCGGGCTTGGGCGTCTGTTCGAGGTAGTTCTTCTTGGCTTCATCGCCGCCGCCGGCAGCCTTGGTGAGCCCGTCGGCGTACTCCTGCGGGGCCCGCGAGGTCGGCACCATGCCGGTGGCCAGGACCACGAGGTCCGCCTCAACCTTCACCTTCTCGCCGGTCTTGGCGCCGAAGAGAGTGTTCTCCATTTCAACGAACATGTTGCCGTTCCCGGCATCGGACACGCCGGTCACGTCGGCCTTGGTGAGCATCACGCCCGGATTGTTCTGGGCCTCTTTGTAGTAGAGCTCGGTCCTTCCCGGCGTCCGGATGTCCTTGTAGAAGATCATGGCAAGGGCATCGTCGTTCTGCCGCACATACTGCGCCTGTTTGAGCGAGGTGGCGCAGCACATGGACGAGCAGTAGGGAAGATGGTTCGGATCGCGCTGCCCGGCGCACTGGATAAAGGCGACCTTCAACGCGGGTTTGCCGTCGGAGGGGCGCAGGAGCTTTCCACCGTTCTTCTTTGCGATCTCTTCGAGCTCGAGGTTCGTGACCACGTTCTTCATCTTGCCATAGCCGAGGTAATCGAGCCTGTTCGCATCATAGGGCTTCCAGCCGGAGGCCATGATAATGGCGCCTATCTTCATGGTCTCGCCGTTCGAAAGCGTCACGTCATAGAGACCGGGCTGGCCGTCGGTCCTGGTCACGGTCGTTGACTTGTAGACCTTGATGTTCGGGTTGCTCTCGACTTCGCTCACGGTCTTGTTGATGTCCGTGTCCACGATGAGCGGCTTGTTGATGTAAGAGCCGGTCGGGATCTTCTTGTAGAGCTTGTTCACGAAGCCGCCGAGCTGCGCGTCTTTTTCAACCAGCACGACCTTCTCGCCCGCGCCGGCCGCGGAGAGGGCCGCGGTCATTCCAGCGATCCCGCCGCCGATCACAAGGATGGTTTTGCTCAGGTCCGGAAGGATGTTCGGCTCCGGCAGCTCGCCTTTCTGGGTCTTCACGATGCCCATGGTGAGGTAGTCGTAGGCTGCATCGTTCGTCGCGTCCGTGTTCGGCTCCATGGTCCAGGCCACGAACTCGCGGATGTTCACGCGCTCGACGAGGGCTCCGGGGAAATCGAACTCTTCGTATTTAACCCGGGGCGAGCAGGCCGCGATGATGATGGTGTTCACGCCCTCCTTCGCCATGTCGTCCTTTATCAGTTGAACGCCTTCGGGGCTGCACAGGACGTCGTGGAACTTGTAGTTCTGGACCTTCTTGGCCGCGCCGGCGACCTTCTCGACGTCCATCGCGTCTTTGATGCCGCATCCTTTGCAGATATATACGCCGTATTTCTTCTCCATCCTTATTTCCTCCTCAAGCTCTGGATGCTCTTCATCACCACGCCGGTAGCATCCTGCGCCGACCGCGCCACATCAACGGGGGTCTTGAGCGTCCCGGTCGCATAGATGCCCGCGGGCAGCGTTGCCTGGTCCACAAACCCGTCGTCGGTCGCTACAACACCCGCACCCCTGAGGGAACGCGTCGTTGGCTCCATACCCGTTGCCAGCACCACCATGTCGAAAATCTCGGTGATCTTGTTGCCGCCGTGAATGTCCTCGGCAGTGACTTTTACATCGCCGTTCTCACCCTGTTCGACCTTGGCGACCTTGCCCTTGAGGAAGGAAACGTTCTGGTCTTCCTTGATCTTGGTATAGAAGCGGTTCTCATAGAGTCCCGGGGTCCGCATATCAATATAGAATATCTTCGCCTTTGAATCGGGATAGAGCTCCCGAACATAGCTTGCCTGCTTGAGCGACGCCAGGCAGCAGATGTAGGAGCAATGCGCCAGGTGGTTCTCGTCGCGCGAGCCGGCACACTGCACAAAGGCGATGTTCTTCACCTCTTTGCCGTCGGAAGGCCGCACGATCTTGCCCGCGGTCGGTCCGTTCGGCGCTGCGATCCGCTCCATCATCATGTTCGTGATCACGTTCTGGACCTTACCGAACCCGAGGTTATCCATCTTGGTCGCATCATAGGGGTTCCAGCCGGTCGCCATGACAACGGCGCCCACCTTCAGGTTCACGGTCTCTGACTTCATATCAAGGTGGATCGCGTCGTACTTGCAGGCCTCGGCGCACTTTCCGCAGGCCGCGCCTTTGCACGTCTTCTCGTCGATCACATACTGGAGGGGGAATGCCTGGTTGTGCGGGAGATAGGCCGCCTTGGTCGTGCTCATGCCGAAATCGAAGTCATTGGGCCGCTCGATCTCGCAGGCCTCGGCGCACTTGTTGCAGGCCACGCACTTGTCGTTCACAAACCGCGGCCGCGTCTTGATGGTGACATCGAAGTTCCCCTCGCTGCCGGAGATCTTCTCCACTTCCGCCATCGTATAGACCTTGACCTGGCCGTTGTTCTTGATCCGTTTGTACTGGATCTCGAGACCGCAGTTCGGGGGGCACATCTTCCAGAAATACTTGTTCAACTGCGTCACCCGACCGCCGAGATAGGGGTTCTTCTCAACGATAATGACATCGGAGCCCGCTTCCGCGGCTTCCACTGCCGCTGTGAGGCCGCTGAAGCCGCCGCCGACCACCAATACTGTATTTTCCGCCATGGTATCCTATTCCTCCTTAAAACAATAAAACCGTTCAATGGTAAATTGGAAATTGAAGATTGGAAATTTAAAATTTAAGGACGAAAGACCCGAATTCACTTCCATCATTTTTCAATTTAAAATTTTCAATTTTCAATAAATTCCGGGGAAGGCGCACGCCTTCCCCGGAGAGATGTTCAGTTACGGAATAAGCTGTACGTAGGGAACTTTCTTGACTTCCCAGGTGTTCTTGTCCTGATCGTACTTTGAGTTCACAAAGCACTTCCAGTTGGTGTCGTCGATCTTGTCGAAGTCGCCGCGATAGTAATATCCGGGATACCTCGACTCCTCGCGGAAGAGGATATGGCGGGCGTGAGCCTCGACCGAGAGGATCCGGTGATAGTTCTCCCAGCAGCGCATCAGCTCGTGGAGGTTGGCGGCGCCCATCTTGTTCGCGTCCTCTTTCAGCATATCGAGCTGTTTGAGGCCTTCATCGAGCATGGTCTTCGAGGTCATATACCATGTCCCGATACCGCCAAAGTACTCATCCGAGATCTTCTGGAGCCTCGTCTGGAGCATTTTCGGCCTGATGTAGTTCGGGTTGATGAACGGATCGGTGCTGAAGGTTTTATACTTCTCATAAACCTCGAACGGCAGATAGAGCTCGCTCGCCAGATGGTCCGCGGTCTCCTTGATCGTCGGGGTGTAGCTCGGGTTGTCGAGCAGGAACGCGATGGCGCTCTTCGCCGCGATGCGGCCCTCTGCGTGCGAACCTGAGGAGAACTTGTGGCCCGAGGCGCCGCAGATATCGCCGACCATGAAGAGCCCCTTCACGGTCGAATGGCGGTTGTAGTTCCCGGCAGGCCATTTTTTGTTCCATTCTTCCGGCGCGCCGAGATCATCGGGACCGCAGCACCAGAAGCCCGCGCAGCCCGCGTGCGAGCCGAGAAGATACGGCTCGGTCGGCATGATCTCCGACGGCGTCTTGTCAGGCTCGATGTTCTTGGAGGCCCAGAGGCCTGCCTGGCCTATGGCCATATCGAGGAAGTCTTCCCATGCCTCCGCCTCGAGGTGCTTCACCTTCTTTTTGCCTTCCTTCTCGCCGAGCTTCTCGGTGAAGGACTTGTTGATGGCATCCATGGCATGATGGGTGTTCATGAGGATCGGGCCCTTGCCCGCTTTCATGTCTTTCATCATCAGGTGGTTGCGGATGGCGGTGCCGAGGGTATCGACATACTTGCCGTATTTGGCCTTTGCTTCGGCCAGATATTCCGGATTCAGGCAATAGTCTTCACCGAGGCTGTTGGTCGCCTTGGCCTTGAAGAACAGGAACCAGGCGCCCACCGGGCCGTAGCCGTCCTTGAAGCGGGCGGGCACGAAGCGGTTCTCCATCATGGTGAGCTCGGCGCCGACCTGCATGCCGAGGGCATAGCCGGAGCCGGAGTTCCATACCGGGTACCAGGCGCGGCCCTGACCTTCCTGCGTGGACCGGGGACGGAACACGTTCACCGCGCCGCCGGCTGCCAGCACCATGGCCTTTGCCTTGAAGATGTAGATCTTGTTCTCACGGACGCTGAAGCCCGCCGCCGCTGCAACGCGGTTCGGCTCTTTCGCGTCCTTGTAGAGCTTCACGATGAACACACGCTCGTAGTGGTTCGTCTTGACGCCGGTGGCGGCGCGGTTGGTCTCAAGGGCCTTCTTCGCGGCTTCGGCCACGATGACCTTGTAGGACTCGCCGTTGATCATGATCTGCCACTTGCCCGAACGGACCGGCTTGCCGCCGTCCTTCAGCATGGTTTTGCCTGCTTCCTTTGCCTGGAAACCGTCGAGGGAGAAGCCGTCGTCGCCCATTTTCCAGATCGGGAGGCCCCACTCTTCGAAGAGGTGCACGGAATCATCAACGCAACGGCCCAGGTCATAGACCAGGTCTTCGCGGGTGATGCCCATGAGGTCGTTCCGTACATATTTTACATAGTCCGCCGGGTCATTCTCACCGCAGTAGGTGTTGATGGCCGACAGGCCCATGGCAACGGCGCCGGACCGGTCGGTCGCGGCCTTGTCCACCATGGTGATCTTTATCTTCTTGGGGTTGGCCCAACGCGCAGCTTCGAACGCCGCGCCGCAGCATGCCATGCCGCCGCCGACGAGGAGGAGATCGGTCTCGATCTCTTCTACCGCAGGCTTCTGGCAGAACGAAAACGTACAAGTTTCTTTTTCCATTTGTCTGTTCCTCCTTATTTCTTGATTACCGGCATGGCTTTGCCTGCACCCTGCTGGGTGAAGTGGCCGGGCTGCTTGATTTTTGCATAATCGACCTCGGGTTTCCCCTTGTACGGATCAACGGAACCTTCCACGGTGGTCCTGATCGGGAACTTGAACCTCTTGAGGATCCCGTTCCTGAACTTTACCGTCCACATGATGGAATCCGTGCCCCTCATGGGGATCACGTTCGCACCCAGGGGGGCGAAATCCTGGTAGGCCCTGATCTCGATCGCCTGCTGCGGGCAGATCTTCACGCAATTGTAGCACTCCCAGCACTGCTCCGGCTCCTGGTTGAACGCCTTCATGAGGTCCCTGTTCAGGGCCATGAGGTCGTTCGGGCAGATATACTGGCAGGCAGTCTTATCTTGCGCCTTGCAGCCGTCGCATTTCTCTGTAATCACGTAACTCGGCATGTTATAACCTCCTGTCTTATTGAATGTATTGAGCTGCTTTCTTGTCTCTTTCTATAATGTAAGCGTTCATCTCACTGCGACCACCCCGATCTCAACCCCTTTGTGGTTCACCTCCCTTCGGAGAATGTGGTCAAAAGTCTTATTTCACCGCAGAGGACGGGGAGTTGAATATTCTCTCAGCGCTCTCCGGCCGCCCGGCGGTAAATAATCGATTCTGTTACTTCTGCTGCGTATGCGTGCCCTCGGCGTGGCTGTGCAGCTTGATCTCCACCTTTTCGGTGAGGCCCGCATAGTATTTCTTGAGGATCTCGAGCACCTCGGGACGGCTGAAATGATCAGGCACGTTCTCGCCCTCGGAAAGCATCTTCCGGAGCTTGGTGCCGGACAACATGAGCCGGTCTTCTTTCTGGTGCGGGCAGGTGCGCATGGAGGCCATGCCGTCGCACTTGAAGCAGTAGAACGTGTGATCGATCTTGAGCGGCACGGTCTCGAGGGCGTTCGCCGGGATATCGTCGAAGATCTTCTGCGCGTCAAAGGGGCCGTAGTAGTCGCCCACGCCGGCATGGTCGCGGCCGACGATCAGGTGGCTGCAGCCGAAGTTCTGGCGGAAGAGCGCGTGGAGGAGCGCCTCACGCGGGCCGGCGTAGCGCATTTCCATGGGGTAGCCGCACTGGATCGCGGAGTCCTTTACAAAGTATTTCTCCGTGAGGGTGTTGATGGCGTCGGCGCGGACATCGGCCGGGATATCGCCCTCTTTGAGCTTGCCCAGGATCTGGTGGATCAGCACGCCGTCCATGGTCTCGATGGCGATCTTGGCGAGGTATTCGTGCGAGCGGTGCATGGGGTTCCGGGTCTGGAACGCCGCGATCTTGCTCCAGCCCTTTTCCTCGAACATCTTGCGGGTCTGGGCCGGGGTCATGTAGATGCCCTTGAAGGTATCGGCGTAGTGGGCCTCGGAAAGGACCTTCACCGGACCGGCCAGGTTCACATCAGGCTGGCCCATGACCTTCTTCACGCCCGGGTGCTCCATATCAACGGTCCTGAAGATCTGCTTGCACTCGTGGGCCTTGTCGATCGTGTACTTCTCGGTCACTTTCATGGTGGCCATGACCGAGCCCGACTCTTCGTCCACAAGGGTGATCTCTTCGTTCTTTTTGAGCGAGTTGGCGAACTCCGTGGATGCCGAGAGCGTCACCGGGACCGGCCAGAATGTTCCATCGGCCATCTTGTACTTGTCGCAGACGCCCTTCCAGTCCTTCTTGCCCATGAATCCCATGAGCGGGGTGAAAGCGCCGATGCCCATCATCACGAGGTCTGCGGTCTCGCGCGAGGAGATCTTGAGCTGCTTCAGGGACTTGGCCTTCTTGAGCTCTTTCTGAAGGGCCGGTCCGGACAGAAGAAGCGGCAGGAGCTTCTTCTTCTTACCGTGTGGTTTTACCAGTGCCATAATTATTTCCTCCTTATAAGATTTGAAATTTTAGATAGGTCCAATAGGTCCTCAAGGACCTATGATGATCCTTTACCCGAGCGCGGCCACGACCTTCTTGAAAATATCGTCGATCGAGCCCACGCCCATGACGGTCTTCATGATATTTTTCTTGGAATAGTAATCGATGAGCGGCGCGGTCTGCTTCTGGTACACGTCGAGCCTCTTCTTGATGGTCTCTTCCTTGTCGTCGTCGCGCTGGAAGAGCGCGCCGCCGCACTTGTCGCAGACGCCGTCTTTTTTCGGGGCCGAGAAATAGATATTGTACATCTGCTGGCAGGCCTTGCAGGTCCGCCTGCCGGTCAGGCGCTTCAGGAGGTCGTTCATGTCCACGTCGATGTTGAGCGCTATGGTGAGCGGCATACCCATGCCTGTAAGGATCTTGTCGAGGGCTTCGGCCTGGACCGTGTTGCGCGGGAACCCGTCGAGAATGAATCCGGCTTTGCAGTCAGGCTGTTTGATGCGCTCTTCTACAAGACCGAGAACGATCTTGTCGGAAACAAGCCCGCCCTGGTCCATGATCACCTTCGCTTCCTTGCCGAGGGGGGTACCGTCGGCTACCGCCTTGCGCAGGATATCACCGGTGGATATCTGGGGGATATTGAACTTCTCTATCAGCATTTTTGCCTGCGTCCCCTTGCCTGCGCCGGGAGCACCGAGCAATACCACGCGTTTAGCCATAGCGAACAACCTCCGTTTTGAAAAAAAGATAGAGAATCTAAGAGATATGGGAAAAATCCAGCACGATCATATCGTAACGTAATCGTTAAGTATGACATTCGGCTTCTTTGTTCCTGTTTACGGTATGGTAATACAACCGAGGGTCAGCATATTTTCAGTGGGATATCGCCACATGAAGCAGATAATGATGTTAACCCGTTTTGAGCAGAGCTTCGGCAGGGTCTATAATCGTTTAAAACAAGTTATTTTTCAAGTTGAAAATTTTAATTCAAATATTAGTTTTGTTTATAAATGGGGGCGGAACGCAAAAAATCGAACAGCTTTTTTAGGGCTTTTCCCCGATGGCTGAGCCCGTCTTTCTCGCTTCCGGACATCTCGGCAAAGGTTTTGTCGTGGCCCTCGGGGAAAAATAACGGATCGTACCCGAATCCTTTTTCCCCTCTCTGCTCGCGGCCTATTCGACCGCGTGCGTTGCCGAAAAAAGTCCTGATAGTGCCGTCCGGAAAAGCCAGGGCCATGCAGCAGACGAACTGCGCGCCCCTTTTTTCGTCAGGAACCGCGGCCAGTTCGGACAACAACTTCTCGCAATTTTTTACCGCGTCCCCTTCCTCGCCCGCGTACCGCGCGGAATACACGCCCGGCGCTCCGCCCAGGGCGTCCACTTCAAGGCCGGAGTCATCGGCCAGGGCGATCTTGCCGGTACACGCGGACATCTCCACCGCCTTCTTTACCGCATTGCCCTCGAAGGTGTCCTTGTCTTCCTCGACCTCGTGACAGGCGGGGTAGTCATCGAGTGAAAGGACAACAATGGGCAGTCCTGCCGTGATCCTTTTGATCTCTTCGACCTTTTTTTTATTTCGCGTGGCGAGTACAATTTCCATAAAAGGCATTCATCCTCTCCCCTCGCGGGAGAGGGCGGGGTGAGGGGGATTGTCGTCTTTCCCGCCCCTGCTTTAATCGTGCGGGGGCAGGCTTCAGCGGGAATCCAGCGTCTTGGTTTCTAAAATGGAAGCGCTACACTATCACAAAAGGCTGGACTTTGCAAGAAGGAGGTCATTACCTGATGACCCGGCGGCACCGCTGCATGCTTTTCTTCAAGTATAGTTAAGACGACATGGGCCAATGCAAGGGTCTTCAAATCGATTTCCGGATCCCGGTAATAATGATCGAGCCCCATATCCGTAATCACGATGCCCGCCGGGACAACCTCGTCAGGCAGGAGCGTAAGGCCGTCATTGGGACCGAGCATTCTCAGTCTGCGGTATCGACCTCTTACATCCGGGGAGACCTGTCCGGAAAGAGGAACGCCCACGTATTGAACCATGAGCATGTGATCGGGAAAAGCAAGTTGTTCAAACACCTCTTTCCTTTTGCGAGTGCTCAGATTCTCGACGATTTCCTGCTGGAAGCCGAGAAAGAAAACCACGACCTTCGTCCACCAGCTCCGGGGCCATACCAGAGCCCGGTCCGCCAGAGGGCTCCCCCGCAAAATTCCGCCGACGCTGATCCACGCTTTTACGGCCCTTGAC
>Ga0209342_10007386_pt1 | contig 11066 bp, 18 predicted proteins | sample RifCSP16_2_FD_184023 | JGI IMG/M metagenome (GOLD analysis project Ga0209342, IMG submission 184023) | Soil microbial communities from Rifle, Colorado - Rifle CSP2_sed 16_2 (SPAdes) (version 2) | ecosystem: Environmental > Terrestrial > Deep subsurface > Rock core/Sediment | place: Rifle... | reverse complement strand
TGGGGCCGGCAAAGTGTCGCGTCCGCCGTGGGTCACAGGCGATGTCTTCGAGTGGTCCTCGAACTCGGCAGGACCGTGGCCGTGTTCCGCGTGCTCTGAGAGCGGGGTCCTTTGGCGGTGAGCGACGCACCTGAAGATTCCGATCTTGCGCTCGCTGTTGGCGCGGCGATCGTCGTGGCGATCATCATCGTCGCGTTCGTCGTCTGGAGGTACGTGTGAAATATCTTTGGCCGATCAAGACGGGCGAGACCGTCTTCGACGTGTGGTTCGTCGTGCATCTCTGCTTTTGGATCTTCGCGGGGGCTCAGATGCAGGCTATGGGGCTCAGCCTGCGCTCGACCTGCGTGCTCATGTTCGTGCTCGCGGCAGCTTGGGAAGTCTTCGAGCGCTTCGCGTTCAAGTGGTGGCCGAACATCTGGAAGCATCCTGAGAGCTGGCCGAACTACATCGTCGGCGACATCCTCATCGCCGGGACCCTCGGGGTGCTCGTGGGCTACTGGCTCGCGAGCAAGCAATAGAACGTCATGGAAGACGCGATCTTCGAGACGGTAAGACTCGAAACTCGGACGGGTGAGCTCGTCGCGCGGGTGAACGTCCCGAAGTTCGCGGTGCCGTGCGACGTGCTGATCTGGGGCGAGCGGTTCTTCAAGCGCGTGCTCGGCGACAAGTACGTCGAGGTCTCTGTGTATTATGTCGTACCGGAGATGCTCCAACAATGACGACCATCGTATTGTCACGGCCTCGGGGTGCTGCACTTCTTTCGCGGCTGATTCGTCGGCTGACACGGAGCCCGGTCTCACACGCGATGGTCGGCGCGAAGGTGGGGAACGTCCCGGTCGTCATCGAGGCTACAGTCGGTGGCGTGAAGATCACGCCTCGTCGTAAGTTCGAACGCACGAACCTCGTGGTCGCTGAGTTCCAGACGCCGGAGTGGGTAGACTTGACCTTCGCTGTCGAGCATGTCGGCGAGCACTACGACTATGTCGGGCTCGTCGGTCATCTCCTGTGCATCTTGGTGTGGCGATGGTTTCGCGTGTACGTGAAGAATCCGCTCGCTTCGCCGTCGGCGGTCGTGTGCTCCGAGTTCGTCGTGCGCGCCGTGAACGCACTCAGCTTCAAGCACCTAGACCCTGAGCGTGTGACCCCGAAGGATCTACTCGATGCGTGCTCGACTAGTGATGAGTTCCGGAGGCTTTCATGACGGCTGTGGCCCTTCATACGCACGTACCAGATTGGGTGAAAGGATTTCGATACGTGAAGAACCACCACTTCATTGAGCTCGAAGACAAGCACGGGAACGTCCACCGACTCGCGGCCCTCTCGCTCATCAAGGGTGTATGCACCGCTTGTGGCGGTGAGGTCTTCGTGCGCTCACGGCTCGGCGCGATGGTCTGCCCACACTGCGCGTGCGGCGAGATGAACTGGGTCTGGGGTACGGCGCAGCTCAGCTTCGTCCCCGAGCTCGAATCGAACTTCAAGACCGGCGATCTCGCGCCGCTCGCCATCGGCGAGACCGATACTGACGACGACACAGCTCCGTGATAGGAAGGCCCCCACATGAACAAGACACCGCAGACTTCGCTCCTCGTCGCGCTCGTGGCCGTCGCTGTGCTCCTCGTCGCCTGCACAGTGACGATCCCGCCGCTACTACTTCGTGGGTACTACGTGACGGCGCCTGGGCCTGACGGCTCCGTCCGCTTCGAGATGGTCGCCGAGTCTGTGACTCCTTTGGGGCAGATCGTCACGACGCCTCATGACGCAGGCGTCGCGCCAGACGCCGCGCCAGACGCCGCGCCTCTGAACGCCGACGCGAACGCGGTCGTTGACAGCGGCGCGCGGCCCGACGCCAGCGCGTTCGCCGACGCTGGTGTGGCACCGTCCGCTGTGCTCGGGCTTGGTGTAGGGACGAACGTCGGCAAGAACTACTACTGGTCAGGGTCGTGGCAACAGTTGAACGCGTGGAACCAAGGACGCGCGTTCACCGACGCTTACGGCGCGGTCGCCATCATCCCACAGCGTGCAGGGGGTTCTCGGGTCGTGACTTGGGCCAGCGGAACGCTCTCTGAGATCCACGGTCGGCGGCCTTCGACGACGGAGCAGCAGGCTCGCCGCTTTGCCTACTCGGTGACGTTGGGGACTGAGCCTTGGGGCATCGTACGAGGCTCAGGGCTCACAGGCGTACGCGACGTCGAGATCGCGAACGAGACGAGGAGCGACAAGTGGCACCCGGCCTTCACAGCGGCGCTCGCAGGCTACAAGACCCTGCGCTTCATGGATTGGGGCGAGACGAACAACTCGCCGCAGACTACGTGGGCGAGCCGACCGCAGCCAGGCCGCGACTTCCCGGGCGAGACGGGTGGTGTGACCTACGAGGACATGCTCGACCTCGCGAACACAGTCGGGATGACACCGTGGGTCTGCATCCCGCACATGGTCGACGATGGCTACGCGCTCGAACTGGCGCGACTCTTGGCAGCTCGACTCCCCGTGAGCGGCAAGGTCCTCGTCGAATACTCGAACGAGGTCTGGAACGGCATGTTCACGCAGGCGCGCTATGCCGCTGACCGAGGGCTCGCGCTCGGCCTCTCGACGAACGAGCACGAAGCACGGCTCAAGTACCAAGTGCGGCGGTCGCGAGAGCTGTGGGCCGTCATGAGCCCTGTACTAGGCGACCGAATGGTCCGGGTCATCGGCAGTCAGTACGTCTCGACGTGGGCGAGCGGGCTCCTCATGACGGACTGCGCTGGCGCGTGCGACGCACTAGCGATAGCGCCGTACTTCACCGCAGCGACGACGACGGCCGTCGATGAAGTCGTGGGCTACATCCGGCAGCAGAAAGCGCTCGCCGTCGCGCGAGGCGTTCCGCTCATCGCTTACGAGGGCGGGCAGCATCTCACGACGACGGACTGCGCTACGACGAATCGTGCAGCCTCGATGGGCACGCTGTACGACCGCCTGCTCGCAGGCTGGCGTGCCGAGGGCGGTGGAGTGTTCGTCCACTACAACGGCGTCGAGCGCTACGTGAGCGGCAACTGCTGGGGCGCCACGGAGCGGCAAGACGTCGTGGCGTCGCCGAAGCTCGATGCGCTCCGCCGCGCGATGACGGCCTGGAGGTAGCGACGACATGATCATCGGTGTCGTCGGCAAGGCCGGTGTGGGCAAAGACACGATTGCTCGGGCTATAGCGCCGAGACACCTAGTCTGGCAGGACGGCGAATGGCGTGACGTCGGAGGTGTCGAGGGTCCACGTCTCGGCTTGCGTGACGACGCGGTCCAGCTCGCGAGCGCTGATCCTCTAAAGGTGTTCTGCCAAGAGGTCTACAACTTCTCGGATGACCAGCTCTGGGGACCGTCTCAGCAGCGGAACGCACCAGACATGCGCTACCCGCGGCACGACGGGTCGTATCTGACGCCTCGCGAGGCGCTTCAGACACTTGGCACAGAATGGGGGCGTGCGCGCTACGACAAGACGTGGATCCACTTGATGTTACGGCGTGCGCAGTCGCTTACAGACGGTCCGCACATCGTCGCGGTAGGGCAGCGGTTTCGTGTGGCGCGCCACAGCCTTGTCGTGGTTTCGGACGTTCGCTTCCAAAACGAAGTGGAGCTGATCCGCAGTACAGGTGGTGTCTTGTGGCAAGTCGTCCGCGAGGGTGTGGGCCTTGAAGGCGAGGCCGGGAAGCATCAATCGGAGACGGAGCAAGACGGCTTTGAGGCCGACGTCGTCTTGCACAACGACAGTACGATCAGCGCCCTTACGCACAGGGTAGAGGAACTGTTGCGCGGACTACGGCGTTTTTGAGAGTGGAGATTAGCTCGTGGAGCTCGTGGAGCTCGTGGAGCTTGTATGAGTCCCTGTGTCAGTGCTGCCGCTAGAGCTGGTGACCTGCTGATAGATACTGTACCCGAAGAGTGCTGCGACGATGATCGCGAGCGCGATTCCAGCGAACATGACCCAGTTAGGCTTGAAGGACATGGGCAATCCTAGATTGGCCGCCTGTCGAGCTCAAGCGCGGCCTTACAGGCTTCGTGAACAATTCTCGTATCCGTTCGCTTGTGCCCAGCGTTCCAATCGGCCGAAAGTACGAACGGGACGACATGCTCTGCGAACTCGTGAAACAGCGCGGACTTCGTCGCTGGGTGGATAGCTCCATTGCCTGATGCTTTGAGATCGTCGAGACGAGTATCGCCCTCGCGGAGTTGGCGGACGACGACAGTAGTTCGCATGCGACTGAACGGATGCGGACGCTCATACCTCACAGACCCAGCGATCTTCGATGTCACAGCTTCGGATTCCGGCGTTGCCGGTTTCGCGAGAGAGTTTCTTCCGTCCAAACTGACATACCCAGTAGGCGTCGATATCGTCGCTACGAGTCCCTCGTACGGCACAACTTCGACGTCAAAGTTCGTTAGGGCGTCACGCGCAGGCAGGAGCTTAGGATCAGCCGATACGACATAGATGATTGCGTCGAGACAGCGTTCGAGGTCGGACCAAGGTTGTGAGCTGTTCGGCAGGTATCGGATTCCGATACCTCGGTAGCGCTTATCAGGTCTGCGGCTTAGAACCTGTCGAGCGAAGAGGAGAGCCCCAAGAACTACTGCAAGCGCGGTGATGCCGAGGACGAGGTGGCCGATGTGCATTTGTGTAGCCTATTGACCTTTGTCTTGGATGCAAGAAAAACTGCAAGCAGCCAAACTTAGATAGGAGGTCGGGTTGCCTACTGAGACGCTAGAACTATTCGCCAAGTACGGCGGGCTTTTCGGCCTGCTACTAGGAGTTCTCATCTTAGGAATGGGCACGGCGATCACCTTCCTTTGGCGGCACAACGGGCACCTCCAAAAAACCTTGCTGGAGGTGCAGAATAAGCGTGTCGATGAGGCTAAGGAAGTTCGCGCCGAGCTCATTGGACAGGCTGAAGATACGAATAGCGCGATGAGGGAGATGGCCTCCGCAATGCACGCCCTGAAGGACGCCGTGTTTATTCGTCGGTGACGGAGGATTTATGCGCAGGCGGAAGATGGCGATAGCCACAGCCGGACAGCCTAGCTACGAGGCAAGCGAAATTACAGGGCTTCATGAGGTCACGATGTCGACGATTCGCGGGACACGCGCATCGATCGGAGAGCTGATTCAGGACTTGAAGTCTATACAGAAGCAGATATCGGATCTCGTGGATACGGGCGACGTCGCGCCGCCAAAAACGAAGAGCAATACATGACACAGGACGAAGACATCAAAATAACTCTCAAGCAAGTCTCAGCGCTCGTCGCGCAGCTCGTCGAGCCTGTGAGCGAGGCGTTGACTGAGATTCAGAGGGCGCGCAACGGTCGAATAATCACAACTGCGATCATCACTGCAATGGTCATCATCTCTGTCGCCGTTGATGTTTTCGTCGTTCGGGCGAACCAGCGGCTCGTCGTCGCTGTCGATAGACTGAAACTTACTCAACTAGCACAGAAGGTCGAAGTGACAATGACGTCTGAGCAGATCGAGCGGCTCATTGGTATAGCCAAGGACGAGGCTAATACTGATGTAGCGAAGGCAAGACTGGACGAGATTCAGGCGATACGTCAGATGCCTGCTGCGGCACTTGACGAGATCAACGAGGCTGCGGAAGCACTTGAGGCAGCTCCATGAGCACGATTATCGCAGCCCCAGCCGAGACAGTACAGCTTGCGCTCGTCCTCACAGACGGCGCGACGGGGCTCTACCCGCAAGCTAGGATCTACAGCGAGGCCGGAGTTCTGGTCGCCGGTCCATTAGATCTCTCTCATGTATCTGAGGGGCTGTACCGAACGACGTGGGTCGTCGCTGCCGCCCAGAAGTACGTCGTCGTCTACACAGTGTACTCGGACGCGCTGCACACAATCGATTTGTCAGCTACAAGAGAGAAGGGCGAAGATCTAATCGTGGCCGACGCGCCTGCCGGTGATGCGTCCATTGTCGCTGATGCTGTCTGGGACGAAGCCCGATCTGGCCACGGCGCGTCGGGGTCCTTCGGCGAAGCGCTGCGTGTCTTGCTTGGGAGCCAGGCCAAGGCGAATTTCAGAATCGACACTATGTCCTATAACGTGGACGGCTTTCTGACGACAGCGCGCGTTCGTGTCTTCCCGTCAATGGCTACAGCTTCGGCGTCGACGCCTGGTGGTGTTGGCGAGGGCGAGATCCACACGATTACAATTACTGGTGCGCCCGACGGCACGTTTCCCGTGCTTCCGGCGACCGTGTTGGGACTCCTGCCATGATTGCGATAGTCTCCGATGGCTACTACTCAGGGACGCGCGTCTCGGTCGTGTACCGATCTCTTGGCGGTGCCCTTGGTGGTTGCCCGCCAGCCCCGACGATCCACCCGGACCGACCGTCGCTTGAGGCTGATGACATCCGCCCAGAAGTGAGTACGGCGCGTGGCGTCGAAGGCATATCTCCACTGTCTACGGGAGAGCCTCGACCTGTCGTAATCATCTCGACAATTCGGCCATCCCTGGTGCCAACAGATGACGATGATTGCTGATATTCGTCCAACCCGATAGCGTGGCGGTATGGCCACGATCACGCTGACAGTTGTCGTATCAGACATCGCGACCGTTCGGAGTCTGTTCGACAAGATCAAGGTCTACCGTTCGACAACAGGTGTCACCGGGCCATACGTGGAGATCACGTCAGCGCCAACGCGGATCTCCCTCGTCGAAGGTCAGACGATCTATTCGTACACGGACACGTCGGGCGACGACGCGTACTACTACAAGACGTCGTTCTTCAACTCGGCGTCTCTCATAGAGTCGTCGCTCTCCGATGCCCAACAGGGCGAGGGGGACCCGGCGCTTGACGTGATGAGCGTCGAAGAGCTCAAGACGAACTATCTATTCGGCGTAGATCTCTCAGACGACAACGGCAACGAATTCCCGGACTCCATGTTCCAGTTCTACATAAAGAGTGCCGTCTCGTGGCTTGAGAAACGTCTCGATGTTCCCATGCGACCACTCGTAATCGAGGACGAGCGGCACGACTTCTTTCGCCAGGACTATCGGAAATGGGTCTGGCTTCAGCTTCTCAACAAGCCCGTCATCGCCGTAGACGAGATCAAACTCGTGCTGCCCACAAATCAGGAGGTCATCACCTACAGCAATGACTGGATCTTTGTGGACAAGCCCTCGGGCCAGGTGAACATCATTCCGGGTTCGGGGCAGGTTCTCCTCGGCTCCGCGGGCGCCTGGCTGCCGCTCCTCTACGGTTGGGTTGATTTTCTCCCTGACGTATTTCGCGTGAGATACACGGCAGGGTTCGAGAAAGGGAAGATTCCCGACGATTTGCGCGATCTCGCAGGGAAGATTGCGGCGCTCGGCCCGCTAAATCTCGCGGGCGATCTCGTGTTCGGCGCAGGTCTGGCGGCTGAGTCCGTGTCTCTCGACGGGCTCACGACGGCTATACAGACGACACAGAGTCCTACGAACGCCGGTTACGGCGCGCGGATCGTCGAGTATTGGCGCGAGATCAAACACGTCATGCCTGAGCTTAGGCGATACTACCAAGGCATGCGCATGATCATGGGGTAGCATGAGACGTGGAGGTTGCTCATGGCATGCATCAAGCCGACGTTTGGGATCACGAAGCTCCCTACAGGACAGCAGAAGGCGAAGACTGGCGGCGCTGAGCTCCACCACGAACGCCTCCTAAGAAATATCGAGTCCCAGGGAGTTCGTCTTGCCTGGTCGCGAGCCTCTGTGTGTCCGTGTTCACCGCCGCACGATCAGACGAATGCACCCGATCCGCTATGCGATATGTGCGACGGCGGAGGGGTCTACTACTTTGGACCGAAGGACTACAGCCCTCCCGAAGAGGCTGGAGTTCTTACCGAGATCCACGACGAAATTCTCGCGCGAGACGGAGCTGCTGTAATACGCGGTGTCATCCAACGCGTCACGCAAGCGCAAGACTTCTACGATGTGCTCGGGAATTGGGTCCGCGGGACTATGGCTGTGACGGTCAGGCCAGAAAACAAGATTGGCTACTACGACAGACTCGTGAACTTTGATTCCGAAGTCCCGTATTCAGAACTCGTCGAACAGGGAAGTGATACGACTGTAGCTATCAGGCTCCGCTACCTAGCGACAGATGTTACGACCGTCCGAAGTGAGTCTACTAGGTATGAGCAGGGAAATGACTTCTGCGTCGAGAAGGGGCGCATTAAGTGGAAGCCGGGAAAGGCTCCAAGCGTAGGTACACGGCTTTCGGTGCATTACTTGATGCATCCAACCTGGCTCGTCATAGATCATCCCCACGTCCTACGAGGCATACAACGAAGACGTAAGATCAAGGTCAAGACCACACCGATAGGGACGCCGGTTCAGTTGCCGATTCAGGCGTCGGTACGTCTCGAATTCCTCCCGTCGAGAAACGCATGACGAATAGTCCGATCGATGTCGGCATCGATTTTGGAGACCTCGACGAGGTTGTCAGAGAGATCTTCGGCGATGAGACAGCGATTGCGACCACGATTGGCGCCGCGATCTATGATCGATGGCGGGAGCTTGCTGATCAAAACCTCGACAAGACTAGGGCTGCGTACATCGCGGGAATTCAGACGCCGCAGGTTTCTGGGAACATCGTGACTGTGGCCCTCGAAGGAGTGCTACCCGGCATCGTCGAGAACGGCATGAATGCCGATATGCGCACGACGCACCTGAAACCTGGGCAGGATCATAAAGTCATAGCGTTCGAGCACGCCGCAGGAAAAGGCGCGACGGGCACGCCACTTGGTTACGGGCTACGCGCGCTGCACGCTGCGAGGACTGTCGATATCGCCGCGCGAAAGATTGGCCTTCTGGCACGGGCCATGACCCATGGCCAATCGATCAAGGACGTTGCAGGTCTTCGCGCTAAGCCGTCGCACGTCGAGCCTCTCTACCAAAGGATGACGCACTACACAGAGTCCAGGACGGCCGCGGAACCTGCGCGACCACGCTATTTCACGTTCAGGACCCTATCGCGTAACTCACCGCAAGGCAGTTGGCAGATCAATGTTCGTCCAAGACACCTCGCGCTGCGCGTCGAGCAAGAGATGGAAAAGATCGTGACTGGCGCTATGGAGCAGGTCGTTCAAGCTGTGCTAAGAGCCCTTCGATGATCGAGCGGATGATCTACACGGCGCTCGCGGAGGGTATCAGTGAGCTTCAAGCAGCGCCGGTGCTCGTCGAGCGAATCTTTCGTGAGCATGGGTTTAGCGCGTCCGAGGCGCGTCGAATGCGTGAGACATTCACAGAGAGATCTCCGAATGTCATCCATAACTACCCGAGGCAGGATTCGGCCTTCCCGCTGTATGCCATTGTTCTCGGCGAGGAAAAGGAATCGCACAAATTCCTAGATGACATGGGAAACGTCCTCGACGCCGAAGATGCAGAGCTTCTCGGCGAGGCTGGGCTCGATGGGTCCGTTATTCGAACGAGTCTGTACCAGCACGAGTTTCACGTCATGGTCGTGACGGAAGCGCCAGACACGACGATTGCGAACTACGAGCTCGCGAAGTACATCCTGACCAGGAAGCGACAATTTCTGAAGGACAACGGCGTCCTTGACTCGGCGTTCTCGGGAGGAGACCTGGCACCCGACGATCGCTACATGCCTGCTTACCTATTCGTCCGCAGACTCTCGATCTCGGCAATGTCCGAAGCTCGCGTCATCGACGACGGGCTCGACGAGAACATTCGAGAAGTGACAGGCATGCACGTTGACGACGGGACGCTCTACACTGACGTCTCTGCAAATGTTACGGTCGGGACCTGATGGCACGCCGAAGACCAATATCGAACTTCGACATCTCTACCTCGCCTGGTATGAGCGACAATAGTATGTCCTCAAGACAAGACGAGCCGAGGCCGGTCGTGACGGGACCGCCGATTGATGCTCGGGCGCAGACACCCGAGCAGCGTATGCCGCTGGACATCTACGCTCGCGTCTCGGGGCGAAAGACCGATCAGATAGCAGGCTTCCAGTTCTGGGCGAAGTCGCGTAGGTTGGGGCCGCGAACTCGACATGAGTGGGACGCGCTGTACGATGAGTTCATGCGCCGTCCTGTGTGACGGAGGTTGAGATCAGATGGCGTCGTCGATTTTCTACAACGGCAAGGTAGTTGCGCGGCCAGGTTCATATTCCGTCGTCGATGCGTCGGGGCTCGAACAGGTCGGGCTTAGCGCGTCTGGAATCGTGGCCTTCATCGGTACCGCCGTCGGCGGCGTCCCAATCACGGCGACAACTCAGCCGAAGGATTTCATCAGATTCTCTCAGCCCGAGAAGGCGAGGTCGACGTTCAAAAGCGGCGATCTTCGAGAGGCGGCGGCGATGGCCTTCGAGCCGTCGAAAGACTCTGATATCCCAGGAGGCGCTGCTGAGATCGTCTGCATGAAGGTGAATCAGGCGGCACAGTCGAGTCGCACGTTCTCGGGATCGAACGGAACGGCGCTCACGGTGACGTCGTCAGACTACGGAGAGTTCACGAACCAAATCTCCGTAGAGCAGGTCGCAGGCACCGAAGCAGGGACGTATCTTCTGACCGTCCGCTTCGAGGACACGACCGAGACTGAGGACAACATCGGTGGCGATGAGATCATCAAGCTCATCTACCGCGAGCCGACCGCAGGTACAGGCTGGGACGAAGTTCGCGCGCAGGTCTTGAGCAGCGGGCTCGTCGTGCAGGGAACCCGAAGGGAGATCGGCCTTTCAGGCCACACCGCTGCAGAAGTCACACCTGGAAACACAATCCAGATCGACGGGACGGCGTCCGACGCCGGAAAGACGATCACAGTCTACGGACGGGACACGAGCAACAATCCTGTGCGTGAGACGCTGACACTGAATGGGTCGGGTGACGCTACGGGCGCCCAGACGTGGAACCGCGTACTCGGCGCACAACTCAGCTCGGCGGCCGTGGGTGCGATCGACGTCAAAGATAGCGCGACGACGCTCATCAGCTTTGTCGCAACGAACGTCACCAAAGGCATCGTTCTCGGCTCTACGATGTTCGTCGCAAATTCAACACTGTCCCTCGTGTCGAGCGCCGCGAACGATGCCT
>Ga0209342_10007385_pt1 | contig 11068 bp, 8 predicted proteins | sample RifCSP16_2_FD_184023 | JGI IMG/M metagenome (GOLD analysis project Ga0209342, IMG submission 184023) | Soil microbial communities from Rifle, Colorado - Rifle CSP2_sed 16_2 (SPAdes) (version 2) | ecosystem: Environmental > Terrestrial > Deep subsurface > Rock core/Sediment | place: Rifle... | reverse complement strand
GGACGGAGCTCGGTGAATACCATCGAGGTCGTGCAGGGACTGGTCGAGGGCGACCAGGTCATCCTCTCCGACACCTCCGCCTGGGACGCCTACGATCGAATTCGCCTGAATTGATGCCCTGAATTGTTGACCCGTGAGTTCACTCATTAAATAAGGAAGGGGTAAGGAAACGATGGCGGAAACCACTGCGCTCATTCATCTCGAGGGAGTGACCAAGGTCTTCTACACCGATGAAGTCGAGACTCACGCGCTCGCAGGAATCCACCTGGACCTCAACAAGGGCGAGTACGTTTCGATCAACGGGCCTTCGGGCTGCGGCAAATCGACGCTGCTCTCGATCCTCGGGCTCCTGGACACGCCCACCGGCGGGACCTACGTTCTCAACAACCAGTCGGTGGCGAACCTGAACCTGTCGCAGCGCGCCCGGATCCGGAACCGGGAAGTGGGGTTCATCTTCCAGGCGTTCAACTTGATCGGCGACCTCACGGTATACGAGAACGTGGAGCTCCCCCTGACCTATCGGGGGATGCCCTCGGCCGAGAGAAAGAAGCGCGTGAACGACGCGCTCGAGCGGGTGGGCATGGCGCACCGCACGAAGCATTTCCCCTCCCAGCTCTCCGGAGGTCAGCAGCAGAGGGTTGCGGTCGCCCGCGCCGTCGTGGGCGAACCTTCCATCCTCCTCGCCGACGAGCCCACGGGTAACCTCGACTCCACCAACGGCGAAGCGGTGATGGACCTCCTCCGCGAGCTCCATCGGGGAGGCGCCACCATCTGCATGGTGACGCACGATCCGCGATACGCCAAGTACGCCGAGCGGACCATCTCGCTCTTCGACGGGCGCATCGTCGAAGAAAAAGTCGAAGTGGCCTGACACTCGTGCTCCACGCAGCCCTTCAAGACCTGCGGTTTGCGGCGCGAAGCCTGTTCAAACGCCCGGGTTTCACTCTGGTGGCGGTGGCCTCGCTCGCTCTCGGGATCGGCGCCAACACCACCATCTTTACGATGGTGAACTCCGTCTTTCTCAACCCGCTTCCGGTGGCCGATCCCGGAAGGCTGGCGGCCGTCTTCACCGAGGACCAGACCAATGCCGCCGCCGGGCTGACCCAAATGTCGCACCCGAACTACGAGGACTATCGCGACCAGAACCAGGTCTTCGACGGTCTCGCGGCATGGGGCTTCCCCATCCCCACGTCCATGCTCGCGGGGAAGGAGCCGGAGCAGGTCTTCACGGAGGTCGTGAGCGGAAACTACTTCGAGATCATGGGCATCGCCCCCGCCCTCGGGCGTTTCCTGACCCCGGCGGAGGATCGCGCGGAAGGGGGGAGCCCGGTCGTGGTAATGAGCCATCGGCTGTGGTCCCGCCGCTTCGGCCTCGACCCTTCGGTCCTCGGCCGAGCGATCTCCCTCAACGGCATCACCTACGACGTGGTGGGCGTAGCACCCGAGGGATTTCAGGGGGTGAACGCGCTTTTCAGCCCGGACTTCTGGGCGCCGACGGCGATGTACCGTCAGATCCTTCCGGCGCAGTTTCACAATTGGGTCGATGACCGGCGGGCCCTGTTTTTCAACGTGGGAGGCCGGTTGAAGCCGGGCATCGAGCTTTCCGAAGCCCAGGCCCAGTTGAAGACCATCGCGGCCGCGCTCGAGAAAGAGTATCCCGAGCCCAACAAGGGACGCACCGTTTTGCTGCGCCCGCTGACGGAAGCGACGATTTTCCCGGCCTTCCGCGGGGCGCTCCTCCGCGGCGGAGCGCTCCTGATGACGATCGTGGGCCTGGTGCTTCTCATCGCCTGCTTCAACGTGGCGAACCTGCTTCTCGCGAAAGCCTCCGGGCGCCGGAAGGAGATCGCCATCCGGCTCTCTCTCGGCGCGGGACGGGGAAAGCTCGTGCGCCAGCTCCTCTCGGAAAGCCTCCTTCTCGGCCTTCTTGGCGGAGCCGCGGGGCTGGTCATCGCCTTCTGGGCGAAAGATCTCATCTGGTCCATGCGGCCGCCGTTCATCGCCCAGAACCTGGTGGACCTGACGATCGACGGCCGCGTCCTCCTGTTCACGCTCGCGGTGTCGATCGCGACGAGCCTGGTCTTCGGGCTCGCGCCCGCGGTCCAGAGCTCGAGGCCGGGAGTGGTCGAAGCGCTGAAAGACGAGGCCCGCACCGCCGGACGGAGCCGGGGGTCGCTCTACTTCCGGAACGGCCTGGTGGTAGCGCAGGTGGCGCTTTCCATCGTTTCCCTGGTGGCGGGAGGGCTGTTCCTGAGAAGCCTCGGGAGCGCCCAGCGGATCGATCCCGGGTTCGAGACCGAAAAACTCGCGATCCTGACGGTGAATCCGGGTCAGGCAGGCTACGACCAGCCTCAGGCGGAGGAGTTCTACGAACGCGTGCTTCGCGAGCTCGGGGAGTCTTCCGACGTCGCTTCGGTCGCGTGGGCCACGAACGCGCCTCTCTTCGGAGGCTTCCAGCGAAGCGTGTTCCTCGAGGGGCAGCCGGAGGAGCAGGCCGGGGTCCTGGTGCTGACGAATGGGGTCGATGCGGGATATTTCGACACCGTCGGCACCGCGCTCCTGAGCGGGAGGGACTTCACCCCGGCGGATCGCGAGGGATCGGTCGCCGTGGCCATCGTGAACGAAAAGATGGCGGAGAACTTCTGGCCGGGCGCGGACCCCATAGGAAAGCGATTCCGCTTCTACGGAGACGACTTCTTTCACGAGGTCGTGGGCGTGGCCAAGACGGCGAAGTACATCACGCTGGGGGAGAACCCGACGGCCGTGGCTTTCACTCCGAGGCGCCAGGGCTTCTCCGACGCCATGGTCCTTCACGTCCGGAGCAGCAGCGATCCCGTACGGACTCTCGCCTCCTCGCGCCAAACCCTGCGGGAGATCGACCCGCGGGTTCCAGCCACGAACAGCTGGACGATCGAGGAGCTGATCTCGCAGTCGCTCTGGGCGCCGAAGCTCGCGGCCATCCTTCTCGCGACCCTCGGAGGTCTCGCTCTGGCGCTCGCGTCCGTCGGCCTCTACGGAGTGATTTCCTACAGCGTGACCCAGCGCAACCAGGAGATCGGCCTTCGCATGGCGCTCGGCGCCGCGCAGGGCGACGTCATCGGGATGGTGCTCCAACAGGCGATGATCCTGGTGGGACTCGGGATCGCGGCGGGCCTCCTGCTCTCGCTCGCGGTCTCGAACGTCGTCGCTACCATCCTCTTTGGAAGCGCCCGCGATCCGATCACTTTCGTCGCGGTTCCGGGGATGCTCGCGGTCGTAGCCCTCGTCGCGAGCCTCGTCCCCGCTCTAAGGGCCTCCCGCGTCGATCCGCTCGCAGCCCTCAGGCATCAGTAAGCTCGACGGGCCATGCTCCCCGTAGTCATTGTACTGAAAGGATGGACTCGCGAATGCGGGCGGCGAGGTCCGAAGCGATCGCGGATCGCTCGGACGGCTCCCAACTCAGCCGATCGACCCAAAGGGCGGAGTTGGGGCCGGCACGAAAGAGATAGGCGTCGACTTCGATGCGGCCTCCGTTCTCGTCCAGGCTTCCCGCGATGACGTAGTCGGCCCCGAGGGATCTCGCCGCGTCTTCGATTCCCTCCCGGTCGAGCTCGAAGCCGAGGGTCTTCTCGCGTGGAACGATGGATGCGCGACCGGTTAGAGCGACGGCTTCGGCCACCGCGGCCGTGATGTCGGAAGAGACGATCTCGAGCTCGGGCTCTCCGCTAAGGTTGCGGAACGGCAGGACGGCGAGCGCGGGCTCTTCCTCCGGAGCTTGGACGCGTAGGGAGATCCTGGGCCTTCCCAGCAGGGCGACGACCGCGAGGGCGGCCGCGAATAGCAGAAGGCCGAGCACCACCGCGCGCCCCGACATATAATTTCGCATCGTAAGCCTTCGGACCTCCGACCCGAGCGCAGCCTTGAGCCGTCGCGCAGCCCGAGCGAATGCGAGGGCGAAGCGACGAGCCGCGGGGGTGGGGCCCCGCGGCATTGAATCATGACCGAGGGGAGCGAGCGAGGCCCGACTGAGGAAGAGCCGAGCGAGCATTGATAAAGGAGCATCACATTCGATGAAAAGCCTGGTTCTGGTCAAGCACGTTCCCGACGGCAACTCCGTTTTCCGCCTCAACGCCGCGGGAACCTGGGTGGACGAGACCAACCTCTCGTTCACCGTCAATGACTTCGACCGCTACGCCCTGGAAGCGCTTCTGAAGTTGAAAGACTCGGGTAAGGTCGAGGAAGTTGTCGCCCTGACCGTCGGAACAGCGGATGCAGCGGCGGCGCTCCGCACGTGTCTCGCAACCGGCGCCGACCGGGCGATTCACGTCAAGGACGAGGCTCTCGCCCGCTCCGACCCGTTCTTGGTCGCGCGCGCGATTCATGCCGCGATCGCCTCGGAGGGTTTCTCGCTCATCCTCGGAGGGCTCCAGGCCGAGGACGACAACCATACTCAAGTCGGCGGGCTGCTGGCCGGGCTCCTCGATTGGCCGTTCGCCTCGGCGGCCGTCCGCCTCTCGCTCCCGGATGCCGGGACTCTCCGCGTCGACCGCGAGCTCGAGAACAACGAGGTCCAGGTGGTCGATCTCACGCTGCCCGCGGTCGTGACCGTCCAGACCGGTATGAATACCCCCCGCTACGCGAGCCTCAAGGGCATCATGGCGGCGAAGAAGAAGCCGGTAGCTACATTCGCCCTTGCCGACCTGGGCCTCGAGCCCAAAGACGTCCGAGTGAAGCTCCGAACGGTCAGTCTGGCGCCTCCCCCCAAGGGGAAGGGCGCCGAGATCCTGAACGGGTCACCGGACGAGGTGGCGAAGGCGCTCGTGAGCCGCATCCGCGAGAAGACGGGGGTCCTCTAGTGGCGAAGGTCCTGGTTCTTGCGGAGCACGACGGTAAGAATCTGAAGGAGATCTCGTTCGAGCTCCTCGGCATGGCCCATAAGGTCTCTTCCGGCGGACCGGTGAAAGCCATCCTCCTGGGAGAGAGTGTCTCGGAGCTCGCCTCAAAGCTCGCGGAGCGCGGCGCGAGCGAGGTCATCTACGTAGAGGGCGCGGCGGTCGGTCACTACACCGCGGATGGCTATTGCCGCGCCCTGGCGCCCGTGCTCGCGGAGGAATCGCCGGACCTGCTTCTCATCGGGCACACGCCGAACGGGTGGGACGTCGCGCCCCTCCTCGCGGCTCGCTTTTCCGCTCCAGCCGCGACCGGCTGCTCGAAGATCGTGCTTGAGAAAGAAAAGGGGCGCTTCACCCGTAAAGCGTTCAACGGGAAATTCATTCACGAGATCGAGATCGGAAGCGCCCGGCCGATGATCGCGACCGTCGAGAAGGGCGCCTCGACTCCGGTCGAGGGCGGAAGCACGGGGGCGGTGCGCTCCGTCGCGGCGTCCGTGGCCGAGAGCGACATGCGCACCCGGCACGTCGAGACCAAGAAAGCGGAGGCCGGCGGCCTCGATCTCAGCCAGGCTACGATCATCGTCTCCGCCGGCCGCGGAATCGGCGCTCCGGACAAACTGGATGTGGTACGCGCGCTCGCCGAAGCCCTCGGCGGTCAACTCGGCGCCTCTCGCGCCGTCACCGACGCCGGCTGGCTCCCCCACGAGCACCAGATCGGATCGAGCGGGGTCTCGGTGAGCCCCAAGCTCTACGTCGCCTGCGGGATCTCGGGGGCGATTCAGCACGTCGTCGGCATGAAGAGCTCGAGCTACATCGTCGCCATCAACAAGGACGCCGATGCGCCCATCTTCGGAGTGGCGGACGTCGGTGTCGTGGGAGACCTCTTCGAGATCGTCCCCGCTCTGACGAGAGCGGTCAGGGAGGCCAAACACTAGTGTGCTCGCCTCGCTCCCCTCGCTCTTTACTCCAATGCGCCGTGGCCCCACCCCCGGCGCTCTCGCTCCGGGACTCGCTCCGCTCGCGCAGGCTGCAGATGCATTTTTCGGTAGCCTGCTAGACCGCCTTTTCGTCCAGCACGTCCCCGTCGGAAAGCTCGCTCTTGCTCTTCTTTTTTTCCAGCTCGTCGCCGTCCTGAAAATCGGGGTCCATGACCCGCACCTGCTCGTACAAGCGCTTTGCGCGTAGCTGGAGACCCGCTTTCTCGTAGAACTTCGCCAGGGACACCAGGTAGCGCGGCTCCCAGGGCTTGAGGTTCTGGGCGATCTTCAGATTCTGCTCCGCGTCCTGCCGCCACCGCGGATTTTCGGAGAGGGCCCTCCCCAGGAGATGGAAGCATTCGGGGTCGTTGTCCTCGGAGAGCTCGATCGAGGCCCGGCAGAGCTCGATGGCGCGCCAGAAATCCTGCTCCTTGTAGGCCCGCTTCGCCTGGATGAAGAGGCTCTTGGATTCCTCGGGGTTTTTGGTACGACCCCGGGACTCCGGCTCCGACGGAGCGGACGCGGTGGGCGCGGTCGCGTCGGGCGTTGCGCTCGGGATCGCTTCCCAGCTCTGTTTCTTTTCCTCGTACTGTCCTTCCCGGTCCACCATGCGGTCGTAGACGCTCGTCGAGGTCTTGGAGGACAGGGTGACGAACGCTTCCTTCAGCCGCGCTCGGACCGAAGAGAGCTTCTCCTGGAAATCGCTGGTGAGAATATGCTGATAGTTGCCGGGATCGAAACGCCGGCAAAGAGCCTGATAGGCGCCATCGATCTCCGCATAGCTCGCGTTCCTCACGAGCCCGAGCACCTGCCAGTGGTTCTGGCACTGCATTTCGTTGAATACCGAAATAAGCTCCACCTCCAAGCGATCGGGCGGCGGCGGCTCAAGAGCCGGGAGGGGACCCAGAGGAGGCGCGCTCCCGGGAGCCGGCGCCTCCTCCTCTTGCTTTTGCCGCAGGGCGACGATCCCCGTCTGGTGAAGCGCCAGGAGGAGCCGCAGGGTTCGATCTTCCGAGAGCGGCGACGCGGCAACGATCTGTCCCACCGTGTTTCGTTCATCGACGAGATCCAGCACCTGCGCGTCGTCGTTTGCGAGTTTCATTTGCCCTGCCAGAGCCAGAGCATCCCGGGTCTGAGCCAGAACGTAGTCGTCGATCAGCACGTTTTCGCGGTAGAGGTCGATGTCGGTGAGATGGCTTGCCGCCTCGAGGAAAACATCCCCGATGGAAACCGGCGAGAGGGTCACCGCCTCGATCGGGATCGCCGTGGAAAACGCCAGGCGCTCCGACTTCGAGGTCAGCATCGCGCTCGCGATCCGGACGATCTGGCGCCGCACGTAGGTTTCGATCTCGCCGCTCTTCAGATAGCCGAGCTCGACGAGAATGCGCCCGAGCTTCCGACCCGAGCGGATGAATCGAGTGGCCTCCTCGAGCTGCGCCCGGGTGACTCCTCCCTCGGCCACGATGACCTCGCCCAGGCGCTCCTGCGCCAGCTCGGATTTCGCGCCGACGAGGAACCCTCGCTCGAAAAACACCAGCCGTTTGGCACCGGCGGTTTCGGAGATGAGGGCCCCGTCCTTTTCGCTCTCGTAGGCGCTGCGCATGGCGCGAGCGGCTCGGTTGTTGAAGTCGACTGGGGTTTCGCTCATCGGCAAAAACGCGGATTCCCGGACGGACGGAATCCCAAGTAGGCGTAAGCAAACTAGAGGCCATTTCAACCGCTGGACCGAGGCCAGTTAACCAACGCTCGAACAGTGGGTTACAGCAATCGCTCGATCGCCCGTATGCCTCCCCTGTGGATGTTCCCCCACGGACCTATAATGAGCCGCGCCATGAATTGCTCCCGAATCCCCTTGCTCGTTATCCATTGGCTCCTGCTTGCGGGAACGAGCTTGGCCCAGAGCGGGCTCGATTTGATGGACGTCGACATCATGTTCGTGGGCGCGCACCCCGACGACGACACCGGAATCCTCGCCACCTTCGCCCGCTATCTCCTGGACGAAGGCTTTCGCGGGACCGTGGTGACGGCGACCGGCGGGGACGGCGGCGGCAATGCCATCGGAACGGAAGCCGGCCCGTCTCTCGCCCTCATCCGCAAGGAAGAAGAGAGACTCGCTCTCGCGCTCGTGGGGGTCGACTCGCCGTCCTTCCTCGCGCTTCCCGACTTTTACTTCACACTCTCCGCGGAGGAGACCGAGCGAAAGTGGGGGAAGTCTTTCGTTTGCGACGTCGTGCGCCACGTGAGGCTCGAACGCCCCGAGGTCATCGTTACCATGTGGCCCGGTCCGGGCACTCACGGGCAGCACCAGATGGCGGCTCGGGCGGCGACCATCGCTTTCGAGAAAGCGGGGGACCCTGCGTTTTGTCCCGAGCTGACCGAGCGCGAGTTCCTTCGACCTTTCACGCCGCTGAAGCTCTATTACTACGACCGCGGAGGCCCGACCGCAGTCGAGATCCCCACCGCCGACTACTCACAGTCGCTCTATCGGAGCTATGCGGAAATCAAATCGCTGGCCGTGTCCATGTACCGTTCCCAGGGGTTCGATCGGCTGGCAAAGATACCCGTCGAGAACGCGATCCCGGAGCGATTCCTTCTCATCCGCTCGAGAGTCCCCGTCTCCCTTCCCGAGTCCCACCTGCTCTCGGGCGCCTCCCCTCCGGGCGTCCAGTTCCGGGTCGAGCCCGAGGCTTTTCGAACCGGAGTCGGCGTTCCGGTTGGCGTCGAGGTGACTCTCGTGAACGGTTCTGCCGCATCGCTCGAAGACGTCGAGATCTCGCTCGAGCCTCCTCCGGAATGGAGCCTCGATGGAGAGGCGTCCATCGGCTCGCTCGCCCCGGGCGAGAGCGCGTCGGCCCGGTTTCGAGTGTCGCCGACGGCGAAAGCGGTTCTCGATCGCAATCAGCGGCTCGTCGCCACCTATCGCGCCCTCGAGGGCGAGCGGCCCGTCCGCGGAGAAAACTTCACCTGGATCCAGGCCGGAGCGCCGGTCGAGGTTCGATTCTCGCCTCTCTTCGACGTCGCTGATTACCGGAGGTTCGCGCGTGAGACCCGGACGGACTGGGTCATCGAGACCCTTCCCACGAGAGTGCCCGTCGCCATCGGGCGGACGAACGAAGTCCAGGTGGAAGCGTCCAATGCCTCCGAGTCGGAGGCTGGCGTGACTCTTTCGCTCGAGCTTCCTCCGGGCATCGCCCTGGAAGAGGCGGTAGAGCTGACCCTCGAGGCGAAGAGCCGCGCCAATGCGTCGGTTCGCCTCCGTGTCGACGAGCGGGTACTACTCGCGTCGCGTCACTCGGCGAAGGTCTCCATGAAGATGCGCGCCGGCGCTCGCGGGCTCGTGAGCGAGGACGTCTCCGAAGTCTATGCCCTTCCGACGCTCGTCATTCCCCGCGCCGCGACGCCTCCACGGATCGACGGAGAGCTCGTCGACCTTCAAGCCTACGCGCGCGGGGAGATCTCTCCCGAGGATCTCTGGTGGCGACGGAAACCGGATAGTCCCGCCGATTTGAGCGCCGTCTTTTTCCTCGCCTACGACTCCGCGAATCTCTACGCCGGAATCGAAGTCCGGGACGACGTCGTGGTGTGCAACATCGCGCCCGACGACGTCAAGGCTCAGCTTCGATCGGACGCCGTCGGCATTACCGTCGACCCCTCGGGCGCGAGCCGGGACACCTCGACCGTTCTGCAGGCGGCCGCTTTTCCCTGCACCGCCGAGGGCTTCGCCGCCCGCGGATTTCGCGACGCCGACGCCAACCAGGGGCTCATGGAAAAGACCGCGCCGGGGATGGAGGTCGCATCTCGAAAGCTCGAGAACGGCTATGTCGTCGAAGCCAGGATCCCCTGGGGGGTGATGCCGCATCAACCCCGGGCGGGCGACGAGATCGGCCTCAATATCGTCGTCTACGACGGGGATGCCAAAGATGCCCGCGTGGGAGCGAACGTGAGCGAGAGCGGCATCGCCTGGGCTGCCTTCGAGTGGGGCGGCAAGCAAGCGCTTCCTTATCTCTGGCCTCGCGTCGTTCTCGCGCGGTAGCCGAATTCCATGCGATACACTGATAGGGTGAAGCGACCGTTTCGTGCCTCCGTGATTCTCGCGGCCGGCATCGCATGCAGCGGGGGTAACAGCTTGCCCACGGGTCCGTCACCCGTCACCGCCGAAGTGGAGTTTCGCTACGTATTGGCGGAGGGGCAAGCCTCCTCGGTTGCAACCGATCTCTCCTGCGCCCGACAGGTGCGACTCCATCCGAGCTTCTGGGGTTTCGCTCAGGTGACCCTGATGCCCGTGGACTCGAGCACCTGGGTCGCCCGCTTCGAGGAAGTCCCCGTAGGCCGCCATTCGATACGACTCACGGCGCCCGAGGCCTGCGCGGGAGGCGAGCTCTTCGCGAACGGAGCCCTGCTATCGGAAGGCGGCTCGAACGCGAGCTTCGAGGTCGCAACCAACGGCAGTGTCACGCCTTGACTCCGCGGCCGTTTCGGTCGTCATCCCCACACAGAATCGACGCCGGCTGATCTCGCGCGCCATCGACTCGGTGCGGGCGCAGACCCGGCCGCCGAACGAGATCCTCGTCGTGGACGACGGCTCGACGGATGACACCGCCCGATTCGTCGCGGAGACCTACCCTGAGGTCCAGCTGCTGAGGCAAGAGAACCGCGGCGTGAGCGCGGCGAGAAACGCGGGGATTCGCGCGGCCGAGGGGGAGCTGATCGCGTTTCTGGACTCGGATGACGACGACTGGCTTCCTCGAAAGCTCGAGCGCCAGCTTCAGGCGATGGAGGCGAGCCCCGGGGCCCTTCTCTGCCACACGAATGAGATCTGGATCCGCAACGGCCGCCGGGTGAACCCGATGAAGAAGCACCAGAAATTCGGAGGGTGTATTTTCGAGAAAGCGCTTCCCCTTTGCGTTATCTCGCCTTCGTCGGTTCTCGTGGACCGGCGTCTCTTCGACGAGGTCGGGCTCTTCGACGAGAGCCTTCCCGCCTGCGAGGACTATGACCTCTGGCTTCGGGTATGCGCCCGCTTTCCCGTCCTTTTCGTCGACGAGCCTCTGATCGTGAAGCACGGCGGGCACGAGGACCAGCTCTCCCGGCGCTACTGGGGAATGGATCGGTTTCGAATCCAGGCTCTCCGGAAGCTCCTGGCCCAACGAGATCTTCCGGACGACTACCGCCGCGCGGCCGAGGCCATGCTCGAGCAAAAGGTCGAGATCTTCGCTCGGG
>Ga0209342_10007384_pt1 | contig 11069 bp, 12 predicted proteins | sample RifCSP16_2_FD_184023 | JGI IMG/M metagenome (GOLD analysis project Ga0209342, IMG submission 184023) | Soil microbial communities from Rifle, Colorado - Rifle CSP2_sed 16_2 (SPAdes) (version 2) | ecosystem: Environmental > Terrestrial > Deep subsurface > Rock core/Sediment | place: Rifle... | reverse complement strand
TCCCGCGAATAGCGCTCCAGGGCCGCCTTGATATTTCGATAGCGCGCCAGAACCGCTAACTCATTATTATCAGCCGATAACAGGTTGTCTACCTGCGCCTTGAACGTGTCCAGCGTGATCGCCATGGCTCACACCGCGTACCCGGTCACAGAGAACGTATGGCTGGCGTTGGCGTTGGCGTTGGCCTCTACCACCGTCCAGCGGGCGCGCATCTGCGAACCGAACGCCGCCGGCCGCACCACGCCTGACGAAGCATCCGTGGTCACATTGATCACAGCCGTGCCAGGCGCTGCCGGGTCCAGGATAGCAAACTCTTTCTTCGCTGCCCCATTCCCCGCCTGCTGGGTGAAGTGGATCGCATTGATCCAGGTTGCCCCGATCAGCACGTCCACATACACGTCCAGCGTGTCGCCGGCCTCGGTTGCGCTGGCCGTAATATCCAGCAGGACAACAAACCGTCGCCGCCCGCCATTGAACACGACCGGTGTCCCGGTTGCCCCCGCCACTACAGTCCTGGCCGCGCTGGCCGCCAGGGTGAAATCCTCGCCCAACTGGCGCGAGTGCAGCCCCTTCAACAGAGAGGTCACCGTCGCTTGTGCAGTCGGATCAGTGACTGCCGCGTCATCCCATGTGCCAATAGTCATATCTCACCTCTTAGTTTTCGCCCTGGCAACAGGTTTCCTGGCCACCGGTTTATCGGACACAACCACCACCGGTTCTGGACTCAAGGCTTCAGCCGTTTCCTGACTTGGACTCGAGGCTTTAGCCGGTTCTGGACTTGGACTCGAGGCTTTAGCCAGTTCAGGACTCGAGGCTTCAGCCAGTGGAACGTGAAACACCTTGATCCCGCCAATTCCATAATCCACCAGGACTCTATAGCCCTCATCCTCTGGCCTGGCGCTGATAATCTGCCCGCTATCGACTCCTAAATGCCTTGCAATGGCTTCTTTATCCATACACCCTCCGCATGTAGGGGCGAGGCATGCCTCGCCCTTATTCGCCAGCGCCCCTCCACCAAGGTTCATTCAAGGGGAATGGCCGCAATCGCGTGATCTATTGGCCATTCCCCCATTAACCATAAGAGCAGGGAGGGGCACCCTTATGGTTACGCACTCTCGCCGACATAACCCAGCACGGTGATGCTGACCTGCTGGGCTGCGGTCCCTGCGGAGCCGTCATAGTCCAGGGTCAGGGTCACCAGCTCGTCGGCGTCGATCTGGGTCAGCGAGCAGTCGATCTCTTTGGGATCGCCGTCGCCGATGGTCGTGGCCGAAACAGTCGCCCCGCCGCCCACCGCCAGGGTGGCGTCAGAGTCATTGACCGCGCTGGCCTTGATCTTATCGATCACCCACGGGTGCGACAGCTCACAGTAAATCAGGTGGTTCGCCGCCAGCGTCCCCGGGATGAAATAACTGAAGAGGATCGATCTCTCTCTCATGGTCTTTGTTCTCCTGTTTCATTCTGGCCGTAGGGGCGAGTCTGTCCGACCTACTGGTCGGCGACTCGCCCACTACAACCATGTTAGTATCGGCAGTCAGGCGGGCGTGAAAACTCCTGACATCTCCCGGGCTTTCGCCTGCCGGTTTTCTCTGAACAGATAAGGCATCTTATTGGCATGCCTCTTCAACATTCAAACGTTCCGACGCTTACACATTCGACTTGTGCAGCGGCCGGAAATCGCTTACCGGCAGGCAGTCATAAGTCGCCGAGAAGCGGAAGGTCATCATTCTGACCTTGTAGCGGAGAGTGTCGTTGGTGAACATCGCTCCCGCCGCCTCGCTGTCCGCCGTGAACAGCGCTGGCGCAACGTTCCCGCGCAGATTGATATCCCAGATCGCCGGGTATTCACCCGGGTCAGCCGCCAACGCCCAGTTGTTGGTGTCGGTCCAACCCGGAACCACCACCACCTCGAACTTGCCCTGGAACTGGTTGCGCGTCTGGATGCCCGTGGTTCCGGCAGCGTTTGCCTCCGGCACCAATTCGGAATTGCGGATCTCCAACGCCGTGCTCTCCAGGTCGACCGGTACCAGCAGGAGCTTCGGCTCGATCAGCAGCTTCTCGCCTGTTCCGAGCGTCATGTCGGTCTGCTTGCGCATCGCCGTCCTGGCCGCCGAGAAAGCCGCATAGGCGAGCGCCGTGGTCAGCAGGTTGGCGTGCCCGCCGGCCGAGGTCACCGCCGTAGCGTTGAACAATGCTCCGGTAGTGCCCAGCACCGGTCCGGTTGCAGAATTCGTGGTGAACACAGCCGCAGCCAGCGCGCTCTTGGTGTTGAACCAGGAGGTTGCCAGCCGGGTCGGTAGCGAGCGGATAGCGTTCAACTTGTCGCGCAGCAGGCTTTCCAGCGTCACGCCGACATAGTTGCCCTTCTTCACGAAGGCTGCGGTCTCTTCCTCGTCCGCCCAGGCCAGCTCGGTGTAGGCCTGGCCCTCATCGACCACGCTCAGCGTCGAGAGTCCATACACCCGCACCAACGTCGCCTGGTCGATCGAATCGACCTCTTCAGTGCGCACGATCGGGCTCCACCACTGGTGCCGCTTGGCGTAGTCGGCTGCCAGCAGCACGTTCAGCGCGTTCTTGACGATGCTCGACATCCCGGAGGTTGTCACCGCCTCGTAAGCCCGCTGGTCCGAGAACGGGTCGCCGCCCAGCAAGCCCCGCGTCCACTCCGAGAGCGAGTACAGGCCATAGTTGGGCCGCCCAGCCTTGATCCAGCCATGATACGACTCCGGCACGCGCTCCTTGACGAATTCCTTCTCCGCCTTCTCCAGCGCCCGGAATTCGGTGTTGCCGGCCACCAGCCGCAGGAATTCGGCTTCGTACTTGTCCTTCTCGTCGAAAGACACTCCGAGCCGCCCATTGCCCGCGCCAGTCACCTGACCGCTGGGATCCTGGCCTGCCTGGGCTTCCTTCACCCGGGTGATGAACTTCTCCAGCTTGGCTTTCTCAAAGACCTGCCCGTCCGGGAATGCCTCCATCACCAGGGCGACGTAATTCTCGGGCAGCTTGGCTGCTGCGACCGCCTTGTCCCTCATGATCTGGCACTCCAGCTTGCGCACCGCTTCCATAGCCGCATTCGGCTCTGGACTCGAGGCTTCAGCCGGTGGACTCGAGGCTTTAGCCGGTTCCTGTGGACTCGAGGCTTTAGCCGGTTCTGGTTCTGGTTCATCTTCCACCATAGCCGCCTCGGCCAGGTGCTTCACCAGCGTCTTGACGACTTCCGCCTCGCTGACGTTGGTGGCAATCGCCGCGTTGAGCGCCGCTTCGATCAGCGCCTCACGCCGCTTCGCTCCCACTTTGCTGTTGGCGAGGGCTTCCGTCACAAACTGGGAGATTAACTTCTTGAGCTCTTCTTTCTCCATGGTACTTGTCTCCTCTCTTACAGATATATTTGCCGCAATAAGACGGTTGAAGCCCCCGCCTGCGGCAGGTTCGGCGACTACATCGACGCTGAAGATGCGATTGAAACCCGTCACTACCGGCACCTGGTGGCCCTCGTGAACTGCCACGCGCTCGATAGGCGAGGTGTCAATGCTCAATCCGATCGTGCCCAAGACTCCCTGGTCCCAGGCATTCTTGAGTTTCTTGGCCAGCGCCTCTTCCACGACCTTGAATATCCCCATCAGTCGTTTCTTCTTCTCGTCCCACTTCGGGCTGACGATCGACCCCATCCATTCCTCGCTGACCGAGCGCATTCCCTGCCGTTCCTGGAATTCCTCGTCCGTCAAATGGTTGTCGTAGATCTTCACCCCTTCCCACAGCGGGACGCTTTCCTTAAGTGCTTCGACCGCATACAGCCGGCCGTTCTTGCTTTTCACATACTCCACGCCATCGATGGTGACCAGGTCATCGGCCTCTTTCGCCCCGATGATCGTGATCTCCCATTCCCGGCCTTCGAACTTGCCATTCTTCTTCGGAGAGATTTCCACCTCCCGGAATTCGTGGGTGCGTTGCTGCCTCTTGGCTTCCTCCGCTTTCGCCACCCAATCCTTCTGCTCCTCCACTTCCTCCCACTCGCCGCGCTCGGCAAAGGTGATCTCGTCTTCAACCATCTGGTAGGTGACCTTGAAGTATTTGTCCGCCATCTTGGCGATGACGTAATCCTCGTAAGTCTCCACCAGCCAGCCTTCCATGCTTGGCTGCACCATAGAACCCATAGCGTATTTAGCCCGCCAGGCATCTTCGATCTCCATCAGCTGCTTGCCCAGGCTCTGCGCCTCTTTCATATTCCCCTCCATCTCATCCTTCCACTCTTTTGGAAGGGCATCGAAAAAGCCCTGGCCTTTCCGCTTGCACAGTGCAATCAGCCGCTTTTTGAAAACCTCAAAGGACTTGCTCCCCTTATAGCGCCCCCAGGACGAAACCGCATCCGACACATCGCCTGGAGTCACCACCGGGAAAGTGCGCTCATCCGAAAAGACGAAATCGCTGCCTTTCAGCTTTTCCCGGTCGACCCCTCCCCCCACGTTGGGATCGAAATCCCGCTTTTTCTTTTCAGCTTCGCTTTCCTCTTCCAGAAATCTACGCATTTCTGCCATACTTGCCTCCTGGCGTTAAACGCAAAAGCGGCGACTTAGAATCAAGTCGCCGCCAACCTTTCGGTGTCAGGCTAAAAATTATTTAATTCATCCCGTAGGGGCAAGTCCTAGACTTGCCCTTCCCCTAAAATCTTAGCACACTCGTTCACCAATGTCAACCTTTTATTCGCGTCCGCTAATACTTCTTATCCGTTCAGTATTTATCAGCGTTTGTCAGCGTTTTTCCGCGTCCCATTCATTTCTTTATATTCCGCGCTACATCCCACACCAGCTGCGTCCCGCATCCCGGGCAATACCTCCAGGCTGCCATCACCGGATACCTGCAGATCCCGCACCGCAGCGGCGTCAATACCTCCATTGCCTCCCGCGCCTGCTCGGCGTCGAAAATCGCCCTCTGCTCTGTTTTACCTGCCTGTTGATCGCATATCTCCGTCATCATACCCCCCGGCTGTTCTTCCTCCGCTCCCAGCGCCCACGCTCCCAGCGCCCACGCTCCCTGCGCCGTCCCCGGAGCTGGCTCTTCGCTCAGACCGCGTCCTCAGAGCGCGCTTCTCCGGCGGCAGCCGCAATAAATCCTCCGTCACCCGCAACACAGAAATCGCATCCCGCCGGATGCTGATCAGCTGCTCCTGCAACGACTCCACAATAGAAGAAGCCACAGTCACCGCCGGCTTCCCCCCGTTCGAGGGAATCTCCGGGCTGGGAACCGCCGGCGGCTTAACGGAACTACTGTTCCGCATTGGCCTGATCTTCTCTGCCATCCGTCTTCCGTCCTTCGTCCATCGTCTTTCGTCCTTCGTCCTTCTTCAATCCCAGGTACTCCTTCGCCTGCGCCGCCGTCTTTAGCGCCCACTCGCCGATCGTCTCCTCGTTAAATCCATACTCCTCTTTTAGCACCTTACCACCCGCCGTCATGATCGCCATGATCAGCCGGTTCATATTAGCCGAGATTATTGTCTCATGTAGGGGCGAGTCGCCGACTCGGCCGGACTGACTCGCCCGGCTCGCCTTCTGTCTGCGCCCTTTCATTATTTCTTTTTCCTCCTGAATGCCTTCAATACCCTCAAGTCTCCCCAATATGGTCGCATCCCTTCCTCAACATCCAGAAAATTCCAGATTTTCGCCGTTTTCAGGCACTGGATATTGATAAGTTCCAGGAACATCGTCAATTTGTGCCAGACCAAATATATTTCATCGTGAATACCTCTTTCCTGGCGTTCTACAATGACCACATACCCGAACTGGCTATTGCGTGGATTAAGATCCACAATCCGGACCGGGAAGGGCCCGAGCCAATATACATCGCCTAGCTGGGGCTGGACTCCTCCCATCTTCCAAAGTAAAACCCCGGATACTTCAGCCAGCGGCGGGCCTTCCCACGTTCCCTTTCCGTCATCAGTCACTGTAACAGTTGCATATTTTGTCATCATAACGAACCTCCCATCTATCTAAAAATAACATTCCACGGACGTCTTCGCTCCGCACTTTCCAACCTTCCAACGTTCAAACTTTCTTCCCGTCTTTCCTTCTCCTTCTGTATTCGCTCGTCCAGCGGGCTGGCGATGGCACCGATCTCTGGGTGGATAGTTACCGTCCGGCACCTACAATTAATTGTCTGGCTTGCCGGCCCCGCCGGGTCGTGCGGGTGCATCAGCTCCGCCCCTCCTACTACAAACGGTTTATCCACATCCACCACCTGTCCATGCGCCGCCAGGTGCGAGGCCCGCGTCCTGCCGTCGCCCGTGGCCACCCACTGCTTTTGCAACCCTGGGAACAGCTGCGCCGACGCGTTCTGCTGGCTCTGCGTCGCCAGGCTGAACGCCCGCATCGTCTCCGTCCGGAAAATCATCTCAGCCCGGTACGCAATGCCCGTGGCCGTCATCTTCTTGCCAGCCTTCAATCCCAGGATGCGCGTAATCTCCTGCATGGCATCCATCGTGGAACGATTCCCCAGCGCTGCGATGCGGATCTGCGTATTGATCTTGCTCAGCATCCCGCTGGTGATGTTTTTGATCAGGTCCGCCGAGAAATCCAGCAGCACGTTCACCTGCGCCTGGCTAGGCTGGAAGAATGCCGCCTGGAAGCCAGCCGCCGCCAGCGGCTCGGTCACCGATTGCGTCCCCAGCGTGTACCCATCTCGCAGGCTCTCCCCAGCCAGCGCCATCAGCTGCCGCTCGTACTCCTGGATCATCCGCTCCAGGTTGGCCGACAGCTCCTTCAACCTGAAAGCCGTAAACGAAGTGACGCCATCAGCCCGCAATAGCTCGCCAGCGATCTGGTTCTGCAATTGGCGCAGCATCTCCATCGCCCGCCGCACCGTCTCGGACTCCATGCTGCCGAAGCGCCGCACGATCTCATTCAGCTTCTTTGCGTACAGCTTCTTCTTACTTGGCATTTAGCCTTCCAGTTTCGATGAAATGCAAAAGAGCCTCATCAGTAATTTGCTGGTTTTTCCCGTTACTCTCCAGCGCTCGCTCGAGCATTCTCGTCAACCGCTCGTTGCGCGCCTTCTCCCCTTCCAGCGCCTCCCCAATCTGCTCCTCCTTGAGCGCCTCCATCTCCGCCGCCGGGTCCACCTCCACCCCGATCTCACCCATCAGCTTTGCCCAAGCCGTGGCCGCCGTTTCATGCCGGATCCACCCGGAGTCTTCAGCTGACAGCAGTGCCGCCGCGAACTGGGCCAGCGCCGCCGCAAAGCGGCTCACGTCCTTGGCCGTCATCTCCGGCATCTGGATATCAATAACCCTGGACTCTTCCTCATCGTCAGCCGGTTTCCACCTGCCGGCGATCTCCGCCTGGTCTCTGGCGAACTGGCACATCCGCAGGAACATTCCTTTGACGACCGCCTGATCGTCTTCCAAACTGCGCCAGGTTGGGTCTCCCTGCGCCTCCGCCGTCGCCCGGTTCGTCTCGTCGCCGTAGCCGAACCAGTGTCGCGGCAGCCCGCTCCCTCCCAGCACCAGCGTCAGCAGCGCGTTATACGTATCGATCGTCCCTTGCTGTTTCAAGTCCGGCGCCTTCATCTCCCACGTCTCAGCACTGTTATGGACATTGACCGAGCCCTTCTTCGGCGGCTTGGCCCGGATCGCCTGCTCACGCTCTTTGACCACTTTCGGGTCAGCATTCTCCAGCGTCACGTCCCACGAGAAATAACCACCCATCTGCTCCCGGTCCGCCAGTGCGAACAGCGTCTCATCGGCCTGGTCGAGCCAGTCTGCCACCTGCAGCAGGTCAGAATAGCCCCGCGGCTGGTTGCTCACCGAGTTAACCTTCTCAAAGAAACACGACCCGCTGTAATCCGTCAAGCCAAACGATGCTAGCATCTTCTCTTCCCACGGCTCCAGGTTGGCCTGCTCCGCCATCACCAGCTTGCCAGGCTGCTTCGCCTCGACGATATTTCCATCCGCGCCGGCGAAGGGCTGGTCTTCCCGGATGATGCGATAGACTCGATCCTTATCGCTCTCCTTCATCCAGGTTATCCCGGTATTCGTGGCCCCCTTCACCACCACCGCCCACATCTCCATCGAATTCTCAGGGTGGGTGACCACCTCCTTGATGCTGCCAGGGTCGATATATCCCAGGCTGGCCTTTCCATCCGCCTGGCGCACGTAAGCCGGGTAACACTGCTCCCCAAACAGGAACAGCTGCAATGTGAACTCCTTCGACCGCCTGGGCAGCTGGTTATCCGTCCAGAACTCGGTCAGGAGCGCTTGCAGTTTCTCATCGCCGCTCTGCGGGTGGACTCCACTCCCCAAAATATAGCCGCGTTTGATCACCAGCACCCGCTTGGCCACCGGGTTGCTCTGCCACAGCGACCACACCGTATCGATGATCGCCCCATGATCCATCTTGGTGAAATCCCTCAGCGCCGCCGTGGTCGTGCGCTTGTAGCCGTATTTCTTGGTCGTCCCGCTGACCGGCTCGTCCTCCCCCCCATCGCTGTACCCGGACTCGTACGCCCTGGCCATCGCCTGGCTATATTCGCTCTTGCTGATCCCCCCCAGCCGCTCGATGATCCGCTCCCCAATGGTCACTTTATTAGCCATAATTCACCTCAAATTCTGAACATATAATGCTAGTTATCAGTCTTCTGATAACCGTTATTGACCCAATCTCCCCTCTCCTGAAGCGGTTTTTCCTTCAGGAGAGGGGCCGGGGGTGAGGCCCTATCCCGCCGAAAACTCCGAAGCATTGATGATAAAAGAATCCTCCTCAGCCGTCTCACACGTCCCAGTCCCAATCCATTGGTGGTACCAGGTCCCCGACTCATTCCCCGCGACATCCTTGTGATAGTTACCCGTGGAATCCTTGGTAATCTCCGCCAGCGCATAAGTGTACGTCACAATCCCGCCGCGCGGCTTCTTGACCTTCAAAGTCACCGTGGTCGGGTCCGTCGCTACCCCGCCAACGGTAAATAAAGCCGAGAGTCTGATCGTTTTGCCTTTATCGTATGCGTTTGACATAATTCACCCGTTAATCGGAATTACTATTCCGCATCGTCCTCAATCGCCACATTGCCAACTTGCACATCCGAGAGCCCGGCAGCCGTGCGCGCTGCATCCAGGAGCGTTGCCAGCCCTGGAACGCTCACCGCAGCCGGGCTGACCAGAATCCCCGAATAACTCCACAACAAATGCTGTCGATCAGCTTGAGCGACTGCACCATCCGGAAATGGTATGCCCGCCGTCCAGACCTCCTCAAAATCCAAACAGGATGACCGTTTCGCAGCCGTATCGATTGCCATTTAAGGCCCGGTCCCCAGCTCGCCTTTCGTAAACGTTGTAGTATCGTCGCTGTCTGTAGCTTTCTGATCTACGGTCGTTCCATCATCAGCGTACAGTTTGCGCTCAGTCGCTGTCTGGGTTTTCTTATTGCGCCAGGCTTTGTACATGTAACCAATTTTGGCTGCCAGAGAAGCGGTTACAGCCGGCGCGCCTTGCCCGGGTTCTGCGTAAGTATCCACATTCAACGCGTCCACCACTTCGGCATTCACCTGGGCAGCGGAGAGATTGTTCAGGGCTGATATCTGCGCTGGAATGGTCGTGCCTGTATCGGTCAGAATGTCTCCTACCTCCGTATCGACTGCGGCCAGGATTGCCGCCACTTCTGTATCCAGGAAGTTATCAACAACATCCAGAGCCGCCGCTGTTGCCAGATTATCCCGTAACGCTTGCAAGCTATCAGTCGCACGATCATAAACTGCTGTGCCGTCATCCATCATCTGATCGATGTACGTCCCGGCAGGGATAGCGGGGATGCCCGTGGCTGTCAGAGCGACGTGATCTAGGTTGTTCGCCACCAGCGCATCATTCGCTTCGCTCTCTACTTCCGCGTCCCACGCCGCGTTCCAGGGAATTGCAGTCAATCCCGCGCCTGCTGCGCCGATCACCGCCGTATCTACCAGAATAGAATCGACGTTCGCATCAACCACCGCCAGGGCTGCGTCAAGAGTCGTGCCTGTGTCTACTAAAATGGCATCCACGTTTGCATCCACAACCGCGAGGGCAGCATCTAAAGTCGTACCCGTGTCGGTCAGAATTGCCGCCGTGTCAGCCTTGACTGCCGCGATAGACGTTGGGTAGTCATCGGTCTGAAGTTCGTTTGTGTCAGCCAGAATTGTAGCCGTCTCTGCCTTGATTGCGATAATGTCAGCCGCAATGTCTACACCTGCGGCATTAGTAATTACCGCAGCAATGATCGCATCCAAGTCAGCCTCAAGGGTTGTGCCTGTGTCGGTCAGGATTGCGGCTGTATCTGCCTTCACTGCGATGATATCAGCGGCAATGTCAGTTCCGGCAGCGTTGGTTATAACCGCCGCGATAATGGCGTCCAGATCAACCTCAAGCGTTGTGCCTGTGTCAACTAGAATATCATCTACCACTCCATCAACCGTGGTAATCATCGCCGCCAGATCGCCCGCCGTCTGCGACGTGCTGTTGACGTGGGTCGCATTGGCCTGGTTGATCTGCACCCCTTCCGGCAATTTGATGATAAAAGTATCATCGGCATCGGGAACCACGTTCCAGTTCGGCACGACCGCCGCCTGCTGGTTGCTGCCCGTGTAGTCGCTGATCACACGCGCTTCAACATTACCGTCAATCGTGGCGATGCAGACCATACCGTTGTAATAATCATCCACAGCCGACGCGCTGGCGTCCAGGGTGATATAGCCCGCCGCCCCGCCCGCCGATGTGCCGCTCCGAATTGTGACCAGCTTGCGCGGATACAAGACAATCGGCGTGGTCTTCATGCCAGAGGTGGCACTCTTACTGATAATGGCTATCACGTCGGCAGTCACCTCCGCTGCGGTCAGCAGCAAATACCACATGCCAGAAGTGGTGGCGATCTCCGTGGCCTCGTTGGTGCAGTCGGCAAACGTGTCGCCATTCAGACTGACTTCCGAATCAGGCGTGGTTGCCGCCGAAACTAAGTCGCCATCTGCGTCGAAATATGGGAACACGATCCCAAACGGTACGCCGTAAATCGGATAAGGCAGAGCATTGTTTCTCAGTCCAGTTACTTCAGCCATAATTC
>Ga0209342_10007383_pt1 | contig 11069 bp, 7 predicted proteins | sample RifCSP16_2_FD_184023 | JGI IMG/M metagenome (GOLD analysis project Ga0209342, IMG submission 184023) | Soil microbial communities from Rifle, Colorado - Rifle CSP2_sed 16_2 (SPAdes) (version 2) | ecosystem: Environmental > Terrestrial > Deep subsurface > Rock core/Sediment | place: Rifle... | reverse complement strand
CGCCGGCGTGGAGCGCGCCCTCGAGGAGCTCGGTCACGAGACCGCGCCGGCCCGCGCTGCCGTCCTCGGTGACGAGGCGGTGGAAGGGAGAGAAGAAGAAGTGCGTGTTCCTCGAGGAGAAGAGCTCGACGCGGTCGACGAGGCGCAGGGCTTTGGCGGTGTCCCAGAACCGCTCGAACGCTGCCATTGCATCCCCCGGGATCCAATACCCCTGGCCGACGAAGGGGACGTTGTCCCCGAGGCCGACCTCGACGTTGAAGGAGGAGGCGAAGGGGAGGATGCCGAGGATCTCGGGGTCCTTCAGGCCCCAGACGCGGACGAGGACGTCCTGGAGGCCCAGGACGTTCGCGCGGGGATAGGGGTAGTAGACGAAGCTGGCCTCGGCGCGGAGGAAGTTCACCCAGCGGTAGACCGTGCGCAGGTGGACGCGCTTCCCGCCGAGGCGGAACTCCTTGGAGATCTCGCGCGGGGAGAGCCATGCCTGGCGACGCGTGAGGAAGGAGAGGAGCTCGAGGAGGCGGGGATCGTAAGGGAGCATCGAGGGTGAGAGCCGGTGGCAGGGTATTTAGAAGTGCGGTGACGCGGTCAGGGGGTGTTGTGTCGGGCGGTTGCTGCCAACCGATACTCTCGGGGTCAGGTTGGGCCCCGGCACAAGGTCGCCTGGCGCGGCGGGCCATCCCTTGGGAACACTCCGACGGCTGCTATACCCAACGGTGTTATACCGAAAGGTTTTATACCAAGAGATATAATCCTCGTCCGTGAGTCTGAAAGCCACCGGCCTGAACCCTTTCCGGTTTGCGGGGATCGTCACCGGAGAGGACTTCATCGACCGCGAGAGTGAACTTCGTGAGTTCATCACTTCTGCGCTCTCGGGGATCCATCTTCTCCTCGAATCCCCGCGGCGGCTCGGGAAGAGCAGCTTGGTCGCCGAAGCGTTCCGGAGGATAGGTTCCAAGGCCGTCTGCGCCCATGTGGATGTCTACGGGGCGACCAGCGAGGCGGCCTTCGCTTCCTCCTTGCTCGCAAACCTGGGAGAGGCGCTTCCGCGCCTCCCGGCGGGCGAGGCGCTCTCCCTGGTCCGGGAACACCTGCCCAGTCTCCGGCCGCGCGTCCTGATGGCCGAGCGCGGAAAGATCGCCATCGACCCGGTCTGGCCGGCGTCTGCGGACCGTGCTATGGAGGAGCTCCTTGACTTCCCCGAGGTCGTCGCCTCGGTCGCAGGGAAGCAGCTAGTGCTCGCGCTCGACGAGTTCCAGGAAGTCCTCCAGTGGGGAGGGGTCGCCCTCATGAAGAGGATGCGTGCCCGGTTCCAACGACACCGGCATGTGACTTATGTCTTCTCGGGGAGCCGCCGCCATCTGCTCCGAGGGATGTTCCTGGACGAGGAGGCCGCTTTCTACCGGTTCGCCCAGCGCATCGCGCTCGGCCCGATCCCCCAGGAGGCCCTCGCGGAGTACGTCCGGGAGAGGTTCTCGAAGCGACCGGGCGGGATTGGGGCGGAGGTGCTCGGAGCCCTCCTCGAGCGGACGGGCGGGCATCCCTATGCCACGCAGCGGCTCTGCGCGAAACTCTGGGGCCTCGGCCGCCGGCCCCGGGGGCGGGAGGACGTCGACTTGGCAGTCCGCCTGATCGCGGCAGAGGACAGCCCCCTCTTCGAGCGCCTCTGGGAGGAGGTCGCCGGCGCGAGCCAGCGTCATCTCCTGCGGGCGGTGGCCCAGGAGGGTCGGGCCCAATACGGTGCGGAGTTCATTGCTCGGTACTTCCTGAAGTCCGCGGCCCATGTCCAGAAGGCGGTTCGGAGCCTGGAGGAGAGGGGCTTCCTCGAGGAGGGGCGGATCCCCGACCTGTACTTCAGCGAGTGGATTCGGCAGCGGATCCGATGACGGGGCGCCCAGTTCAAGGGCACGGGGACGATCAACGGCGCGGGGGACTACGGGTTCCTCCTCAACGCCGTGGACGGGCAGCTGAACGGCGGCGGCGGGTCCGACCTGTTCCGCATGAAGATCTGGGACCGAGGCACGGGACTCGTCGTCTTCGACCGCCTGATGGACGCGGACGAGGGCGCCAGCCCCACGACCATCCTGGGCGGCGGGAGCATCCGGATCAAGAAGTGAGTCTGTGGAGTGGAGCACCGGACACGCGGTGCCGCGGCCGGACGGGTACGACCCCCTCCGTCCCGTCCGGTGTCTCTTTTTGTCCGCCCCCCCAAGACGAAAGCGTGACACTTGAGGCCAGGCGCCTGTCACCGGAGGTTGATAGGGGCTCCGGCCCTACGGGGGGGCATGGAAGCCCGACGCGTGCTCGGAGGGAATGTGGTTCGAACGATGGCCGCCTTGGTCCTTAGCGGTATGCTGGCCGCGTTGCTTGTGGGGAACGTCACTGCCCCGGCACCGAAGCCCTGCCCGCAGCTCACCGGGTCCGGCGGCGCCGGAACGATGGAGGCGGGCGGCAAGATTTTGTCTCCGTGCCCCAGTGGGCCGGTGAAGTTCACGTATCTCGGAGGGTCCTCCGCGGAGAGGGGGTATGCCGTGGCCTATGATGCGGCAGGGAACGTCTTCGTCGCGGGATTCACAAGTTCCCCTGAGTTTCCGACCACGCCGGGGGCATACGACCGGACGTTGGACGGCTCGGACATGTTCGTGGCGAAGTTCGACCCGAACATGACCGCCTTGCTGGCCTCCACGTTCTTCGGCGGGAGCGGCTCTGATAGCGACACGCAGGGGTTGGCGGTGGACAGCGAGGGGAGCGTGTACATCAGTGGAACTACCCGCTCCACGGACCTCCCGACGACCCCGGGGGCCTGGGACACCACCTATGGCGGCGGATCCGATGCGGTGCTCGCAAAGTTCGATTCCGCGCTGAGCACCCTCCTCTATTCCACCTATCTCGGCGGCTCGCTCGACGACCGTGTGGAGGGCCTTGCGGTGGATTCGTCTGGTAGCGCCTACCTTGCTGGATCCACGTCCTCCGTGGACTTCCCCGCCTCTTCGGGCGCCTATGACACCACCCATGTCCCGGACCCGTGTGGGGACGGTTGTGAACGCACCGACGTCTTTGTCACGAAGATCAACCCGGTCGGTGGGGGGCCTTCGGATCTCGTCTATTCGACCTTCATCGGAGGCGTTGGCGGAGAGTTCGCACGTGACATCGCCGTGGACACATCCGGGAACGCGTACATCACAGGCAGTGCGGACTCTGCGAACTACCCCACGACACCGGGCGCCTATGACACGTCCTGGTCGGGCGGCGTGAACGCGTTCATCACGAAGCCGAATCCCGGCGGTACTGGCCTGGTGTATTCGACGTTCCTGGGGCCTTCCGAGACGGGCGGCACTGGGATTGCGATCGACACCTCCGGGAACGCGTATGTGACCGGCGTGACCGGCAAGGACTTCCCAACCACCCCGGGGGCCTTCGATACCACGTACAACGGGAACCCCTACACGGACGCCTTCGTCACGAAATTGAATGCGGGAGGCAGCGCCCTCGTGTACTCTACCTACCTCGGCGGGAAACAAGACGACAGCGGCTCCGGTGTTGCCGTCGATTCAGACGGCACAGCCTATGTGGTCGGGGACACCAAGTCCTCGAACTTCCCCGTGACCTCGGATGGCTTCGACGCCTCGTACAACGGCAACGGCGACACCTTCCTGACACGGTTGAACAGCGGAGGTAGCGGGCTTGTGTACTCCTCGTTCATCGGCGGTTCCGGCGATGACACCTTCTTCGCGACCTCCGTCCTGACCGTGGACGCCTCGGGCAATGTCTACCTCGCCGGGACGACCCAGTCCTCGAACTTCCCTGTCTCCTCGGGGGCCTACGACACCTTCTACAACGGCGGCTACGACGCGTTCGCGGGAAGGTTGGCGTGACGGCCCAGCGCTGAGGGCTGCGAAGGCTCCACGCGGGTCGAAGAGGCGCGCCCTCTCCGCCCACCGAGTTGCCCCGAATCCCGGTTCCAGTGGCCGAAATGACCGGGTTCTGAAGCTTTAATAGCGCAGCCATCGTGGAACCCTCCAGAAAGGGGAGGACAATGGCCCTCAGTCTCTCCATCCAGCAGCGCATCGACGAGCTCAAGCGCGAGAAGAACGCGATTCTCCTCGCCCACAACTACCAGGTTCCCGCCGTCCAGGACGTCGCCGACTTTGTCGGGGACTCCCTCGCCCTCTCCCGCAAGGCCGCCGCCACGGACGCGGAGGTCATCGTCTTCTGCGGCGTGCACTTCATGGCGGAGACCGCCTCAATCCTCTGCCCTGACAAGAAGATCCTGATCCCGGACCTCGGCGCCGGCTGCTCCCTCGCCGCCACGATCGTCGCGGAGGATGTCCGCGCGTGGAAGGAGGAGCACCCGGACGGCCTCGTCGTCGCCTACGTGAACACCTCGGCGGAGGTGAAGGCCGAGGCGGACTACTGCTGCACCTCGACGAACGCGGTGAAGGTCGTACTATCCATCCCCGCCGACAAGGAGGTCTTCTTCGTCCCGGACCTGTTCCTAGGGGACTACGTGCAGAAGGTGACCGGCCGGAAGCTCCACCTCTGGCAGGGGGAGTGCCACGTCCACGCAGGGATCCGCCCCGAGGACATCACCGCCAAAATGGCCGCGCATCCGGAGGCGGAGTTCCTGATCCACCCCGAGTGCGGCTGCGTCTCGAACTGCATGCACATGGTCGCCTCTGGCGAGGTCGATGCGGATCGCACGCACATCCTCTCCACGGAGGGCATGGTGCGCCGCGTGAAGGAGTCCCCCGCCGACGAGTTCATCATCGCTACGGAGACAGGCATCCTCTACCGCATGGAGAAGGAGAACCCGACGAAGCGCCTGATCCCCGCCAACCCGGACGCGGTCTGCAAGTACATGAAGATGATCACGCCAGAGAAGGTGCTGCGCTCCCTGGAGAAGGACGTCTTCGAGGTCCGCGTCCCGGCGGAGACCGCCACCCGCGCCCGCCGCGCGATCGACCGCATGGTTGCCATCGGCTAGTCCGGGGTCAGGTCCATGGAGAAGTCGATGGCCTTCACGGAATGGGTGAGGGCGCCGACGGAAAGGAGGTCCGCGCACTTCGCGTACCGCGCGATGTTCCGCCGCGTCAGTCCGCCGGAGACCTCGACGAGGGTCTTGGGGGAGAGCCGTTTCACCGCCGTGAACGCCCGTGCCGCCAAGGCGGGCTTCATGTTGTCGAGGAGGACCATGTCCACCTGCGCCTCCGCCGCGACGCGCGCCTGGGCCACCGACTCAACCTCGACCTCGACGCGGAGCCCGGTCCTCTTCGCGCGCTTCAGCGCCTCCTCGAGGGCCACGATCTTGAGGTGGTTGTCCTTGATCAGGATCGCGTCGAAGAGCCCCTTGCGGTGGGGCCACCCGCCGCCGAGCTCCACAGCGCGCTTGTCGAACTCGCGCAGCCCGGGGGCGGTCTTCCGCGTCGCCGCCACTTTGGCCTTCTTGTTCACGGCGGCGACGAGGGCGGCGAGCTCCGCCGTGGCGGTGGCGATGCCGGACATCCGCATGAGAAGGTTCAGCCCCGTCCGCTCGGAGGCGAGGAGGGCCCACGCCTCCCCGTGGATCCGGAGGACCGCCGTCCCGGCCTTGACACGCGCCCCGTCCTTGACGAGCGCTCGTGGATGGGCGCCGTGGACGTGGAACGCCTCGCACGCCTCGCGGAGCCCGGCGACGACGCACGCCTCCTGGGCGGTGATGACCGCCGAGGCCTTCCGCGGGGGCAGGACCGCCCGGGTCGTCACGTCGCCGAAGCCGACGTCCTCGAGGACGAAACGGCGGACCTCGCTCCTCCAGTTCACTGCCGTCCGCAACACGCCGAGGGATATAATGGTGGCCGGATGATCGTCGGAATCCTCGGGCTCGGTGCCATCGGGTCGTTCCTCGCGAAGGAGCTGTCCAAGGACCCCGGGGTGACCGAGGTGCTCGGCTACGACATCGATCCGAAGCGCCTTCCCGTCGTCGTGAAAGAGGCACCCAAGCTCCACAGCTCCTCTGCCGAGGGCCTCCTGAAACGCGCCGACGTGGTGGTCGAAGCGGCGTCCGTGGCGGCCGCTCGGACCTTCCTCCCGAAGGCGCTCGCCGCGGGGAAGCACGTCGTGGTCCTCAGTGTCGGGGCGCTCGCGGACGCCGAGTTCCTGAAGCAATGCCTGGCGGTGGCCGAGCGCCACGGCAGCGTGCTGCACGTCCCCTCCGGGGCCGTGGGGGCCATCGACGCCCTGAAGGCGGCCCGCTTCGCAGGGTTGGAGTTCGTGGAGATCGAGACGCGGAAACGCCCCGAGGCCCTAGGAAAGCCGACGGGCACGTCGGGTGTGGTCTTCGAAGGGAACGCGGTCGAGGCGGCGGCGCAGTTCCCCGCCAATATCAACGTGGCGGTCACCCTCGGTCTGGCCGGGGTGGGCCCGGAAAGGACGCGGGTTCGGATCGTCGCCGATCCCGACGCTCCGGGAAACGTCCACCGCGTCCATTACCGCGGGGATTTCGGCGAGGTCACCGTCACCCTGGAGAACCGCCCGCACCCGGACAACCCGAAGACGTCGGCCTTGGCGGCATATTCCGCCCTCGCGCTCATCCGCGAGCTCGGTGGACGGCTCCGCGTCGGCACCTAAGGTGGCAGAAGAGCGCGCGCTCTACGCGCTGCGGCCTCCGTCCCCCTCGATGTCCCCCCGCGCTTCCTCGAACTCCTCGTCCGTGAGCAGGCCCTTGTCCCGCATGGTGCTCAGCCGGTCGAGCTTCTCCTTCTCCCGCGCCACGGTGGGGGCGGAGGCCTCCGCGTCGCCCCCAGGTCGCTCCTCCGGCGAGGATTCCACGGGGGGCGTGGAGCTTGCCCCGGGCATCGCGTCCTCCTCCGGTGGAGCCGACGGCTCCTCCCCGCCTTTCCGCCGTCGACCGAGGAGGAATCCCACCGCCAGGCCGGCACAGGCGGCCACCACGATCAGGAGGATCCACCAGAACTCCACGGCGTTGGAGACCTTGGGGGGTGTTCCCCCGGCGTACTCCTCCAGGTTGCTCAGCCCATCGCCGTCCGGGTCGTCCCCGGGGCCCGCCGCGAGGTCCCCGAACTCCGCTAGCTCCCAGGCGTCGGGGAGCCCGTCCCCATCCGCGTCCGGGACCGCGGTCACGGTCACCGTGACGATGGCGGTGGCGGTTCTGCCCACGCCGTCCGAAACCGTCAGCACGGTGTCGTACTCTCCTGGCAGGGAGAACACATGCGTAGCGACCGGGCCGTAGAGGAGGACCGTCTGGCCCCCCTCGAGGAAGGACCAAGTCGTGTTCACGATGACGCCGTCGTCCGTCGACCCAGAGGCGTCCAGGACCGCCGTCTCGAACTGATCGACGGTGAGATCCCGGGCCACGGGGACTGGAGCCTGGGTGTCCACGAAGACCGTGAACGTCCCCGCCGCCTCGACGTTCCCCACATGGTCTACGCTCCCATAGGCAATCGTCACGAGCCCGGCCCGACCTGAGAAAGTGACCGGTGTGGTGTGCGGTATCCAACCGCTGCCCAGGTCGTAGGCGGTGGTGTCGACCCCGCTCGCGCCGTCGTAGGCCGTAAGGGTGAACGAAGCGTCCGGCGTGACGTAGAGGATGCCTCGGTGGGAGACGTTGGTCCCCGCCAGGCGGAGCGACGTCACCGGCGGGGTGCCGTCGACGACGAGCGGCGTGGTCTGGGGAGCCAGTGCGTTCCCGAGCGCATCCGTGGCCTCATAGGTCACGCTGTGGATCCCTTCCGCCAGGGTGAACGGGCCAGCGGAGTCCGCCATCGGGCCGCCGTCCACGGAGTACCGGAGCGAGGCGACGCCAGAGGGATCTTCCGCCGCAAGGGAAAGGGGAGTGCTGGGGCTGAGGTAGGTCGTCCCCGAAGCGGTGTACGCTGGCTGGCCCAGGATGAGGCTCGCCGTCGGGGCGGTTCCGTCGACAAACAAGGCGAGGGTCTGAGCCCTCTCCCCGTTGGTCACCCAGTCCGTACTCCGGAACGTCATGCTCGCCGCACCGGAGAGTCCCGCCAGGGGGATCGGGCCCGTGTAGGGTGTCCAGCCGGCGCCGAGCGTATACTCGGTCACGGAGACCCCACTGCCGGTGTCCGTGGCGGTGAGTGTGACCGTGCCGGTGGGGACCACATGCGTCACGCCGCCGAGGAGCACGCTGGCCCCTTGGACTGTGGCGGCGGTGCTCGGCGGGGTCGCGTCCACGTCGAGGGAGACGGGCGCTCCCGCCACCCCATTCCCCAACCCGTCAACCGCTTGGAACGACACCGTGTGTGTCCCCGCCGTTAGCAGGAATGGGGTCGTGAAGGGAACCGCGGCACCGCCATCGATGGAGTACGTGAGGGAACCGACTCCGCTCGGGTCGGCGGCCCGAACCGCCAGGGGCGTCGCGGGACTGATGAAACTCACGCCTCCCGCGACGTGGAGGGGCGATCCGATGTCCAAGCTCGCGGTTGGCGGGGCGTCGTCGACGACGAGCGAGAGGGACTGCACCGCCTCTACGTTCCCGAGGGCATCCGTAGCACGATAGTCGAGGACGTGAGCCCCGTCCCCCGCCAGGGTGAAGGGGGCCGCATAGAGTGTCCAGCCCCCGCCATCCACCTGGTATTCCAGCGTTGCGGGGAGCGGGGCGTCCTCCCAAGCCGTCAGGGTAAGGGGCGTCGCCGAGGTGACGCGCCATGTCCCGTTGAGATACACCGTGGGCTGACCAATGGAGAGCGCGGTCGCCGGCGGGGCGGCGTCGACGTAGATGCCAAGGGATTGGATCAAATCGGCATTCCCCAGGGCGTCCGTGGAGTAGAAGCGGACACTGTGGAATCCCTGGTAGCCCGCCAGGTCGAACGATCCGGTGTAGGGAACGAACGGGTCCAGGTCGACCTGGTACCACGTTCCGTTCGCACCGCTCCCCGAGTCCGAGGCGGCCAGGGTGATCGGCGTCGTCGGGAGCACGTAGGGGTTCCCCGCCACGAACTGCATCGGAGCGCCGAAGGACAGCGCCGTCGCCGGCGGCGTCAGGTCGATCGTGAGGACCCGGCTCCCCGACGCCGCGTTCCCGACGCCGTCCATCGACCGGAACTCCACGGGAATATCCCCTTCTAGGGCGGGGAGGGTGAAGGGACCCGCGTAGGCCTGCCAGTCCGTCCAGTACCCGCCGAGCAGGAGACGGTACTCTGTCGTGACTGAGACGGCACCGCACCCGAGGTCCGCAGCGGCCAGCGCGACGAGTGTCGTGGGGAGTAGGTACGTCGTGGGGCCTACGGCGACCGATGGGGAGCCCACGGTCTCCGCGGTGCTCGGCGGGGTCGTGTCGACTCTGAACTGCGACGCTGCGGACCAGTTGCTCCAGAGCCCGAAGACATCCGACGTGGTCACTTGCCAGTAGTACGATCCATCGGCGAGGGGGGGACTCCCGTAGCTGGCGTTCGCCGAGGTCACGTTCGCGTCGACGGCGGGGGTGGCGAAGGCGGGGTCGTCATCCGCCTGGAGGTGGAAAGCCGCTTGCGGGTCGCCCTCGGGATCGAAGTAGGACCACTCGAGGGTCGGTGTGGAGGTCGAGACGCAGGAGTTGAATGGCGGGTTGACCGCGATCGGGCTGGTGACCTCATTCTGCTCGTAGGCCACGGAAACGTCGTGGAGGACCGGCGTGTTCACCGCGTCCAGGGAGGCCAGGGTAGCCCGCCACTGGAAGTAGCGGGAGCGCGCAGAGAGGTTCACCACGGGGTCTCCGCTGTTGACCGACACGTACTCCTGGGACCAGCTCGACCAAGAGGCGTTGTCGTCGCTCGTGCGGTAGGCCAGGGAGACGAGGGTGTTGGGCGGGAGGGTGGAGTTCCAGGAGAGGGAGGTCCAGGTCGACGCGGCGCCGCCCGTGTCGAGTACCGAGGACTCCACGGTGCCAATCCCGAGCAGGCCGGAGGTGGCCAGCCCGATGAGTCCCGGTCGTGAGTGGTAGAAGAGCCAATATTCACCTCCGACCCCCACGACTGCGGGCCGCTCGACTTCCGTCGTGTCCCAGCGCCCTGCGGCACCCCAATCCAGGAGGGGGTTGAGCGCACTCTTCGTCCAGTTCACGCCATCCAAGGATGCCGCCACACCCACCCGCCCAAACTCGCCAGGACCGGCATAACCCGTGTAGAAGAGGAGGAGCACCGCCCCATCGCGGACCACCGCCGAGGGCTGTACAATGTACCCGTCCCAGGTCCCTGGGGGACCACGGTCGAGGACCACCCCGGGGTACTTCGTCCAAGTGAGTCCGTCTGCCGAGGTGGCAAGACCGATGCGATCCTGAGCAGGTAGAGCGGAGCTCTGCCCCCCGTAGTAGAGGAGGTACTTCCCGAGGATGGGGTCATGAACCGCCGCCGGCCACGCCACAGCCAGCTCGTCCCAGGCGCCCGCGGGGCCTTTTGTGAGCACAGGCACGGGGTCCTTCGTCCACGTCACGCCGTCTGGCGAGGTGGCGCGACCGATGGCGATAATCGTCGGGCTTGGGGCGTCGCCGCCCGTGTAGTACATCTCCCAGTTTCCGTTTCTGAGGATGACCGAGGGGTAACGAACATCCTCCGCATCCCACGATCCCGGGTCGCCTCTCGGGAGGACGGGGCCCGCCAGGGCGGTCCACACAATCCCGTCCGCGGACCGGGCGAGGCCAATGCTCATGGGGGCGCCGTTGGCGTCGTTTCCTGCGAAGTACATGGAGAATGTCGATCCATCCCGAACCACAGAGGGCTCGGGTCGACCAGCGGAGTCCCAGGACCCGGCTGGGCCCGCGGAGAGGACGGGGTTCACCGCGCGCTTCGTCCAGTTGATGCCGTCGGGAGAGACAGCGTGGCCAACCTGATACAAACCGCCCCCGGATCCGGAGTACCACATCCGAAACAGGCCGGATTCGTTCTGAACCGGTCCCGTTGTAGCGTACGTGGAATCCCAGTCCGACCCAGATCCGATGGGGATCGCCGGAATCGTCCCCGGCTTCGTCCAGTTCACGCCGTCTGCTGATGTTGCAGAGCAGGTTTGCCACCCTCCGATATTGCATCCGTACCAAAGGCGGTAGAGTCCGCCGTCTTTGATCACGCGTGGCGAACCTGCTC
>Ga0209342_10007382_pt1 | contig 11070 bp, 13 predicted proteins | sample RifCSP16_2_FD_184023 | JGI IMG/M metagenome (GOLD analysis project Ga0209342, IMG submission 184023) | Soil microbial communities from Rifle, Colorado - Rifle CSP2_sed 16_2 (SPAdes) (version 2) | ecosystem: Environmental > Terrestrial > Deep subsurface > Rock core/Sediment | place: Rifle... | reverse complement strand
CTAACAACATTATAGCATAAAACATCCGCTTTAGTTATTAACATTAATTTGTTAATAACCCTCTATTTTAATTATTAAGTTATTGATTATCAGTATCATATGGTTTTTAAACCATTGTTAATTACTTTTACATTTATGGTTTAAATAATAAGTTAAGAATCGTTATTAAATCTTAACCTGAGGCTGGCAAATCAATCATATTAATTATATAACGTTATCGAGAATTGAATAATTACGGATTAGGCGAACAAAAATTACAGGAAGAAAAAGTTAATTCGGAACATGAGCTTTTAGCATCTGAAACTTGGTCACGTTTCATGGACCTATTCAGGCAGAATATTTCGGAGCTGAAATTAAATACCTGGTTCAGGCCAATTAAGCCAAAATCGGTTTCGGGAAATATTCTTACGCTCTCGGTACCAAGCCAGGATTATTATGAAATGATAATCTCCCGTTTTGGGGATATCGTTAATAAAGCTTCCTCATCCATACTTGGGGATGGGGGAAAGCTTATTTACGAAATTGACAGCACTATTGCTTTCCCCGAAGCAGCCGAACAATTTATTCAGGCGCCAAAGCCGCATGAGCTTATAACTCATATTACAGCCAGCCCTGTATCCCCTTCTTACGCGCCAAAATGTTTTCTTAATCCTGAATATACATTCGATAATTTTGTAAAAGGCAAAAGCAATGAATTTGCTGTTGCTGCAGCTATTTCTATTTCAAACAAGCCCGGCTCGCAGTATAATCCTTTGATGATATACGGCGGTGTTGGACTTGGTAAAACACACCTTATGCAGGCAATTGGAAATAACATACTTCGTAATATTTCGGGCATGAAAGTTATGTACACTTCAGGACCTGATTTTACCACTAATTTTGTACAGAGTATTAAAACTAACAGGATACATGACTTTGAGAAATATTATAAATCACTTGACATACTTGTTGTAGACGATATTCAGTTCCTTGAGGGGAAGGAAAGCACGCAGGATTCTTTTTTCCAGATATTCAACTCATTATACCAGCTTAAAAAACAGATCGTTTTGTCCTGTGATAAACCCCCGCATCAGCTCGAAGGACTTGAAGAGAGGCTTATTACGCGGTTCCAATGGGGTTTAACTGTTGATATACTTCCTCCGGATCTTGAAACAAGAATTGCAATTCTCAACAAAAAATGTGAAAAAGAGGGGATTAATGTAAGCTATGAAATTCTTGAATTTATTGCAATAAATATTAAAGATAATATCCGCTCACTTGAAGGCTGCCTGAAAAGCATTATATTTGATTCCGAGCTTAATAAAAGTCCCATAACGCTTGATATAGCAAAAAGAAATGTGCTAAAATTCGGAGGAATAAAAAACCGGAAGCAAAATATCGATATCGGTACAATAATTACGTATGTAGCCCGTTACTTTAACATTGATGAATCGTTGCTCAGGCTTAAAACAAAGCAGCAGGAAATTGTCCAAGGCCCGCCATACCGCAATGTATTATCAAAAGAGCTTACATCATCATCCTTACAAACTATTGGCGCTCATTTCGGCGGAAGAAACCATGCAACAGTGATACATGCCTGCAGGTGTATAGAAGAATCTATTAACAATGATAATGGTTTTAAAGATAAACTCGAACAAATCAAGGAGTCATTATTAACATATTAATGTTAATAGACAACTATTTCCTGTTATAAACTGTCTGTTATAACAATTAATAATAATTATATCTTTTAATTGTTAATTAATATCAAATAACTTAACATTTTTATTGACAGCCTTCGGGCTGTTTTTCATTATTATCATTAAAATTATCCACAAAACTTATTAATTTATGGTTATTGACATAACTACTGCTACTACAATCTTTTTTATATAAATAGTATAGTAATGTTAGAGAAGCTGACAATAAAAAATTATTTATTATTGAAGAATATAGAGATTGATTTTTCTGGGAGCTTTAATGTTATTACAGGTGAAACAGGAGCAGGGAAATCAATTTTAATAAATGCATTTTCGCTTCTTTTAGGGGAGAGAGCAGATTATTCAATTATTAATAAGAATAAAGAAAAGATGGTTATTGAAGGAATAATTAATCTAACCGAAAATAATAAGAAAGAAATAAACAGATTTTTAAAAAGCAACGAAATTGAAGTTTTTAATGAAAATCAAATTATAATCAGAAGGGAATTATATATAAAAGGATACAGCAGGAATTTTATTAATGATTCTCCCGCAGGTACAAATGAGCTTAAACAAATAGGAGATATAATTGTAGATATTCATTCACAGAACGAGCATCAATCATTATTAAAAAAGGAAGTTCATATACAACTGTTAGACTCTTATATTTCAAAATTAGAAAAATTAAAATTTGATAAGAAAATTGAGGTTTATGAAACACTGTATAATGAATTATTAAACATTAAAAGAAACTATGAAGATTTAAAATTAAAGAAAGATGAACTGGATAATAAAAAAAGTTTTCTTGAATTTCAGCTAAAAGAAATAACAGAAGTTAGCCCATCGGCAGGTGAGGATGAACGGCTTGAAAAAGAACTTAAAACATCAGAAAATGTTGAAGCAATTCAGCAGGGACTGTCATCGGCATATTTTAATTTATATGAGGATACGGGTTCTGTTATAGAACGGCTTAAAACAGTTGAAAAGGAACTTTCAAGAATAAGTGAATATAATAATGAAATTAATAAAATAATGGTAAACTTAACCGGCATATCAGCAGAAATAAGTGAATCAAGCAGGCTGCTGCAAGGGTTAATTGATAATATCAGCCATGACCCGGAGAGAATAGAACAAATAAGAGAACGTCTTTATAAACTGCAGTTTTTGAAGAAAAAATACGGCGGCTCACTTGAAGAAACATTAAAAATACGGGAAAACCTGAGTAAAGACCTTTCGCTTGTTGATAATTTTGACGAAAAAATAAAAGAAATAGAAAACGATATTAATCTTCGTGAAAAAGAATTATTAACAAAAGCAAAGGAAATTTCGAAAATCAGAAAAGAAAACTCAAAGAAACTGGAATCGGAAACAGTTAAAGTTTTAAACGAAGTAGGATTTGAAAATGCCGGTTTTAAAGTAGAAATCAACTCATTCAATAAGGCTCAGGATTTGACAAACCGGGGAATAGATGACGTTGAGTTTTTAATTAAAGTGAATAAAGGAGACGAATTTTCTTCTTTACGTAAAACAGCATCAGGCGGGGAGATATCGCGTATAATGCTTGCAATTAAAACAGTGTTAAGCGACGCAGATAAAACGGGAGTTCTTGTATTTGATGAAATAGATGCAGGCATTAGCGGCCGCATAGCTCAGAAAGTGGGAAGAGTGATGAAAAAACTTTCCTCCGGCCACCAGATAATTGCAATTACGCACCTTGCACAGATTGCAGCGCTTGCCGAGGATCATTTCCTTGTTGAAAAAGAAATAGAAGGTAACACTACTTTAACTAAGATCCGTAAACTTGATAAAAAAGAGAAAGTAATTGAAGTTGCAAAACTATTAAGCGGAGAAAAGGTGACTGACGCAAGCATTAAAAGCGCAAAAGAGCTAATTGAGTCTTAACTTTCTGTCTATTCCTTATAACAAATAATAGTGTCTTATAAATACGCTATAACCATTAAATATGTTCTGCAGGTTTACGAATATTTTTCTTTGGCAAACCCAGGTACCCCGTATATATCAATGCTATACCTATCATTAAATAAATCAGCTGTAAAAAGTGAAAATATTTTATCATTATTATCTGTACAATTATCCAGCCAATAACCACGAGTCCCTGGTTAAATATTAAACGCGTTGAATATGAATGATCGTTAATGACAAAAAAAGCAACGATAATACTTGCAAACCCCAGGAAAAGAAACAGGATTATACCCGGGATGAAGAATGAATCAAATGGCGAGCCTGCCAGTAATGAAACGTTCATTCTCAATGGTTTTCCTGTCGGGTCATACATCAGCATAAAGCCGCTGATTGAGGCTGTTATACCCGTAAAAAAGAGAAGAAAGATTGATATGATGCTTAGTAATTTTACCATGACTACTCCATTGGAAAATATAGATCAATAAATGTGGCGTCATTTGTTTCAACTATTTCTTCGAGCATGTAATTTTCTTTATCTTCATCAGTTTCTTTACCATTCTCCCGTTTTACCTTATGAGATGCAACCCAGTCAAAAAGCATATTCCAACCGGCCCGCATTTTAAGCTGCGGGTCATCAAACGGATTTTTTATCCTTAACTTTGCATATTTAGCTGTATTGACAAATTTTATCTTTACCCCATCATACCCCTGTTCAATGCCATCAGGTACCTTTACCCAGAACTCATAACTTCTAAGCCCGTATTTTTTTTGTTCTTCGCTTACGGGGATATCAAAACCGAATTTTCTAAGTTTGCTGAAGTCAAGGCCGCGGTGAAGCGCCCATCTTTCTAAAAAATTAATTACCTCTGTTTCAGGGCTGCGGCTTGTTGTAAAACAGCTTGCCACCCGCATTTGCGGCAGCTCTTGTATACATATTTCGACGTTTGTTTTATTTTCCATAATTTTCAGTTTATTTTGATTTTCCGGACCTTAAAGAGACAGTGGCTATTCCCGTTGTAATAACAGGGATGATTAAATAAGTTAATCCAATATCGGTAAAGTAATCTGCAAGATCTTTTTTCATTGGTCCGAATGAGAACAAAGGAAGATCAATAATAATATTTACCAGCATCCATGTAATTCCTGCAGAAAGTGCATTTTTAATGTTCAGCTCGGTTTTAGAAAAATACAAAGATGACACAATAACGGTAAAAAGAACAAGAAAAATGCTGATTAGAGTTTCGAAAAAGGGCGGATTAGATGCTTTTAAAGGGAAGATAAAAAACGAAGATATAAAAACAGTGATCCAGAGAACGACTCCGAATAACAAAGATTTTACAAAAGCACCCATTGCCTGCAAAAGGTAAAAATTAACAAATTAAATTTTTAGATGGATAAATTTGGCGTCTGCGGAACGCACCGCAAACAATCAAAAATAATTTAATAAGAAAATCCTGTGTATGAAATGGAAAATAACAGAGGGAAAGTTAACCTTTTCCAATGAGAAAAAGTAACCGGATTAAGAACATTAGAACCCTGTTACATTCTAATAACCGATACATCAAAGAGGGGTGGCCGTTTAAGTGTCTGAAAAACAACACAATATCTTTCTGTTAAACGCAGAAGATTAGAAAGCGTTTCGTTATCTGCATCCGTATCAAGCTCAAAGCGCAATCGGATATTTTGAAAGCCGACAGGAACCTCTTTTGAAACCGCAAGGGTACCCCTGAAATCAAGGTCGCCTTCAGCAAACACCTTCCCTGAGCGAATATTAACCCCAATTGATACAGCAACAGCATTCATTGTTACTCCCGCACATGCACATAATGATTCAAGCAGCATGTCGCCCGAACATGCATTTACATTCATGCCTCCCGTTGCAGGATGCAGCCCTGCTTCAACAAGCGCTTTTCCGGTTTGAACATTGCAAGTTATTCCTTCTCCAAGCGTCCCGCTTGACTTTAGCGTTATAAAAGCTTTCGAAGGCTCTGTTTTATATAGCTCTTTTAAGGGAGCCTGTAACGATTTAATTTCTTCCGGGTTCATTATTTTTCAAGTTTTAGCCTGCAAGATAATAATAAATGTTTATAATGTCATTTTATCAACGTGCATTTAGAATTATTATGCAGAATACAGATTCGTTTTTTAAATTGTTATTAAGTTAATCTATGAAACTCATAAAAATAATCTTTATTGCGTGCTTAACATTAAGCACTCTTCAAAGCCAGCCAACAGCAGAGTTTAATAAGCTTTGGAGCCTGTTTAACCAGAAAGAATATTTTAGGTTGAATTCTGCGTACGGTCAGACGAAAAACCTTTTATCGGACGGAGAAAACCTTTTGATAAGCGGGCTGCTTGACAGGGCATTCAACAGACCAGCCGAATCAAACGAAAAGCTTGAAAGATTATTGACAAATTACTTCACAGCATTAAACGACTCAGCTTTAATGGAAATATACCAGGCGCAAATGCTTAATTATGTCAGTTTGTTTGATTACAAGAATGCGGTATCTGTTACCTCAATGCTTCTTACCGGCTTTAAATCTATGCTCGACTCAACTGATACCGAAGACTTTAAAAACGCAGGCATTATTTGGGAATCGGGAAAAGAAATTAAATCCCAAACGTGCGTCAAATCAGGCGACACCGAGCTTGAAATTAAAAAAGATTTAGCCGGTTTGAATAACATAAAGCTAAAGGTAAATGACGTAGAGTCGGAGTTTATATTTGATACCGGGGCAAACTTTTCCACAATTACTGAATCCCTTGCAAAAAAAATGAAATTAAAACTACTTGAAGGAAAACTAAAAGTTGGCACCGCAACAGATATAAAAGTTGATGCAGGGCTGGCATATGCAGAGAGCATGGAGATTGGAAATTTAAAATATCAATATGTATTATTTCTTGTGCTGCCGGATGAGGCGCTCACTTTTGCAGGCGGGTTTTATAAGATAGACGGAATAATAGGTTTTCCGGTTATAAAAGAAATGCAGGAAATCAACCTGACGCCGACACATTTGTATGTACCCATGATTCCGGCGGAAAAAGAAACAAAAAATTTGTGTTTAAACTCATTCATGCCGGTGATTAACGTAACACAAAATAACGATTCGCTCGTTTTTACATTTGATACCGGGGCAAGAACTACCAGCTTATATCAAAAATATTATGAGAAGTATAAAGGATATATTGACAGCAACTATGAAGCCGAGAACCTTGAAGTGGAAGGAGCCGGAGGAAAACAAATTATTAAGGGATTTATACTTGATAAAGTACTTTTAAACTCAGCCGGAATCAGCAAGAAGCTTACAGGGATGAAACTTTATTCGGAAAAATTTAAGGATAAAGATAAATATTTTTACGGGAACATGGGTCAGGATTTTTTCTCCGGCTCCTATAAGTTGACTATTAACTTTAAATATATGTACGTTGAAATTACTAACTGATTTTCCATAATATGAATTCTGAGACCCGGCAAACCTTGATTTGTCGGGACGAAGAATCTAATTAAAAAGTTAAAAGAACGCAAAAATTGTCAAAGAATAAGCAAAACCTCTATAAAAAATTATTCAGACAATCTTTCAAATTTTACACCTCACTACGAACTGCCTACTATAGACAGGTAAACTGAAAATTCGTTAAGAAAGCACAAGGTCAATTACTAGTAAATAAATACCGGCATAATTGAAGTTATATATTACCGCTTGTTTTATCATTTAATTAAACTACATTTAAACTTATCTTTCCCTATATGGATTTAATTTTATTTAACACGTTAGGCAGAGAAAAACAGACGTTTAAGCCAATTATTCCAGGCAAAATCGGACTATATACATGCGGACCAACAGTTTATGATTATCAGCACATCGGTAACTTCCGGACTTTTTTGTTCGAAGATTTTTTAAAACGGGTTTTGCTGTATAACCAATATGAAGTCACGCACATTACAAACATTACAGATGTGGGACACCTTGTTTCTGATGAGGATGAAGGCGAGGATAAAATGGAAAAAGGCTCAGAGCGTGAGGGTAAAACAGTCTGGGAAATTGCGGAATTATATACTAATGAGTTTTTAAACGATGCAAAGCTTCTTAATATTCTTCCACCGGCACGTTATACAAAAGCAACAGAGTTTATAAAAGAACAGATTGATATGATAAAATGCCTTGAGGATAACGAGTATACCTATATTACAAGTGACGGAGTTTATTTTGACTCAACAAAATTTCCGGATTACGGTAAACTGGCTATGATGGATATAGAAGGTTTAAGGGAAGGCTCACGTATTGAATTCAGCGGTGAAAAGCAGCACAAAACAGATTTTGCTCTGTGGAAGTTTTCACCTAAGGATAAACAACGGCAAATGGAATGGGATTCACCTTGGGGAAAGGGATTCCCCGGCTGGCACATTGAGTGTTCCGCAATGAGCCGTAAGTTCCTTGGGGATACGTTTGATATTCACTGCGGCGGAATTGACCATATACCGGTTCACCACACCAACGAGATTGCACAATCCGAATCATGCACCGGAAAAAAGTTTGTTAACTACTGGCTGCATGGCGCCTTCCTTGAGGAAGAATCCGGCAAGATGAGTAAATCAAAAGGCGAATTTTTACGGCTGAAGCTGTTATTGGATAAAGGATATGACCCGCTTGATTACCGCTATATGTGCCTTGGCACGCATTACCGCAAAAGACTTTTATTCAGCTGGGATATACTCGACCAGTCAAAGAGTGCTTATAACAGGCTTAAAAGCAGGATAGCCGAGCTTGTTGATATTGCAAAATACCGCGATAAGAGTTCCTCCGGGCAGAATTTAAGCACCGGCGGTGATTCGGCATTAAGTGTTTACAGGCAGAAATTTCTTGAGGCAATTAATGATGACCTGAATATGCCCGAAGCTCTTGCGGTGCTGTGGGATATTTTCCGTGAAACAAAGCTGCCTGCACAGACAAAGCTTGAGTTGATTTTTGATTTTGATAAAGTGCTGGGGCTGAGCCTTGCCAAAGCAGGGGAGAAGGAAGAAACAGAAATTCCTGCTGAAGTCATGGAATTAGTCAATAAGCGAGCGGATGCGAAAAATGCGAAAGATTTCAGGGTTGCAGATGAAATTCGAACAAAGATTAAGGAACTTGGATATGAAGTGATTGATAAGAAGGATGGAGTAGAAGTAAAAGCAATTAAGAATTAGGAATTAAGAATGAGGAGTGAAGTAATATCAAAAAACGGGATTAAAATTCGCTTTACTAATGAAAGATGGTTTCATATTACGTTAGGTCACCCGGAGTTAGCAGATTATTATTTTGATATTTTAGATACGGTTGAAAATCCAGAGACGATATATGAAGGAGATAACGGGGGGGTTAATTGCTGTTAAAAAATTTTCGGTAGATATATTTATTGTAACTATATATAAAGAACAAGATACGGATGGATTTATTATTACTGCATATTTAACAAATAAAATTCAGAAATTTAAGAAAAAGAGGGTATTATGGGAACAGAAGAAATAAAAGAAATAACGCCGGTTATTCCGTTTTTTCTAAAACACCAAACACTTTGGGCAAATTACGATAAGGAAGCTGACGTCCTGTACCTTCATTTCAAAAAACCGAATGCTTCAAATAACTCGGAAATGACAGAAGATGAAATTATCATCAGGTATGAAAATAAAGAGATTATTGGACTGACAATTTTAAATGCAAGCAAAAGGAAAATATAAATAAACTAAAACATTAAGTATCTAATTATATATAGAAACCAATCCCTTGTTTACTTGATATCATAATTAAAAGAAACCGTAATGTTAATAACTATATTTTCAATTCTGTTTTTATTTAATTCTTACTTCATAGAATTTGAAAAACCACAAAAAGAAATTAAATCCGCAAATCTTGACACATGCCGTTTTTGGGCTGATATAGAATCACACCGGAATAAAGATGCATGGGTTATTGGCAGGATAATTGAATACGTTCCACCGCACGATAGCAGTAAGCTTGGTGATGAAAAGATTTGGGATTGGGAAATTGTTACAGCGGATAATTATTCAATTCCTCTTACAGCAAAAACTAAAGAACTGGATGTAAGCAGCTTCATCGGGAAATACGTAATAGTTAAAGCGTATATATTATATGGTATAATTTTCGGCAGCGAAAACACTGCAAACATTCAGGGAACAAGGATTGACGCAGAAGAAATTTATTTAGTTGACCTGCCCGACCCGAAAACAAAAATACGTTTTAAGCTTGATGAATTCACAGAAGACGGTATGCGCGAAAGACCGAAAGGTGAATTCTATGCCATTAGCTATGAGTTTTGCATCCCCGCAGACGAAAAAACCATGCAGGAAGTACTGGCAATAGATACAACCGCAGGAGTGCTTAAAGGTTCAAAGGGGCGCTCAGGCTGTTCAGCTAAGGAATGGCTGTGCATAGGCAGCTCACGCCAGCCGGGATTTAAGAAGGTAATATTAAGACTGGCTGAATTAAGTTACATAAGAAAAATCAGTGAAACATTTTGGGAATAAAATAATTCCGTAGCTCAAAGGCATGCCTTTGAGCTACCGCAGATTAATAAACGAAACGAAACGAAATGAAATCAAATCAAAAATATGTCAATAAATCACTCCGACTAAAAAATTATAATTACAATTACCCGGGCTCCTATTTTATTACTATTTGCATAAAAGATAGAAAGTGTTCATTCGGAGAAATCAAGCATGGGGAAATGCAGTTAAATAATACAGGAATAATTGCCAGGTATTGTTGGGCCGATATTCCAAATCATTTCATGCATGTAGAGTTAGGGCCAAACATAGTAATGCCAAACCATGTTCATGGAATTATTACTTTATGCGATCAAATTTATTCACCCTATCATGAAGAAGCATTTGAAAACACAAAAAATATTTTACATGCGAAAACAATTAAGATGCACAAACGGCTTCCAACAATAATGGGCTCTTATAAAGCAGCAGTTTCTAAGCAAGTTAACAACATGTATCCTGAACTGAATTTTAAATGGCAAACATCTTATTATGATCATATCATTAGGAACGAGAAAGCCTTAATATACATTTCTGAATATATATTAAACAATCCGATTATGTGGGAAAAAGATTTGGAAAACGTAAATTTTGCGGGAAATTTGCCTCCAACTAAAGTAAAACAATTACAACAAATATTTTATAAAAAGCTATTTTCTTTTAAATAAAATAAATGCTTTTTCCATTAAGACATAAAATCCGTAGGTCAAAGGCATGCCTTTGACCTACAGTTGCAATTTATGAAAGATCAGCAAATCATTTAGGGAATAATTTAAATAATAAAAATTATGTTTATTTCAACACGCAGGTCAAAGGTATGCCTTTGACCTACAGTTGCAATTTATCAAAGATCAGCAAATCATTTAGGGAATAATTGAAATAATAAAAATTATGTTTATTTCAACACGCAGTTATCTCATC
>Ga0209342_10007381_pt1 | contig 11072 bp, 6 predicted proteins | sample RifCSP16_2_FD_184023 | JGI IMG/M metagenome (GOLD analysis project Ga0209342, IMG submission 184023) | Soil microbial communities from Rifle, Colorado - Rifle CSP2_sed 16_2 (SPAdes) (version 2) | ecosystem: Environmental > Terrestrial > Deep subsurface > Rock core/Sediment | place: Rifle... | reverse complement strand
CGTCGTTGGCGACACGACATCGACACGTTCGTGCCTTGCTTCGACGAGGAAGGATCCATCATCAGCAACCGTGTCGTCGACGCGCATTCAGTCGGAATGAAAGAGGGCTATCGTGTCGTCACACAGTCCTCTCGTTGGATCATCGCGAGCAAGGATCATCAATTCAGGACGCCAGAGGGCTATGCGCGGCTTCATGAGCTTGCGGTCGGTGATCAAGTTCTCGTTCGGACACGTACGCCAAAAGAATCCGAAGGACCACGCGCAAATCCATATCGGGTGCTCTCGGTGAAGAACCATCCGAATGCGCGCGTGTACGAGGTAAATCGCAAGGACCGACCTGTAGAGATCGTGCATCATGTTCTCACGCACCGCCTGATCTACGAAGCGGTAGTTCTCAACGGGATGTCGCTTGAGGAGTTCTGCACGCGTGTTCGGTCGGGCGACCTAGACGGACTCGGTTTTCTCGACCCTGACTGCGTCGTCCACCACAAGGACGAAGACGCAACCAATAATCGACCGGAGAATCTTGCGCTCATGCGAGGGCGTGAGGAGCACAGTCGCGCCCTCGCTGAGGATGGCTATCAAGGCGTGCTCTGGCGCGCTACGCCAGAATCGATTAGCAACATTGAACCTGCCAGCGACGTCGAGATGTTCGATCTCGAAATGGCAGACCCGTATCGGAACTTTGTCGCCGATGACTTCGTAGTTCACAATAGCGGAAAATCATTTCAAGCACTTGCGGGCGCTGTTCTCGCAGGAGCACGACGAGTTTTGGTTGTGGCGCCAGCACTCGCGAAGTACGTGTGGGCCGACGAGATCGCGAAGTGGCTACAGGAGCCCGCGCTCATTCTCGAAGGTCGTGCGGGTGATGAGGCCCGCAAATTCTGCGTCGCGTGCGGTGGTCGCGGGCGCTCGTCGAAGGGCGGTCGTTGCGCGGCTTGCAAGATGCGCAACGGGCAGTCCTCCGGATTCAATCTATTCAATACATCGCTGTGGGCATGGGACGAACAAGGACAGGTCGCTCGGAGCTGCTCGAAGCATCCTGACGCTAGACCTGCGTCGTGTGCTGAGCAGCCTGTTCGTTGTACGGCCTGTCTTGAAGAGATCCACCATCAGATCGATCGTGCCCACTGGGTCATCGTGAACTACGACCTTCTCGTCGCGCAAAAGCACGCGGACGCAGCGGGGCAAATTCACTCACGAGACGATCTACAGGGTTGGGCGCCTGTTCTTGGCCGCCACGTGTTCGATCTCGCAGTCGCAGACGAATGCCACATGCTTCGTGGATTCACGACGAATCAATCGAAGAAGGGACAGACACGGCGCGAGAGATTCAACGAGGTCGTCGCCAACATTCCTCGTGTGTGGGGCCTAACTGGAACGCCCGTGTTCGGATACGTGAGGGATCTTTGGGGTCAGATCGACGCAATTTCCAATGGTGTCGTAACAGGGACAGGTTACAACGAGAGACTGCCGTTTGCCTGGCACGCGTACTTCTGTGACGGCAAGAAAGACGATTACGGCTGGCGAGCCGACGGGCGATCTCTTGCGGCTGACACAGAGCTCCCGACGAGGCTCGACATCATCAAGATTCAGCGGCCACGCTCCTTGATCTTGTCACAGATGCCCCCAAAAGTACGACAGGTCATCCGATTGGACCCAAACAAGACCGTGCATGTCGCTCCTGTAAGATCGTCCGAGGCCGGTCTTGCGGCGCTCCTCGCCAAGACATTCGACGCGAAGATCGACGCGGTCGTGGAGAACGTGGTCAACGAATTCTCTGAGGGCCTAAAGACCGTCGTATTTGTCTTCCTCAGACAATCGTCAGACAAGCTCGCAGTCGCGATCGAGTCCGCCATCAAGAAGAACGACGTGCGGACACGAATGCGTGAAGTCGATGCGCGCGTGTGGCACGTCCACGGAAGTACAGATCCAAAATCTCGATTCGAGATGGCGCGCGCCTTTCGCGAGCACGTCGGAGCTGGGGCGTTCGTGGCGACGATCGACTCGGTTCAAGTCGCCGTCTCGCTGAAGGGTGCCTCGTCCGTTCACTTCGCAGATCTTCACTGGCAGCCCGCCGCTCTTCTCCAGGCAGAAGATCGGCCATACGAGGTCGGCATCACAGGACTCACAATCATGTACTACGTCGTTCGCGGCAGTGTTGACGAACACGTCGAGGCGATCGTCCTTCCTAAAGTCGAGACTCTTTCTCGCGTTGTCGCCGAAGCCGGTGCTGACGATCTCGGGCGTGCGCTCAATGCAGGGCGCGGTGAGGAATCACTTCAGGAGATTCTCAAAAGTCTTATGCGCGGGGTCGACACAGACCTCGACGTCTACAACGAGGACGAATGACAACCCACGAGGCTAAACACGCCTGGGAGCTCACGCAGGCGATCTACACGACGCTGCCCGCAGAGCAACGGGAGGCCGTGAAGACAATCCTGTACGCGATGGGTTGGCGCGAGACTCTCTCACTCCTTGAGAATCAGAATAATGACGGATACGAAAACAAGGACAGAGACGGTTGACTGACGTGGAGTCGGGGGGAGGTTCATGTGAGGGTACGGTTTGGGGCGTGTAATCATCCGCGTGATTTCTGGCTTCGGTGTCGACCAGAAGACGGTGACGTGAACTCGTGCTGGTTGTGGAGACAGGCCGTACATAAGAACGGGTACGGTGTTGTCCGTTTTCGAGGTCGCGTCGAGTTCGCGCACCGTGTCGCGTGGAAGCTACGGCGGGGAGACATTCCCGCCGGAGGTCGTGTAAGGCATCTATGTGGGCTGATCTTGTGCTGCAATCCAGCACACCTCCGGCTAGATCTCGGTGTCACGCGTGAGGATCGAAGGGAGATCGCAAAGCTCGCGAAGATCAAAGGCATGACTCAATCAATAATCGCCGAGAGTTTCGGGATCTCCGTCTCGGCGGTTCAGAAGGCCGTACGGCGAGCTCGCCGGATGCGCCAAGAGCAGCAGGCAACTTGACGAAACAACGGAATCGTTACAAGAGCTATCGATGACCCTGAGCCCGGCGACATCACTCACGCCAGATCATCTGACGACGTCCGCGCAGCACGGCGGGGCGTCTCGGCGAGGGCCGCATCGCCTCGCGTCGACCTCATGCGAACGACTATGGGCGCTGCGATCGTCGTACGGTGTCGTCGCAAAATACGATCCGCCACTGCGTTTGCAGGGAACACTCATCCATACGTGCCTCGCGTACTACTACGCGGAGCGCATGCGCCCACAACCTTCGTGGTTTGTTGAGCGTCCGATCGATGTGGCGCTTGCGAAGGACGGCGAAGGTCATCCCGATCTCATCCGAAACGCCGTCGCTGTATTCGAGGCATTCAAGCAGCGGGTCGCTGGAGACACATGGCAACCGATATGTGCTGAGGAGGAGTTCGAGGCGACAATCGGTGAGATTGATCCCGAGGGGTCTGATACATCACTGAACTCGGAGGTCGTGACATGCCGAACCGATCTCGTCATCGAGGTCAACGGTGAGCTTTGGATCGTTGACCATAAATCCACGGGAGGCTCATACAACTCGGACCGGCTCGCCGTCTGGAAGGACGACGGCGAGTACAAGATGAACTGGCAGATCATGATGAACCTCCACATCCTGCGGACGCCGCGGAACGTAGCTCGGCTTGGCGGGCGTACTGTACGTGGGTTCATCATTCAGCGGTTGAAGCAACGACCGCCATACGACTTCGATCGTCATCCGGTTCATGTCCCTGCGTTGGCCTATCAAGCCACACCGAGGACAGCGCGAAACTTCGTTGCAAAAGAGCGCGAGATCCTGCAAAAGATCGAGCGCGGAGAATCGCCGACGCCGAACTTCGGAGCATGTTGGGGGCGCTATGGGGCGTGTGACTATCACGACCTGTGCGCTGCGTCTTCGAAGAGCGAGCAGCAAGCAATTCTCGATACAGCGTACAAGACGTTGAAGTAAGAAATGGACTAACAAGAGCGGAGTCTGAAGCTGTGGAGGCGGCGACGGGCTTGGAGACAGTGAGGATATGCCAGGACGAAAAGGTGGTTTCATCTACTTCGGTCCCCCAGGGACCGGAAAGAGCACTGAAGCGCGAACGGCGCACCAAAACGCGATCGTTCTCGAAACGGGCGCAAACAACGGTCTTTACTATGATCGATGGCTCTTGAGCGAGACTGGAAAGGCTTCTGGCTGTAAGCCGGTCAAGAAAACCATCCTTCTCGACACGTACTCGTTCGGCGGGAAGGTAAGTCTCGACCCGAATGGTCACCCAGCTCCGGTCTCTCAGATTAGTTCGTTCGAGATGTTCGCGCAGCAGATAACGTCGAAGTGCTTGAGCGAGAACGCGAGTGGTCAGCCGCTCACGTACTCGAACGTGATCGTCGACGAAGTCGGGACTCTCTGGCAGCGCGTGTTCGACGAGCTCCTCGCCCAGAGCGTCACTGACAAGGGCAAGATCGATTCGCGCGCAGCGTACGGTCTTGTCTCGACGTGGTCGCGGCGAATTCTAGATCTTCTACGTAATGTCGTCGCGGCCGGGGCAAACCTGATCCTCATCGCCCACGACCAAGAGCCCGACGGTGATCGAAAGGGCGGACCGCAATTTCCGTCGCAGCGTGTGATGCGCCAAATAACATCAGACATGGACGGTGTCCTCCTGCGAGTGCTCCTCGAAGGCGGCGGGATTGACGGCGCCAAGACCTCGAAGCGAATATGGCGTGCTCACGCATCGAACAGTTGGGTTTCTAAGCTCCGCGGACTGCCAGACACGTCGTACGCGCAGCTTGAAAGCATGTCGCTCGTGGATATTCTACGAGAGGCTGGATACGAGCCGTAGCGTAGTCTTCGGCCACTGATCTCATGTCTCGCGCCGTCGACGCGCTCTCGACGGTACGAGCAAAAGTCTTGAGCGCATTCTGAAAGGATAGGTACCTAGACATGGCATTCGATATCTCATTCGCTGGCGCGACCGAGTACACCCCGTACGAAGGAGGCTCCGACGTCTACCCGTTCGACGGACTGACGTTCGGCGACATCGTCAAGATCGAGGAAGGCGACTCGAAGACTGGCAACAAGATGCTGATCTTCACTCTCGCCTGTGCCGAGGAGGAAGCGAAGGGCTTGAAGGTCAAGAAGTGGGTTCCCGTGACCGGCACGCGCTCGGACGGGAAGCCGAACGTCCTCGGCCTGCTCGACGTGGTCGCGTCGGTGCATTCGGAGAGCTTGACGACCGAGGCCGCAATCGCGAAGTCTCGTGCGCTCGATGGGCAGCAGCTCAACTCGGCGATTCTGATTCAGCAGCTCACCGGGAAGAGGGTCCACTATGAAGTTCGTGCGCGTGCGTTCCAGCGTGATGATGGAACGTCCGGCGTGAACTCCGAGTGCTCGAACTTCGTCATGAAGCAGAAGTACATCGACGCGAAGGCGATCAATTCGCACCACCGTCCTGTCGACATGACGAGCCTCAAGGCTGCGCCGCGTGCGACGTCCGGCGCTCTCGGTATCGGCATCGGCACGGCCAACGGTGCTTCGGCTCCGTCGACGCAACCTGCGTCTGCGAAGCCGAGCCCCATCGGCATTCTCTAGTTTCTGCTCTAGGCGGGTGGCTCTCGCTGGCTAAGTGGCGTGGAGGCTGATGCCTCCACGCCACTCGTTGTAATTGGAGTGTCTCATGGATCTATCGTCATTCGCTAGACCCCCAAAAACACCACAAGAAGCGCACGCGCCCGCTATAGCTCGCGGCGCACGCTGCCGACAATGTCCACTTTGGGCCTGTGGACGTGGTCCAGTCATGGGCGAGATTCGATCTCACGCCAGACTCGTCGTCGTCGGCGAGGCACCGGGGCGGCACGAGGTCGAGAATGGCCGACCGTTTGTCGGACAGTCCGGTGTAGAGCTCAACACATCACTGGAGCGTGGTGGCCTCAGTCGTGACGAATGCACGATCACGAACGTAATTCTCTGTCAGCCACCAGAGGACTTCGAGAATTATCTCAACTCTTGCACACGTGAATCCCGGCGAATTTCTTCGGCGGCTGTTGACGCAGGCCAGTCAATCCCGAGCGCTCCGTTTCTGTCGCCTGTCGAGTGCTGCGCGCCACGCCTAGAACTGGATATCCAGGAGTCGTGCTCGCGCACGTATCTCGCTGTCGGCGGCCAGGCGCTACGGGCCTTCGCTCGACGGTATAGCGTCCCGTACGGGACCGGCGCGGACACTGTCGGCCGTGTTGCGTTTGCGACGATCAAAGCCCAACACGGGAGCCCTGTCGTCATGCAAGACGGGACGATTGTATGCTCGTCTCTTCACCCGGCGTTCGCCTTGCGCGAGAATCGGCAATACACAACGGTCATACGCGAGCAGATCGCACGAGCCGCGACAATCGCGCGTACAGGTGTCATTGACTGGCGTGAGCCTGAAATGACGACGCCCGATCGTTGGGGCTCTGTTGATGTCGCGATCTCGTCGATCAGCTCGGCCCTCGCATCATTCGAGAGTCACAAGGACGTAGCCCGCCTCACGATCGACATCGAAACAGACTCCGCAGACTCCAGGACGTGCCGCATTCGTTGCGTTGGGATGGGCATGAACATAGACGGCGACGAGAAGATTGTCGTCATTCCTCTTCTGTGGCGCGATGGCCGTCGATGGTGGGCGAATATCGACGACGAAGAGGCTGTACGATTGCACATGCGCCGCGTGATCGATGCGTGCCATTTGACATTCCATAACGGTGCGTTCGATTCGAATGTGCTACTCCGCGAAGGGCTAATGTCGGACCGGAACAAGATCTGGTTCGACACGATGATCGCGCATCACGACACGGACTCGAACGACCTGCCGCACGATCTAGGCTTCGTCGCGCGACAATATTTCTCTGTCCCGCTCTGGAAGAAAGACGTCGACCACAAGGACGCAGCAGGTGTCGGAACAGATACGGACCTGTGGATCTACAATGCTCGGGACGTCCTTTGCACGGATCGCATCTCGCGCGTAGTACAGGATCGCGTCGTCGCTTGTGGCAACGTCGCACAATTCAGAGTTGATTCTCGCCTAGCGCCTGTAGCCCGAGATATGGGGCTGCTCGGCCTATGGATTGACGAGACAGTTCGCGGCGATATGTCGGCGAAGTTCAACAAGCTCTCGCGTGAGTGTGGCGCCAGGTTTCAGGGGCTCGTCGGTAAGGACATAAATCCAAGATCAGTCCCGCAGCTCCGGGAGTGGATCTACGACGATCTCAAGCTGCCAAAATACGATCGCGAAGGACACGAGATGCCCGATGACACAGACGAGGATGCGTCGACATCGAATGGTGCAATATTCAAGCTCATCGACATGGGTCTGGCTCCGGAGATCGCGACAGCACTGAACACGCTGCTCGAATATCGCGCGATCGAGAAGATCCGTGGGACCTACGTCGACGGTCTTCGCGTAGATTACACGAGCGACAACGGAAGCAAGTCTCGCGTCTCAGCCGTCAAATTAGGCGACGATGAGATCCTGCCCGAGCGGCCTGAGTATAGCCGTCTCTACGTGACGTGGAAAATTCACACAATCCCGACAGGCCGATGGGCGAGTCAGCCTGCTTGCCAGAATTGGCCCTCACGCGGCTGGGTCGTCGACGGCAAGGCTACGAATACGCGGTCTATGGTCGTGGCACCCCCTGGGCATGTTCTCGTTGGCGCAGACTACGAGCAGATTGAGGCTCGAATCTACGCGATAAGCGCAGGAGATCGATACGTCCTCAAAGGATTCAAGGACGGGCTGGACGTCCACAGCCTCAACGCGGCGACAATCTTCGCGAAGTCCGAGAGCGAGATCATGCCGCTGTACGAAAAGTTCGCGGCAGCGCACTTCAAATATCAGAAGCAGAAGCCTGCGACGGACGCCGAGAAGGAAGAGGCGTCATACGTGAAGTACGTCCGCACCGTCGCTAAGCGCGTGATGTACCTAGAGTGCTACGGTGGCGAGGAGGAAATGCTCTTCTCGACGATGGCCTCGGAGCGCGACAAGGCAACAAACCGACGTACGTTCCCGAATCTCGACAAGCGACGAGTCGGTGAGTGGCAGGAACGATGGACGAGGTATCACGTCGAGATGAAGTCTTGGCAGAGGCGGATCGCCTACGAGGTTCGACGCGACGGATTTGTCAGATCACTCCTTGAGTCTCGTCGTGCGCGATATTTCATCGGAGGACCGAACAAGAAGAACGCTCCACCAAACCATCAGATCCAGGCGTCGGCGGCCGAGATGGCGAACGCCGCTGTCTTGAGAATCGCGGAGAAAATCCCATTTGGTTCGTGGTCCAAGTGGACAGGTCTGTGCCTTCAAATCCACGACTATCTAGGAGTCTACGTCCCAGAGAATAGAGCCGAGGAAGCAAAGAAAATCGTCGAAGAGTGCATGTATTTCGAGATGCCTACCGGCGAGGGATGGGTCATGCCATTCCCTGCCGAAGCTAAGGTTTCGCGATCGTGGGCTGACAACGCCTAAAAGGACGAAGGCATAAATATGAACCTGAAGATTTGGTTCGAGCATGGACCTGCAAGATGCACGACAAAGGACGAGGCAGCAGCGTGGCTCGCTCGGGAGGTCAAACTCGTTGTTGAGCTCGGAGGGCATACGACGGCTGCGGCTGAAGATCTCGTGAAGACACACCTCGGCTATGCAACCGGCTACTTTCCGATCGACGTTGCCGAGCGTGTCTACAATCTGTTCGGCGTAGAGCATCCAATTCTCGGGCCGCCAAAACGCCGTGCAAAATACACTCGGGCTGAGCTCGTCAACATTGGAGTGGCGCTACGCGCGCTCGCCGGCGGCAAGGCGCCACAACGCAACTAGACAGGATGAAGATGAGAACACACGAAGTATTCACGTCGTCGGCCAAGATGGACTACGGAACGCCGCAGTGGCTTTTCGATCTTCTGAACGCGAAGTACGGTCCGTTTGTTCTCGACGCTGCCGCGAGTGCCGATAATGCGAAATGCAAAATCTATCTGACCTCGGCCGAGGACGGGCTCGCACAACCTTGGCTTGACCCAACATTCTGCAATCCCCCGTACGGTCGAGATATATGGCATTGGGTCGACAAGGCTAAGAGGGAGAGCGAGCGAGAAATACGAAGCGTGCTCGTTATTCCCGCACGTGTCGAAACGAACTGGTGGCACGACTACGTGCTCGATGGAGCGCACGAGATTCTATTCGTGAAGGGTCGTATTGATTACGTCGGTGGTAATTACACATCGACATTTCCGACGGCGATAGTTCGATATGCGCCTGGTCATGCTGGCCTACCATCGATCGAACATTGGGACGCTAAGAGAGAGAGAGAGAGAGAGGCAGGAATCGAAATGGCAACCAAGAAGAGCAACCGCAAAACGAACAAGCCGACAAACGGGCAAACCGCAGCGGCTAATTCTACGCCCGAGCACGCGAACGTCGGAATTGGCGCCGCGAGCGTCGCAGATATCCTCGGAGGCGATGCAGGAGCTACGACAGGTGCAGCAATCGTCGAGCTCTTCCCGACAGTGAGCAAGACTCAGGCGATAGCGCCATTCGAGATCCTGACGTCGAACATCAAGGGCATGAGAGGCGACGTAAAACTCGAAGCACTCAATGTCGTATGCGGTGAGAATCGAACAGGTAAGACGTCGGTGCGTGTCGCCTTCGAGCTTGCGCTGACTGGTAAGGCCCCAGGCTGCGTTCATGCGGCCGACTACTTGGAGTTCGCGCCGTCGTCGGCGGAACGTATCTCGTCGATGCTCGTCGGTCCTGGCGGAACGGCGCATTACGAGGTCGCCCTCGGCGCACGACCTCCGAGCTCTCCCGAGTTCTTTGGCGAGCTCAAAAAACTGTCCGCAGAGGACCGAGCGTTGATGCTCCCTGGTGCGTCGATGAAGAGCTTTCTCGTCGGTGATAAGAAAGCGCGCGAGGCCATCTTTCGACGGTTTGGGCAGACCACGACGGCGGGTGGTGTGCCAAAGCCTAGTGCCTTGTCATCGGAGCAAGAGGAGTATTGGTCGAGGTCCGTCGCCGAAGTTCGAGCCGAGAGCGGCAACGGAGACGACTTCGCCGCTATTCTATCTGATCTGTCCGCGCATCTTCGCAGCCGCAAGACTGGTCTGGGTCGTGAGGCTGGAGCGCTCGAACGGCAGCTCGACGACGTTAGGGCCAAGCTCGCAGTCGCGGCGGCTGGAGCCGAACGAATCCCGGAGCTTGAGCGACTGTACCAACAGGCAATTGGCTACGAGAGCGCCGCGACGACACGCAATCAACTCGTCCAAGCTAGAGCGGAGTTCGCAGCGATTGAAGAGAAGGCTACGCAGTTCTTGTCAGACGTCGAAGCTCTGAAATATCGCGAAGAGCAGGGCTCGATCATCGAGAGTGAGCTTCTACGCGCGAACGTGGAAATTAAGGCTCAGATGGCAGCTATTGAGCCTCAACTCAAGGCGATCTCGGATCGTCTACGTCGAGTCCAGAGTCTTGACGAGATTCTCAGTGTCATGTCTGAGACAGGCGTCCACGAGTGTCCTGTCTGCGCCAGTCCGTCTGATCCGTCGGCGCTCAGAGCTCGGCTTCAGGCCGTCTACGCAGATCGGCAAGCGCAGCATGAGGCCATAAGAACACAATGGGACCAATTCACGCGACAAGTGGTAGCGAACGAGGCCAAGATACGGAGCGCCAAAGTTGAGCTCGAATCGCTCAAGGCGTCGCATGATCGCCAACGGGCCGTGCTGAAGGCAACTGCACAAGGAATCCAGAGCCGTATTGTGGCTCTTGAGTCGAGCTTGATCGCGAGCTCAGCAATGACGCCTCCAGCGAGGTCGTCGGTCGAGATTCAGGCTGAGATTTCTGGGCTGCGTTCGACTGAAGGACTCAAATCCACGATCGAGCAGCTTGAGGCGCAGATTAGGGCAAGCCGGCAAGAGCAGACTATCGCGAAGACGCTAGAGAAGGAGGCCGAAGAATTGCTTCAGACTCTTCTCGTGTCGGCAGCGCACAACGCTGAGAGTGCCATCAACTGTTACCTGCCATCAGGATTCACGTCTGCGCTCTCTCTTGCTGACGGAGGATGTGAATG
>Ga0209342_10007380_pt1 | contig 11073 bp, 10 predicted proteins | sample RifCSP16_2_FD_184023 | JGI IMG/M metagenome (GOLD analysis project Ga0209342, IMG submission 184023) | Soil microbial communities from Rifle, Colorado - Rifle CSP2_sed 16_2 (SPAdes) (version 2) | ecosystem: Environmental > Terrestrial > Deep subsurface > Rock core/Sediment | place: Rifle... | reverse complement strand
ATACACAAAATAGCGCGGAATGGAAATATTATTTTTAAAAAGCTAACGCAAAGCTCACTTGCACATCTGACGTGCTGCTTACGATTTATTGCAAGCCGCATGACAGCAAAGCGTCAAGTGGTTGTCGCTGACGCCAATATCCGTTTCTTATATTTCAAGACCTGACTCTACTGCCTCCTATTGATGAATAAAAAAGAGGCTGAAGCAATCGGTTCTTCATCAGGCATTTGGCGGGATGTTGTAAGGTTATAAATACGCTCTTTTAAGAATGTTAAATAATCAAAATACTTCGGCATCGGTAATTCGTTGATTTTCCAACGGTTCATTGATATGGTTGTTAAATAATAAATAGCGTAGATGTTAAAAAACCTGTATTCCGCAAGCTGCTGAAAATAGGGTCATAAAGGAAAATAGGGTCAGGTCTTGAATCTTGAATTTTCGACAGTCCATGATTGTTGTAATGTCAAAAGTAAACAGCCTGTTGAAAAACTCTTCTATAAAGCATTTCACAACAACATTTTGAAGTGATAGACTATTGCATCTTCAATCACAGGAGGTGCAATGTTAGGAGAAAAGCAAAGGGCAGAGCCGATGTTCTACCATGTAAGGATGGCGGATATAATTCCTGAGAATCACCTGTTAAGACTCGTAGACAGATATGTGGATTTAGCATTCATAAGGGGCAAGGTAAAGCATTTATACAGCCACACAGGCCGTCCCTCTATAGACCCTGAGATATTACTCAGGATGCTTCTCATAGGGTATCTGTATGGGATTACATCTGAGCGTCGTTTATGTGAAGAAGTTAAGATGCATATTGGATACAGGTGGTTTGTAGGCTTAAATCTTGAAGACAAAGTTCCTGACCATTCTACATTTTCAAAGAACCGTCATGATAGATTTTCTGAAAATGACATATTTCAGGAGATATTTGATGAGATAGTCAACCAATGTATAACAAAAGGATTATTGACAGGAAAACACCTGACCGTTGACAGTACCTATATAAAGGCTAATGCATCATTTAAAAGCCTTGAGCCTATAGTAGTAGATATAACAACCAAGGAATACATAAAGAAAGTAACCGAGGAGAATCCGGTCAATGACGAGCCGTGGGAACCTGGGTTAGACTATCCTCACAGGGGACAGAGGATAAGCAATAAAACCCACAGGTCTAAGACAGACCCTGATGCCAGAATTTCCAGGAAATCCTCCAATAAAGCTACAGACCTCCATCATGCAGCCACTTATATAATGGACAATAAAAGCAGGATAATAGTTGGAGCAGATATAGGAATGCCTGATAAAAAGACAGACTGCGATAAGGCGCTCACACAGATACAGAGGATGAAATGGACATATAAGATAAAACCTGAGAGTCTTGGAGCAGATAAAGGTTATTCTGCCGGAGAGTTTATAGATGCCATTATCAAAGAAAGGCTACAGCCGCATATACCGATAATGGACTACAGGAGTCAGAACGAGAGGGGGATATATCCGATAGACAGATTCAGATTTGATAGAGAGGGGAACATATTTATATGCCCTGAAGCAAAGGAACTCAAGTACTGGGGTATACACAAAAGCAGCAGACAGCATGTTTACAGGGCGCGAAAAAAAGATTGCGGTGCTTGTTCAAAGAAAACAGAATGCACGAGGGACAAGGCAAGGTCAGTCAGTTACCACATACATGAAGCATCCATTGACAAGGCAAGACAACTGAACAAGACAAAAGAATATCAGGTTTCACAGAGGATGAGAAAGAGGATAGAGGAACTATTTGGAGAGGCAAAGGAGTTTATGGGATTAAGGGTGGCAAAGTTCAGGGGATTAAAATTTGTCAAAGAACAGGTATTGATGACAGCGGCATCACAGAATATAAAGAGGATGGTTAGGCTGCTATCATGGAGATGTCCTCAAAAAGAAGCCCTTGCATCAAGAAAGCCCATTATACCATCTTCAATAACCGGATTATTGAAGTTATTTTTCCGGCTGTATCAGAATATCAGGAGAAGACAGTTCTCTCAAAGGGACTATTTTGTAAATTGTTTTGCAAATGCTTAGTTTTTCAACAGGCTGTAAAGACCTGATAATTTCGACACTTGTTACCCTTTTAGCGAAAAAATTGACAATTCTGATAAATCTTAATATAAGTTTTAATATAGAGGCTATTTAAAGAGGGTTTTAACAAAATGGCAATAATTTATATTCCTTTAAAAGATATGGTTATTGACCCTGCTAAAAAAATTGATATTACCTCGCTTCCAAAAGAGGAGGCCGTCTCTTTGATAAAAAACTCTTTTGGTTTTCTTTCCACAACAGTTGATGTATCCATTGAGGGAGAGATTGCTGTCATAAAGTTCAAAGAAGAAAAAGAAGAAAAGATTAAAGAGGCTTCAAAACTTTACCAGAAAGGTGTCAAAGAGGCTGAACGCGGGGAATACTCAAAGGCGATAAAGGATTTCAGGAAGGTACTTGATGTTATGCCCCAGCATGTGGATGCCCGGCGGAATATGGCAATGGCATATCTTGAATCCGGAGATGTTGAAAAGGCAAAGGAGCATTTGCAGGAATGCCTGCAATTAGACCCTAATAACTCTTGGACCAATCTTCTTTTGGGGAATATCTACGTAAGGCATGAGCGCAATCTGGATGCGGCAGAATTCTTTTTCCAGAAATGCCATGAGATAAACCCTAATGACAATATAATGCTCAACAACTATGCAGCCCTTCTGATGGAAAAGGGAAATCTAAACAAGGCAAAAGAGTTGTTTGAAAAAGCGCTTACCCTCGACCCATCATATCCAAATACATACTATGGGCTTGCTGTCCTGCTCCAGGCATTAAAAGAGCCGGAGATTGCCTTGCAGACCCTTGAAAAACTTTTCTCCCAGCCAAAGTCAAAGGACATGCGCAGCGCCCAAGTCTACAAACAGGCGCAGAAGCTTTACACGGAACTTAATAAAGAGATCGCAGAAAACTCCTTTGACCATTTAATGGAAACCATTCTGCATAGAAAAAGGGTTATTGAAGAAGAAGGCGGTTTCCCTATTCAGGTTATGGAAGACAACTCCCTTGAATATGTTTCAGCAGTTGCGCAGATGGCGTGGAAGCATCACAGGGGCGAACATATTGTCAAATACAGAAAGAAGATGACATCTGTCACCCCACACCTTATTGCACATGAACTGGAACACATCGTCCTTGAACAAGAGGCGCGCAAGGCAGGGCGCAACCGCCATTTTACAACAACACCATCCACAAGAGAGCATGCCGTAAGGTCAGTAAGCAACCATGTTACAAAGCTGAAAGAATGGGGCTATTCTGACGACGGTATCACAGAAATGATACTCCGAACAACACACGGCATCTGCAACCAGCTATTCAACTGTCCCCTTGAGATGTTTATTGAATACCGCATCTTTGAAAATCTCAAGGAATTGCATCCAAGCCAGTTTATCTCACTCTGTAATTTGCAGGAAGAGGCATTGTCCATTCTGACAAATAAAGAGATAAGACGGCTTACCCCCCCCGCATATATAGCGCAAATATTACGCTTAACTGCGCTTATGCATTCTTTGCAGACCATCTCTTTCAAGGAAAGACTGAATATTCACTCCATTACAGAGCCTCAGATGTGTTTCAAACAGGCAAACAATTATTTGACCTCTACCTGAAAAAGATAAAGACATTCACGCCCGGAGATGAATACGACCTTGTTGACGAATACGCCCGTATCTTAAAACTGCAGAAATGGTATGAATGGAAATCTGATATCGCTGAAACAGTTGCACCCCCTGCTGTCACCAATCCAGAATTATTAAAAGCCAACGAGTCTGACACCTTCAAATACTGCCTTGAAGCCCTGCGCCGTTTTGAGGACATGCCGAAGGACGAGATATTTAAAATCGTCTCTGAAATCGGACTGCTTGGCAAAGGCGGAATAGACTATTCAACCCCAAAGACCTATACCCTGAAATCAATTCCAAGAGAACAGTTTACAGGGCTTCAACTGCTTTGCATGATGTATGTTGGATTCCAGAAGATAGAACCGACAATGTATACTGGCCTTGATTTCAAAGAAGCGTACACCCTTGCGCTGGATGCGTATAAGGCGAGGGTGCATTGAGTTTTTAAGAAAGGTAAAGAAGATGCCCACACTTCAATTTAAAGGGAAAAATATAATTTGGAATCATCATCTGTCTGTGCCGTATCATACACTTGATGAGGTTTCAAAACTTCATTTTCAGCCTGACAAGGCAAACGGCAATCTCATAATTGAAGGCGACAACCTGCTGGCACTGAAAGCCCTCCTGCCGATGTATGCAGGCAAGGTTAAAGTTGTTTGCATTGACCCGCCGTATAATACAGGCAATGAAGGATGGGTTTACAACGACAATGCAAACAGCCCTTTAATAAAAGACTGGCTTGGGAAAGAAGTCGGCAAGGACGACCTCACACGTCATGACAAATGGCTTTGCATGATGACGCCGAGACTTTGTTTGTTACGCGATCTTCTCGCTGGTGATGGTGTTATTTGTATCAATATTGATGATATTGAAGTTGCTCGTCTTATCAATTTAATGGATGAAATATTTGGAGAGGGGAATAAAGAAGAAATTATTTGCTGGAGAAGGAGACATAATCAACCTAATGATAAAAGCAAGGCTATTTCGAAAGTTGCTGAGTTTATAGTTGTTTATGCGAAAAACTTGGAATATCTGAAAAGTAAAAAAGCCTTTCATGGCTTACCACTAACAGGAGACTTTTCAAATCCAGACAAAGACCCTAAAGGTGATTGGGCTTCTAAGCCATGGAAGGCAGGTAGTAATCAAACAGGGACAACATACAAGATAATTTCTCCAACCGGGAAGGTGTTAAAAGAAGAATGGCTTGGAACTGAAGAAACATACAGGAAATACATTGACGAAGGAAGGATGTATTTCCCAAAAGGTGGCGATGGTTACCCACGTAAAAAATACTACAAATTTGAGAGAGAAGAAGAGGGACAATGTGCCCATAATTTTTGGGGTCATGAAGATTTTGGTTCTAATCAGGAAGCCTCCGAAGAAATTAAACCACTTAACATAGAATTCGACAATCCCAAACCTGTTCGGCTTTTCAGAGCGCTGCTTACTATATTTTCAGACAAAGATTCCCTTGTCCTCGACTCCTTCTCCGGCTCTGGCACAACAGGTCATGCGGTTATGGACTTGAACAGGGAAGATGGAGGCAACCGGAAGTTTATTCTTGTCCAGATGCCTGAAGCAACAGAGAAAGAGCCAGATAAAAATATCTGCAAGGACATCACTCGTGAGCGTATCAGGAGGGCGATTGAGAAATACGGCTATGACAGCGGGTTTAAGTATCTGCGGGTCGGACAGCCGCTGGATGCAGAGACTTTGCTGAAAGGCAAGCTGCCAGACTACAAGTCGTTTGCAAAATATGTGTATTACCTCTGCACGGGTGAAAATCTGAAAGAGGAAAAGAAGATCAATGAGAAAAAATTCTGTATCGGCACATTCGGCACGCAAGCGATTTATCTGATTTACAAACAGGACTTTGAGTCGCTGACCCGGATGGCGCTCAATCTTGAGATTGCCGAGAAGATCATTGCCGATCAGCCAGATAAAAAGCGCATTGTCTATGCTCCAGCATGTTTTCTGGATGAAGAGTACATGGAAGCAAACCAGATCGAGTTTGTGAGCATTCCGTATAATTTGTTCCAGAGGAAGAGTTAAAAGATATGTTCCTTAAAAATTACCAGATAAAGGTCGTTGGCGAATTAAAGAGGTTTTTCCAAACTGCGCGGGAAACCAGAGACGCCATCGAGACTGCTCGTAAGGCATTGCCGGAAAATATGAGGCATTCGCTAAACTGGGTTCAGACTGCTTTTGCGACTTTACACAAACCATACAACGATACCTCAATCAACGGCTTTGGCAATTACTATCCGAGAGTCTGCATCAAAGTCCCGACAGGCGGCGGCAAGACACTTCTTGCAGTAGAGGCAATCAGGGAATATAAAAACCTTTTTGCTCAAAAACGCACAGGACTTGTAGTCTGGATAGTGCCGAGCGAGACCATATATTCGCAAACAGTTCAAAAATTAAGAGACAAAAGCAATTATCTAAGGCAGCTTCTGGACCAGTGCAGCGGCGGCAATACCTTCATTCTTGAGAAGGGACAAAGATTGACCACACAGGATATTGAAGAGAATCTTGTGGTGCTGTTTGTGATGATTCAATCCATTGCCCGCAAGAATGCAAAAGAGGCCTTGAAGGTATTTCAGGACAGCGGAGGATATGAGAGCTTTTTCCCGCCTGATTCCCGCTATGACCTGCATAAACAGATTATGGAGCAGGTCCCGAATCTGGATGTTATTTCAGATGCAGATTCCGCATTTCCTCAAATCCGCACAAGTCTTGGCAATGCAATAAGGGTATCAAGGCCGTTCATCATAATTGACGAGATTCACAAGGTGTTTTCGGAACAGGCGCGGCAGACAATTGACAATCTTAACCCTGAAATGGTGCTTGGGCTTTCAGCAACGCCAAAAGAAGAAATGAATATTCTGGTTAGTGTCACAGGACTGGAACTAAAAAATGCAGATATGGTCAAGCTTGATATGCATATCTTCCCGCCTGCAAGCAATCTTGATAATGACTGGAAGGCTATGCTAAGGGAAATCAAGTTGCGCAGGGAGAAATTGGAGAAAAAGGCAAAAGATTTGAAACAGGACAAGGGCATTTATATCCGCCCGATTGCATTGATACAGGTAGAGGCTACAGGACACGACCAGAGAGGAAAGAAAAGAGTGCACAGCCTTGATGTAAAGGAGCATCTGACAGAGCTTGGCATCAATCCAGATGAAATAGCAATCAAGACGAGCGCGCAGAATGACATTGAAGACGTTGACCTTTTTTCAGGCGATTGCCCTGTCCGTTACATAATTACAAAAGAAGCGCTCAGGGAGGGATGGGACTGCTCGTTTGCCTATATGCTCGGGATTATTCCAAATGTAGGCTCCAATACAGGTGTGACACAATTAGTCGGCAGGATATTGAGACAGCCTAATGCTAAAAAAACCGACATAAGAGAGCTTGATGAAAGCTATATTTTTTATACAAAAGGCAATACTGGAAAGATGCTTGAAAGAGTTTCGGCAGGATTTAAGAATGAGGGTCTTGAAGACCTTGTCAGCAATGTGAGGCAAGGCGATGACAGAGGTTTTAATAAACCTAAAAAGGTTGGAATTAAGAAGGAATTTGCTGATAAATACGCCAATACATTTTATCTTCCTGTGTGGGTGATGGTAAAAAACGGGAAAGACAAGAGACGCTTTAATTACGCGCAGGATATAAAATCATGCCTCGACTTTTCACGCCGGGCGTTGACAGATGAATTTCTGAAATCTTTAGAGGTTTCCCTGAGCAATGAGAACAGGGAAAGGACAGCCTTTGCTGTAACACTGGATGATAAAAGTAAGGTTATTAGCAGGACTGAAACAGCAGCCATTGACGCTGAAAAAGACATCAATCTGGGCTATGTAACAAGACGTTTTTCTGAAATCATTGAAAATTCCTTTCTTGCCAAGAAACTGACTGACAACTATATTGAGGCAGTTGAAAATAAAATCGGGAAGGAAAAATTGCAAGCGCATTTCAGTTTTATAGCAGCGCAACTTGTCAAATATCTAACTGATGAAAAGAAAAAACAGGAAGAACAAATCTTTCTTGATTACCTGCATAATAACAAATTAATGCTCACTGTTACGAATGATAAAAAGCTGGGATATAAAATCCCGGAAACCGATGACATAACAGTTTCACGGCTGCCCAACACTTATAATAATTACCTGTTTGATGATGTGGAATTGGAAACAATGAATAGTCTGGAAACAAAGGTAGGACAGATATTAGATGACCAGTCAAAAATATTGTGGTGGTTCAGAAACAAGGCGAGCAAAAACTGGTATGCGATACAGGGATGGAAGGAATACAAGATAAGGCCTGATTTTGTTGCAGCAAAGAAGAAGGGAAAGGATGAATTTGAAATCCTTTATATCCTTGAAAGCAAGGGCGAACATTTAGCAGGAAATGCGGATACGCAATACAAAAAGGCAGTTCTTGACCTTATGACAGAGCAGCGCAAGAAAAAGAAGATATATGTATATCAGGCTGAACTACCCTTTGGAAAGATTAGTGACAATATGGAATTTTATCTGGTAGAGCAAGGAAAGGAAGATGCAGAAGTAAGAAAATTGATGAAATAAAACAGACTGTTTTATATAGGAAACTGATTTATTTATCCCGCCACCAATAACCCGTTAACTCAACCACTCCAGCCAGCCTAACCCTGCCCTCTCCCTGATGGAGAGGGAATATTGGATAAATACGGGGAGACGGTTAATTGAGTGAAAGAGGCGTGAACTACTTTTCTGTAATCTCGCAAAACCTTTTGGGTGTTGACTGCTGAAGAGATGAAGAAGAAGGGCGAGGGTCAGGTCTTGCATCTTGATATTTCCGTGATTAAATGAACAGCATTATCAGCTTAACAAAGCCTCCGGATGTCTGTTTGCTATAAGCAAAAGGGCGGATGCCGGGCCGGAAGGTTTACGCCTTCCCTGCTCCCAGTCCTGAAGCGTTCTGATGCTTACGCCCATGAGGGCTGCAAAAGCAGACTGGCTCAGGTGCAAACGCTCTCTGGTTTTTTTAACATCGGCAGGCACCTCAACCTTAAATCTTTTCCCTGTGCCCCTTTTTATCGCTTTTATGCCTTCGAGAATCTCACTGCCTACATCTCTCTTTTTCATTTTTCAATCACCTCTCTTATTTTGCGTAAAATATTTACCGGCATATTTTCAGCCTCATTCTTGGCGTATATGGTAAGCAGCCATATTTCATTCTTGCTGTTTTGCCAATAATAGATAATCCTGAAACCTCCCCTTTTCCCCTTTCCCTTGCCGCTCCACCGCAGCTTTCTGATACCTCCGCTTCCGGGAATGACAGGGCCTGCCTCTGGTCTCATGGCAAGTTCTATCTGCAAGGCTGAGTACTCAGTATCATCCATGTAGTCATAAATCAGCCTTGTAAACAGCGGGGCCTCAATAAATTCCATGATTAAGATTATTATACGGCAATGCCGTATAATGTCAAGCTTTTTATTTTTTGAAATAGTTGAACTTTGCCCTGATACCGAAGAGTGAAAGTAGGGTCAGAGTGAAAGTAGGGTCAAGTCTTGAATTATAGCTTTTTTGTTGGAGGAATTGCTCATCCTTGCGAAGAGTGAAAGTAGGGTCAAATCTTGAATTATAGCTTTTTTGTTGGAGGAATTGCTCATCCTTGCCGTAAGGAAACATAAAGGGATCGCGTCTCCACTTTTTAAAGCAAGGTGCAATTAGTGACAGCACCTATTTTAGGATAGAGGCAATGGAAAGGCATTTGAAGAACTCTGCAATATCTTCAATGCAGAAGCAGTAAACGGCAGCAATATGGAAAAATATAACAAACTTCTTGAGAATGCTATAAATGAAATATCAAAGACCTTTAAGAAAAGAGCAATAGGCACCCTAATTGCAGGCAGGGGCGGCAAACTGCCTCCGCAGGCACAGCGGGTTAAAGGGGCTGAGGACTTTGAACTGGTAACATGGCTGATTATAAAATAAAGTTTTCGTAATTTTTTATTGACATGTTATAACCAAAAGGTTATATTTAAGTTATGGTAACCAGCTTACTCAGGCAGGTTAGCGATTATATAGATGAATTACCAAAAGAGCAACGTGCCATAATATATGCTGTTCTGGAAGATATAAAACAATACGGACTGCAAGCCCATTGGTATCCATGAAGCAGATTAAAGGCAAATTATGGGAGATTAAGATTTCACAGATCAGAATATTCTATGTAGTTATTGAGAGAAATAGAATGGTTCTCCTCAATGCCTATAAAAAGCAGAGCCAAAAGGCGCCGCAGCATGAAATTGAAACTGCGCTTCGGCGCATGAAGGATGTATTGGAAAAGTAAAAATCAAGGAGGTTATTTATATTAAAATCCATACTCGCAAAAAAGATATTTATTCTCTTGAAGATATTATTAACAGACAGGAAAAAGACCACGAATTTAAAACCCTGTTAGACAAAGCCAGATTGAGGGTTGCAATTGCCAGACAAATTAAAATAGCAAGAGAAGAAGCAGGACTCTCACAATCAGAACTCGCAGATGCCCTGGGCATAAGCCAGCCCATGATAGGACGCCTTGAAGGCTTAAAAGACAATCGCCTGCCCAGCATTGAATTATTGGCAAAGATTGCCTCTATAACGAAAAAGAGACTGATAGTAAACCAACCGGGATTTCATCTGGAATTGGCATGTATATAGGATTAGAGAATATAAAAGGGACGGGGGAATTGCTCATCCTTGCCGTAAGGAAACATAAAGGGATCGCGTCTCCACTTTTTAAAGCAAGGTGCAATTAGTGACAGCACCTATTTTAGGATAGAGGCAATGGAAAACGACTACCGCGAACGTTCACTAAAAATCCACGGACTCATATGCGCCAAGTGCGCCCGGGAGTTCACCTACAAAAATCAGCGCTTGCTGACCGTGCACCATAAAGACGGTAACCACCTTAATAATCCCCCTGACGGCTCCAACTGGGAAAACCTGTGCGTGTATTGCCATGAGGATGAGCACAGCCGAGGGCTCCTTGCTGACTATTTGAGTGGGAAATAATGATAGTAGGAAGGCCATCGGTTAATTGGGACGGTTCTATATAATTGCCGCCTAAGTAAAGATTAGTGGCAATACCGGCTGCAACTCTTAATCATCCACTCCGCCCTTGAACGCCAGATGAATAAAATGGTCTATGAAGTTTACAACCTCATGCCTCAATTTCTATCGTTACTTGACGAACACCTATTGCAGTGATTTAATCTATTAAAGAGATTTTGAATTGGCGGTCTTCTATCGGTAAAGATAAGGAGGAAAACATGAAAAAGAAGGTTGTAATTTTTATAATACTTGCATTGGCTGGATCTTTGGTATCGCCGATAACTCCAACTATTGGAGGATTA
>Ga0209342_10007379_pt1 | contig 11075 bp, 10 predicted proteins | sample RifCSP16_2_FD_184023 | JGI IMG/M metagenome (GOLD analysis project Ga0209342, IMG submission 184023) | Soil microbial communities from Rifle, Colorado - Rifle CSP2_sed 16_2 (SPAdes) (version 2) | ecosystem: Environmental > Terrestrial > Deep subsurface > Rock core/Sediment | place: Rifle... | reverse complement strand
CGAGGGTCCGCTCCGAGCCGACAAGCCGTACCAGTTCAAGCTCCACGCCTCGTACAGCTTCCCCTTCGGCTTGACGGTTTCCGAGGGTTTCTTCCTGTCCGCCGGCATCCCGATCTCCGCCCAGGGGCCCGAGATCGTCAACGGCTACGGCGACGGGACCATCTGGCTCAAGTCTCGTGGCTCCGAGGGCCGGACGCCCGCCTACTGGTCGCTGGATCTGCACGCGGACTACGCCCTGCCGTTCTTCAGCAAGGGTGGCAGCAAGCGCCTCAACATCATTGTCGACGCCTTCAACGTGTTCAACCGACATGAGACCCTGGAGGTTGACCAGGACTACGTCTACGAGGGCATGGACACCATCGATGCCTGGGAGGCCGCGGCCAACCTGGACAGCTTCGGCAATCCGAAGTTCAACGCCAGCCTGCCGGCCAGCTCGTACTACAAGACCCCGATCCTGTTCCAGAGCCCGCGTTCGGTGCAGGTCGGCATCAAGTTCACGTTCTAGACGGGAAGGGTCGTCTTTCGACGTGGCAAGAGGCGGCTTCGGCCGCCTCTTGCCTTGGGCGGGCCAGCCTCACACCCCCACCCCGCGCCTCTGTGGTCTCGTTGCTTGCTTCTTGGTGTTGACCGCGCCAGGTTGGTACGGCTCAATCCGCGAGCAGGCTGTCGGCGAAGGACTGGGCGTCGAACGGCAGCAGGTCATCCAGCGACTCCCCCACGCCCACATAACGAATCGGAACTCCCAGCTCCCGCACCACCGCCACCGCCGCGCCGCCCTTGGCGGTGCCGTCGAGCTTGGTGAGGACCAGGCCGGTCACCCCCGCGGCTTTCGCGAACTCCCGGCCCTGGACCAGGCCGTTGGAGCCGAGGGTGGCGTCCATCACCAGCAGCGTCTCGTGAGGCGCTCCGGGCACTTCCCGCGCCGCCACCCGGGCCATCTTGCCGAGCTCCGCCATCAGATTGCCCTTGGTGTGCAGGCGTCCCGCGGTGTCCACCAGGACCGCCGCGTAGCCGCGGCTGCGTGCCGCCCGCAGACCGTCGGTCAGCACGGCGGACGGGTCCGCCCCCTCGGCTCCGCGATGGAAGGGCGAGGCCGTGCGCCCGGCCCAGATCTCGAGCTGCTCGGCAGCAGCCGCCCGGAAAGTGTCGGCGGCGCACAGGAGCGTGGTGCGGCCCTCGGCCTTCCAGGTGGCGGCCAGCTTGCCGATGGTGGTGGTCTTTCCCACCCCGTTCACCCCCACCACGAAGACCACCCACGGCCGGCTGGAGAAGGGCTCAAAGGGCAACCGCCGATCCACGGCTTGCAGGATCTCGTCTCGGAGCGAGCGTCGCATGATCTCGACGCCCTCAGTCCACAGCTCGCCGCTCTTCGATCGCAGATGCTCCATGGCCTGCCGCACCGCCGGCAGGCCCATGTCCGCCGCCAGCAATGCCTCTTCGATGGCGTCGAGGTCTTCGGGCCGGAGCGGCCTCCGACCGTGGATCAGATCCCCCACGTCTGCGTTCAGGAGGTCGCGGGTCTTGGCCAGGCCCTGCTTGAAGCGTTCGAAGAAGGAAGAGCTCAAAGGGCTTGGTCCATCCTCTCTTGAGTCAGCGCCGAGGCGTGGACGCATCGGCCCACCTCGGCTGCCCGGCCCAGGGTGAGCACGAGGTAGTAGCCGTCGCGGAGCGGGCGCAGGACCACGTGCCCCCCCTGGTGCCGCGACAACACATAACGCAGCGTCCCCCAACCCAGTCGGTCGGAGACCCGTCGCACCTGGGCCAGGGCGATGCCCTGGTAAGCCGCCAACAGAGCGTGCCGATCGTCGCGGGCACCGGCAGCCAGGACCAGCTCCCCGGTCGCGTCCATGAGCAGGGCGCTGCGAGCGCCCGGCAGCCCGCGCACCAGGCCGTCCAGCAGGGCTTGAAAGGGCAAGGCGCTACTTGAACTGCTTCAGCAGGTCGCCCGCCCGCTTTCCGGCCGGGCCCACCGGATCGAGGCGCACCGCCTCTTCCAGCTTGCCCTTGGCCTCCGAGAGCCGGCCCGCCCTGTACAGAAGGTCGCCCAGCGTCAGCAACAGCTCGGCGTTGCCCGGGACTTCCTTGAGCCCCGCCTCCAGGGGCGGGATGGCCTCCTCGGGCCGGCCCTGGCCGACCAACGAGTCGGCCAAACCGGAGTAGGCGGCAACCAGGGCCTTGTTTCGGCCCAGCGAGCTCCGAAACCAGTTGGCGGCCTCGGGGAAGTTCTTCTCTTCCAGATAGGCCTGGCCGAGGTTGCGGGCGGACAGGTCCGGGGTCGGGTTGGTGGGATCGTTGAACGCGGTCAAGAACTCCTTCTTCCCCTCCGCGCGCTTGCCCGACAGCATGAGGGCGGTGCCCAGGTCGTTGCGCACGTCGACGTAGTAGGGGTTGATAACCAGCGCCTTACGAAAGGCGGAAACGGCATCGTCGAACTTGTTGAGACGCAGGCAGGCGACGCCCAGCCCTTTCTGGATGTAGGGGTTCTTGGGGTCCTTGCTGGCCGCCTTCTTGAACGCGTCCAGGGCCATGGCGGGTCGGTTCTCCCGCAGGTGCATGAGACCGGCGTTGAACTCGCTCTCGGGGTCGCCGGCGGTCTGCGCCGCAGCCGGCGCCGCCACGGCCCAGACAACGAGGGCCGCCAACGCCAGCGGCCGGTTTCCAGTCCAGGATCGGTTCATGTTCATCCTCACCTTGCGATCATGCCACAGACGAGGCCACGCCTTGACGGGCTGCAAGCGCAACTCGCCGGGCGGCTGCCGGGGTCAGCTCACCGGCAGCGCTGGCCTTCTCCATGGCCGTCACGCAGCTCTCGTCGAACTTCTTGCCGGCCAGGAAGCGCAAGCGGGCGAGCGCAGCCTCGAAGGTCATGGCCTTGGAGTAGGGCCGGTCGGTGGTCATGGCGTCGAAAGCGTCGGCCACGCTCACGATCCGCCCCAACAGCGGAATGGCTTCGCCCTTGAGGCCCTCGGGATAGCCGCTGCCATCCCAGTTCTCGTGGTGCATCAGCCCCGCGCCCGCCATCTGGCTGAGCATGGGGACCGCGGCCAGGATGTGCTCGCCTTTGCGGGGGTGCTGCTTCATGATCTCGTACTCTTCCTCGGTGAGGGCGGCGGGCTTGCGCAGGATCTTGTCCTCGATGCCGATCTTGCCCACGTCGTGGATGATGCCCGAGAGGTGGACCCGGTCGACCTCGTCGGGGGGCATGCCCATGAACTTGGCGATCAGCCGCGAGTAGAAGGCGACCCGCTCGGAGTGGCCCCGCGTATACGGGTCCTTCTCGTCGATGGCGTTGGCCAGCATGCGAATGGAGCCCATGAACAGCTCCCGGTTGCGGGTCGCCGCCTGACGGATCTCCTCGATCGCCTTCTCGATCTCCCCTCCCATGTGGTTGAAGGCCTCGGCCAGCTCCCCCACCTCGTTGGTGCTCTTCACCTTGACCCGGGTCCCGTACTCGCCGCGGGCCAGGCGGCGGGCCGAGCGGGCCAGGTCGTGAATGGGCCGCGAGATTTGGCCGGCCAGACCTGTGCCTAACGTAATGGCCAAGACGGTCACCAGAGCCACCAGGGCCAGCGACTGGTCGCGCATCTGCAGAGCGCTGTAGTAGGCCTTGGCCTCGTCGACCTGCACCACCACCCCCCAGTCGGAATCGGGCACCCGGGTGTAGGTGCCGAGCATCCTGACCGACTTGCCCTGGGTCAGCATGGTGAAGGGCTCGGTCGAGGAGGCCCGGCCGCCGGTGGCCAGGAGCTTCTGCACGATCTCGACGTTCGACACATCGAGGTTAGGCGCGCTTCCGTCCGCAGGCTGGAGCAGCTCCGGCCGCGAGTGCGCCACCAGCCGCCCGCGCCCGTCCACCACGTACACGTCCGCAACGCCCCCCTGTCCCATCTCCTTGGTGGTGGTCCACAGCGGGCCCAGGGAGACCACCGCCAGCACCACCCCCTCCACCGTGCGCTGGTCCGGCGACTCCTCGGGCTTCTTGGGATCCGCAATCCGGACCGGCTCGCCGAGGACCAAGACCGGCTCCTTGACCGAGCTGGCGGCCAACACCGGATAGCTCACCAGCGGCCGGCCCTGGACGCCGCGGCGAAAGCCCTCCTCGAGTAGCTGCTGGATGGCGGCCTCCGGGAACTGCACACCGGAGCGCGCCCCCAATCCCTTGATGTCCACCACGCTGATGTAGTAGAAGGGGCTGGTCCCCTCCACATAACCAGTTAGGGCGTTCTGTTCGCGGATCCGAACCACCCGGGCAGCGAACTGCCCCGGCGCAACGTCCACCTCCAAGGTCCGCGCCACCGCCACCAGTTGAGCTTGCAGGCTCTTGAGGTAGGTTCCCACCTGTTGGGACAGGCTGCGCGCGGTGTCCAGTTGCAGGGCCTTCTGGCTCAGTTCCAGGTCCCCGCGGCTGCGCGACACCAACTGGAACGAGGTGCCCACCAGGGGCACCACACCCACCCCGAACAGGAGCAGCAGCAGGGAGAAGAGAATGCGTCCCCGGCGCTTGATGACCAGGCCCGAGGCCACCGCTCAGGCCCCCTCGGCCGTGGACCCTTCGGGGCCCGGCGGACCTCCGCCCAGATAGCGCAAGACCTCGTAGGCGACCACCACCTTTTCCTTCCCCTTGAGCGGCTTGGCCCCCAGGTTCGTGCACTCGAAGAGGTCCGTGACCGCATCGAAGGTGTTCTCGCCGATGACGATGGTCATGGGGGTGGCCACCGAGCTCTCCAGCCGGCTGGCGGTGTTCACCACGTCTCCCAGCACCGTGTACTCCTTCTTGTTGATGCTGCCGATCTCGCAGGCCACCGCCTTGCCGCTGTTGATGCCGATGCGGATCCGGAGCTGGGGCCCCTCCTTGCGTTCGGCGTTGAACTCCTCCAGGCGCTCCCTCATGTCCAGGGCCGCCCGGATACACCGGTAGGCGTGGTCGGGCATGTCGAGAGGCGCGCCGAAGACGGCCATGATGGCGTCGCCGATGTACTTGTCCAGGGTGCCCTCGTACTGGAAGATCACGTCGGTCATCCGCGACAGGTAATCGTTGAGCAAGAGCGCCACCGCCGCCGGGCTCATCCGCTCCGACATGGTGGTGAAGCCCACGATGTCGGCGAACAGGATGGAGACCTCTTTCGCCTCCGGGACGCCTAGCGCTGCGCTCGAGGACTCGGAGGTTTGCAGGATGCGGTTGGCCACCTGGGGGGAAAGGAAGCGCCCCAGCCGCTCGCGCTTCTTCTCCTCGGCCAGGATCCGCTGGTTGAGGCGGGAGCGCTCGATGGCGACCGCCGCGTAGTTGGCGAGAGCGGTCAAGAGGTCCAGGTCGTTCAGGTCGAAGATGTTGGTCCGCATGTTGGAGTCCATGTGGATGATGCCGATCACCTGGTCCTGGTTCCAAAGCGGCGCGCAGATGGCGCTCCGGATGCCGTGGAAGTGAATCGACTGGCCGGACTCGAAACGCGGATCGACCAGGGCGTCCGAGGTGAGGATGGCCACCCGCTCTCTCACCACCCGGTCGGCGATGGTCTTGGAGATGGTGATCTGCCCGGGGTCGGCACCGGGAAGGGCGTTACGGTGGCGGATCACCTTGGGGATCAGCTTGCCGGTGGCCTCGTCGTTCAGCATCAGAAAGCCGCGATCGGCGGCGATGTGATCGAAGACGATGTCCATCACCTGCTCCAGCACCTCTTCCACCGGCCGCACCGCGATCAGCGTCTTGGCCACCTCGGTCAGGATCTTGAGGATTCGGTTGGACTTTTCGATCTCCTGGACGTCGGCCTTCTTGGCTCCGGGTACCGCGGCCTTGGGGGTTTCCACCGGCGACAGCAGCTTGGAAAGCTCGCCCACGCTGCGGATGATGGTGCCGCCTTCCTCGGAGAGCGGCTTGGCCTCGTCCAGCACCACCTTGCCCTCCAGGGTCTTGTTGAAGGTGATCTGGAACTTGGCCAGCAGGATCCGGTCGCCGTCCTTGAGGTGCGCCTCCACCACCGGCACGCCGTTGACCTGGGTCCCGTTCTTCGACTTGAGGTCGACGACGCGAACCCCGTCGTCGTCCACCACGATCTTGGCGTGCTGGCGGGAGATGCCGAAGTCCTTGAGCACCAACTGGCACTCGGGCGAACGGCCCATGATCACCTCGCCCGAGGTGAAGGTGTGGGTCTGGGTGGTGTCGCCTTCTTGGTAGGTGAGGCGGTACATGCCTTTCCAGGGAATGAAGTTGAAGCGGCGCTCGCCGTTCAAGTTTACTCTCTTTTGAGGCTCCGCAGCATGAGCTGCTCCACCGCTTGGCGTGGCGAGCGGCCGTCGTAGAGCACCGCCTTCATCTGCTCGGCGATGGGCAGCTCGACTTGGTGGCGCTCGGCCAGGGCGCAGGCCGCCAGGGTGGTGCGCACTCCCTCGGCGACCAGGTGGGTCTCGGCAACCGCCTCGGCCAGGCTCTTGCCGGTCCCCAGCAGTTGGCCCACGCGACGATTCCGGGAGAGGGTTCCGGTACAGGTGAGGACCAGGTCCCCAAGGCCGGCCAGACCGGCCAGGGTGTCGGCTCGCCCACCCATGGCCACCGTAAGGCGCACCATCTCCGCCAGGCCACGAGTGATCAGCGCAGCCAGGGTGTTGTGGCCGAACCCCAGGCCGGCCACGATCCCCGAGGCAATGGCCACCACGTTCTTGAGGGCGCCCGCCAGCTCGACCCCGGTCACGTCGTCGCTGCTGTAGGCGCGCAGGCTGGGGGTCGAGATCTCGCGTTGGACGCGCTCCGCCACCGCAATCTCGGAAGAAGCCACCACCACCACCGTCGGCTGCCCTTGCACCACCTCGAGGGCGAAGGAAGGACCGGAGAGCACGGCCAGCGCATGACCGGGAACCTCCTCAGCAGCCACCTGCGTCATGCGGTCGAGGGTATCGGTCTCCAGGCCCTTGGTGGCGGAGACCAAGATGGCGTCCGCTCGAAGCTGTGGACGGAGGGCTCGGCACACGGCTCGGAACCCGGTGGAAGGGATGACCAGCAGGACCACTTCCGCCGCGCTGGCGGCGGCCGCCAGATCGGTGGTGGCTCGAAGACGGCTCGGCAGCGTGACGCCCGGGAGATAGTCGGGGTTCTGCTGGCGCTCGTTCACCTGCCGGGCCACCTCAGGGTCTCTGAGCCACAGCACGGCATCGTGCCCCGTCCCGGCCAGATGGGCGGCCAGCGCGGTGCCCCAGGATCCCCCGCCCAGGATTGCGGTTCGCATCACCGCTAGTCCTCGGTGGGTCGCCTGCTGCCCAGGCGGTTCTCGGTGCCTTGCCGGATGCGCTGGAGGTTGCTGCGGTGCTTCCAGGCGATCAGGACCGCCGCCAGCACCGCCGCCCAGGCCACCGGCCGGGGTGAGCCCAGGACGAAGCACAAGGCCGCCATCGCCGCGGTTCCGGCCAGAGAAGAGATCGACACATAACGAACAATCGCCAAGGTCGAGCCAAAAACGAGAACGCTGAGCACGGTGGGCAGAGGCGCCAGCAGCAGGAAGGTCCCGGCCCCGGTGGCCACCCCCTTGCCGCCCCGTCCGCCGAGCCAGATCGGGTACAAATGACCCAGGATGGCGGCCACCGCCGCCAGCGCCTCCAGGGACACCCCCTCGCCTAGCGTCCGGGTCGCCAGCACCGCCAGCACCCCCTTGCCGGAGTCGAGCAGGAAGGCCAGAAGACCCGCCGCGCGCCCCGCCGTACGCATGACGTTGGTGGCGCCCACGTTGCCGCTCCCGGCCGTGCGCACGTCCACACCGTGGCGGCGGGCGACCAGGAAGCTGAAGGGGATGGAGCCCAAGAGATAGGCGGCTGTGAAGACCGGAATGGAGAGGGAGAAGTCTGGCATGTCAGGCTCAGCGAGCGGTCCCCAGTCTCGTCGGCGCCGCCCTCGCGGTCAAGGCCGGGCCAGCGGAAACACCTCAAGGGCGGTGTGCAGCGCACCCCGGGGTCTGAGGTCACTCCTGAACAAGATCATCTCCGTGAGCGCTGCCTCCCCCAGGTTCAGCGGCGGCAACTGCGGACCTGGCACCCGATCTCTCCATCGCCCCAGAGTGAGGTGGGCCCTGAAGGGCCGGGCCTCGGCAGCGAACCCGGCGGCCTGGGCCGCCGCTTCGCAAGCCGCCTGAAGGGCTCGAACCGGTTCCGGCAGCTCCATGCCGAGCCACAGCACTCGCGGGCTGCCTCGCTCCGGAAACAAGCCAAGGCCTCCGAGCCGGCCCTCGCCGGCGGGACATGCCGCGGCCGCCTCCCGCACCAGTGGCGTTAGTCGCTGAAGCGCCGCCGGGGTCGAAGACCCCAGGAAGCGCAAGGTGAGATGCCACCCGTCGGCCGACACCAGGCGGCAGCCAGGCAGCCTGTGGCGCAGGTCCTCCACGCTTCGAGCCAGCCGAGTGCGGGCGGCGGGGTCCAGAGGAAGCGCCAGGAAGGCACGAATCCGGTCGTCCGCGGCTTCCGCCATCACTCACCTCGGCTCCCCCAAGTCCTTGCTGGCGGCGATTCGCCGGCTGGCACCAAACGTCACCTCCGTCGCCACTCGGTTCAGACCCCGGAGAGCCCCAGCAGGGCACGGCGCAGCATCTCCAGCGCCGCCTGGCAAGCCTGGAAACGCACGCGTTCCCGCCCTCCGGGGAAGTGGAGGCGGCGCACCCGATCGCCCAGCTTTCCGCTGACCGCGACGAAGACCAGGCCCAGTGGCTTGGCTTCGGTGGCCCCAGTGGGTCCCGCTATCCCGGTGACAGCCAACCCGAGGTGGCTGCCGGCAGCACGGCGAGCGCCGTCGGCCATGGCCCGCGCCACCTCCTCCGACACCGCCCCCTGGGTCTCGATCAGCTGCGGGTCGACACCGAGAAGTTCGATCTTGGACTGGTTGCTGTAGGTGACGTAGCCCCGCTCCAGAAAGGCGCTGGCGCCCGGAGCTTCCGTCAGGCGCGCAGCCAACAGGCCGCCGGTACAGGACTCGGCCAGGGCCAGGGTGAGACCCCGCTCCGCGAGCAGGCCCGCCACCACGTGATGCAGCTCGCGGCCGTCTTCGCTGAAGATGCGCCCCGCCAAACGAGTACGGAGGCCGGAGGCCAGAGCCTCGATGCGCTCCTGGGCTTCCTCGTCGGACGCCCCTTCGGCGGTGAGATGCAGCTCCACCTGGCCCGGCGCGCCCAGGATGGTGGTGCGCGGGTTGGTGAAGGTGGTGTAGAGCGGCGCCACCTGCTGTTCCACCTCGCTCTCCCCCAGGGCGGCGATCTTGAGCACGCGGGTCTTGATCACCCGGAGCCCGGCCCGCTGGCGCAGGAGCGGCAGCGCCCCTGCCTCGAACATGGCTTGCATCTCCCGGGGAGGACCGGGCAACAGGAGCACCAGACGACCGTCGATCTCCAGCGCCTGGCCCGGGGCGCTGCCCTTCGGGTTAGGCATGGACTGGGCCCCCTCGATAAGATCCGCTTGCTTCTCGTTGACGGGGGCCATCTCCCGGCGGTACTGGGCGAAGCGCTCCTTGAGCGCCGCCAGCAGGCCCGGATCGCGGCGGATGGGACGACCCACCGCCGCGGCCAGGGCTTCGCGGGTCAGGTCGTCCTCGGTGGGACCAAGGCCGCCGGTTGCGATCACGACCTCGGCCCGGGAAAGGGCGGAGCGGAAAGCGGACTCCAGAAGGGCAAGGTCATCGGCCACGGTGACCCGCGCCCCCACCTCGATGCCGATCTCCCGCAGTCTCGCCGTTAGCTGCAGAGCATTGGTATCAGAGCGGAGAGGCGTCAAGAGCTCGCTGCCGACGGCCAGGATCTCGGCTCTCATGCCAGGGGCAAGAGCAGGAGCGCGACCCGCACCAGCAGGTTGGCGTAGATCCCAGCCATCAGGTCGTCGGCCATGATCCCCCAGCCGCCAGGCAGCGCCTCCAGCTGCCGGGCCGGCCACGGCTTCACGATGTCCATGGCCCGAAAGGCGAAGAAGCCCAGGATGGCGACCCCGGGGCTCCAGGGCAGGAACAGCAGGCTCACCCACTGCCCGGCGATCTCGTCGACCACCACCAGACCCGGGTCCTTCCGGCCGGCCTCACGAGCCACCCGGGTGGCCGCCCACACGCCCAGGGCGGAAGCCAGCGCGGTGGCGGTGACGGTTGCCCAGGGCCCCAAGCCCGCCAGCGGCCAGAAGAGCAAGAGGCCCACCGCCGAACCCGCGGTGCCGGGCGCCAGAGGGGAGTACCCGGAGCCAAAGCCGGTGCCGATGACACGGGCCACGCGCGCCCCCGGACCGGTGGGAGCAGCCGAGGACACGTCAGGTGCCGACACCGAAAGCGGCGACTGGCTGGCGCTCATGGCAGCGTGATCATAGCGCCAAAGCGGCTACCGCTTGCGCAGCCGGCCCTCCGGGTCGCGAGGGGTCACGCGCAGGGTCTCGGAGTGGCCGACCTGGACCCGCCCGGGGCTCCCCTTGGTCGGCCGCAGGTGCTTGCGGCGGGTCACGTGCACATCGACCTTTCCCCCGCTCCTGGCCTCGCTGAAGAAGGCCGCCACCTCGGCGGCCTCGCGCAGATCCTCGGGGCCCGCCCGGCCCTGGTTGTCGCGCAGGATCACATGGGCGCCCGGCACCTCCCGGGCGTGGAGCCAGAGGTCCTCGGGACCGGCCACGGTGAAGGTGAGGCGTTGATTCTCCCGGGCGGCCCTCCCCACCAGCAGGCTGAGACCGCGAGAAGTCAGGTAGTGCCGCCCGGCCGACGAATCGCGGTGGGAATCGCGCCTCGGTTCGGCCGCCTGACCCGTGACCCCCAACTGGTCCAGGCTCGCCGCGTCCGAGAGCATCCGCTCTCGCGTACCGACCTCCTCGGCTTCCCGCCGGGTTGCCGCCAGCCGGGCTTCGATCTGCGCCCGGGCCCGCGTCATGCGACGGGCCTTTTCGAAGAGGCGGTCGGCGTTGGCGTGAAGACTCAGCCGGGAATCGAGACTCACTCGGCAGGACCGTTCCGGTTGGTACGGGTCGGGTACCTCGACCGCGCCAGCTCCAGCGGGGAGGCTGCCGGCGAAAGCCAGGAGCGCCTCACCCTGCCGCCGCAGCAGGTCCTCGGAGGCCAGGTTCGTGAGGTCCTGAACCAGGTGGGC
>Ga0209342_10007378_pt1 | contig 11076 bp, 7 predicted proteins | sample RifCSP16_2_FD_184023 | JGI IMG/M metagenome (GOLD analysis project Ga0209342, IMG submission 184023) | Soil microbial communities from Rifle, Colorado - Rifle CSP2_sed 16_2 (SPAdes) (version 2) | ecosystem: Environmental > Terrestrial > Deep subsurface > Rock core/Sediment | place: Rifle... | reverse complement strand
GACGGATGAACCGTGCTCGACCTCGTGCCCTCATGGGCGCAGGTCTCGGAATCGGACTCGTGCTTGCTGTGTCCGCCTGGCCCGGTGCCGCCACGGCGCAACAGCGAGCGCGCACCATCGATACGGTACCGGGGATGCCGCCGGTGGTGGACCCAAACAATCTCTACAGTGAGACCCAGGCTGACAAGCTGAGCCCCGCCGTTGCCGGCGCGTTGCCGCGGGTCTACGTGCCCAACCGTCAGTCCGGTGACGTGACCGTGATTGACCCGAACATCTTCAAGGTGGTGGATCGCTTCCCCGTGGGCCTGCACCCGCAGCACGTGGTCCCCTCCTGGGACCTCAGGACGCTCTGGGTAACGAACAATGCGGAGGGACGGGCTGACGGAAGCTTGACCCCCATCGACCCGACGACGGGCAAGCCGGGAAGAACCATCCCGGCGGATGACCCCTACAACATGTACTTCACGCCCGACGGCCGCTCGGCGATCGTGGTGGCCGAGGCGCTGAAGCGGCTCGACTTCCGCGATCCGCAGACGATGGCGCTGCAGAGCTCGCTCCCGGTGCCGGGATGCGCCGGGATCAACCACGGCGACTTTTCGATCGACGGCCGCTTCGCCATCTTTACCTGCGAGTACCAGGGAAGCCTGGTGAAAATCGACCTCGTGAACCGGAAAATCCTCGGCTACCTCCAGCTCGTGAAGGGGGGCATGCCCCAGGACATCCGCATCTCGCCCGACGGCCAGACCTTCTTCGTAGCCGACATGAAGGCCGCGGGTGTGTTCCTCATCGACGGTGAACGGCTCACCGAAGTCGGCTTCATCAAGACCGGGGTCGGGGCGCACGGGCTCTACCCGAGTCGGGACGCGACGAAGCTGTACGTCGCCAACCGCGGCTCCTCTCACGTGTACGGCCCCCCGCACGGCAAGGGGAGCGTGTCCGTCATCGACTTCGTCACGCACAGGATCGTCGCAACGTGGCCCATTCCCGGCGGCGGCAGCCCCGACATGGGCAACCTGAGCGCCGACGGCAAGGTGCTGTGGCTCTCTGGCCGTTACGACGACGTCGTCTACGCCATCGACACCACGACAGGCCAGGTCAGGACCATCCCGGTGGGCAAGGAGCCGCACGGGCTCACCGTCTGGCCCCAGCCTGGCCGCTACTCGCTCGGTCACACCGGGAACATGCGCTAACGCCCTCCTCTCCCACCCGTCGCCGGGGCAGGTCCATCGGCGCTGGAGGGCTTAACTTCCGTGTTCGGAATGGCATTTTTCCCGTCTACCGCTCCGAACTATCCCCTGCGTAATAGCCATAAATATTTGATTTTAAATGTTGTTCAAAGTTGTTCTTGACAAATTCGATTAGTCTCCCTATACTAAGAACAACCCTGAACAACAAAAGGAGGTAGAAACCATGGGGGATACATATCGAGCCGCCAAGAACCGGAGCCAGAGACGCGAGGGCTGGTGCATTCTCTTTCGCCACCCGTTGCGACGCGACGCGCAGGGAAAACCGTTACGGGTACGGCGAGGGCTGGGGACCAGGCACGACGGAGATGCGGACCGGCTCGTCGACCAGATGAATCGATTATTGGGGGACGAGTCCTACTGGACGCCGGCCGCCCGAGACCGAGCACTTCGGGATGTTGACCCCCTAATTGTATCCATCTTCTACGACGACATCGAACCAAAGTTCGAGGACTCGTGGGCGGTGCGCGATTCGGTTATCCCGATTCCCGGGCCGGAGGACGGCTACGCCCGGGTGTTGTTCTTGGGCCCGACTGGAGCGGGGAAGACGACTCTGGTTCGCCAGCTTATCGGTTCCGATCCAAGATACGACCGATTCCCCTCTACCTCGACGGCCAAGACTACAGTTTTTGACGCCGAGATCGTCCTCGCCGAAGGGCAGTATCGCGCCGTGGCTTCGTTCTTGTCTCGTGACCGGGTGCGGCACCACATCGAGGAATGCGTCGCAGCGGCTACATCGGCGGCCGCAGAGGGCGCAAAAGAGGATGAAATTGCTCGACGGTTGCTTGAGCATAGGGAGCAGCGGTTCCGCTTGAGCTACCTTTTAGGTACCCTAAGCGCTGCCGCCGAGGAGGAAACCGATGAGGATCTGGAAGACGCTGATGAAAAGACCGCCGAATTCGAGCCACCAGAAGTCGGTCTCGAAGAACGCAAGCAACTCGAGGCACGGTTGCGTTCGTATTTGAGCCGCGTGACTCATCTCGCCGAATCGGTGCGCGGCGAACTCGCGAATCGCCTCAACGAGAGGGTGGATGCGCTGAAGGCCGCCGACCGCGATGCCTTTCTAGAACTGCTTGAGGATACCGTTCGCGAGGACGAAGAAGCGCAATCACTGATCGACGAGATCTTGGAAGACGTCGAGTCACGCTTCGAGTTGCTCGAGCATGGTCAGCCAGAAAGAGATCGTTCAGGATGGCCGATTCGGTGGGTCTTCGAAACCGAAGATCGCACCCTGTTCATCAAGACCATCAACCGGTTCTCCAGTAACTACGCACCTAACTTCGGGCGGCTGCTGGCACCGCTGGTCCAAGGGCTTCGGGTCGCTGGCCCGTTCCAGCCGGTCTGGCACCGCAGTGATGGAATCCCGAAGCTCGTTCTCACAGACGGCGAAGGCCTCGGCCACACGCCCGATTCCGCGTGGAGCTTGCCCACCGCCATCACAAAGCGGTACGAGCGATCCGACGTGATCCTCCTGGTCGATAACGCAACACAGCCCATGGTTGCCAGTCCGCAAGCGGTGCTCCGCAGCGTGGCCGCAAGCGGTCACGAGTCAAAGTTGGTAGTTGTCTTCACCCACTTCGATCAGGTAAAGGGGGACAACCTCCCGAACGAAACGTCGAAGCGGAACCACGTGCGAGCCTCGCTGGATAACGCGATCTACGGGATCGACGCGGCCCTTGGCCCGGGTGCTGGCAGGAGCCTCCGGCGGTACCTAGAAGGCAAGGTATTCTTCGTTGGCGGAATTGACGAGTCGCTCCCTCCGCACAAGCGGTCCACGAGAGCACAGCTCACGCAATTGGTCCAAGTATTCCGGGCAGCGATTGCGCCGCCTGAGCCGATCCAGGCCGTGCCCGTCTACGACATGGCCAACTTGGTACTGGGTGCCACGGTGGCAGCTCGGCAGTTCCAGGACTCGTGGGACGCACGCCTCCCCGCCGAGCACTGGGCCCGGGTGAAGGCCCTCACCCGGCGCTTGGGCTACCTAGGCGAGGACGAGTATGACACGCTAAAGCCGGTTGCAGACATGATCAGGCTGCTGTCGGAGCAAGTCAGGGCCTTCATCGCGGCACCCCGGAACTGGCACCCTGAGAAACCCTCGGAGGAGATGTGCCAAGCGGTTATCGATCTGGTGTCACGGGAGTTCTTTTCCCGCCTACACATCATGGCGTCCAGCCGTTTGTGGACCGCGCGGCTACGGGAGTGGCAGCAGGCCTACGAGCGCCGCGGGCCGGGTTCTGGAAACCTGCGCAAGCACGAGGTCAAGTCCATCTACAGCGTGGCAGCGCCAGTGCCCGGCGCAGCGCCAGTGCCCGACGCGAGCGAGTTTCTCGACGAGATTCGTTCTCTGTTTCGGGAGGCTACGTTGGCTGCTGGCGCCAAGGTCGTTGTCTAGGCCGGACTGTCGTCTGAGGTTCCAAACACGAACGCCCGGGTAATATGCACCCGGGCGTTCTTTTTTATCCCGGGAGCGTCCTACCCTCCCACCCCGTTACCAGGGCAGTACCATCGGCGCTGGAGGGCTTAACTTCCGTGTTCGGAATGGGAACGGGTGTTTCCCCTCCGGAAGGGTCTCATCCTGAGGCGGATTTCGCGCTTAGATGCGCTCAGCGCTTATCCCTGCAACCCGGGTGGCAACGGCGCCATTATTCGCGCTAACCACTGTACGCCGTCACCCTGTTTCTGAACGAGTACAAGCCACTTGACAAGCGGTTTGATCCGCGCCTATCTTGGTCTCCCAATCCGAGACGGAACCGGACGAAGCTGCCGGCCGCCGCGGATGGTGCATCGCGATAAGCCCGGGAAGGTCCGTTTACGTTACCTCCCCGGAGGAGGTGTACTATGATCCTGCGACTCGCACTCGCCTTTTCGGTTGTCGCTCTTGGGCTCGTTGGTCCGACCGCCATGCCACGCGCTCACGCCACGTGCCCGGAGCCGCCGTGCCCCGACCCGCCACAGCGGGTCAGTCCCCAGATGCCGTCGGGCACCGTGACGCCGGCCACGCCCGGGTCCACGATCGTGCCCCTTAGTGCCACGTGCCCGACGCCGCCCTGTGGCGACCCGGACGTCGCCCCGAGCCACCAGCCCGAAGTGCAATCCACGTGCCCGGAGCCGCCGTGCCCCGACCCCATGCAGGGCAAGTGACCGAGCTGCCCGTGGGCGCCGCACCCCGAACGATCGGAAGGCCGGTTGTCTTGGCCGAGGCGGGTTTCGTCAACCACGTCCTCATCGTCACGCACGGAATCCGGACCTACGGCAACTGGATGGACCGACTGGCCGCGACGCTCAACGAGGAGTTGTCGCCGGCGAAGGGCGGCACCCGCCGCGCGATCCACGTATGGAAGTTCCGTTACGGCCGCTTTTCCTTGCCGGCGTTCCTCGTCCCGGGTTGGCTCAGGGACAAAATCGTCGCCAAGTTCAATGACGCCTACGAGGCCGCCAAGCGAGCCTACCCCGGCGCCAGAGTTTCATTCATCGCGCACAGCTTCGGGACGTACGTCGTCGCGCGGGCGCTGCAGCGCTATCCATCGATCTCGCTCCGCTACGTCATTTTTTGCGGCGGCCTAGCTCCCAAGCGCTATGGTTGGGAGCAACTCTTCCGGGACGGGCGGGTTGAGAAGGTTGTTAACGAGTGCTGCCTGCGGGACGTCCTTCCCGTGCTGGCCCGGCTCCTCGTCGTCGGCATGGATAGTTCCGGCGTGTTCGGCTTCGTCGACACGCCGGAGCGTGCGGAGCGCTTCAAGAACCGACCTTTTGCGGCATACGGACACGGCGGCTGCTTCCACGAAGGGCACTACCGCGAGTTCTGGGCGCCAATCTTCCGCGGCGAGGAGATCGCCGACGGGCCCGACCGGGGGGCGCGGCCGCCGCTCCTCTTTCGCGTGCTCGAGCTGATCCCTCGACCAGTAGCGAAGGCGCTGGCTCTGGCCGCTGTCGCCGTGCTGTCGCTTCAGGCCACCGATCGTTGCCTGCCATGGCTCGAGTTGCGAATAGCGCGCCTCATCGAGCAGGCCGAGAACACGCGCCGGCCGGACGATGCCGAGGTGCTCTTCAAGCAGAGTGAGACGGTGTGTCCATCGGCGGTCGCACCTAAGGTTGCGCTTGGCCGCTACTACTTCCGCAACGAGCGCTACGACCAGGCGCGAGCTGCGTTCGACATGGCGTTCGATCTCGGTGGCCGGCAGGACCCGATCGTGGCGCGCATGCTAGCGAATGCCCTGGTCGGCGCGCGAAAGTTCGACCTCGCGGCGAACAAGCTGCACGAGGCCGAGCGGCTCCACTTGCTTCAAATCGGTTCCGACCGATGGGACGAGCTGCGGCGGCAACTCACCTTCTTCAAGGGCTCGCTCCACTTGATTGTCCTCCTCAGGGAGTCCGTACAGGGCAGGTGGTCAGCGACCGACTACGAGGGTGCCATCGGCAGCATGCGGTCCTACCTGGAGCACGGCGGGCGGCCGATCCCGTGGGCCCACTACAGCATCGCTTGCGCCCGCGCCGTCCGCCTGCAGAGCGATCCGCTCGCCCAGGCCGATCAAAGGGCTCTGCGCGAGACGATCCTGGCTGAGCTCGAGCAAGCGGTCAACAGCCTCCACGACTGGCTCCGGAAGGAGCCGGACAAAGCCCGGCCCAGCCCTGGCCTGCTCCTCGAGCGCTTGCGGAACCAACAGGGTCTCCGCGGCGCACCGCTGCTCCCGGAGCCATGTTCGGCGATCGCGGGCGCCCTGTCGGGCCGCGAGCCGAGCTTCGCCATGCTCCTCGGACGGCTGGAGATGCTGGCCGCCGGTCGGTGATCATTATCACCGCCCCCCACCGGCAACGACCGTGTTCGGAATGGGAACGGGTGGCCCCCCCAAGACGGCCACTTGGAAGATCTCTGGGGAGGGTTCCAATCGCCCATTCATTTCCCCCCTTCGGAACATGGATCTTCTGACCCGCTCCAGTCATCGTAAGCTTTCTCATTGACAGGTTCCTCATTCGGCCCCTATTCTTCATTCATCTGTGAGCTCTCCTTAAGAAGGAGTTCGGGCCAGGGAGAACCGAAGGAAGGACTGAGCCGCATCCTCTCCGAGGATAATCGGTCATGGCCCTAGTATCTGATCTGGGTGACCTCAAGGGCAAGATGAAGCTCATCCTCTCCCAAGTCGCTCCATCGACAGTGGCCTATACATTCCACGATCCCGATCTCTCGCTCGGTGCCTTCGCTCGTTATGATGCCGCCCGATCTGGCCGTCCGCCGAAGATTCGAATTGCCAATCCGGGCGATGCTGAAATGAAAAACGAGCAAGTACCGCTATTGAAGACCCTTTACGCGCAATGTACTCCCGAATTGCAAACAAGCTTCCCGTCCATCCTCTCGGCAGAAATGAGAGAGATCAATGCTGCGGTGATTGTACATACGGTCCTTGAGCTCGGCCATCTCAGTGAACTGAGGAAAGTGCTGGATAATCCGAAGAGGCTGGCTCTGAACGTGCGTCGGTATGTATGGGAGGCAATTGGGCAAAAGGTCGCAATGGAATCGCATCGGTTCACAGATGATGACCTCGATCAACTCGATGCTATGCGGATGGCTGAGCTCAAGCGTACGGCCCCAAGAGCGAAACGGCCCCGCGCATAACCGGTTATTTGAAAGCTAGGCCAATGAGAATCCCTCTTCACCTTCCTTCCCACGTTGAAGCTGGCTACCTGCTCGAGGTGCTCAAGTTGGTGGGTAAGACAATCGAAAAGGTGCGATACCTCCGCCTAAAGAAAGAGTTAGCCGAGGGCATTAACCCCGAAATCAATACTGACAAGCAGACCCTTGTTTCGCGGGTAGAGGAGCTCGGCTTTCGGAAAGCTATTGTGGAGGCCCTCCAGGAGCTTGATCGGAAGCTTTACGCTGCGGGGAAGCCTCTTGACTTTAAGACGGCTATGGACCTAACAAGAACGATCCTCGAGGAGATCGTAGAAGATGCGGCAAAGGAAGTGGCGGCGGTCAAGAAGCAAACCTTACCGCCTCCTGGCGCGAAGGATTTCCAGCCCTGGAAGCAACTCTTAATGAATGCGGATGTTCTCACCGCTGACGAAGGGGAAATATTTCAGAAACTCTACAATTATCTATCGAATGCGGGTGCGCATCGCTTGGGAAGCGCGCCGGAGCAGGTCCGGATATCAAAGAACACTGTGATTGAGTTCGGCTTGCTGCTTGTCCAACGTGTTCGGGCTTTGAAGCAAGCAGCTAAGCGGGGATTATCGCCTGCCCCCTAAAGCGTCCTCTAGTCTGCTGGAGACAAATTTCCGCGCCGTACCCTGGGTGCCACAATCTCAGAGGGGCCGGGAGGCGGCCCGGGAAAGGCGTTTATTCTACCTACGCTATGCCCCTTCCGGAGCGTCATCGGCGTGAGGCGCAGAAGACTATGGGCTTCTGCTCAAACTAGGTCCGGCACCTCAGTTAAGGTGGAATTCGGCAACCCACGTGGGTCCAGCGGCCCTCATTCCACGGCCATTCTGTATCAGGTGATACCATGAACGTCGTACAGAAGCTGTTCGAATCGGTTCTCGAAAAAGAGCTCAGCCTTCCTAAACTGGGCACCCAGCTCATTACCGCAGGATTTAAGGAACTCGGCATCGAGCTAACTGCCTCCCAGCGAGCCACAATTGAGGCTCGGCTCGGTGCTGTGACAGGTGAGGAGTTGGCGTTAGTTGATATCACTGATGCGCAGCTTGCTAAGTCCAAACTCACTGCAGAGCAGCGGGCGGCCGAAAGGCTTTCCCTAGACCTTGATGCCAACGCCTTCCTCGATCGGTTCGAGGAAAAACTACCCGGAATCATCCTTGCCTGTGTTGAGAAGACCTCTCGCCTCATGCTGAAGCGCCTAAAGCGCAACGCTCCGCACATGCTGAAGGATCGACGGGGCCACCGGCGCGCTTTCGAGACGAGGCTGGCCAAGAAATGGGGACGGGCACTTGATCCCCTTGACATGTTTCGTGAAATAGCTCTTGAGGCCGGCGAAGATTTCAACAACGAATTCCGCCCTGAGGCCGCGGCTACAAAGGACTTCGTGTTCGAGGTCCTGACGCGCCTGCATGCGCGCGCCTGCCAAATTGCGTCTGAAATACTGACCCTGCTTCGGTCAGGTCACGCGGACGGCGCTCACGCGAGATGGAGGTCACTACACGAGATTGCAGTCATAGGGTTATTCATCAAGTCGCATGGCAACGAGCTCGCGGAGCGTTACATCCTCCACGACGCGATAGAGTCCTACCGAGCCGCGAGTCTCTACCAGGAACACTACGCAACCTTAGGCGATGAGCCACCCTCTGAAGAAGAGGTTGCGGGAATCAGATCGGCCTACGAATCTCTCAAGAGCCGTTTTGGTCGAGACTATGTCAAAGAGTACGGCTGGGCTGCAGCCGCTTTGGGGAAAGAAAGACCCACCTTCATGGATATAGAAAAGGCCGTAGGCCTTCGTCACCTGCGGCCGTACTACAAGCTGGCTAGCCATAACGTCCATGCGAATCCAAAAGGCGCATTCTTTAAGCTAGGGCTCCTCCCGGACCATAAAATTCTTCTGGCAGGCCCGAGTGACCTCGGATTAGCCGACCCCGGTCATGGAACAGCCATTTCCCTAGCCCAGATCACAATTGCCCTCCTTACATTGCGGCCTAACATGGACCGACTAGTCATATGCCAAGTCCTGCTCCGACTCGAAGACGAGATAGGCAACGCCTTCCTCGCTGCCCACAGGGCGCTCGAAGGGAAGTAGAATCCCTGGTGGTTGGCGAACCGCACTGGGGACTTATGCCATGCCTTCAGGCCCGGCACCCTAGGCGCGAACCGCGAACATTGACTTGACTTCCGTATTCGGAATGGGAACGGGTATGGCCTCGTGCTAACCAGTACCGCCCGGAGTGGAGGGAACTTCCTGCCGCGACCGTTTCAGCAAGACGAAGAGCTCACCAGTCGCTATACGAGCAAGAATATCTTCGGCCAACTTATAGGAGAATTGTGGCCGATCTGTCTCAGCAGCCAGCAGCGCCGTCGCCAGCCGTTGATCATCGACATAAACATTAACAAAGTACCATCCGGGCTTAGGAACCACTGCCACAATCTCTCCGTGGACTGGCGTTACGAAGCAGCTCGAACCGCCTTCGACAGTTGCGGTTGTAATAGGGGTCGTAGCGCGAGTTGCTACGTCAACCAAGTCGACACGAAGGCGATGTCCACCCCTTGGAAGCCTAAAGCCGCTCGCAATGAAGATCCGGAGCTGGAGAGGGTACGCCCTCCAGTAGACAGCCGCGACCTGCCGATCGAAGCGAAGAGTCGTGCCATCGTAAAAGCATTCGTAGCAGAGGGATAGATAGACTAACTCCGCCCTCCCGCTGCTCTCGATGACCGGATCAGTGCTGCCGCGCTGAGCCTCGCTTAGCGCCTCACTCTGCTCCCTCGCAAACTTCGAGAACGCCGCTTCATCATCTGGCGGCCGGGAGGTAACTTGTCCAAAGTATAGCGCGCGGCGGCCTAGGATTTGTCCGCCGATCGCACACTCCAGAAAGGCCGGGCCTGGGGCCAACACTGTTATTGCTAGCTCTGTGACATGGTCGACTTCTTCTGGGAACACCTCGACTGTGACCCTTTCTCGGCGTAGGTCCCGGCGAACGCCAGCCTGCTCGAGTGTAAAGATCATCTCATGCTCCCCCGCCGTTCCCCAAAAGCCAACAGCGGCAAGGAGCCTTACCGTCAGCGGGTACTTGAAAGTACCCACCCCTGTCATGACGCCTCTAAACTCGGTGGTCCCCGGGCGGATATCCACAGCGACACATGTAATGAAGTACGTCAGATGCCACTTCGGTAGTTGTTCGCTCGCCTCATGAACGTCGTGTACCCGGAGATGCCTCCGCTCGGCCAGACGAATCGCTGCTGGTTCCACCAACGGGACTTCTCTGCCAGTCCCAAGATCCCGCTGTGTCCACCTTCCCGCCCTCATCTCGATCTCTTTGGCGTGCGCCGGGGCATCTGGGTCCAGATCGGCGAACGCGTACCGCAAAGGTCGGATTCCGTCGCGGTCGACCAGGACGCACTGAAACAGGCCTCCGACGGTCTCCACGCCGGTCCCTCGAAGCGCGCCTTCAAGCCCCTGAATCACGCCGTCGGCCGCCGCCTTCAGGTCCTGGGCCCTCTGCTCAATCGCCCCAAGATTTTGTTCGAGATATGGCCGAACGACGTCGCCACTCCCGACAACGAGAAAGCCGCGATCTAGCCTCTCGGCATTGAAGTGGGGGGACTGGAAGCCGTATACCTCCACGCGACCGCTATCGGCGGCACCGAAGAGTATGAGGACCAGCCGGTGAGCCCGACCCGCTCTACTTCGGTGGAGACTGTAATAGTGACGAGCGATCCGTGGGACATCGCCAGCCAGTTTCCTTATCAGCCTGAGCCGTGGCTTCTTGTGTATCCGTCGGCGCAACTGGCTAACGATCAGGGCGGCGGCGGCGACATCGCCAGCAAACGCTATACCAACTTTCGGCGCAAGTGGAAGTATTTTCTGGAGAACGTCCTGAAAGATGGGTGTACCCGGTGCCAGCCACGTTGCGCGGGAGTCAGCAATGATGACAGCACCCTCACGAACTCGGCACGCCGCGACCATCGTCATGGGGGACCACTCCTCTACCAACCCGGCGAAATCTGCGTAGGTGGGGTGACGTGCTTAAACGCACGAACGCCCGGGTGAGATGCACCCGGGCGTTCGATTTAATCCCGGCAACGACCTACTCTCCCACCCCGTTACCAGGGCAGTACCATCGGCGCTGGAGGGCTTAACTTCCGTGTTCGGAATGGGAACGGGTGTGACCCCTCCGC
>Ga0209342_10007376_pt1 | contig 11077 bp, 8 predicted proteins | sample RifCSP16_2_FD_184023 | JGI IMG/M metagenome (GOLD analysis project Ga0209342, IMG submission 184023) | Soil microbial communities from Rifle, Colorado - Rifle CSP2_sed 16_2 (SPAdes) (version 2) | ecosystem: Environmental > Terrestrial > Deep subsurface > Rock core/Sediment | place: Rifle... | reverse complement strand
AACCGCGAATGTATGACACATAATGCCAATAATGCGAATGTATGCGAATGACACGAATAATTCGCATATTATATTCGTAACATTAGCATCGCATTATTTGCATTAGGTTACCCGAACAGTAACTTTTTTTCATTAGCCATTAGTCATTAGTCATTGGTCATTGGTCATTCTTCACGAAGCCATCTGCACCACCACATCACTCCATCCGCTTTGGTTGGCGCCTCCAATGCCTGCCGCGCGAAAGGTGTAAGAAGTTCCGCTCGTTAATCCGGTGACAATGTGTTTTGAACTAAGGGTTACTCCTGAAGGAAAATCACCGCTCGATGCCGGTTCAAAAGAAGAAACAGGGGGAGCGGCAGCCGGACCAGGACCAGCCGTTGAACTGCGCTGCCATACCATGGCTCTTGTGCCTGCTGATTTTTTGCACGATAAAATTATCTGCCCGGGCTGCGTGCCAAACTTTGCCTTCAAATTCTGCGGAGGAAGGATGGGACCGATGGGCACACCGGGTTTTTTCAAATCCATGCCCGCGCTCAGCACTATGCTTGCCGCGTTGGCGGGGTCATCATTGGCGATGCCTTCCACATAGAATCCTAACTTGGTGAGTTGGGTATCTACTATGGTTTCCTTTTCATGCACGAGGGCGGTTTCCTCCTTACCTGCGTCCACCGCATCGTTCTGGGCGGTTTCAAGATTGTTAATGGCGGTGCTTACCGATGCCAGCGTGGGATTGGGTGTGGGAAAACTTGCGTTGCCCGTCATGGAAGTTACATAATGCCTTCCTTTTACGATTTTTATAGCAACCGGCTGTTTGTTCAGGTTTAGCGATACTTTAACTTTTAATGTGTGACTCATAAATAATGATTTAGGGTTTAGGGTTTAAGGGTTAAGGTTTACTGTTGTTTTTACGCTGATTTGTGTGTTTCTTGCTTTGGCATATCACTCCGCTCCTTTGGCATATCACTCCGCTCCGTTGGCATATCACTCCGCTCCGTTGGCATATCACTCCGCTCCGTTGGCATATCACTCCGCTCCGTTGGCATATCACTCCGCTCCTTTGGCGTATCACTCCGCTCCTTTGGCATATCACTTTGCTCCGTTGGCGTATCACTTTGCTCCTTTGGCATATCACTCCGCTCCTTTGGCGTATCACTCCGCTCCGTTGGCGTATCACTTCGTTGCTTTGGCATATCACTTTGCTCCTTTGGCGTATCACTTCGCTCCGTTGGCGTATCACTCCGCTTCTTTATTTCTCTGCTCTATTGTTTTGGTTTGATTTCATTCATTTCATCATTCTCACAGCCCATCCATCTGCAATGATATTGACCTCGAGAAGTCAATTATCCTTTCTTCGGGCTTTGTTTTTTTCGCCTGCTTTAAAAGCCAAGGGCACCTCTCCTCCCACTTGAAATGGCGCGGGTGAGCGATAACAAGAAAAGCCCCCTCCCTACCTCCCCCATTGGGGGAGGAATCAATCTCATCCTTACCGTACTCTGTTTTCTTTTTCCCCCTAATGGGGGGATTAAGGGGGGCTTCGGGGATGTTTTTCTTCTCCGTTTCTCCGCTTCTCCCTTTCCCCGCTTCTCCTTCCCTCCGCTTCTTCTCCCTCTTTTTCTTTTCTTTGGCTTTCACTTTTAATAGCGTATTATACATTCCCAGTTCGTGTTTGTCGGCAGGGGGCGGTATCTGTTTCTTTGCCATAAGTAATACAGGTAATCGGTTTTCGGTATGCAGTAATCAGTAAAAACCGTTTACCGTTTACCGTTTACCGATTACCTGAAGTTATCTTCTCTTTCCTTTAATCTCATTCATTCCCACCCACACGGCAATTAGCGCTGCGCCAACAAACAGCAGGGTGATTACTTCGGTCATATTTACATGCTTGGATCAGTATGCGCAACAACAATTCCATCCACCACATACACAGTAGAAATGAAGCCCTCCTCAATGGTCGCACTCGAATTGCAAGTGCCCCTAATATCCGAAACCGAATACACGGTGTGATGATGCGGACCGTTTTCCAGATAAGAAATGATTTGCGCATTGCTCACTCCGCATTGAACTTTTGATTCTTTAACAGGCGTTGCGCTGATGGCAAATAGGGCAAGTGCGAGCGCGGCAGAAAGAAATAGTTTTGATGTTTTCATTTTGTTTTGTTTTGTGGTACGGATAACTAATCTTTTACGAATCTGCGAATGAATACAAGGGCTTTTATTCGTAGATTCGTTTTTTTATTCGTTATCTGTACCGTTTAGAAAACAAAGGAACATCATCCCATGAAAAAATATGGGTACGAAACAGGAGGTTTTTCAGATTCAGAGTGAAAAAAACATTACTTTTGGTATATCTTTACCTTAAAAAATCTCTCCACACATGGCATCAGGCAAAGCGAAAAAGAAAGAAACCATTGACGTATTTAATTTGAATGGCAGATATAAAAAGATAACCCATGAAGCTGCGATTCAACAATACTGGAAACCTCCTATGGCAGATGATAATGTTGCTGTGAAAGTGAATGGCAGGTTATATAAATCATCGGGATACTCTGGTATGAAAACTGACAACACTATCGCCTTTTGGCATGGCGATAACGTGTACACAATACCTCTGGAAAATGACACTGAATTGTTTTTATTGCGTAAAAAGAAAAAAAGCGTTTAGAAAAACTTAAGATGGTCATATGAGCTCCGCTAAAGAAATATCTAATCACGAACTTCAACTTGCTAAGTACCTCAGGGAATGTAAAAAAGTACCCTCGCGTGAGGAATGCAGCCAGCTCCTTTTCGGATCCACCGAACCATGGGCGCTTGAAGAGTTAGAGAGATGCAAAGAGCGGCTGGAAAAACATATAAAATTTATAACTTCTCTCAGCGATGAACAATTGACACTATTTGAAGATAGTGTTAACTGCGAGTTAAGAAAAAAATAAAAATGCAGGAACTACATTCCCTATTACATAGTTTCACCAGCGGGGAAGGGTCTTCGTTCCGCAACTACCTCAGTTGCTTCACCACCTATAATAAAGAAAACCTCAAGCAACTGCAACTGGCAGAACTGCTGATGAATGAAAAAGAACCGCCCACGCATGATGCCTGCTGCATAAAACTTTACGGAACAAAACACGACCATAGCTTTGATGATTTAAAATACCAGTTAAAAGAAAAAGCCCTCGACTTTTTGCTCAGCGATATATCATGCGATAAGAAAAAGGAATTAGACGAAGCCGATTATGCCATCATCAGGATGAAAAAGAAGAGCGCGCAGTTCCAGCACTTATTTTTTTCCAAAACAAGAATATTCGCCATAAATTATCTGCTGGATGATATTATCCGTGAAGCAAAAAAATACGAACAGTATTCCATGTTAGCAGAACACCTGAAATATAAAAAAACAATAGTAAGCTGGAAGCAAGGCAAAGCAGAATTTGAAAAGACAAATGCAGAAATGCAAGATGCCGCAAAACGCCTTGCCCTCTACAACAAAGCCGAGCATTATTATTATGAGTTGAATATGATGAATGAATATAACGGCAGGCAGGATGAAAAAAGGAAACTACAATGGCTTCAGAAAGTAATTGCAGAGATAGATACAGAAAACAAGAATATAAAATCGCCCCATGTAAGTTATTCGCTCAAGTTTCTTGAACTGGAATATTACCAATTGAAAAAGAATTATGCAAAAGCCCGCAGCGTGTGCACAGAGTGGCTCGATATTGTGATGGACAACAAATCGGTTTACCGCAGGCAGCGTTTGGGCGTGGTGTATGATAATCTTTCGCGCTGCGAGTTTTATTTACAAGATTATACGCAGGCGGCTAAGGATGCCCGCGAAGCGCAAAAGTATTTCAATGCCGGCTCAGAAAACTACTGCATCGCCCTTGAGCAGGAGTTTTACGCCCTGTTTGCCATGGAGCAATACAACGAGGCAATTGACATGGCAGAGAAAATGATTTCTTCCGCCACCCGCAAAGAACTGGGCGAGTTTCGCGATGCAAAATACCATTACCTGCTTGCCAACGCGCTTTTCAAAAAGGAACGATTCCGTGAGGCGCTCAACCTTCTTTCGCAGGAAAGAGAACTATCACAAGACAAAGCCGGCTGGGAAATAGGCAGACGCACACTTAAAATAATGACGCTGGTTGAAAAGAATCAATTAGATGAAGCGGGCTTGACGGTGCATAGTTTAAAACAGTTTTTCTCCCGCACAGAAACAGAAACTCCCATCAGCCCCCGTGATAAAATAATACTCAAGCTGCTGTTGATGGCAGAAAGAAAAGGATTTGCTTTCAATACCCTCACTGGCGGCACGGATAAATACATGAGCAAACTAAAAGCCCCACCCCAACCCTCCCCATTAGGGAGGGAGAATATTTCCTCCCCTGATGGGGGAGAGCCTGCCCTGAGCCTGTCGAAGGGTCAGGAGGGGGCTTTGGCTTGGCAGCCCTTCACGCACGAGGTTTTCCCTTTTCATGAATGGTTTGCAGGTAAGCTGAAAATCAATCTCAACAAAGTTACCGCCAGCAGCGAGAAGCTGAAAGTAATGGTGATGAAATAAATGCGGGCAGTAACAAACCCGCTTCCTTCCTCAATAGTTTTTCTAAATTTGCCATCCGAAAAATAAAACTTGTATTCATTCGTACATTCGTACAGATTCGTTTTTCGTAGATTACGGAGAGGTGTCAGAGTGGTCTATCGAGCACGCTTGCCCGTCCCGCAAATAGCGGGACGAGGTCTCGTCCCGACAAAGTCGGGACGGAGAAAGCGGCTAAACATTAATGGATGGAATGGAAAGTATATATATTATGGAGCGATAAAAAAAGAACGTATACCGGTTGTGCTCAGGATGAAATTATCAGGTTGCAAAGACATAATAATGGAGAGGTTAAGGCAACAAAGAATCACCGCCCATGGGAAATAGTATATGTTGAACAAGTCGGAGATTATCAATCAGCAAGAAAAAGAGAGAAGTATTATAAAAGTAGTGCCGGAAGAAGAAAGATCAAGACAATATTAAAAGACAGCAAGAAAACAGAATAATTTTCGGAGAGGTGTCAGAGTGGTCTATCGAGCACGCTTGGAAAGCGTGTGTACCGCAAGGGTACCGTGGGTTCGAATCCCACTCTCTCCGCAAGTAGGGACTGCCCCCATAAAAAGGGGGGAGTCCCTTTTTTGTTGCCCCGGTTTGAGGCTCAAACCCATGTTTGATTATAAATTTTCATAATCTAATTTGGTTAAATATCTTTGACTTCGGCACCTATGGAAGTTCCTGAAAAAGCTTCCGCATAACCTTCTGAAACAAATTTTTTATGTAGGTTTGTTCGTTAATTATTTCATGAAAAAGTTTTTCTTTTTATTTCTAGTTGTCTTTACTCTCCTCCCTTGGGCAGGAGTTGGAGGTGGGCTTCTTCTCGCTCAAAGAAACAATTTCCAAAACTATTCCCTCGAACAAGGTCTTCCGCAGGCAACCATTTACTGCATCATACAAGATAACCGCGGTTACTTATGGCTCGGAACCGATGGAGGGGGGCTTTGCCGTTTTGACGGGAATAATTTCAAAACGTATACTAAGAAAGACGGCTTTACCGGAGACAACATCCGTTCGCTTTTACAGGATAGCAAAGGAAGAATCTGGGCAGGAACAAAAGACGAAGGCATCATCCTGTATGATGGATTAAAATTCACAACCATTGGAAAAAATAACGGACTTGCGGGCGATGCAGTGCTTTGCATGTTCGAAGATGAAAATGGCGCTGTGTGGGCGGGCACTGATAACGGAGGAGTGAATAAAATTACTGTTGAGAAAGATTCTTTTCGCATTCAAGTGATTGACGAAAGTAAAGGCATCAGCAATAATTCTGTTTTTGATATTCATAAAGATAAAGACGGGCACCTCTGGCTGGCAACTTTTGGCGGAGTGAATGTTCTTACGTTTGAAAAAGATTCTTTCCATATTGACCAGTTGAGAGGAGGCAGAGAAATTCCCAGTGATCAGATTACCTCCATCGCAGAAGATACGAAGGGGGCATTATGGTTTGGCACGTATGATGGAGGTGTTTTCCGCATTGCTCCGAAAAATTCTCCGCAGAACGCATCACCGGCAAATCAGAATTTTAAACTCGATATTCTTTCCCGAAAGGTTTCTGCTTTTGATCCCTCCAACGGATTCAACGCAAAAACCATCTGGAAAATTTTCAATACAAGCGGAAATGAATTGTGGTTTGCCTCTGTCGAAGATGGAATTATCCGCTACAGAACAATAACAACGGCAGGAGATTCATCCCTCAACCTTTTTGAAAAGTTTACAGACAAGGAAGGATTGCCCGGTAATCAAATGCTCTGTGTGTATGAAGACAAGGAAAAAAATATCTGGATTGGAACTAACGGTGGCGGGCTCTGCAAATTCATGGGAGATATTTTTTCGCACTACTCTGAAAAAGACGGATTGCCCGGCAACAGTGTTCAGGGAATAGATATGGATTCGCTTGGGAATATCTGGTTTGGAACAAGCGGAGGAGGATTGGTGCAGATGGATTTGAAATCAGGAAACCCTGTTTGTAAAAATTATTCTATCAAAGACGGGCTTCCCGGCAATACAATTCTTTCCGTTTCGGCAGGAAAAGCAGCCCGCAATCCACATCTTTGGATGGCGGTTTCAAATGCGGGAGCTGCAAAATATAACGGCAAACAGTTTTTTAATTACTCAGAAGGAAACGGGCTTCTTGATAACAGTGTGTACAGCATTTTGGTGGATAAAAACGGAATTGTTTGGATTGGAAGCAAAGAAGGAATCAGCCGTTTTGATGGAGTAAAGTTTTTGAATATGGATATGGAAACCATGCAAATCAAGGATAAAGATGTGAACGCAATTATTCAGGATAAGAATGAAAATCTTTGGTTTGGAACAGGAGGCGGACTGGCAAAGTACAGCGGTGCAGGAGACATTACTACGTATGACGAAGTAGAAGGATTAATGCACAAAGAAATAAAATGTCTCGCAGAAGATCCCTTCGGAAACATCTGGATAGGAACAAACAATGGCGGGCTGTATCGTTTCAATGTTTTCACCGATGATAAAAAGAAAATTCAATTGATTGCGAACGATAGTTTACTGAGTTCAAATTCTGTGCGCGCGATAATTTTTCTCGATGAAAAAACAACGGGCAATAAAGGAAAAGAAATGGTGGTAGGAACTGACAAAGGAATTGACAAAATAACGTTTGACGACAAAGGAAAAATTCTGAAAATCAGAAATTACAATGCTACGGACGGATTTATAGGTGTGGAGTGCAACGATAACGCCATGTACCGCGATGCGGATGGCAACATCTGGATAGGAACAGTAAAAGGGTTAACCCGCTTTAATCCTTCCGCGGAAATTCAAAACCAGAATGTGCCAATGATTCATATTACCAACATTAAACTTTTTTTCAAAGAGGTGGACTGGAGCACAAGAGCAGATTCCATTCTTCCCTGGTTCAATCTTCCTCAGTCATTACAACTATCTTATTCTGATAACCACCTCACGTTCCAGTATGCTGCCATTTCGCTCGGCAATCCGCAGAAAATAAAATACCGTTACATGCTCGAAGGCGCTGACGAAGAATGGTCGCCCGAAAGGAATGAAACTTCGGTTACTTTTTCAGGACTTTCCCCCGGAACCTACCTGTTCAAAATAATTGCCGCTGGCGCCAATGGATTGTGGAACACGGAGCCCGCGGTTTTTAAGTTTACGATTAATCCGCCATGGTATCGGCATACGTTTGCATACATCATCTACGTCATTGTGTTGGTGGGAGGTACTTATTCTTTTGTAAAGTATCGGGAGCGGGCGCTCATCCGTGAGAAAAAAATCCTGGAGGACAAAGTAGTGGAGCGCACTGCCGAAGTGGTGAAACAAAAAGAAGAGCTCGTACACCAAAACGAAATCATCGAAGAAAAAAACAAAGACATTACAGACAGCATCAACTACGCAGAAAAAATCCAGCGCGCCATCCTCCCTGATCCTGAAAAAATAAAAAAGGCATTGCCCGAATCATTCATCCTCTTTCAGCCGCGCGATATTGTGAGCGGAGATTTTTTCTGGTACGCGGAAATACACAAACAGCAGGTTATCGGTAATCAGTCATCAGTAATCGGTAAACAAACACCGAACACCGACCACCGATTACCGAATATCATTTTGCTTGCCGCTGCCGATTGCACGGGTCACGGAGTGCCGGGCGCATTCATGAGCATGATAAATACTTCGCTGCTCAACGAAGCCGTGAATGAAAAAAGAATTCATCAGCCGAATGAAATTCTGAACGAAGCAAGAAAAGGTATTATCCGAGCATTGAAACAAAAAGGAGAAAGCGGAGAACAAAAAGACGGAATGGATGTTGGAATCATTTCGCTGGAGATGAATAACGAAACTTGCAAACTTCAATATGCCGGTGCAAACAACTCCCTGTATATAATAAGGAAGCCTGTCCCGAACGGAGCTTCGGGAAGCGAACCCGTACTTGAAGAAATTGACCCCGACCCGATGCCTGTTTCGATTAGTGACCGCACCGGGGATTTCACCAATCATATCATCCAACTTCAAAAAGGCGACTCCATTTATATTTTCACAGATGGTTATGCCGACCAGTTTGGCGGACCAAAAGGAAAAAAATTCAAGTACGCACAGTTCAAGCAACTGCTTCTCAGCATTCAGAATAAAACAATGGACGAACAAAAAGAAATGCTTGACAAAACCATGTCTGATTGGAAAGGAACGCTCGAGCAGATTGACGACATATTAGTAATAGGCGTCAGGATATAGCACGGAAAAAATGTATTAGCAGAAACGGTATAGGAAATCCCGATGCGCATGTCCCGATTTTTATCGGGAGCGACTAGCGGGATTGACGACATACTAGTAATTGGCGTGAGAGTATAGCGCAGAGCGCTTCGGTGAAATAACAAGAATAGAAAAATTATTCTCTGCAGTGTTGCCGGATTCACAAAATCTGGTCGTTTAAAACCACACGTTAAACGAAGATTTTCGCAAACTCGTCTAAAAGTTACGATTTCTATTGGCAAATCAAAATATATTGCTGTGCTTCGTATTGTCATTCCTTAAAAATCAATCATCATGAAAAAATTATTCCTCTCCGCATTATTTATTTCCATCGCCAGCATAACTACCTTCTCGCAAGGTTTATGGCAAAGCGGCACCAGCAACGATGTGGTTTACACGCTTCGAAAAGTAGGCATCAACACATCTTTGCCCCAATATAATTTAGATGTGGCGGGAAGTTCCCATGCGTTTAATTCATACACCGATTCCCTTTCGCAGGCACTAAGCATGAAAGCGAAAACGGCACAGTTTGATTTTATGCTTGCTCTCACCGCCAACATTGATAATCTCTCAGTGAGTTTAGACGCAACCATCAAAGGAAAACTTTTCACAAACAATATTTATGCGCAAGACATCATCGCAAAATCCATTGATGCTGAAAAATATCTTCTGAAAGGCAACCCATTTCCGGTCAGCCCCTGGAAAACCGAGCCGGACGGCAGCATTTCTTTCAACGGGCAGGTGCTGGTAAAGCGTTTAGATGCTTCTGAGGGAATAAGTATTGGAAATTTTAAATTCAAAAATGGCGGTTCAGTCCTGCCTCCTGCACCTATTAAAGACACCATCTCATCTTCTTACGAGATTGTGCTTCGCAGCGATGCAGAGTTGTTGCAGTTGGCAGCCAATCAGGTAAGGGTGCAGCAGCAGTTAGGAGTTGGAAAAATTCCGGGAGCAGGAGTGGCATTGGATATTGTGGGAGATGTAAAAAGCACCGGAAGCATTGGCTGCACCAGTTTATCAAGCAGTAGCGTAACCACCAACAATGCATATGTGAACGGAAATCTGCGTTTGTCAAATTTATCGGGGTCAGGTGACAGGGTTCTTTTCATTGACCCCAACGGAAATCTGAAAACTGTTCCTTCAACTCAGGCAGCTGGTCCGTTCTGGGAAACAGTCGGTAATTCGGGTGTCGACCCCGCTGTTAATTTTCTTGGAACAACCGATGCACAGGATTTGGTTTTCAAAACAGATGCAAACGGTGCGGGCGGAGAGCGTATGCGCATAATGGCTAACGGAGATGTACGTTTTATTACAGGTGGAGGAGCGGGAGGAGGAAATGTTATTGTAAAAACAGATGTTGATAATGGAAACATTGAAGCCAAAATAGGAATTGGTACTGAGAATCCTGTACGCGCTTTACATATATATACCGAACATATTGTTAGTTTGCCGCCTTGCCCTACTTGTGTAGATAGTCATAACGGAATGCGGTTGGAGGATTTATCGGGAAGCGGTCAGCCCATCAGAACAATTTGGGATATTATGCCTGTGACCGGACCTGTAAACGGAAGTTTAATATTCAGCAAAGGAGACCCGAATGATGACCACGCTGTTGATGCAAAGATGATGATTGCAGGAAACGGCAATGTTGGCATTGGAACATCAGATCCGATTCAAACGCTGGATGTAAATGGCAAAATAAATTTATCAGGCGGAGTTATTCAAAAAGGAGGTTCTTTTCCTATTATCAGCACTGGTGACTTGGGATTGTATTCTCTTGATATGGGCAACTATATGCGTTTTGTAACGAATAATGCTCCCATTCGTTTTTTCTCAAATGGAGGAACAAATCCCACCGGAACGAATTCTTCCGGCAATGACGATGAGGCTTTAATTTCAATTGAACCCAACGGCAATGTGGGGATTGGAACAACCAATCCGCAATCCACTTTGCATCTTTTCGGAGATGACGCCTCTACAGAATGTCCTGTAGGCATACGTCTTCAATACCAGTTTAACGGACCTGCAATAAACGGCTGTAGCATCTCTTCCACATGGGATATTAAAAACTCTGGAAGCGGAACTTTAGATTTCTCTACTCCTGCAATTTCCACGCCTGTAATGACAATGGTAAATAGTGGAGGAACAGGCAACGTGGGCATCGGAACAACAATTCCATCTGCAAAATTGCATATAGGCGGCACTGCTGGTATTGATGGTATTCGTTTCCCTGACGGAACCCTGCAAACTTCGGCTG
>Ga0209342_10007375_pt1 | contig 11078 bp, 14 predicted proteins | sample RifCSP16_2_FD_184023 | JGI IMG/M metagenome (GOLD analysis project Ga0209342, IMG submission 184023) | Soil microbial communities from Rifle, Colorado - Rifle CSP2_sed 16_2 (SPAdes) (version 2) | ecosystem: Environmental > Terrestrial > Deep subsurface > Rock core/Sediment | place: Rifle... | reverse complement strand
GCTCGGCATCGGCCTGTTCATCTCCACCGTGAGCCGGACGCAGCAGCAGGCGATGATGAGCGTCTTCCTGTTCTACTTCCCCGCGGTTCTTCTGTCCGGCTTCATGTTCCCCATCGCGAACATGCCGGTCCTCGTGCAGTACATGACCTACGCGAACCCGTTGCGGTATTTCCTGGTCATCCTGCGGGGGATCTTCCTGAAAGGGGCCGGACCGGGGACGCTGTGGCCCCAGATGGCGGCGCTCCTGGCCATGGGGCTCGTGACGCTCCTGTTCACGACCCGCAGGTTCCGCAAAACGATGTCGTAACCGGCGGCAGGGAGAGGTTTTGACGGGGAGGTGCTTTTGGGACAATATATTAACAAGGATCAATCCCAAGAGGGTGGCGACGAACGAAAATGGCGTCGTCGGGATCCACCGACAGACCCCCGGGAAACCGTGCGGGGAAGGAGGGGAACATGAGCGGGATGGCAAGGCTTGGAGGCCTCGCGGCGGCGATCATCCTCTTGACGTGGATTTCGGCGGGGAGCGCCCTCGCCCATTGCGACACGATGGACGGGCCGGTCGTCATCCTTGCGAAGAAGGCCCTCGAAAAAGGGGACGTGACCCTCGTCCTGCCCTGGGTGGCCAAGGAGAAGGAAGGCGAGATCCGGGAGGCCTTCGACCTCACGTCGGCGGTCCGGGGGAGGGGGGCGAAGGAGAAGGAGCTGGCGGACCGGTACTTCTTCGAGACGCTGGTGCGCGTGCACCGCGAGGCGGAGGGTGCGCCGTTCACCGGGTTGAAACCCGCGGGTCTCGACCTGGGGCCCGCCATCCCCGCGGCGGACAAGGCGCTCGAGACGGGAAACCCGAAGCCTATGCTTGCGCTGATCGAGGAGAAGATCCACGAGGGGATCCATCGATATTACGTCGAGGCGATGGAGAGGAAGAAACACGCCGGGGAGAGCATGGAAGCGGGCCGGGAGTACGTCCAGGCGTACGTGCCGTACCTGCACTTCGTCGAGCGCCTCTACGTCGATGCGACGACGCCGATCGCCCACGGCGCGGGCGACGTGGGGGGCGGGTCGCGCCGCCACCCCGAGCCCGCACCTGCCGGCAAGCACGCGCACTGAGCCCCCGGCAGGAAAACCGCGCCGCCATCGGCCACGGAGGAAGATCATGCGCTACCTGATACTGGGAGGCGGGCCGGCGGGGATCGCCGCCGCGAAAGCCGTACGGAAACGGGAAAAAGATGCCGCGATCGTCATCGCGACCGAGGAGAGCGCGTCGCCTTACCTGAGACCGCTTCTTCCGGATTTCATCTCGGGGGACACGGACCTTTCCGCCCTGGCCGACCCGCAGGGGGAGGACCTTGGCCCGAAGGAAATCGAGTATCGGAAAGGGAAGCGTGCCCGGAAGGTGTACCCGGGAGGTAGCCGCGTGATCTTTGAAGACGGGACCGAGGAGGGGTACGACTTCCTCCTCGTGGCCACGGGCGGGAAGCCGATCCTGCCCGTTCCCCTTAAGAAACCTCTCGGCTCGATCCTGCCGTTCGACTCCCTGGACGACGCCCGGCGGATCAGGGACCGCGCGAACCGGCCCGGCGTCTCGGTCGTGTACGGACCGGGCTACCTTGCGATCGAGGCGTGCCGGGTACTGCGGAAGGCGGGTCAGGATGTGATCTGGCTCAAGCCGGGCCAGCCCCGGTTCGGCAACCCGATCGCGGGGGAGTTCGAAGCGAGCGTCATCAACGAGATCCAGAACCGCGGCGTACTGCTCAAGGACGGGACCGACATCGCGAGCGTGGCGGAAGCCGATGGGGAAACCGCCCTCGTGTGCACCTCCTCCGGCGAGGAGATCCGCTGCGGGATGGTCGTGGTGGCCACCGAGCGTCTTCCTTCCACGCAATTCCTGGAAGGAAGCGGGGTCAAGGTGGGCACGGGGGTGATCGTGGACGACTACCTGCGGACCTTCATCGGAAACATCTACGCGGCGGGGGATTGCGCGGAACTGGTCGACAGGACCAGCGGCCGGAGCCGGATCAACTTCGGGTGGCGAAGCGCCATCAAACAGGGGCAGCTTGCCGGGGAGAACATGGCGGGAGGGGGGAAGCTCTTCATCCGGAAGCAGGAGGACTACCTGTGGCTGCTCTTCGGGACGTCGCTTCTGGACCGGTCCAAGTAACCAGGGAGGGGAGGGCGAGCTTCCCGTCGCGCGGCAGGGTCGCCCTCGCCCTCCTCTCCGTGTTCTGCGCCCTGGCCTTTCTCCCGTCCCGCGGATCCGGCACGGAAGGGTACGCGGCGCAAACGGGGAAGGGATGCGGCGCCTGCCATCTCGACCCTTCGGGCGGGGGGGAATTGACGGCGGAGGGGGAGGCGTTCCGGCGGGAGCGCGCCGCGGCCGGCCAACCCGTTGCCGAACCTTCCCGCTGGCGGCACACGGTCCGGTTCGTCGCCGGTTTTCTCCACCTGTTCATCGCGGTGCTGTGGTTCGGCACCATCCTGTACGTGCACCTGCTTCTCAAACCTTCCTATGCGGCGCACGGCTTGCCGCGAGGGGAGCTTTTTGTCGGGTGGGGATCAATCATTCTCATGGCCCTCACGGGGGTCGTCCTGACCGTGCTGCGGGTCAGGTCCCCGGGGGATCTCTTCCACACCCGCTTCGGCATCCTCCTGACGATGAAGATCGTGATTTTCCTGATCATGGCCGGCACCGCGGTGGTCGTCACTTTTGTCGTGGGGCCGAGGCTCAAAAAAAGGGAGGGGACGGTCGACCGGGGGAAAAGGGACATGACGGCAGACGAACTGTCCCGGTACGACGGGAAGGAGGGGCGGCCGGCGTACTTCGCCTTCGGGGGCCGGATCCACGACGCCACGGGGAGCCGGCTGTGGAAAGAGGGGAGCCACGTCGGCAGGCACCTGGCGGGGTTCGACCTGACCGATGCGCTGAAACAGGCTCCCCACGGGGAGGAGAAGATCGATTCCACGCCTCTTGTCGGCAAACTCCTGGCAACGGCGGTTGCCCGCAGGACACCGACCCACTTGAAGGCTTTCTACTTCATGACCTACTTCAACCTGGCCCTGGTGCTTGCCGTCCTGCTCATCATTTCCCTGTGGCGGTGGTGGTGAACCGGGCGGGGCAGGTCGGCGGTGACACGCCGAGGACGGGGGGGGGATGTACGAAACGGTCCGAAAGGAAATGGAACGGTTCTTCGGAACGGATGCGCGCCGCATCGCGCATGCTCTGGAAGTGGCTTCGCACGCACTGAGGATCCAGGCGGCGGAAGGCGGCGACCGGGAGGTCGTGACCATGGCCTCCCTCCTCCACGACGTGGGGATCAAGCCGGCGGAGGAAATGTACGGGAGCAGCGCGGGGCATTACCAGGAAAAGCTGGGACCTCCCATCGCGGGAAAGATACTTGCGGATCTGGGCGTGCCGGCGGAGAAGATCGCGGCGGTCAAGGTACTGATCGCCCACCATCACACTCCCGGGAAGATTGCGACGAAGGAGTTCGCCTGCCTGTGGGACGCCGACTTCCTCGTGAACCTCCGGGAGGTCGCCCCGGAGATGGGTGCGGGAAAGATCCGGGCGCTGGTCGACGGGAAGTTCCTGACGGGGGAGGGAAAACGGATCGCCCGAAAGCTCTATCTGCAGGATGACTCCGAAACGGGGAGCCGGTAACGGATTCCGCTTTTCCCCGTGCGCGGCATCGGTTTCGCCCGCGTCCTGCCTCCCCCCAGGGTATCCTCCTGATATGATGTGGGTCAAATAACAGGGTGGCCCGGCTGTTCCGCAGCCGGCCGCGGCCGCCGGAGGGCACGGGCGATGAAGGAGTCGTTTTCCGACCGGTTGCGACAAGGTTCCTGGGAGGCACCGGTCGCCGATCTGGTGGGGTTCCTTCCGGTTTCCTTCGGAGAGGGGATGGCGCTCTTCGAGATGGAGGCGGGCAGGAAGCACCACAACCCGATGGGGACCGTCCATGGAGGGATCCTATGCGACATCGCGGACGCCGCGATGGGGTTTGCCTTCGCTTCCACTCTCGGACCGGGGGAGTCGTTCACCACGCTGGAGCTCAAGATCAACTTCCTGCGCCCCGTGTTCGAGGGAAAACTGACCGCGAATGCGCGGGTCGCGCACCGGGGGAGGACGGTCGGGATGGTGGAGTGCGACGTCGTAAACGCGGAAGGGAAGACGGTGGCGCGGGCCTCTTCCACCTGCTCCGTCCTGCGGGGCGAGGCAGCAACAGGACGATGAGGGGAAAGGTCGCTTGTCTCGTCGCCTTTGCCGTTTCCATGGCCTTCGTCGAGGCCGCAGTGGTTGTCTACCTCCGGGAGATCGTCGGCGAGGGGCCGATCTTCCCGATGAAGGAGATCCCTCCGGCCCTGCTCGCCGTGGAGGTCGGCAGGGAGGCTGCCACCATCGTGATGCTCGTCTCGGTCGCGATCCTGTCGGTCCGGGGCGGCCTCCGGCGGATGGGCGCGTTCCTGCTGACGTTCGCCGTCTGGGACATCTTCTATTACCTCTGGCTCTTCGTGACGATCGGTTGGCCTGCGGGAATCGGCGACTGGGACGTCCTGTTCCTCATTCCGCTGCCGTGGGTGGGTCCCGTGTGGTCCGTCCTGCTCCTTTGCGCCGGGATGATTGTTTTTTCCTCCCTGTTCCTCCGGGCGCCGGAAGAGGCGCGCTTTTCCCCCGGTACCTGGGGCTGGGCATCGGGGATCGGCGGTATGGCCGTCATCGTCGCGACCTACATCCTGGAATGGCGGAAGATCGGGTACGGCGCGCAGATCCCAACGGATTTCTCCGCCCTTCCCTTTTTCCTGGGCGTTGCGCTCCTTTTCGCCTCCGGGTACATCACCTTCCGGAACGCCCTCGCCTCCGCGGGATAGTCCCGAACGCGGACTATTTGCCTCGCCCTTTCCGGGAACGGGGAGAATGACGATTCCCGGCATCCGGGGGAGGGCGGGACACATCTATATTTCCAATACCGTCTGGTTTCGTACAGGAGCGCCTGGGTGGAATGGTTTTCACTCTTCATATCGCAGTACGGCGGCGCGGCGATGTTCCTGTTCAGCTTTCTCGAGAACATCGGCGCCCCCTTCCCCGCGTTCCCGGTGTTCGTCCTGGCCGGGGCGCTTTCCGCCGCAGGGCAGGCCTCCCTGCCGGTCCTGGTGGCGGGGGCGGTCCTGGGGGCGGTCGCAGCCGACGGGATCTGGTACGACCTGGGGCGGCGGCGGGGGAAGAGGGTGCTCTTCACGTTGTGCAGGATCTCCCTGAACCCGGACGTGTGCGTCGAGAGCGCCGTGGACCAGTTCCATCGCAGGAAGGCGGTGACGATCCTCCTGGCGAAGTTCCTCCCGGGGGTCAATGCGGTCATGCCGCCGCTGGCGGGGATCGCCGCTGTCCCGTTCTCCCTGTTCCTGCTCGCCGATTCCCTGGGAGCTCTCCTCTGGGCTGCGGCCGGAACGGGGCTCGGGCGGGCATTCGGGCTGGAGATCGCCGGGTCGGCCCGCACCATCCAGGGGGGAATGGTGTGGGTCCTTGCCGCCGGATTGGTCGCCTACCTCCTTTGGGCTGTCGGCTACCGGGTCTTCCTGGTGAAGTGGTACGCGGCGCCCCGCATCGATGCGGATGACCTTCACGAGAGGATGAAGGGAGAGAACACGCCCGTCGTGCTCGATCTCCGCCGGGACGAGTACTACGACCATGGGGACCAGATGATCGCCGGTTCGTTCCGGCTCCGCCCGGCCACCTTCCATCGCTTCGCCCACCACCTTCCCCGGGACCGGGACCTCGTCTTCTACTGCACCTGACCGAGTGAAGCCACCAGCGCCAGTCTGGCGCGGATCCTGATCAGGAGGGGCTTCGACCGGGTGAGCGTCCTCCACGGCGGCTTCGAGGAGTGGGTGGCCCGGGGTCTTCCGACGCAGCCGAAGGGCCCCGAGTGGCAGGTCGATTCCCGGCCGTCGGCGGCAGCGATGCCGGATCCCCCGGAGGCCGCTCCCCCTTCCAATCCGCTTGACGCCGTGCGGGACTCAGGATTATAGTTCATCTCTGTCGTTTTTCGTTCCCCGGTAGCTCAACCGGCAGAGCGGGTGGCTGTTAACCACTAGGTTGCAGGTTCGAGTCCTGCCCGGGGAGCCAAATGTCCCGGTGTACGAACCGAGGCCTGGTTCGGTAACCCGTACCAGATTTCGATCGTGCGCCGATCATGGATAAGCACCTTTTTCACCAACTGGCGGAGAAGGTGCTTTTTTTGCGGGTTGGTCCCTTCCGCCAATACTTCCTCGAACTTGTCGACGAGCCGTGAGAGCATCTCCCTGTCGATCGCCGGCAGTTCCAGCCGCTCCCTTCGGGCTTCCAGTTCCCTCTTTTCGCCCCCTAGCGCCTCCAACGTGGCGTTGAGGTCCTTGACCTTCTGGCTACAGATGTCCGGCTTCATCGTTCCGTTTTCAAAAGCCTCGAAGTACCGATCGATCTTTACCCGGGTCTTGGCCATCTGTCCCTCGATCCGGGCGATCTCCTTCTCAAGATCCGGCTTCTCGGCCCCAAGCCGTTTGTTGGCTTCCTCCCAGATCCGGGCCATGAACTGCTCATCCCGAAACATCGCCTTGATATCCTGGATAATCGCCGCTTCGAGGAGGTCGGCCCGTACGTAGTCCTGGTGGCAGGAACGGGTACTCCAACGCTTGTTGCAGAGATAGTAGGGGAACTTCCGGTCCTTTTTTCGCGTGCTCACACCAACCATGTGGCTTTTGCAGGAGGCGCAATGGATGATGCCGGCTAATAGGCGTTCTTCCCCGTTATCGAACCGACGGCCACTTAAGGATTCCACGCGTTCCTTCATAAGTTCCTTGGTCTTGTTGTAGAGAACCTCCGAAACGATAGGTTCGTGATTTCCCTCGTAGATCACCTCGCGCCAGCGGATCTTGCCGATATAAACCGGGTTTTTGATGATATGGAGGATCACCCGCTTGTCCCACATGTGACCGCTGCGCTTGCGGTGCCCGGCCTCGTTCAGCTTATGGGTAATCGTATGAACACCCTCCCGGCCGAACGCGTACATCTGGAACATCTTCCGGACGATGAGCGCCTCGTCCTCGTTGATGACGAGCCCCTTCTCCGGGTCGAGCAAGAAACCGTAGGGAACGTTTCCACCCACGAATTTGCCGGTCTTGGCCTTCTTTTCCATCCCGACCTTTGTCCGCTCGACGATGGTGGCGTGCTCGAACTCGGCGAAGACGCCCAGCATCTGGAGCATCATCTTTCCGGCGGCGTTGGCGGTATCGAACGGCTCGGTGATGCTTTTCAGCGCGACTCCGTTCTTCGTGAGCTCGTCCACCATCTGGGCGAGCTCGCGGACCTTGCGCGACAGTCGGTCCACCCGGAAAACGAGGAGGGTGTCGAAGGCCCGGGCTCCGGCGTCGTAGAGCATCTCTTCGAGCCCGGGCCGGTTCATGCGGGTTCCGGATTCGGTGTCCCAGTAGAGCTTGTGGAGCCGCCAGTCGTCCCCGTATTGCGCCTTGCAGAAGGCCTCCAGCCGTTCCGATTGGGCTCCGAGGGAGTATTTCTGGTGGTCTTCGTCCGTCGAGATGCGGGTATAGAAGGCGACTCGAGTCACCTGCCCGTTCACGCCAGCATTTTTAGCCTTGGCCACGTTGGCTCCTATTCGCCCTCTTTCCGCAGCGTGTTGAGCTTCTTCCGGCCGTTGCCGGGGACCTCGTAGCTCCAGAAGGTCCACCCGTCGACCTCGCGCCCGGTGATCGCCTTGCCCGCGCGGGAGGGGGAGTTGAAGGGCTGCTCATGGCCCTCCCCGATAATCGTGCCGTCCGGGTTCACCGCAGCCAGGTACTCCTTCCCCTTGAAGGTGACCCGGAGCTCGACCGGCATCCGCTTCCCGAGGGCCAGGAGCGCCGGCTGCCGCTTCCCGGGCGTGCGCTCCTTCTTCTGGGCGGGGGCCGCCTCGCGGATCTTCCGGTGCTTGGCGGCGACCTTCTCCGTCCGCGCCTGGCCGGCCTTGAGCGCCTTGCAGCGCCCGCATACGGTGCCCTTCTTCTTCTCGGCATTGGTGGTGAGCAACACCTGGGGACGGCCGCCTACCTCGATCGGCCGTCCGCAGACCGTCTTGTTCCCTTCCGTCCCGTGAGGGATGTGGTACGCCTTGTCACCCATGGTGGTCCTCCTTTGAAAGATTTGTTTCTAAAACGGTTCTCCTACTTGTGCCGCTCGACCTTCGCACGAAGGCCACGCTCGCGGATCGTTTTCGCGCGGGCGGCGTCGAAGGCGGCCTGCAATGCGCTCTTGATGCCCCAAACGCTCACCTCGTGAAAATCAAGACTGTCAGCGTTGCGGGTTTCGAGGGTATCGATGAAGAGGTGGTCCGCCGCGATTTTCTGGATGATCTGTTCGTTAGACTTTTCATCTTTCACCTTCGCCATTTCTACTTGCCCCGCAACCCCGTGGACCTTGCGGGCGGCCTTGAATCCCACCCACTCGCCGCGCAAGCCCAGGCCCCGGGACGCCAACTCCTCCCTGGCGATCCGGTTCAAGTCGATCTCCCCCCGGGCGACCGCCGCCAGGACCTTCGCCGGGGCGATCTGGATGAACCCGATTTCGTCGACCGAAAAGGGCCCCGCGGAATATCCGCTCTTCTTTTCCATCTGCCTGGCACCCCCTAACGTGTTGTATTTCATTGTGATTCCCTCCCATTGACAGTGACACTCCTACCTCGGGGGGTACCCCGAATCAAGGCAATTCTTCCGCGGCCGGTTGGCTGGGCTCCTATAAAGGAAAAGGCCCTTTTCCCGCGTTTTGGGGGACAGGGTCAGGACGGATCGGGATTATTTTCGGAGGCGGCGAGGACTGGGGGAAACGACCTTTCGCCTCATGTCGCCGGTCCTTATGGGAAGGGATCGAGCGTTTGAACTCGACTACAGCGATTGACGCCCCGGTTCAGGTGCGGGCCGGCAGCGAGAAGTTGCCGGAGCCGCCGGTTGCAAACCCGTCAGGCGGCAATTGACGGCGCATACAAAGTTTTGTATACTGCGACGTGTCCGCGAAACCGATCATATGGGCGGGAACCTCTCTCGAGGATATCAGGGCGTTTCCGGAAGATGCACGGCGCCTCGCCGGACAGAGCCTTCGCCTTGTTCAGGAAGGATTGGAGCCACACGACTGGAAACCGATGCCGAGTGTTGGCGCGGGCGTCACCGAATTTCGGATTCACACGGGGGTCGAACACCGCGTGTTCTACATCGCCAAGTTCCGCGAAGCGATCTATGTGCTCCATGCGTTTCAGAAACGGACAAGGAAGACCGCGAAGAAAGACATCGAGTTGGCCAGGAGACGTTACGGCCAATTGATTCGGGACCGCTAGGCGCAACGATAATCGCAAGGAAGGCAGGTGCTGTATGAAGATGAAACTGACCCGTTCCAGCGGGAACGTCTTTAAGGACATTGGCTTTCCCCCTGAGGAAGCCGAGCACCTCAAGATCCGGTCGGATCTGATGATCGACATCTGCAAGGTCATCAAGGCAAAGGGTCTGAAACAGGCCGAAGCGGCAAGATTGCTTGGGGTCACTCAACCCCGCATCAGCGATCTTTTCAAGGGGAAGATCAATCTTTTCAGCATCGATACCCTGATCGACATGCTCTCGCGTGCGGGAGTCCGCGTCAAAATAGTCGTCTCATCCCACAAGCGGAAACAGAAGGTCGCGTGACGCTCCGCTTCAGATGAGAGATGCTCAGGCCTTTTATCGCAGGCGGGCCGTCAGCTTCAAGCCGTTAGACCACATTTCCTGAGAGCCGATAAAAGTTGACCGCGTTCAGCCAAAGTGCCATCTCCGCCCCCTTATCCCCGAGCGCGTCAACAAGTAGCACGATGTCGCGCGTCTCAAATGGACGCGGCGCGCGCGTCGACGGCAAGTCAGTCCCGAACATGAGGACATGTGGATTCGCGGCGTGAATGGCCCGGAGTGCATCGGCAACCGGGAAATCAACGCGTCCGAACCCCGTGGCCTTCACCCTCACTCCTTTTTCCACAAGCCGTAGCAATGTCGGGAAACCCTCCTTTGACAGCCCAAGATGATCTATGCTCACGGCCGGAAGGCGCAGCAGCGTTTCCTGCAGTTCGTGAAGCTCGCGTGATTCGACGTAAAGTTCGACATGCCAACCGACGAGATCATGGACTCGCCGCGCAAATGCCTCCAAGTGTTCGACCGACTCCGAGCCGCCGCGCTTCAAATTGAACCGAACTGCTCTCACGCCTTTTTCGTTATTAATCAGAGCATAATATATATTGCATTATGGTAACGGATGGTGTACGCTTGACGCATGAAAACCGACACGCGCACACTCTCTCCTTCGGCCCAGGAAAGCCTCCGCATCCGGGCGGTCAAAGCGGTTCTGGCCGGGCACACCCAGGTCGAGGTGGCCGGGATCTTCGGAGTTCCCCGGCAGACGGTCGGGCTCTGGGTCAAGGCTCATCGACGCGGAGGCCTTCGGTCGCTCAAGGCGAAGAAGCGGGGACGTCCGAAGGGCGGCACGCTGCTTCCCTGGCAGGCGGCCCAGATCGTCCATACGATCACGGATCGGACCCCGGACCAGTTGAAACTTCCGTTCTATCTGTGGACGCGGGAAGCCGTGGGGCGCCTGATAAAGGATCGGTTCGGCATCCCGCTGTCGGTCTGGACGGTGGGGCGCTATCTGGCGCAGTGGGGGTTTACCCCGCAGAAGCCGGCGCGTCTTTGCCTTTGAGCGGGACCCGGAGCGGGTGCGCCGGTGGTTGGACGAGGAGTACCCGGCGATCCGGTCGCGGGCAAAGCGGGAGGGAGCCGAGATTTACTGGGGAGACGAGATGGGGGTGCGTTCCGACCATGTGGCAGGACGGTCCTACGGGCGCCGGGGGCAGACGCCGGTCATCCCGGGAACAGGACAGAGGTTCGGCTGCAACATGATTTCCGCCATCACCAACCGGGGTCGCCTGAACTTCATGGTCTTCCGCGAGCGGTTCAAGGATCGGGTGTTCCTGAACTTCCTCAAACGATTGGTCCGCCAGGTTCCGCGGAAGGTTTTCCTGATCGTGGACGGCCATCCGGTTCAC
>Ga0209342_10007374_pt1 | contig 11078 bp, 13 predicted proteins | sample RifCSP16_2_FD_184023 | JGI IMG/M metagenome (GOLD analysis project Ga0209342, IMG submission 184023) | Soil microbial communities from Rifle, Colorado - Rifle CSP2_sed 16_2 (SPAdes) (version 2) | ecosystem: Environmental > Terrestrial > Deep subsurface > Rock core/Sediment | place: Rifle... | reverse complement strand
GTACTCTTTGAGTTTCTCTGGAGGAATGCACTCCTTGAATCCTGGGCAATACTTGTTCACGTGAAAGGCTAAGAGTTCAGAGAGGGGTTCAACAAGTTCTTTGTTTAAGCAGTAGGTTTTCTCTTTTCCAGAACCCTGCGGTAGCACGATGGCGCCTTTCATTAAAGGCTTGAGGTTATCGGCGATGACGTTTTCTTCCTGTCCCAGAGTTTTTGAAATGTCCGAGATGCTTTTGCGACTATCCTTAAGCACATCAATTATAGCCAAACGTGTTCGATTTGCCATTGTGGAAAAAATCAGGTAGTAGGCTTCGTTGCAGAATTCTTTCATTTTCCTTTCACCAAATCGAGAACTATCTCATTTTCAGGTAGGCTACTGCTATTATTTATACCTGTTGAAAGGAGTTTGTTGCTGTGCCTCCACAATCACATAAAAATAAATCCAGCCACTCAAGATAATCTTTACAGAGTGACAGAATTTGGCCGCAAAGTTTGAAATTCTAAAAACCTCGGATGGAAAAGAATTCTATTGGCACTTCAAGTCAGCAAACGGGGAGAAAGTAGCAGTCAGCCAAACATACAAGACAAAACAGGCGTGTCAAAAGGGAATTGACGCGATAAAATCTGACGCAAAAAGCGCTACGATTCAGGACCTGACGGGAACACCTTAACCAGCACCTTATGTTATTGGGACTCCCGAAACTATCGTGGAGTCTCCTTTTTTTCCGTTCATCCTTCGACTGGACAGGATAAGATTCTCCCCCAAACCTAGTTCTGAAGAAAAGCAGAAACGCGTAATTGACCGTAACCTCTTTATTTATAAGCGCAGTTCTTTCACGAGAACAATCTATGCCTCCGTAGCCTAGCCCGGTGGGGCGTTACCTTGGTAAGGTAATGGTCGCGGGTCCAAATCCCGCCGGAGGCTCCACTTTTGTTCTTCGAGTGTGTTTGTTTTTTTTTGGCCATAGTAGTTGTGTGTGCTTGCTAAGCACAGCTTCTTCTATGGGGCTGAGTGGGTTGCTTTGTTTTGGTTATTGGGTTGGTTTTGGTTTGTGTTCTTGTTGTGCTGGTTGTGGCAGGTTGCTGTTTTGGTCGGGTATGTCTGTTTGCTGAATCCGGGCCTTGTCAACGCTTTTTTGATGCTTGTAAGGTAATGGTCGCGGGTCCAAATCCCGCCCTAGGCTCTTCAAAAGGAGAACACGGGTTAAGAGAAAAGCATTGTCAGCCTGTTTTTGGTGTCCCAGGTCTCTGTTTTCTGAAAACTCCGATTTTGGAATATACCGGTACTGGGAAGATTTTTTATAGTCATGAAAGCATTATTCAAGATAGCCGTCAAATGCGTATTAGGGGAAGAAAGGGGGAGGTGAAATTTCACGAAGAGCAAGTTTAAGGACAGCAAGAAGGCAATAAGCACGATAATTGCGGTGATTATCATAATTTCTGTTTCTATCGTTATGGCGATTGCAGTGGCTTATTGGGCTATGGGTATAGGTAGCTCATTCCAAAAGTTTGAGAAAGTGGAGTTCACAAGCATATATGCGGACCCGCAAACTGTAGATAACCCTGGGAATTTCACGGTGAACATTGTGCTGAAGAATAGTGGAAGTGCAGCGGCGACCATAAACAACATTTTCCTAAACGGCAGGCCATGGGACAAGGGCTTTACTGGTGTGACCCAAATCAACTTGATTAATCAAACGCTGGTCGTGGGTGCATCAACTACGGACGCCAAGATTTTCCTCCCGGTTAACATTCCGCCTGAAAATCCGAGTTGGAGTCATGGAAACTCTGTGGAAGTCGTGATTCAAACGGCTGCTGGGCGATCGTATTCAAACACTGTGGTCCTTCCATAGCGCCTCATAGTCCCGTTTTTCTCCTGTTTTCTTCTCAGGTTAATCATCTTGGGTTTTTTCTTATAATCATCGTGGCTTTGGATATTTCCACAAAATTGAAATATCAAGAGCGCAGCTTCAGCCACTATAGAGTGTCAGGATTAGAAGAGGGAAAGGGAGTTTGAGAATGAAGAGAAGCATAAGGCGCAACAAGAAAGGCATGAGTATTGTAATTTCAACTATAATAATTGTAGCCATTTCAATAACTATGGCTATTGCTGTGTCTTTTTGGGCTATGGGCATAAGCAACGCGTTTACAAGGTTCGAAAAGTTGGAGATTATTAGCATGTACGTGTACGACACCGCGGTCATTTATCAGAATCGGCCTAGTTACAGAGTTGCGATGCAACTTAAGAACACTGGCACCAATACACTCACGATAAACAACGTTTTTCTTGACGGTAAACCATACAATGCCCCTTCAAGCCGAACCCCTGGAGGACAACTCGCGTACCAACAAAGCTTGGTGGGCATAATAATGCAAACTGGCCAAGTAATCACAACTGGCAATGTTTACCTTCCAGTTGGAGGCATGTGGAACAGTGGAGACTACGTAGCCTTAGAGCTTGAAACCTCTGCAGGCAGACACTACCCGTACACAGTTGTCCTCCCATGACAAGTGCCCGATTGCCAACGATATTTCGTTTACTTCCTGAGACAAATCAGGAGCAGAGTCACACATGAGCCAAGACAATGAAACAAAGAAAGGCAACGACCAACCCAAAAAGCGTTTTAGCTTTAGACGTAAGCGAGACCCTCAAAAAACGAAAGTTGAACAGATAGAAACTAAGAAACCCACGCGGAGAAGCTTCCTAAGAAAAGCCTCAGTCAAGAAGCTCCAGCCTCAGCCGCAAGCGGTGATCTTCAAGAAGTTACCTGAAGGCGCACGAAGAATAGAAGCCTACCCGGTGTTTCTTCCTTACTCAGAAGTCACGATAGCTTCTTTGCCAGAACTTGGTGGCGGAAATGCCTACTATGTTAAGGAACTGCCGCTTTCAGGAAATGAAAGAGAAATCCACCTGAAGCTCGTCGAAATTCTTAGCAAAGAAATTGAACCTCCAAAAGCTGGAGTTGACGCCAAAGCTCACGTGGTGAATGAAGCTCGTCGAGTGGCCAAAAAATATGGTCTGTCAAAGAAAATTGCCGAAAGCTCCTGGCCAGTCCTCGAGTATTATCTCCGCAGAGATCTGGTCGGCTTCGGAGACATCGACGTTGTAATGAACGATCCAATGATTGAGGATCTTTCCGTCAACGGACTCAACATGCCAGTTTACGTCTGGCACAGAAAATACGAAAGTCTCCCAACAAATCTGGTTTTTACTGACGAAAATGCTCTTGACAACCTCATCGTCAAGCTCGCTCATCTCTCAGGTAAACACATATCGACCGCTTTTCCAATTCTGGATGCGATGCTGCCTGGTAAGGATCGGATCGCAGCTACTTTCAGGCGTGAGGTTTCGCCTGATGGCGGCTCTTTCAGCATAAGGCGGTTCAGGGAAGAACCTTTCTCCATAATCGACCTCATTGAATTGGGCACTCTAAATGAGGAGATTGCTGCTTACTTTTGGTTGCTCATTGAAAACAGGATGACCATAGCGGTAATCGGCGGTACGGGCGCGGGAAAAACAAGTACGCTGAACGCTTTGGCAAGCCTTGTGAAGCCTTCAATGAAGATTGTCACGGTTGAGGAAATTCCAGAACTAAACCTGCATCACGACAACTGGGTCCGACTCGTGAGCCGCGAAAGCTATGGTTTAGGCGCGTTTAAAACGGGCGAAGTCAATCTCTTTGAGTTAGTTAAGACTTCGCTGAGATACAGACCAGACTACATTGTTGTCGGCGAAATCAGGGGTGAAGAGGCATTCGTTCTCTTTCAAGCATTAGCTACCGGTCACGGAGGCCTAACTACAATCCATGCGGAAAACTTGGGGTATACTGTCAAAAGGTTGACGAGCCACCCGATGAATGTAGCTAAACCATACATTCCGCTCCTAAACGTTTCCCCCTTAATTGAAAGAGTCAGACTGCCTCCCTCAAAGCACGGGGCAGAGACTTTTGGTAGACGGGTCAAGGCTCTAGTGGAGATTATCGATTACGAAGATTACAAGACTATAGGTGAATGGAACCCTGTAGACGACGTTTTCAAGGTGGACCTGAAAAGCAGCGTACACCTAGATAAAATAGCCTCCAGACATGGGCTCACAATGAGTGAAGTAATGGACGAAGTTAAGAACCGAGCGGCCTTCCTGAATCTCCTCAAACTGCAGGGTATCCGCAACAATGTGGAGATAGCGAAACAGGTCACGAACTATTATGCTCGACTGAATCATCAGGGCGTGCGGAGGAAATGACGAAAAACATGAAAGCGAAGGCAGAAAGCTCGTCGTCTTTCGCTGGCTTCAGCTATCAACATTTCAGTTGGATGGGTGACGCCATGAAAAAGGCATTCTATGCGGGTTCTGGGCTTGAAGAAGCATTGGAAGATGCTGGGGTCAAAATTTTCCCAGATGCTTACTATTCCATGGTCGGCTTTGTTTTTCTTCTGTCATTGCTCATAGTCGCTCCCATCGCGGTTCTTACGCAGCTATATTTTCTGCTTCCCATACCTCTATTGGTCATGTTTTTCGGATACGCTATACCTAAGATAAAGACCGCGGACAGAGCGGCGAAGCTTGACCTAGAGGTTCCCTTCGCGGGTGCCTACGTCAGTGTGATGGCAACAGGCGGGCTTTCTCCGTATGCCAGTCTCAAGAAGTTGAAGGATTGCAGGCTGCTACCTAACATGAGCAAGGTGATAGGTGACATAGAAACTGATGTGGAGATTAAGGGTTTTGACCCGGCGACAGCCATGGAGGAATCGGCCAAGACTCTTCCGTCGAGAGACTACAAAGATTTGATGCTTGGATACGCGTCGACGGTGCGAACGGGAGGCGATGTGGTTCATTATCTTATTGTTCGAACGGAAACGATGTTTAAGGATTTGGCTTTGAAAGTGAAAGCCTTCGGCGAAAGAGCTAGCCTATTGATGGAGTCTTACGTCACGCTCAGTATCCTAATGACACTGACCTTAACTATCTTGTTCATGACTTCCATTTCGTTTCAATCTTTTTGGGGTGGCGACGTTACATCAGGAAATTACCAAATATACGCCTACTTTCTAGTTCCCATGGTAGCGATGCTTTTTCTTTTTATCGCAGACACTCAACAACTAAGCCCGCCACTCGCTGAAATGGGTCCCTACAAAATTTTCTTCGCAGCGTCGCCGATCATGATTTTCCTGATTCTCACAATGTACCTTCCTTATGCCGCACCAGAACTAACTCCTCCGTTTGCTCAGCCTTTCATGGACTTTGTCAGTTGGCTTCGTCAAACGCTTGGCTTGAATTACGGCTACGAAGCAGGTTTAGGAATGGCAATAGCGCTACTTGTCGGAGCAGTACCTGGAGTCGTCGCTCACAATTATTACAGCGCCAAAGGTAGGAACATGGAGCACGAAGTCACCAATTTCATGAGGGACTTGACCGAAGCCAGAAAAACGGGCGCCTCACCTGAAAGATGCTTGGAGAACCTTTCGGGAAGAAATTATGGATCTTTCACTCATATTCTCAACGTGGCATCCAGACAAATCCGTTGGGGCTTGCCTTTCAAGGCCATTTATGAGACGGTAAAAACAAAGGTTAATTCTTGGCTTGCCCTTATCAACATTTACTTACTGGTCGATGCAATCGAGGTTGGCGGAGGAACCCCCGAAACACTTGAAACTCTGACTCACTTCAGCGAAGAACTTTCTTCTTTGGAGAAAGAGAAGAAAGAGAGCATGCGTCCTCTCCTCATAACGCCCTACGTAGGTGCCGGCATTCTGATTATCGCGACCTTGATTTTGCTGGGATTCGGTCAAACAGTCATCGCTTCATACGCACGGCAGAGCATCCCCTTCTCACAAGTAGTTACACTACTCTTGCCGCCATTGATGATTCAAATCTTCTTCACAGGTCTAGTTACCGGAAAACTAAGCTCAGGAAGCACTTCCGCCGGTTTCAAACACGCGTTTATTCTCACAGCAATTGCAATAACCCTAATCCCAGTTGCAGAGTACATAATGCTACCGTTCATTGGAGGTGGCTAATAAATGCCCAGAAGAAAAAGGAAAACTCTGTTCCTTAAGATTCGGTTAAACGCCGAAAGAACTATTCGCGGTCTCCTGAGCAGCAAGAAAGCCGTGAGCGTGGTGGTCAGCACAGTTGTTTTAACTGCTGGAGTGTTGGCGCTGGGGATCGCTGTTTTGTATTGGGCTTATTCGTGGGGCAATTTAGCTAACCTTGAATATTCTAGGGCGGTGGCGGACAGTTCACACGCTGTCTCGGAAAGAATAGGGTTCGAATACATCAGCTTCTCGAGCGCGAATAACCAGCTGACGGTTAACATAATTAATTGGGGGAGAGCCAACAACCTCAGCATAAGCTTAGTCTACATTTGGGATAGTTTCCATAACTACGTGGGAACGGGAGCATATTTTCCTTCGCAATTGACGAATTTAACCACTGGCTCACCGATTCCCGACAACTCACTCAACATGGGCGATGAAGGTGGCTTCACGGTAAGAATTCCGAACTCTCTGCCAAATGGATACTATAACATTCGCATGGTAACAGGAAGAGGGAGAAACTTTGACAGCTCATTCATCGTGCCGTAAGTGTCTGCGGATGGATCGAAAAGGGTACTCTGCCCTAATCGCAACTATATTTATGGTTCTCGTAGTCCTCTTCTTATACTTCAACGTATTCATGTTCACCCTTAATCGAGATACCGATTTTCAAGACGTGAAAAGTCGATCTGAACAGCTGGATGCCGATCGAAATGCTGAACAAGTGACCATTACAGACGTTGCCATAACACAGGACAGTTCAAGCGGGCAGCTTGTCGTAACCTGTACGTTGGTCAACAGGGGGTCGGTTCCCGTTCAGATGGCGAGATTATGGGTGCAAGACAAAAATTTGCCTCAGAACAACGTGGGGAACGTTGGATTGTTAACACCCCTTGTTGTGTTGCAGCCGGGTAGCAGAATACAGGAAACGTTCCCACCAGTCACTATCGGCGGGGCTTCTGCTTCTGACCAATTTTATGTTTGGCTGGTTACGTTCAGAGGCAACTCGTTTTCAACAACTGTCAATTAAACACTCTACAACAGAGGAGACCTAATAGCTTGAATCCGATGGAGCATCGTTCTTTTTCGATTCAGGTCTGATTTCGGGCACTGGTTTAAGGGCTTTGGTGATAGCTTGTTTCTTTTATGGTTCCATTTTGGTAAGTGCCTTGCCAGAGTATGAAGTTTTCATCCGAGTTGAGTTCGGCAGATACATCGTACACGGGGTTTGAGACCAATAACCACTGTACAGTCACCGTCCAACCCGAGTCGGCGTAGTATACGTACGTTTCATTCCCTAATTCTTCGCTGTCGAACCTTGACCCTGTCCACGACAGGTCAGTCATGAACTGCGCGGTTTTAGAGTGTTTAATTTTCACGTATGCCATTGCCGCATCCCTCACCTCTTCGGGCAATACTGAAGAGCTTGTTGTTTCTGAAGTGTTCGTGACCGTAGAATCTGAACCTTCAGGTGGGGTTTCTGAATTCTGACCTTCGGGCAAGTTTGAAGGAGGTTGGGTTGTCTGCGAATTTCCCGAAGGTGGCACTGTTGCCTGATTCGGGTTGAAGATAGTCCAGGTGAGTCCACCGATTATGATAACTACAGCCAGAACGGTGAATCCGAATATGACTATCTTGTTCGGCAACCCTTGTCCCACTCTAAAGGATATGCTAAGTTGGTATAAATACACTTCTCCAAAATACCAAAGAGCAGTTTTCTGAAATCTCTGGAACATTTGGCTTCGCTTTCTTCCCATTGAAACATTTCTAACGTTTTCTTTGACCTTATCCTGGTGCAGGGCTATTTTGTTCTTCCACATTGAATTTGATCTGCGCCTTCTCACAGGCAGGACTTGTCAGAGGATACGTGATCTTTGTCGGCGCTAACAGCGGTCCAGACGCTCCTGTGAAGCATGCCCTCGGCACCATCGTGAGTAGAGTAGACTGTAATTAACAAATGTTAATTGTATTTTGCGAGTTTGGATGCGAGTCTGGAGCTAGCCCGAGGTTCCACTCTCTTAACTTCCGTTTTTGCCATTCGTTGTCTAGCAAAAATGCATATATATGCATATGCATATAGCATTCACTATGACCAAAGTAATCTCCCTCTCAAACGAAGCATACCAAACCTTGAAGGATTCCAAGAAGCCTGGCGAGTCTTTTTCAGACGTAGTTTTAAGGGTCGTAAGTGCGAAGAAAAAGAAGTCATTGCTGGAGTTTTCAGGCACATGGGTAGGCGACGACATAGACGAAGTGTTTGCACAACTAAAGAAAGATAGAGAACAATCAGCTTCTCGGCAGGTCGATGTTTTCCCTTGATTCTCGACACCGACGTATTAATCGCATTATTAAAGGGAGAAAAAGACGCAGACGACGCAATGCAAGTCTTAGAGGATAAAGGTGGTCGAGTCGTGACAACGGTAATTACAGCTTATGAACTTTTGAGAGGAGCACATATTTCATCCAAACCAAAGGAGAACTTGACTAAAGTTCAAAACGTGTTATCTAATTTGGAACTTTTAGATTTAACATTGCAAGCGTGCGAAGAAGCCTCCAAGATTTACCGAGACCTTAGGAAAGCAGGTTGCTTGATTGGAGAGTTCGATGTGCTTATAGCTGCAATCGCACGAGTGCACAACGAGCCAATTATGACGCGCGATGAACATTTCACTCCCATTCGCGAAATAAACGTAACAGACTGGTAACGTGAGCTGTCTTGTTATTTGACAAGGTAATAGTGGCGGGTCCAAATCCAGCCAGTGGCTCCATCACGTGATTAAGGCTTTACGAAATTTATTGGCAACAAAAAATACTCCGTAAATTTTTTTAAAATAAAATGATAATGAAATAGTCTTTGACTTAAAATAGAAAGGTAGAAATGCTGCTCTGCATCTATTATCTGTGGAGAAGGTTTTGTGAGTAAGCGTATGTTTTTTAGCAATCCTGAGTGCAGGGATTGCATGTACAAGAGTGGCTCCTATTGTTGGGGGCAATGTTCCTTTAACGTCTGGAAAAGAGACAGAGACTATTAGCGCCTCTCGGAATGTTCGTGAAGCAAGGAAAAAGGAATCCAATTGCTTTTTATCTAAGCTTGATAGCAGGCGGCAACGACAAATGTCGGCTGTAACATAGTGTTTGTTTGTGATGGTTTGAATGGTGGAGTACGTTAAGGGAAGCGATTTTGACAAGTGGCATTGGTGTAAGAATTGCACACAATATCCTATGTATGCCAACCAGAGGCGTTCTGATAGGCCGCGTTCTGACCTCTGCCCACAATGCAAAGTGAAAGAAAAAAACAAAGACTGCACAACATAAAGGCCCAACACCTACCTTCTTGCTTCGAATGAGTTCTTGGAATGTTTGTCAAGTGAAAAAAGGTTTAGATTTTCTTTCTGAAATATTCCAAGTTTGAAGCATGGCTTTTATTCTGTTTCAGACTGCCTCATGATTGGACAGGGAGAATGGAGAAAGGTTCCTTAACACCAGGGATTAGGAAACTTCATCCTCAATCCCTGGCACACCTGTCACTTAACTAAATATTCTTTGGAATGTTCGTGAAGTGAAACAGAACTTATTTGTTAGCGATACATATGCATGTTAAAAAGTTATATTAACTAATTCAATAATCAATTACTCGATGCGAAAGCGAAACAGGTTTACCTTGTTTCTAGTAACGCCCTTAGCTGTGTTCTTCTGGTTTTTCGGCTGGAGCCTCTATTGGATAGGTTCTAATAAGAAACTGTCTAAACCAAGGAAGAAGGAAAGCAGCAAAGAGTTAACATTCACTGTACTAATGCCTCAACAGAAATACGCAACATAGGATTTTCCAGTGGATTTATGGTTGAGCTGATATTACGAAATTTGGAATCTGCTTTATAAGCAGTTAAAGCCGAACTTAGCTTTGGAGAGGAGAGGAGCCCTATTTCATTCAGGGCAACAAGTAACTTGATAGCTGTTTCGATAGCAATTTTCGTCACAGGTGTCTTCCTGTACGCTCTACTTTTCGTGCCAATGATGGAAATTCCATTCAAGACACAAATCCAGACTTGGGTTCCATATATATTCCTTCTCAGCTTGGCTGTTTTTGTGATGGGCGGAGCAGTTGAAGTTTTAAGAACCAAGCTGTAAGTTCTGTGATCTCCTTTTCTGATTTCTTATTTTGGTGGGATTTTCGGAAGCCGATGGTTCAATATGACGCCATTTGGTTCGTCTGTCTTAGATACTCTAATGATGCATTACATAAAGGAGAGAACTGTGGCTAAGCTTAGGTTGGAAAAGATAAGCCTGATTGTTACTTGTGATTGTGGCGGCAGGTTTCTTGCTGAAGATTTTGAGCCAGAGTGCCCTTACTGCGACAAAAGTTACAGTGTCTCGGCGGAACTGAAACTGAAGAAACTCAGATTGAAAATAATACCTAATATTGGAACTTCAGCAGTAAACTGCGAATGGCATTAGATTTTAGAATCCTTGGGCTATTTTTAGTGTTTTTTCTGCTGTTGATGCGCTGAAAAGCAGGTCGTCGATGGTGGCGATGAACGTGGCAATTTTCGTTTCGGCGTTGATTTCTGTGACGACCGCGTTTCCTTTCCTAACTGTTTTTATGGCTAGTCCTGCCGGTGTTTTGTAGTTGTCAGGCGAAACCGCGTCTGCGATAGCTTCGGCTGTTTTTTCGTCAGCGTACTCAAGCGTTATTGTTGCTTCCAACCTGTTCACCGCGCAGTTGTTTTCCTATAAGTTCGTCTGCGATTTTGATGAAGTTGTCAACTTGGTCCAGCGGGGCTTGTGCTCCTGCGGCGATGTTGTGTCCTCCGCCTTTCCCGCCAAGCTTCTCTGAAGTTAAGCGCATGACTTCGCCAAGGTTAACTCCCTTCTTGACCACGTCGTCGGTGGTTCTGGCGGAAAACTTTGCCACGCCCTCCTTCTCAACAAACGCAAACGCCAGGATCGGCTTATCAGAGACTGGAAGGCTGTATGAAAGGATTGAGGCGACTGTTCCGATGATTTTCTCGTTCACCTGGTTTTCTCCGAAGACGACGTAGATGT
>Ga0209342_10007372_pt1 | contig 11080 bp, 4 predicted proteins | sample RifCSP16_2_FD_184023 | JGI IMG/M metagenome (GOLD analysis project Ga0209342, IMG submission 184023) | Soil microbial communities from Rifle, Colorado - Rifle CSP2_sed 16_2 (SPAdes) (version 2) | ecosystem: Environmental > Terrestrial > Deep subsurface > Rock core/Sediment | place: Rifle... | reverse complement strand
GGATGCTTCACGACGACGGGACACTGCTGCGTGGCCAACGAGCGCATCTTCGTCCAAGAGAAGATCCACGAGAAGGTCGTGAGGTCGCTCGTCGACCGCGTCCGGAAGATGAAGGTCGGGTTCCCCTTGGACCCGGACACGGACATGGGACCCATCAACAACCGAGCGACGCTCGAGAAAGTCGAGGCGCACGTGCGGGACGCGGTCAAGCGAGGCGGCAAGGTCGTCGCGGGCGGCAAACGCGTCCCGGGGATGCCGACGGATCTGTACTACTACCCGACCGTCGTCGACGACGTGCCGACAGAAGCGCTGTTCAACAAGGCGGAAACGTTCGGCCCGACGGCGCCCATCTTCGAGTTCTCGGATCTCGACGATGCGATCGAGATGGCGAACGCACCTCGGTACGGGCTCAGCATGGCGATTCACACGGCGAATCTCCGAGTCGCCATGGAGGCGGCGAAGCGTCTCAAGTCGGGCCAGGTGTGCATCAACGAGCCCGTCTATTCGTGGGACTACTTCAACCCGTGGGGCGGGTTCCGCAACAGCGGCCTCGGCAGGATCGCGGGCCGATGGAGTCTGGACGCATTTTCCGAACTGAAGACGGTCATGATCAACATCGGCCGGAGCCCGTGGCCGGACTGACGGTCTCCGAAATCACCGCGTCACGACGATGGAATTCGCGGGATCCCATCCAACCCGGATCCGGGAGCCGATCGGGATCGAATCCCCGATGTTCGCAATCTGTACATTCGCCGTGATCCGCGGACCCTGGTCGAGCTGAATCGCGACACGGCTCGCGAGCCCGATGTAGACCTCGTCGACCACGGCTCCCTCGAAGACGTTCGCGCAACGCTCCGCGTCGGACCCCACGCGGACTTTCTCGGGCCGGACGGAAACGAAGACCGACTGCCCTTCGCCCACATCGTCCGCGGGGGCGCGAATCTGGAGCTCTCCCGCCTCCTTCGTTTCGTGGACGACGGATGCGATTCCGCCCTCGATGCTCCGGACAACTCCGGGAATGATGTTCGCCTCGCCGATGAAGCCGGCAACGAATTTCGTCGCGGGACGTTCGTAGATGTCCTTCGAGTTGCCCATCTGCTCGACGCGGCCCTTGTTGATGACCCCGATGGTGTTCGACATCGTGAGGGCCTCTTCCTGGTCATGGGTCACGAAGATGAACGTGAGGCCGAGCCGCTGCTGGAGCTTCTTCGTCTCGACCTGCATCTGCTTCCGGAGCTTCAGATCGAGCGCGCCGAACGGCTCGTCGAGCAACAGGACTCGTGGCTCCGTCACGAGCGCGCGGGCGAGCGCGACCCGCTGGCGTTCGCCGCCGCTCAGTTGCGTAATCTTCCGGCGGCCATACTTGCGATGGGGCAGCTCGACGAGGTCGAGCGCCTCGTCGGCCCGTCGTCCAATCTTCTCCCTCGGCCATCTTCGCATGCGGAGCCCGAAACCGATGTTCCCTGCAACCGTCAGGTGGGGGAACAGCGCGAGGCTCTGGAATACCATGCTCGTGTCCCTCTCGTAAGGCGGCAGGTCCGTGACGTCCTGGCCGCCGATGAAGACCCGGCCGTTCGTCGGCGTTTCGAGCCCCCCAATCATCCGGAGGATCGTCGACTTCCCGCTGCCGGAAGGACCCAGCAGGGTGAAGAAGGAACCCCGCTCGATGCCAAAGGTCACCTCGTCCACAGCGGTGACCCCTCCGTCAAAAACCTTCGTCAGCGCCTTGACTTCCACGTCCAGTTCGGTCATGTAATCAGATCCGGAAGAGCTGGCCTCCCTTCTTGCCGAGCTTCAAGGTGAGAAGCACGAAGGCCATCGAAAGGATAAGGACGAGCACGGAGGCGGCATTGGCGACCGGGGTCACGATCTTCTTTGAGATCTGGCCGTAGATGAACACAGGGAGAGTGATCAAGTCACCTTTCAGGAATAGGGTGACGGGCAGCTCGTCGAAGGAGAATGTGAATCCGAGAAGCAGGGCCGAAATGATGCCGGGCATGATGTTCGGAAGGGTGACGCGGAAGAACGTTGTGATCTCATCGGCGCCGAGGTTCATCGCTGCCTCCTCGAGGCTCCGATCGAACTCGCGAAAGCTGATGATCAAGACAAGGGTGGCCAGAGGAATGTTGAATGTCGTGTGACCGACGATGACCGACGCCAGGCCGAAGCGCCACTGGATCGGTTCCGCGAAGCCGTATCCTAGGGAGAGGGGAGCCAAGACGTACTGGTTCAGGAAGTCGCCGAACGCCCTCCAGACGATGATGTACTTGAGACTTGGAATTACGAGTCCCAAGTACATCATCGTCTGGAGGGCGTTCCGCGATCGGAACCGATATCGAGTGATGGCGTAGGCCGCAAACATCCCGACGAAGACCGCGAGCGCGGACGAGGCGAACGCGATGATGATGCTGTACAAGATGGACTCCAGGGCGGCCGAGTCTTGGAACAAGCCATCGCGCGAGGCGCTTCCGACCCACCAGCGAAGAGAGAATCCGCCCCAGACGTACTGCGAAATCTCGGCGTTGAACGAAAAGGCCGCCATGATCGCGAGCGGCACGAAGAACATGAGGAGCATGATCGTCGTGGCGCCCCCCAGGATCCACTTGCCGCCCCGCTCCGCGATGCCGTCCAGAATTCGCTCCCAGCGTGCCTTGTGGAGAGCGCCCCCGAGACGCTCAGGCGATCTCCCGAACGAGACGACGGCACCCCCATCCGGCATCGCCGGCGCCGTCGGGCTCGGCTCCGAGGTCTCTCCCCGTCGGAACAGTCTCTTAATCATCTCGATGATCGGAGCCATGATGCGAGACCGTGCCTCCGTTTCGCCGAGGTCCTCGAGTTCCGCGTACTTCCGATAGACTGAGATCAAGAGGATCGTTGCGAGGATGAGGAAGAGGGCAGACGCCGCCGCCTGCGGCAGTCCGCCGATGAAACTGAACTGCGTCGCAACGTAATTGCCAATCAGCAGCCAGTCCCGACCGCCCACCAACTCCGTCTCGATGAACGCCCCCGTGGACGTGATGAACACCAGCACGGAGCCGACGATCATCGCTGGATAGGTGAGCGGCAACGTTACGTGGACGAAGGCTCGCCACCGGCTGGCGCCTAAGTCGTATGCCGCCTCGAGGAGCTGTGGATCGACCTTCGAGAGAGACGCAAACAGAGGGAGGATCATGAAGGGCAGCCACACGTACATGAGGGTGAAGACGACCATCTGCCCCGTCCCCGGCTGGAAGAATCCCGCGATCCAGTCGCTCAGGAAACCGAGGCCTGCGCCCAGGAGCCCCTGATGAAAGAAGGAGGTTTGGTTCGTGAACGGGTTGACCGCGTAGATGCGCACGATGAAGCTTACCCAGAACGGCACGATGACGAGGCCCATCAAAATGCCACGCCACCGCTCCTTCGCGATGCGGGCGATGTAGTAGGACATCACGTATCCAATCGCAAGGGAGACGACGGAGGTCAGCGCGGCGATTCCGAAGGTGCGGACCATCAACGGAATCACGATGGCTCCGCGTCCAACGGAGATGGCGTCCAGGTAGTTGTCGGGATCCGGCGGCCAGACGTCGAGAACGTATGCGTCAGTGTAGTGTGAGAAACCATAGGCGAACACGAACGCGAGGGGAGTGACGAGAAACAGGGCCAGCCAGAAGGTTGGAAGGACGAGGAGAAGGAAGAGGCGGAGCCCCTGGGCACCACGAGTCATTCGGGCGAGCCATCTCGTCCAGCTCCGGCTCGACACGTTCTTGGCCACGGGAGCCCCCGGCGTCCGCGCCGCGGGCGTGACCACACTCCCCGTTCGAGTTCCTCCCGCTAAATCGCGGTATGTTGGCGGCGAGTTTAACGGTTTGCTTCCTACGCCTTTGTCGGCGGAAAAATCGGGCGTTAGATACGGACCAATCGTTATATAACCGGGACGCGTCCATGTGCATAACGTCCGGTTGCGGGCTCCTTACGCCCGGGATCTGAACTCGCATGGCGAGCGCCCTCCTGAATGGGATGTCGCGTCGGAGATTCGTGAAGTATGCGGCAATCGGAGGGCTCGCAGCCTGGGGCGCGGCATCTGCACTCGTGTACCCGAGCGGCTGGAACAAGTGGCTCACATACGGCCAGAAGCCCTGGGAACGGGCAGCGGGGGTCGTGGACTATGACCTTGTCGCAGAGTACGAAGGCCCGATGGATCAATACGGAGTTCCTTCCATCTACCGCCAAGGCGGTTCCGAGCGTCGGACGCTGAACGTCGCGCAGTGGTACGACTACTGGCCCGGCAAGACAATCACGGACTTCACGCTCTACATGCGGGATCGGTTCCAACTGGATGGCGTCCAAGTCCGGTGGACGGCGAACATCTACACCTCCAACGAAGAGCTCTTCACGTGGGTAACGCAAACGGGGCGGAAGTTCGACGTGATGGTCCCCACGAACTACACCGTGGAGACGATGGAGAAGGCGGGCCTCGTCGTCAACCTGAACCGGGATTGGCTCCCGAACTACGCCTGCATCTTCGGGCCCGTCCCAACCCCAGGAGAGTTGGACCTGATTAATCCATGGATCTCGGACGCGTCCGAACCGACCTATCCAACGTTTTCGAACGGTTACAACACGGAAGCCGGAACCGGATTCGATTTTCGGACCCCATCGGAGAATCCTTACGAGTACCGGATGAACCGGGCCGCCTACCCGAATCCCCGCGGCAGCGAGTACTTCACCTGGGACGAGCAGAACAGTCTGATCGCCGTGCCGTACCAGTGGGGCACGACGGGTATTGGATTCCGGACGGACGTATTCCGACGGGCGGACATCGAGGACATGGGGTGGGAGGTTTTCGAACTCACGTCGTATCGGAATCCCGACACGGGCCGCACGTATGACCTGACGAATCGGAAGATGATGCTCGACGACATGCGGGAGGTCTTCACGGCCGGCCACAAGACAATCGGCTGGAGGCAGCAAGTCGCCCGAGGGATCCCGCCCACCGCAATCACGTACAACTCCGCGGCGCCCTACAACGGCGAGTTTCAGTGGTCGAGCAATGAAATCGAGGACGCGAAACTCGTGGAGGCGTCGGACTGGCTCCTCGGGTGGCAGGAGTCCTCCTGGGGTTTCAACACTCCCCAGCAAGGACCGTGGCTGATCAGCGGAGAGCGATTCGTGGACCAAGCATGGTCGGGCGACATCATGTACGCCGTCCGCCCGAACTCGAGCCAGTTCATCCCCGTCGATTACTTCGTGCCCAAGCAGGGTGGCGCGCGGTGGATCGACAACCTCGTGATCCATCGGGAGTGCGAGAAGCTATGGCTGGCCCACCAGTTCATGAACTACATCCACGACCCCGTCGTCCAAACGGATATCTCAACGTGGAACCTCTACGCGACTCCCAATGCCTGGTCCTTCCAGATCCTTCATAAGAACCCGGTCTACTCCTACGAGGGCCGGTATCCGAACAACTACCCCGACCCGGCGAAGGCCGGGCAGCCCTACTACTGGAATCCGGCGGAGGACTACCGAATCTATTCCGACTTCGCCGCGTCCCACCTCATCTTGGATCCGGGACCCGACGGGCAGCCGGGGACGGGCGACGACGTGGTCCGGAGCTCGGACATCGCGGAGCAGTATACAGACCTAGGCCGCCCTCCGATTCTCGAGCGAAGCGAGTACCAGCACGACGTGGGCGTCAAGAACACCTTGCGGTACTTCAAGTACTGGCGAACCGTCAAGTTCTGAAGGGCTTGGAACGCGCCTGCCTGTTCGATCGGATGACGTCACCCGGCGCTCTCAGGTGCGAACTCAATCCAGGGTGCACCGTACATCGGAGGTGCCGATGTCCCCCAATCGTGCGGGCCGGCGAAGGAAACGACCTTCCCACGGGCGTCCCATGAGTAATACGCGCCCGCGGGGTTCACGAGTCGGAGCGTCATCGGGGCGTTGAAGGTCACGTAGTCCCCGAGTTTCGTCGCCCCATTCCAGGTCGACCGGACGGGATCGTACCAGGGGATGGACAAGGGCCGCTGCCCCGAGTCCCGTGGCAGGACCAGGTCGAACGTATAGCCTGCGTCCAACCTCATGCGTGTGGGAGTTGCGAGGAACTCGTACGATTGCCCGTAGGCGTAGCTGCCCGGGGTTCCGTGTAGACGCCTCAGGTTCTCATACCACCGGAGTTCGGAGTTCGGGAATCCCGACGCCCCGACGCTTCCAGAGCCCTGCCGGGGGACGTAGTCCATGAGGGTGGGTTCGAACACCCAGGAGGCGAGGTCGTCGCCCGTCCCGGCGGTGCCGTCCGCGCCCCAGTTCCCCCACGCCATGAACACATATCCGCTGATCGCCTCGTAGTCCAAGTCGAGCGACGAGGTGATGCGACCGCTGATCTTCGCCTTCTCGCACCAGCACGTTTCCATCGGCGCCCAGCCCGCGGGGGCGACCTGCCCGAAGGGTGAGTTCACGGCGAGGGAGTAGTCCGCGGCCCCCCAGTACCACCACCGCGCCATGAGGACATCGTAACCCCAGCCATCCCAGAAGACGCTCACGGTTGTCGTGCCGTCCTCCGCGACGGTCGCGTTCAGGTCCGTGATGTCGGTTTCATAGAACCATTCGAAGCCGTTGTAGATGTCGTACTTTCCATTGCCGAGCTGCTCGAGCCACGAGGCGACTTCTGTCTCAACCGCCCCGGGCGTGCGGGCGAACTTCGCGTTCGCGTACCACCAAGATTGTGCCTCTGACGGATTCGTGGCGACCACGCCGAAAATCCGCCGAGACATCGCGAGGTCCATTGTGACGGACCCCTGGACGAGGTAGCCGAAACCGTCGGAATACTTCGTGTTCACCGCGAACGGTGTGGACCGGAGGGCATTGATGAGGGGCGTGTCGAGATATTCGAATGTCAGGTCGACATCGATGTAGGACCCGGCCTCCGGGGCCGCGGACGGGTTTAGGACCGGCAGGATCACGGGGTCTGTCAGGTCGTATCCAGGATAGTTCCGGACCATCGCGTTGTACCGGTAGATCGTGTACACGAAGGACGGATTGATCTGCTGAAGGGTTGCGGATGAAGAGAAGAGGACCCATGGATAGTAACTCGTGCACGGAACGTTGTTTCGGAGGACGAAGTCTCCGTAGCTCTGGTTTCGGAGGTACCAGTAGTCCTCGTAGGGACACCCGGCCGTCTGGAAAAACTGATCGTAGACGATTCCGACCGTGGCGTCGGCCGGGCTCGCGAACCGGGTTGTACTCATCGTGCGCGCGTTGTTGTCCGTGACCGTAAGGTTGATCGTCTTGCGGCCAGGAGTCGCGTAAGTATGGGTGACCACGGGTCCTGTGGCCGTGTTCCCGTCCCCGAGGTCCCACGCGTACGATGCAATGGACCCGCCGCCTAGGACGAACGAACTCGTGGCGTCAAGGGTGACTTCCATCCGGTTCGGCCGGACAACGAACATCGCCGTCGGCAGAGCTTGGACGAGGATGGACTGTGACCTCGAGTTCGCGGCACTCCGGGCGTCCGTGACCGTGAGCGTGACGGTCTTCGTGCCGGCCGTCTCATAGTCGTGGAAGACCTGTTGGCCGCTGCCCGGCGCGCTCCCGTCGCCCCAATCCCACGTCCACGCGACAATGTTTCCATCGGGGTCCGTAGAATCCGAAGCATCGACGAATAGACGCAGGTCCTGCGTCGAGTACGAAAACGCGGCCGTCGGGGGAGTGTTGCCGAGGAACGAAAGTGCATACCACGCCCCCGCTCCACCGATCACAACGAGGGCGATGACGAGTCCGAGGATCTTGACGAGCTTGCGACTCGCCTTCGGCTTCTCCTCCGGGTATTCCTCCTCCATTGACTCGCTCGGTTCCTCTTCCATCCCCATCACCCTACCGAGGAAGACTCCATTGCGGACACGCCTACTTCGCCGCTTCGCCGTACGAAGGTCGGGACGTTATTTGAAGTTTGGCGACCTTCGAATCCCATGCGCATGACTCATTCTCGGGAGGACCGCGCCGTGGCGACGCGCGGTGGTCTGAGGACTCCGACTTCGGCCGCCAGCACACTGAGCGGACCGGCGATTGCCTCGCTCTGGGAGCCGGACGGAGAATCCACGAATGCGGGGCTTACGAGGGCCGTTCCTGCGGCCGGGCCGGCCACCAGCGCCAGTGCGCCCCACGGCTCCAAGGCGTATCGGTCGTCCGCATTGCCCGGGGTCCCATTCGGACCGGCGTCGCCGACAGGTCCGCCCGTCGCGGCGGGACCGAAGACGTCCCACGTGAAGTTCGCGGCGTCCCAGATCCCATAGTCGACGGGCTTTGTTGAGTCGTAGCTCATCGTTCGCTGGAGTTCGATGAACGCCCCATACCGCGGATCCGCTCCCAGGGGCGTGTTGTTCGGATCGTAGAACACGACGTCCCCGGTGGGGTATTCGAAGTGCCAGGTCTGGCCCGTCGCCAGGTCCCACCGGATCGGCACGTAGTCGTAGCTCAGATTCTGCGAATACCGGGCGCTCCCGGGAGTCGTGTGAATGTATCCGTAGAACGGGCTCGGATAGCGATCCAATTCGGAAGCCGTGTGCTTCGGGCTGTAGTCATTCGTGTAGTCCGTCAGGATGGGCCCCCAGGTCCAGTATGGGATGTCTCCCTGCCGGTTCCACAGGCCGTCTGTGCCCGGGAAGGTGAGCTGCTGGTAGTGGTACTGCATCACGGAGCTCAGGGTGAAGTTGAACGTCAATCTCGCGAGCCCGCCCTGGAACGTCAAGTCCTCGAACCAGCCGAGCTCCATCCCCCACCAGCCGCGCGCCTTCGTGGAGTCGAGGTAGTTGTTCAGGTAGGACGCGTTGCCCCAGTAGAACATCCGCGCCAACAGGACCTCCGTGCCCCACGCGGCGTGCTCGAGGTAGACGTGTGTGGTTCCACCCGTCTCGACGATGGCCGTGATGTTTGTGTAGAACGGCGTGTACTGATACTCGAACGAGTTCACGATGTCGTACTTGCCCGCCGTCCCTGCTGGCCCACCGAGAGCCTCGAACCATGACTGAACGGAGTTCTCAAGCGCCCCCTGAGTACCGCACGCGTTGTTCGTGTTCTGATTCCACCAAGTCTGCGCCTGCGCCGCATTGCTGCCGATGGGGACTCCAAAGATCCGCTTCGACTGCTGCAAGTCCATCGTGAGCCAGATTTGGGATCGGACTTCAAATCCGTCATTGAATCTCGGCTGGACACCTGGGCAGCCCGCGGCCGTGAGCGCACTGCCCGTCGCCGTGTCGAGGTACTGCATTTTCCAAGTGAAGTCGAGGACGGTCCCTGGCGGGGCGCCGTAGTTGAAGACGGGCAGGAACACGGGTTCGGAGAGGTTGTACCCGGCGACGTTCGCCCCCAGCACGTCGAACCGATAGGGCGCGTAGACGAGCGGGTTGTTCGTCGGATTGCCCGGACGGATCTGACCGGGAAGCGGGTACCAGTTCGTGTACGGGTATTCGGAGAAGTCCGGGACGCTGTTGCCCGTGTTGGGCACGCACACGCCCGTCGCGATGGACGTCTCATTGAAGCAGTCCGCCCTGATCGGGAGGTCCCCATAGTTCGCGTACCGATAGTCCCACCACTCCCCGTAGGGCACGTTGAAGAAGTCGTAGTATCGATAGTCAAGGGTCGACAACGCTGCGGAAACGATCCGGGTCGTCGACCCCTGCAGCGCCGTCGTGTCCGTCACAATGAGAGAAATCGTGTACATTCCGGGTCCCGCATAATCGAAACTCGCGGTGACACCCGTGTCATCGACCATCCCGTCGTTCTCGAAGTCCCACTCATACGTCGCGATGTTGCCGTTCAGGTCCGAGGAGCCGCTCGCATCCACGTCCACATGGAGGTACGACCGGTCCACCGTGAAGGACGCCACGGGGGCCACGTCCGGCTGCTGGACCGTCACGTCTCGGGTGGTCGAATCCTTCAGGTTCGTCGAATCGATGACGGTCAGGGTAATCGTGAAGGTCCCATCGTCCGCGTACTGATGGGATGCCGTTGGGATCGTCACGTTCGTGAAGGACCCGTCGTCCCAGGTCCAGTTGTACCACATGATGTTCGCGTTTGGATCGGACGACGCGCTCCCGTCCACGCTGACGGTGCGCGTGACGTCGTCGATGTCCGTCACCCTGAAACTCGCAACCGGCGGAAGAGGGAGGACCGTCAGCTGCAAGGTCCTGGACGCCGTGTCGGTGAGACCGTCGTCATCCGTGACTTCCAAGATGATTGTGACGGTCTGATCCAGCCAGAACGCATCGTAATCATGGGATGTCGCGGGAGCGGCCGTGTCCGAGTAGTTCCCATCGCCCCAGGTCCAGTTGTAGTTGACGATCGTCCCGTCGAGATCACTGGAGGCCGAGGCGTCCACGGCCACGCGAAGGCCGGGGCCGGACGGCGTGACGCTGACAATGTTGAAACTCGCGGTCGGCGGCGCCCTCGCGTCATAGTCTTCTTCGCTGAAATTCGAGGCCGCATGGGAGTCGGTCACCGTCAGCCGAACGGTGTAGACACCCGCGACGGCATACGTGTGGGTCTCCAGGCTCGTCGTGGCGCTCTCCCCATCGCCGAAGTCCCATTCAAAGGAGATCACGTCTCCATCGGGATCGGAAGAGGTACGGCCGTCGGCGGTCATCTCGAGCGGGTTCGCCGCGTTCGGGGTGAGTGTGAAACTGACGTCCGGGACGCGGTTGCCGTTCACGGCCGCGTTGCCGGAAATCGCGGCGACGGTATCGCGGGTGGTGAAGGTGACCGAGCCGGATCGTGACACGTTCACGTTGTCGAAACTGTGAAGGCCCCCGTCTGTGAGGCTGAATGTGTAGTCCGCGGGGAGGGTCGCGCCCGTATCGGTCGACGTGAAGGTCACGGTCCCGCTGTAGCTGGAGGCCACGGTGGTGCCGCGCAGGACCCGGAGGGCAAGCGTAAACGGCTCGCTGACGAGCGGGAAGAGGTCCGACGGCGTGAGTTCGAAGGTGAGTGCGGCAATCGTGATCGAGTGAGTGCTCTGTCGGGCGGAGTTGTTCCAGGAGGCGTTCGCGGTGATGGTGACGGATCCCGATTGAATTGCGCGGATCTGGCGCGTCGAAGCTGTGGTGGT
>Ga0209342_10007369_pt1 | contig 11083 bp, 7 predicted proteins | sample RifCSP16_2_FD_184023 | JGI IMG/M metagenome (GOLD analysis project Ga0209342, IMG submission 184023) | Soil microbial communities from Rifle, Colorado - Rifle CSP2_sed 16_2 (SPAdes) (version 2) | ecosystem: Environmental > Terrestrial > Deep subsurface > Rock core/Sediment | place: Rifle... | reverse complement strand
ACGCCTGGTCTACTCTTAGGAGCGAAGTGTACTATGAACGGAGAAAAACTGCTGGAAATCCAAGAGGTCAGCAAACGGTTTGGCGGCACGCTGGCGTTAGACCATGTGGATTTCGATCTGTATGCTGGGGAAGTTCACGGACTGGTCGGAGAAAACGGCGCCGGAAAAAGCACACTTATGAAAATCCTTTCCGGGTATCATACGGAATTTGATGGGGATTTTTTCCTTAATGGTAAAAAAGTACATTTCATTTCAACCAAAGATGCGCTCGCTCAGGGGATTGGCATGATTTACCAGGAGCTGAGCGTTATCAAAACACTCTCTGTCGCAGAAAATATCTTCTTGGGAGATCCTCCTTCCAATAAGCTGGGACTAGTGAACTGGAAAAAAATGTACCGCGAGGCTGATGACCACTTGAAACAGCTTGGAATGCTGAATGTTGATGTGCGCAGCGAACTAAGCTCTTATACGGTTGCGACTCGCCAGATGATCGAAATCGCCAGCGTGATCTTCTCAGGGGCTGACATTATCATCATGGATGAGCCGACCTCAGCATTGTCGCACAAAGAAGTTCAGTCTCTTTTTGGGTTTATTCGTATTCTGAAATCGCAGAAAAAAGGTATTGTCTTCATATCGCACTTCTTGGATGATGTTCTGGGAATTTCCGACCGGATCACGGTCTTGCGCAATGGGAAAAAAGTGATGACCGTCAATGCCAAGGATGTGGATAAGCAAGCCTTGACTAGTGCTGTGCTCGGTAAAGATAATAAGGTTGAATTGGGCCTTAGGAAGGTCACCGGTTTCAAAACCGAAGCAAAACCCGTGCTGGAAGTCCATAATTTAAAGCGCACCCGCCAGTTGCATGGTATCAATTTCAACGTTTATCCTGGTGAAATTGTTGGTATCTTTGGCAGTATGGGTGCCGGCAAAACCCAACTGGCAGAGTGTCTGTTTGGGATCATCCACCCGGATGAAGGTGAGATCATACTGGAAGGAAAACCAGTTCACCTCGCCAATTCTTCCTCCGCCAGAGCACTCGGCATTGCCTATGTGCCCGCCAACCGGCAAACCACCTTGTTTGCTAACAACGAAATATTTAAAAATATCACCCTGACCCACCTCAACGCGATTTGTCCCGGATTTGTTCGCCAATCGAAAGAGATTGTTTTTGCGACCAAACAAGTTAACGATCTGGGAGTTCGTCCACCAGACCCAAAGCGCATTGTAAGCAGCCTGAGCGGCGGTAATCAGCAAAAAGTTGTTCTGGGCAAATGGCTGACCGTTTCGCCCAAACTACTATTACTAAATGACCCCACTCGGGGCATGGACGTTGGTGCTAAGCAAGAGGTGATGGAAATTGTTGAAAGCTTGCGGGTGAAGGGTGTTGCGACGATCTTGTTTTCAACAGAGCCAGAGTTGTTAATGGCCTACGCCAATCGTGTCATCGTGTTAAACCGTGGTCACCAAATGGCTGAATTCCAAAACCAGGAAGTGACCAAGGATATTTTGTTGTCCTATTCTTAATTCATGCGCCTCAATCTTAGGAATTGATCCTGCTACATCTGTCTGCTGAGGAGACGTAATCAATGGCTACTAACAACATATCTTTGCCAAACCCCAAGAAAAGCAGTGCGCGTCAAATAAATGCAATCCGGTTATTCCGCCGGCAGGCACGGGCATTGACTCCATTCGTTACCCTGATCATCCTGGTGATCTTTTTCAGCATATTCTCCCAAGACCACCGTTTCGCAACGACAGCCAATTTCCTCAATATTCTACAGCAAGCATCTGCCCTGGCAATCATGGCAACTGGTATCACCTATGTGCTGTTGGTTGGAGAGATTGATCTCTCCATTGGTGGTATTGCCACAGCCTCGGGGGTGTTGGCTTCTTATCTGCTGGTTAGCCTAAACTGGCCGGGTTGGTTGTGTGCATTATCGGGAGTTGTCCTTGCCGTATTGGTTGGCTTAATCAACGGTCTGGTTACCTCGCGTCTCGGTGTGCCATCCTTTATGACAACGCTTGCAATGGGTATGATTACCTCCGGTATTGCAGTATTCTTGACGAAGGGACGTCCAATCTTTGATGTGCCGGAAATTTCGGCTGCTCTGGGAACCGGGAAAATTGGCCTACTGCCGACCATTCTGGTAGTCGCTTCAATTTTTATGTTAATTGGTTGGTTGGTTTCCAAGTACACCCGTTTTGGGCGCTACGTGTACATGGTAGGCGGCAACCGCGAAGCGGCCATGCTTTCAGGTGTGAGCAGCAAAAATATCGTCACGATGGTCATGGTTATCTCAGGCGCATTAGCAGGGATTGCTGGCGTGATCAACACGGGCCGCCTGGGTTCTGCCAACCCGGACATTTTCTCGGACGCGACCTTGAACGTTATCGCAGCGGTTGTATTGGGTGGGACTAGTCTGTTCGGTGGCGTGGGTAGCGTAGCCAGCACTGTAATCGGTTTGATAGTGTTCGGTATGCTCAATAATGGCCTGAACCTGGTCAACATTGACATTTACCTGAAAGCATTCATCACCGGAGTCATTCTTCTGTTAGCCCTAATCCTCAATGTGCTCGCCCTGCGCTTAGGCCAGTCAGAGCAGGAGGCCCGAATAGAAGAAGTTGTGGCTACTGAGGAACAGGTTAGTACGCCTGTGGAATAATTCCAGGGTCCTTCGCCAGTCGATGGCAGACCCAACACTTTTTCGATCATTCAGTCACTGCAAGGTTCAATAATCCAATTTTCAGGAGAGATTGCCATGAAAAAGATCGCATTTCTTGGTTTAGGAATTATGGGTCAGAATGTTACAGCTAACCTTCTAAAGGCAGGGTATGATGTGACGGTTTACAACCGCACACCCGGAAAAGCTGGACGGTTGTTGGCTGCTGGTGCGAAAGAAGCTGCCACAGCCCGCGAAGCAGTTGCCGGTGCGGAAGTGATCATGATCATGGTCAGCGATGATAAGGCAGTAGAGGCCATGGTTTTCGGCGAAGATGGCGCGTTGGCTGGGGTGCAATCTGGACAAATCGCAATTGATTTAACGACTGTCAACCCGAAAACTGCGCTTCGTGAAGCTGCAGCTTTTAATGCAAAGGGCGTAGAGTTTCTGGATGCCCCAGTGTTTGGCAGTAAGGGTGAATCGCGCGACGCCGGCTTATGGATAATTATTGGCGGAAATAAAGAAACCTTTGAAAGAGTTTTACCCATCTTTAAAGTCATCAGCGCCACTCAGCATTACATGGGCGAAAACGGCAAGGGGTCCGCGATGAAGTTGGTCGGAAACCTGGTGGTTGCCGCGCAACTTCATGCACTGGGTGAGTCGATGGTGCTGGCAGAAAAAGCCGGCCTGAACGCACGTGACGTGCTGGGTGTGTTCGAAGTAACAGATTTCAAGTCCCCCATTCTGAGCGGTGTGGGTGATGCACTCTGCCGCCGAGATTTCAGCCCCTCTTTCTATTTGAAGCTAATGCTAAAGGACGCCAACCTGATTTCTGAGTTTGCCCAGGCTCTAAATGTTCCCGTGCCCGCTGCATCGGCGATCCGCGAAACGATCAAGACTGCCGTCAACCGAGGCTATGGTGAATTGAATGCATCTGCTCTGATCCGTGTTCTGGAAGAAAATGCAGGAGTGGAAGTTCATTACGAAGATTAGAGGAACGAACCGTGGCTTACCAACCGCTTAACCAAACAACCGTCATTGACTATTTAAAAACTCGGACAGGATTAAAGGACTTCCTGTCTCGCGATATTGAGCTAAAAGCGCGCGAAGTGGGTGACGGCAACTTAAACCTGGTTTTCTTTGTCACCAATGCAGCGGATGAAACCGATGGTGTAGTGGTAAAACAGGCAGTACCCTATCTGCGTGTAGCGGGAGATTCGTGGCCGCTGACACTTGAACGCATGCGATTCGAAACTCAGGCGTTACTGTTGTATAACCAACTGGTTCCAGGGCTAGTGCCAATCGTCTTTGATAATGACCCAGCAATGTCACTGGTAGTGATGGAGTATCTTGGCAAGCACGAGATCATGCGCAAGTCGCTGGTGCATCGCCGGCGTTTCCCCCACTTTGTGGATCACATTTCAACGTTTCTGGCACGGACGCTGTACATGACTTCCGACATGTACCTGACAGGAGTGCAGAAAAAGGAATTACAGGCTAAGTTCATCAATCCGCACCTTTGCAAAATTCAGGAAGATTTTGTTTTCACAAACCCGTATATGGAGTCTGAAGAAAACAAATGGAACCCACTGGTTGATGCCGAAGTCCAGGCCGTCCGCCGTAACGGGCTGCTCAAGGTATGTATGGCCGAAATGAAAGAGAAGTACATGACGCAGGCCCAAGCCCTAATCCACAGCGACTTGCATACGGGCAGCATCATGCTGAACGTCGAGGAAACTAGAGTGATTGACCCGGAATTTGGTTTCATCGGGCCAATCGGATATGATGTTGCTGCTGTACTTCAGAACCTGGCCTTGAACTATCTGTCGCATTTTGCCCACACTCCGGACCCGATTGAACGTGCAAACTACCAGGGTTACTTGCTAAATACAATTGAGCAAATCTGGAGCCAATTCGCCCAGAAGTTCGACAACTTATGGGAACATGAGAACAATGGCGAGTTGATGCAGTCCAAATATTGGGAGTTTGAAGGTGGTGAGTTAGCCTTTGCGTTGTTCCGCCAACGTTACTTGGAGCGCATCTTCCACGACATGGTCGGGTTCTCCGGCAGCAAGATATTACGGCGGATGATGGGCATTGTTTCAGTGTGGGATATCACCAGCATCGAAGACCTTGAGAGGCGAGCGGAAGTAGAGAGGATGGCAATCCGTATTGGCACCCGCTGGCTATTAGAACGCGATTCGATCCGAACGATGCAAGATTATCTCGGGATTATCAAAGAAGAAAGTTCGGATACGCAATGAACGTTAATGGTAAATCGTTTCGGACGGTTTGGATTGAAGGTAACGTCGTAAGGATGATTAACCAACCTCGGCTGCCGCATTTCTTTGAAATCGTGGATACGCCCACCCATCGTGAGACAGCGATCGCAATCTCAGATATGACAGTGCGCGGCGCCGGAGCGATTGGAGCAACTGGGGGGTTTGGCATGGCGCAGGTGGCAATGGAAGCACCAGATGGTGCTGCGTTTTATGATTTTATCGAGCAAGGGGCAAAAACGCTGACCAAGACTCGGCCAACCGCCCAGAATCTATTTTATGCGATCGAGAAAGTGAAGGCAGCCATCTACAGGGCCAGTAGTGTACGAGCTGCTCGGACATCGGCAGTTGAGATGGCGCAAGTTATCGCCGATGAGGATGCGGCAGCTTGCGAATCTATTGGAAAAATTGGAGTTGAACTGATTCCTAATGGCGCCCGCATAATGACCCATTGCAACGCCGGTTGGCTAGCATTTGTGGATTGGGGAACAGCGCTTGCCCCGATTTACAATGCTCACCGCAGTGGGCGGCAGGTTTTCGTATATGCTGATGAAACTCGCCCGCGTGGACAAGGTGCAAGCCTGACTGCCTGGGAACTATCGAATGAAGGCGTTCCTTTCAAGATTATCCCTGATAATGCTTCAGGCTATTTAATGCACAAGGGCGAAATTGATCTGGTGATCGTCGGCAGCGACCGGATCGCCGCCAACGGTGATGTCGCCAACAAAATCGGTACTTATGAGAAGGCCGTATTAGCGCATGAATTGGGGATTCCCTTCTACGTTGCCGCACCCTCATCGACCATAGATCCGAATTGTCCGAATGGAGACGCGATTCCAATCGAAGAACGCAGCCAGGATGAGGTGTTGTATGCCTATGGCCTGTTGGACAATGGCGAATTGGGGCGGGTTAGGGTAGCTCCGGCAGGAGCTTCTGCACGAAACCCAGCCTTCGACGTGACTCCAGCCAGCTATATCAACGGCATTATTACCGAAAAAGGAATTTTCCCCCCTTCGCGAATTACCAACGCTATTGTTGCAAGCGGATAACGGAATTATTTATTTAAAAACATCTACTGCATCACATCGCCCGACTTTACCTGTCTAAAAACACCTAACTAATGGAGCTTTCGAAGTGTTAATTCGGTAGGCGTCTCAATTGAGTAGGCATCCGCTCATTTAGTGGAAAAAGGCACGGAGCATTTGAAACAGTCTTACAGGCAATTATTTTCCGCTATAGTACAACGAACGAGAATCCCCCGCTAATCCGTTCAACATTGGATGTATAAAACGAATCAGGAAACAGGAGATCGGAAATGAAGAAGATCATCAACAAACCCGAAAATTTCGTACCTGAAATGCTCGAAGGGCTGCTCAAAGCTTACCCTGGCCAGCTGGACTACGCCGAAGATATTCATGCCATCGTGCGTGCCGATTCACCAGTTGAAGGTAAAGTTGGCCTGGCTACCGGTGGCGGTTCAGGCCACTTGCCGGTGTTCCTAGGCTACGTGGGTAAAGGAATGCTGGACGGTTGTGCGGTTGGCGATGTATTTGCCTCACCAAGTGCTGATCAAATGTTCTCTCTAACCAAGCGAATCAATGGCGGTAAGGGTGTAGTTTATATTTACGGTAACTATGGCGGCGACGTAATGAACTTTGACATGGCGACCGAAATGGCTGATATGGAAGATATTTTGGTCAAGACCGTGTTAGTTCGCGATGATGTCGCTTCGGCTCCCCCTGAAGAAGCTGGCCGGCGGCGTGGCGTGGCTGGTATGGTATTCGCCTTCAAGATCGCCGGAGCCAAGGCCGATCAGGGCGGTTCACAGGATGAGGTAGTGGCTGTGACCGAAAAAGCCCTGGCTAACATCCGTACCATGGGCGTGGCCCTTTCACCTTGCACAGTACCAATGGCCGGGCGACCGACCTTCACCATTGGCGAAGGCGAGATGGAAATTGGTATGGGTATTCATGGCGAACCTGGTAAAAAACGCGAATCTTTGCAAACTGCCGACGAAATTGCCAGCCGCATGACCGAAGAGATATTGAAGGATTTGGACGCTACTGCTGGCGACCGCTTGGCTGTGATGATCAACGGTCTGGGTGCCACTCCACCAGAAGAGTTGTATATCTTGTACCGTAAAGTCAACCAATTATTGACTGACCGCCAGATAAGTATTCACCGAGCGTATGTGGGTGAGTTTGCGACCTCAATGGAAATGGCGGGTGCTTCATTCACCTTTTTCAAGCTGGATGACGAGTTGATTTCACTACTGGATTACCCGGCTAACACCCCATTCTTCAAGCAAATTTAGGAGCGCTAATGGAAACGTCCCAGGAAATCATCACGGGCAAGAATGTATCCGAAGCTGTTCTTCGGGTATGCGACGCACTCGAAGCCCAGCATGAGGATATCCTTGCATTAGATCAGGCGATGGGCGATGGCGATTTGGGGATCACTGTGGCAAAGATTGCCCAGGCCGATCGTGTGTTTGTCCAAAACAACCCGGTCGAAGACATTGGCAAATTCCTGGCAGCGCTTGGTATGGAAACCAACAAAGCCGCACCCTCCACAATGGGGACGCTTCTGGCGACAGCCTTGATGCGTGCCGGGAAAGAAACGCGCGGTGTTGAAAGCTTGACGCCTGCCTTGCTGGTAAAAATATTGGAAGCTGCCGAACAAGGCATTCAGGAACGCGGCAAAGCCAAGCTTGGTGACAAAACCGTATTAGACGCCTTGCACCCTGCTGTCGCGGTCTTCACGGAAGCAGTATCCTCTGGGAAAAGCTTAGGTGAAGCAGGTACGATGATGGTGGCAGCGGCAGAACAAGGCCGTGATGATGTGACCAACAAGCAAAGCCGGATAGGCCGCGCCAGTTGGGTGGGCGAACGAACTATCGGCCTGGTGGATCCAGGTTGTGCCGTCCTCGTTGCAATTTTCAAGGCGATTATTACAAAGTAGAGAAAGGATTGGCAATGAAGAAAGAATTGACTTTTGGGGTTATTGTAGGCAACCGAGGTTTCTTTCCGAGCCACCTGATTTTAAAAGGACGCGAAACAATCTTGAGCATATTGGAACAACATGGAATCAAGACTGTCGCGCTGGGATTGGAAGACACAAAGAACGGCGGGATAAGCACGATCGATGATGCCACGCGCTGCGCGAAACTATTCCGCGCCAACCGGGATGAAATCGACGGCATTCTGGTCACACTGCCGAATTTTGGTGATGAAAAGGCCGTCTCGGATGCGATACGTCTCTCGGAGCTAAACGTACCCGTACTGGTCCATGCCTTCGATGACGACATGACTCGAATGACCAGCCTCGACCGGCGCGACAGCTTTTGTGGAAAACTTTCGTTGTGCAACAACCTGAACCAGTATGGCATACCCTTTACTCTGACCGAGTTGCACACCGTCAACCCGGAGGAAGAGAGCTTTCAAAAGGATTTGCAGAACTTCGCAGCAGTCTGCCGGATCGTAAAGGGACTGCGCTACGTGCGGGTCGGGGCCTTGGGTGCGCGGCCAACGAATTTCAACACCGTGCGCTACTCCGAAAAACTTCTCGAGCGAAGCGGCATTGCCGTGGATACATTAGACCTCTCAGAGGCATTTGGCCGAGCGTCTCGCTTGAAAGACGATGACCCGGCGCTGGTCGCCAAGCTGGAAGAGATTAAGGAATATACCAGGACAAGTGGTGTGCCCAACCTTTCGCTGCAGCGTATGGCGCGTTTAGGCGCAGTGATTGACCAATGGATGGAAACCAACCAACTCACTATCACTGCCTTGCAATGCTGGACGTCGATGGAGCAGTACTACGGGATCACCCCATGTACGCTTATGAGCATGATGAGTAACAAATTGATGCCCTCGGCCTGCGAGACTGATGTGACAGGCGTGTTGAGTATGTATGCACTCTCACTGGCGTCTGGCGAGCCGAGTGCGCTGTTAGACTGGAACAATAATTACGGCCAAGACCGGATTAAAGCGGTATTCTTTCACTGCTCAAACCTGCCAGCGGCGTTCTTTGAACAGAAGCCGACTATGGGGTATTCCGAGATTTTTGCCGGCGATGTAGGACAAGAGAATGCCTACGGGACCCTATCAGGCCGCATCAAGAGCGGAGCATTTACCTACTGCCGGCTGAGCACCAATGATTTTGATGGCTCCATACAAGCCTACATGGGCGAAGCTGAATTCACCAATGATCCGATGTCTACCTTCGGCGGCTATGGGGTGGCAGAGGTTCCCCGGCTTCAAGAGCTGATGAAGTTTGTGTGCCGCAGCAATTTTGAGCATCATGTCGCTGCCAACATTAGTAAGGTGGCCGATCCATTGGAAGAGGCCTTTGTTCGGTATCTTAAGTGGTCTGTTTATCGACATAATTAAAACGACTCATTAGGTTGATAAGCATTTACAGCATATGGGTAAAATCCACCCTCTCTGAGGTGTAGCCTGGCAAAGATGGATCTCTCCTAAGTGGGACAGATCGTCTTCGGTTTGTACTTGCTGGCATTTCCTTTCCGATCCTCGGTTCGCTTGTACTCCCCTGCTTGCAAGTACAAATATCAGTCGACCTGCATAACATGGCCGAGAAAAACATGCATCGGCTCCCGTACTGCATCCATTCCATTTAAGATAATCTCTTCGACTGTTCCTAATATAAAGTCAAAATCATGTTGTCGAGACATTAGTTCCCCATAATCTGGTCTGCAAATCCAAATAGGTTACTTTTGACTCGCCGCTTTTGTTAATTTTCAAACATTTACAGAAAGAATGGAACACCTGCACACATTATTTGAGGATTAAATTAAACAAAGAAGTTACCGAATTGTTAAAGAATCTCTTCACGCGAGCCGCCTACCGTTGGTGCAGATGTGGTGCAGTTGTGGTGCAGATGGGGTGGAATCCATGGAAAATCTGGATTAATTGGACAAATGTTCCGCCATAGGTGGACAATATGGACGATTAACCCCCATATGTACGGGTAAAATGCCTTTTGGAGCCCCTTCGAATCTGGAGGTTCAGGGTTCGAATCCCTGCGGGGGCGCTAAAATCTGGTTTCGTATCTCGAGGTTCTGGCTTGATATTTTTGGCAAGCGATCCACCTTTTATAAAAATCCTTTAAGTCTTAATCACTCGTGGGCGTTGAATCCCTGTATGAATCATCAGTCCGCCCCGGCCAAATTATTAATTCCAAGGTTTCCGCCCACCAGAACAACACGCTCGCTAACTCCTAGTAGTCTAAAGTGTCCTTGTTTTGGAAGGGTGGAAAGAATAAAGTCATTGGGCAGCCCGATTCCATTATCACTGATCGATATCAATAATGAACGTGGGGACGTTTGCTTGAGAGAAATATTTACTTTGGTGGCGTTGGCGTGTTTTTCAACATTGTGCAATACTTCCCGCACGATGCGGTAAATCGATAGTTCAGTCCCTTCAGGCAGCCGAACAAGGCGACTATCGATATTGATGGTGGTTTCGATGTTGGTTTTGCTGGCCCAATCATTGGCGAACGACGTGATCGCTGCGCCGACCCTCAGACTGTCGATGGTTGGTGGCCGAAGGTTTCCGCAGACGACCCGTAAGTTTTCGATCAAGCTGCGGATATTCAGGCGAACATCATGGATTTTTGTCGTGATCGCGAAAGCCAATGTTTCATCAGTTTCAAGTCTTTCCAGCTGATCGTTTACTGTAAACAGGTCTTATATGGTCTTGTCATGTAAATCCCGGGCTAGGTGGTAGAAATCTAGCCGGTGAATGAGGTGTTTACCTTGTGGGTAGGGTTTTTACTGAACATTTGCTTTCCGAGTAATTAAAAATAGCAAGCAAAAACACTTCGAGTGATTAGTCGCGCCATGTGTTTTTGTCAACACCATACGAGGGGCAGACTGCAGTCCAACAGCCCATCCTTCACATTCGAATTGACCTCAATTTTCGAAATTGATATGGGATGGTTTCTTTCGGAACATCAAAAAATACTTACCTGAAACGATCCTCCTAAGTTTCCGGATCGGCCTGGCTTTGGAATCCTTGTCGGGATAGCACCCTCCGGTTACTCATATGCCTGTCTTGTGGGTTAGATCGTCCTCCAGGTTTTCCCGTTTTGACCCAGAGTCAACTCAAAACTGTGTTCATTAAACTT
>Ga0209342_10007368_pt1 | contig 11085 bp, 9 predicted proteins | sample RifCSP16_2_FD_184023 | JGI IMG/M metagenome (GOLD analysis project Ga0209342, IMG submission 184023) | Soil microbial communities from Rifle, Colorado - Rifle CSP2_sed 16_2 (SPAdes) (version 2) | ecosystem: Environmental > Terrestrial > Deep subsurface > Rock core/Sediment | place: Rifle... | reverse complement strand
ACCGCGCCCCCCATCCTCTCCAGCAGGCCCTCGCAGAACTCCTTCGCCGCCCTGACCTTCTCCGGCGCCTCACGCGGCGGAGGCGCGCCCTGCTCACGCTCTTCGGCCATGGCCATTCCCTCCCGCGCCCGCTAGGGCGCCTTCGCCGCCACCGGCGCAGGCCGATGGCGCCGCATGAGCCACTGCTGCTGCGCGATCGAGAGCACGTTGTTCACGAAGATATAGAGGGTGAGCCCCGAGGGCAGCCGCAGCATGATGAAGGTGAAGAACACCGGCATGAAGTAGAGCAGCATCTTCGCCTGCGTGCTGTCCGCGGGCTGCGGCGAGAGCTTCTGCATGAGGAAGCTCGAGGCGCCCATGGCGAGGGGCAGGATGTAATACGGATCGTGCGCCGTGAGATCCCTCAGCCACAGGAACGGCTCCCGGTACAGCTCCACCGAGGTCTGAAGGGTCGCGTAGAGCGCGAACCAGATCGGCATCTGGATGAGCATGGGCACGCAGCCGCCGAGCGGGTTCACCTTGTGCTGCTGATAGAGCTGCATCACCGCGACGTTCAGCTTCTCCTTGTCGCTCCCGAACTTCGCCTTCAGCTTCTCGATCTCCGGCTGCAGCGTCCGCATCTCGTTCATCGACTGCATCGACTTCGCGGTGAGCGGGTAGAGGAGCAGCTTCACGATGAACGTGAGCAGGATGATGGAGACGCCCCAGTTGCCCACCACCCCCTGCAGGTGGTGCATCACCCAGAGCAGCACGCGCACGAAGATCGCGAACAGGTTGACGATCGCGCCGTAGTCGACCGCCGTCTCGAGTTCCCGCCCGTAGCCGCGCAGCACGTCAGCCTGCTTCGGTCCCCCGTAGATCTTGAAGGACACGTCGAGCTTGCCGTCGACCGGCATCCTGAGCGCCACGCCCGACTCGCCGGCCACCGGGCCCCGGAAGAAGACGCACTCACCCATCTCCGGCGTGGCGAGCACCGCGCTGACGAAGTAGTGCTGATCGAGCCCGATCCAGGCCGCCGTGCCAGGCCTCGGCTCCTTCGCCGACTTGCCGTCGTAGCGCGCCGTCTTGCCCCCCGCCCGGCAGATGGGCGTCAGCGTCTCCACCACCTCACCGCCCGACAAGAAGCTCGGCTTCGGCGCGTCAGGAGACAGGAACCCGGGGTACAGCAGCACGATGTCGCCCCGCCGATCGGCCGTCGCGTGCACCTCGAGGCCGAGCTCGTATGGGCGCTCCGACAGGAAGAAGCGCTTCCGCGCCTGCGCCGCCCCGACCGCCCCCTCGAAGGTCACGCTCCGCTCGTCCCGCGCGGCGATGCGCCAGCTCGCCCGGGCTGCCGGATCCTCTGCCAGGCCGCCTGTTCCCCCCAGCTCCGCCGATGCCACCAGCGCGCCGGGGTAGGGCATGCCCGCCACCGCCCGCACGAGGTCGTCCTGCGTCGCCTTTCCTGCGACCTCGTGCTGGAACTTCCGCCCCTTGAGTTGCAGGCTCTTCAGGGCTCCGCCGGCGGTCGTGAAGACCGCCCGCACCGACTCGTCCTCCAGGACGACCGTCTCCTCCGGAGCGCTCGGCACCGGCGCCACCGGCCCCGGCCGCGCCACGGCTCCCGGTCCACCCGCCGGCGCAGGTGCAGGTGCAGGTGCCTCGGCCTGGCCCTGCGGGCCCCCACCGGCCGGCGCGCGCTGCGGCGGTCTCTGCGGGAAGATCAACTGGAAGAGGAGCAGGATCCCCAGCGCCAGTCCGGCGGCGATGATGATGCGACGGCTCTCAGGGGCCACGGTCTTCCCTCGCGGCGAGCGGCGGCACCGGGTCGATGCCGCCCTCGCAGAGCGGATGGCAACGCGCCAGCCGCTTCACTGTTAGCAACACACCTCGCCACGCCCCGTGCCGCCCCACCGCCTCCACCGCGTACGCCGAGCAGCTCGGGTAGAAACGGCACGCGGGCGGCAGGAGCGGCGACACCAGCCGTCGGTACACTCCCAGCAGGGCCAGCAAGACGACGCGCATCACGGCCTCGCCACGCGCGCAGCGGCCGCGATCGCCCGCCGGGCTCCTCCGAGCCCGCCATCCGCCGCGCCGGCCCGCGCGATCACCACCAGATCCACTGGTGCCAGCGTGGGCGCCGCCGTCCGGAAGGCCTCGCGTAACCATCGCTTCACCCGGTTCCGGGTCACCGCGCTTCCGATCCGCTTCGACACGCTCACCCCCAGCCGCGCGCGGCCGAGGCCGTTCTCGAGCGTGAAGATGAGGTACGCGCCCCCATGGACCCTTCTGCCGCGCTCCTGCACGGCGACGAACTCGCCCCGTCGTGTCAGTCGCGCCGACTTCCGGAAGCGCACGCCCGGCCGGCCGCCTACTTCTTCGGCGCGCTGGGCGCGAGGCGCTTGCGCCCCTTCGCGCGACGGTCTCTGAGGACGTTCCGACCGCCCGCCGACTTCATCCGGCGCCGGAAGCCGTGTGTCCTGTTTCTCTTCGCCTTCTTCGGCTGATAAGTCCGCTTCATGGCGCGGCAACCTCCCCGATCGTCCCTGGGCTGTCAAGGATTCCAGGCCCGCGCTCAGCCCTGTCGCGGCCCCGACGACCTGGCCCGGAGCGCCGTCCAGCAAAAGCTTGGTCATTCCCACAGGCTCGAAGATGCCCTTGATCCCCTCGCCTCGGCGGCGCTAAGTTCCCGCGGCGAGCGCACACCGCAACGAGCACGGTTCGTCTCACTCAGGTCTGTCCCTTCTAACCGGCCAGCCAATGGATCGCTGGACGGAAGAGAAGGGAGCCTGCTAGCGGGTCGTGCTGCCCTCGCGTGGGGGATTCCTCATGTCCGTCAGCGCGAGCCCGGCCGGGGCCCCTATCCCTGCACACGAACATTGGTCCCAGATCGAGGCGCACCTCAGGAACCGCCTCAGGCCCGACCTCTTCGAGCGTTGGTTCGCACCCCTGCGCCCGGTCCGCATGGACGGCGAGCGGCTAGAGGTCGCAGCGCCCGACAAGTTCCACCGCGACTTCGTGGACGACAATTATCGAGCATTCTTCGAGGAGTTCCTGCCCGAGCTCTTCGGCCGCCGCCTCGCGATCCACCTCGTCGTCGACGCCATCGGCCGGGGCCGCCTCCCCGAGCAGCCGCTCCCGACCCCTGTCCTGGACGACCCCGCCAGCCCCCCCGACACCACAGCCCGCGACGGCCGGCCGAACCCGCGCTACACCTTCGAGACCTTCGTCGTGGGCGAATCCAACCGCTTCGCCTTCGCCGCAGCACAGGCGGTGGCCGCCAAGCCCGGGAAGAACTACAACCCGCTCTTCCTCCACGGGGACTCCGGCCTCGGCAAGACACACCTCCTGCACGCCATCGCCCACCAGATCGTGCACAGCCGCCCCGGCTCGCGGGTCGCCATCGTCTCCTCCGAGCGATACACGAACGACTTCGTCGAGGCCCTCTCCCGCGGCGCCGGCTCCATGTCCGACTTCCGCCGCAAGTATCGCGAATGCGGCGCCCTCCTGGTCGACGACGTCCAGTTCCTCGCCGGCCGCGACAAGACCGCCGAGGAATTCTTCCACACCTTCAATGCCCTGCACGATCACCAGGTCCAGATCGTCCTGTCGAGCGACCGCAGCCCCAAGGAGCTGAAGGGCCTCGAGGACAGGCTCTGCTCCCGCTTCGAGTGGGGCATGCGGGTCCAGATCGACGTGCCCGAGTTCGAGACCCGCGCCGCCATCCTGAGGAAGAAGGCGGCCGTCGAGAACATCGACCTCCCCGAGAGCGTCGCCTCCCTCCTCGCCACGCACATCAAGTCGAACGTGCGCGAGTTGGAGGGAGCCCTCATGCGCGTCGCCGCCTTCGCCTCGCTCAAGTCCGAGGCCATCAGCGACAGCCTCGCTCGCGACGTCCTCGGAGACGTCATCCCACCTCCCGGCTACAAGCCGTCGATCGAGAAGATCCAGGACGCCGTCGCGGCACACTACGGGCTCAGCGTCGCCAAGCTCACGAGCCCCTCCCGCGAGCAGAAGATCTCCCTCCCTCGCCAGGTGGCCATGTACCTCTGCCGGTCCCTCGCGCAGGAGACGCTCCAGCAGATCGCGGACAAGTTCAACAAGAAGGACCACACCACCGTGATGGCCGCGGAGAAGCGGGTCCGCGAGCTCCTCGAGAGCGACACCAAGGTCGCGACCGACGTCGCCACGCTCACCACGAAGCTCACTCCCTAAGAAGCCCCAGCCAGCCCCTCCCGGCTCCCAGCCGCGGCTGTCGCCTTCGCGCCGGCTGTGCCGGCCCGTCGTGCCGTGCCCATCCGAACCGATGCCTCTACGCACCCAGGCCCAGGACGGCACCGTTGTGGACGCCTCGGTGCAAAGGTCACCCGTAGCCCTGTGACCGACATGTAAGCAGTGTGTTGACAGTTCGAAAGGCCACGCGCTACACAATCTTTCCCGATCGGGATCCCACGGTTCGCCCCGACCGATTCCCTCTTGGCTTCGCGGCTGAAGCTCTTCTTTCCACAAACTCACAGCGCCGACGACGTCTACGAAGGACAAGGAAGAGGAGCTCTTCTCATGGAATTGAAGATCGGCGTTCAGGAGCTCGTCCGGGCTCTCGCCCGATCGCAGGGCATCGCCGAGCGCAAGACGACCATGCCCATCCTCGCGCACGTCCTGCTCGACGCCTCCAAGGACGGCGTGCTGCACGTCTCGGCCACCGACCTCGACATCTCCGTCTCCTCCGACCATCCCTGCGCCGTGGCGGCGAGCGGTCGGGTCACGGTGCCTGCGAGGCAGCTCTACGAGATCGCGAGGTCGCTCCCCGAGAACGAGGCCGTCCTGAAGCGCGCGGCGAACAACTACCTCGAGATCCGGAGCGGCACCGCCGAGTTCCGGCTCGTCGGCCTGCCCGCCGAGGACTTCCCTGCCCTCCCTCGCTTCGAGACGGTCCCGTTCGTCACCGTCGATCCCAAAGAGCTCCTGGAGATGATCGAGCTCACCGCCTTCGCCGTCTCCTCGGACGAGACCCGCTACAACTTGAACGGCGTCTTCTTCGAGCCCGGCGCGGCCGAGGAGTCCGGCCCCGCGGTGCTCCGGGCGGTGGCGACGGACGGGCACCGCCTCGCCCTCGCCGAGCGCCCCATCGGCGGCGACTTCCACATGAAGAAGGGCGCCATCCTGCCGCGCAAGGGTCTCGCGGAGATGAAGAAGCTCCTCACCGAGGGCGGCGAGGGCGAGACCAAGCTCGGGTTCGTCGAGAACAGCGCCGTCCTGCAGCGGCCGGGCGCGAAGCTCGTCATGCGGCTCATCGACGGCGTCTTCCCCGACTACCGGCAGGTCATCCCGAAGCAGGGAGAGAAGGTTTTCACCATTGGTCGCGAGCGGTTCCTCGACACCCTCCGGCGCGTCTCGCTGCTCTCGGGCGACAAGGCGCACGCCGTGAAGCTCGAGCTCGCGCCGGGGCTCCTCAAGGTCCTCTCCCAGAGCCCCGACCTGGGCGAGGCGCGCGAAGAGGTCCCGGTGGTGTACGAGGGCGAGGCGCTCAAGATCGGCTTCAACGCGCGCTACATCATCGATGTGTTGCAGGCGCTGGCGACGCTCGACCCAGTGGCGGGCCAGGACGTGGTGGTCGAGCTGGCAGACGATCTATCGCCTGGGGTCGTCAGACCGGCCGGGGAGAGCAAGATCCGCTACACGGCGGTCGTCATGCCGATGCGGATCTGATTTCGTCGAGGCCGACCGCCACGCGGCCCCGGCGGCGGCGCCTTCGGCGCGGGCGCTGCGGGTTCGCCCCGTGGCGCCCTTGCTATATGGTCCCTGAGTGCGCCTGCTCTCCGTTGACGTCACCGACTTCAGGAACATCGAGCGCGGTCGCCTCGAGCCCTCACCGCGGACGACGGTCCTCGTCGGTGACAACGGCCAGGGCAAGACGAACCTCCTCGAGGCGATCAACCTCGCTGTCACGCTGAAGCCCCTGCGCGCCGCCAGGCTCAGCGAGCTCGTGCGCTTCGGCGCACCCCGCGCGGCCGTCGCGCTCTCCATGGAGGCGCCGGGGGGCCGGCGGCAGGTGGCGGTCTCGGTGGAGCCCGGCGGGCGCACCGCCTACCTCGACGGCAAGCCGCTCGGCTCGGGCGACCGCCTGGAGGCGTACTTCGAGGGGCTGGCCGCGGTCTCCTTCTCGCCCGATGACCTCCTCGTCGTGAAGGGAGGGCCCGACCTGCGGCGCCGGTTCCTCGACCGCGCGGCCTTCAACCGCTGGCCGGCCGTCCTGACCGAGGCGCGCGAGTACGTGCGCGCCCTGCGTTCGCGGAACGCCGCTCTGCGCACGAGCTCGGCGGAGGTGGAGGCGAGCTTCCGCGGTCCCCTGGTGCGCGCCGGGGCGCGCCTCCTCCTCCGCCGTCGCGCCGTCCTCGCCGAGCTGGCACCGCGCGTGGAGCGGGCATATGCGGAGATCTCCGGTCCGGGCGGACCGCGTGCGCGGATCGCTTATCATCCGGCGGCGAACGTGCACCTCGACGGTACCGAGAGCGACCTGGCCGAGCGCCTGGCCGAGGCACTCGAGGCGCGAACGGCGCGCGATCGAGAGCGCGGGTTCACGTCCGCCGGCCCGCACATGGACGACGCGACCTTCTCGCTCGACGACCACCTCGCCCGCTCTTTCGGCTCTCAGGGGCAGCAACGCGCTTTCGTCCTCGCCTTGAAGGTGGCCGAGATAGAAAATCTCAGATCCGTCCTGGGGAGGCCCCCCCTCCTGCTCCTGGACGACGTGTCCTCCGAGCTCGACCCGGAGAAGAACCGCTATCTTCTCGAGTACTTGGCACGGCTCCCGGGGCAGGCCTTCCTGACCGGCACCGACCGGCGGCTGCTCGACCGGGCGACGTCGCCGGACAGCGTCTTCTACACGGTCCTGGGCGGGGCCCTGACGCGCGACAATTAGGTCGTGATCGTCGGCACTTGGAGCATCACGGCGTCCCCACCTCGACCTTGCTGTCACCGCCTCCGTCTGCTATAAATGAATGGTCGTAAACTCCCAAAAAGCCTAGGGAAAAGACCGGCAGGAGGCAACCCCTGGAGACCGCCGAGAAGAGCCCGACCCCACCGAGCGGCAACGGAAACGGGGCAGATGCCTATGGCATCGACGCGATCAAAGTGCTGGAGGGCATGGAGGCGGTCCGCAAGCGGCCGCACATGTACATCGGCGACGTCGGCGAGCGGGGCCTCCATCATCTCGTCTACGAGGTCGTGGACAACTCGGTCGACGAGGCCATGGCTGGCCGCGCGAACGAGATCCACGTCACGATCCATTCCGGCAACTCGGTCACCGTGGTCGACAACGGCTCGGGTATCCCGGTCGGTCCGCACCCGACCGTCGAGGGGATGGACACCCTCGACGTGGTGATGACGAAGCTACACGCGGGCGGGAAGTTCGAGTCGAACGCCTATCAGGTCTCGGGCGGCCTTCACGGCGTCGGCGTCACCTGCGTGAATGCCCTCTCCGAGTGGCTGAAGGTGGAGGTCTACCGCGGCGGCAAGGTCTGGGCGCAGCGCTACGAGAAGGGGAAGCCGCAGGGCAAGGTGATCGCCATCGGCGAGACGCAGCGGCAGGGGACCAAGATAACCTTCCGCCCCGACTACTCGCTGTTCGAGGCGAAGGAGTTCAGCTTCGAGACGCTGGCTGGCCGCCTGCGCGAGCTCGCCTTCCTCAACGCCGGCCTCACCATCACCCTCGAGGACGAGCGCACCGGCAAGAAGCACGAGTTCCTGTTCAAGGACGGGATCCGTGAGTTCGTGCGCCACCTCAACAAGAACCGCGTGGCGCTCTTCGATCCGCCCATCTCGCTCAGGGCCGAGCTCGAGACCGACCGGGGCACGGCCACGATCGACATCGCCTTGCAGTGGAACGACGCCTACGACGAGAAGGTGTTCGCCTTCGCCAACAACATCCACAACCATGAGGGCGGGACGCACCTCATCGGCTTCAAGAGCGCGCTCACCCGCACCATCAACACCTACGGCCAGGCGAACAACCTCTTCAAGGATCTCAAGGACGAGCTCCCGAGCGGCGACGACATGCGCGAGGGCCTCGCTGCCGTCATCGCGCTCCGGCTGCCCGGGGCGAGCTTCGAGGGTCAGACGAAGACCAAGCTCTCGAACAGCGAGGCGAAGAGCATGGTCGAGAGCATGCTCAACGACCGGCTCGGCGCCTGGCTGCAGGAGAACCCGCCGCTCGCGAAGCGCGTCTGCGCCAAGGTGGCGGAGGCGGCGCGGGCTCGCATCGCCGCGCGCAAGGCCCGCGAGACGGTGCGTCGCAAGGGCGCGCTCGACAGCGCCTCGCTCCCCGGCAAGCTGGCCGACTGCCAGTCGCGCGACCCCCGCGAGTCGGAGTTGTTCATCGTCGAGGGCGACTCGGCAGGCGGCTCCGCCAAGCAGGGCCGCGACCGCCGAACGCAGGCGATCCTGCCGCTGCGGGGCAAGATCCTGAACGTGGAGAAGGCGCGCTTCGACAAGATGCTCTCCTCGGCCGAGATCGCCACCATGATCACGGCGCTGGGGACGGGCATCGGGCCGGAGGAGTACGACGTCTCCAAGATCCGCTACCACAAGGTCGTCATCATGACGGACGCTGACGTGGACGGGTCGCACATCCGGACGCTGCTCCTCACCTTCTTCTTCCGGCAGATGCCGGACGCCCTGGAGAAGGGCTACCTCTACATCGCCCAGCCGCCGCTCTACCGCGTGCAGAAGGGCAAGAAGGAGCGCTACCTCAAGGACCAGGAGGCGCTGGACGACTACCTGCTCTCGCAGGGGACGGAGAAGGCGAAGCTCACGGCCGGGACCGTCATCTCCGGCGCGGATCTGAAGAAGCTGGCGGCCGCCGCGATCACCTTCCGAGCGCTCCTGGAGAGGGTCGATCGGCGGCGGGACAGGCGCATCGTGGACGCCGCGATCCAGCTCGGCGACCTCGACCTCCGCCTGCTGAAGGAGCACGAGGCGCTGAAGGAGCAGCCGGAACGGATCTACGGCAGGGCCCAGAAGCTCTACCCGGAGCTCGACGTGCGGATGGCCAGGATCGAGCGCGACGTCGAGCACGACTGCGACGCGCTGGTCTTCGAGACGACGGTGGCCGGCGCGCCCCGCCAGACGCGGCTGGACTTCGATTACATCTCCGGCCCGGAGTGGGGTGAACTCTCGGAGTTGCACGCCAACGTGGCCCAGATCGGGCCCGGCCCCTACAAGCTCCAGACGGACGCGGGCGAGGAGGAGGTGGACGACGTCTTCGCCGCGGTGGAGGCGCTGAAGAAGGCGGCCGGCCAGGGCCAGACGATCCAGCGCTACAAGGGGCTGGGTGAGATGAACCCCGAGCAGCTCTGGGAGACGACCATGGATCCGGCGCGCCGCACCATGCTGCAGGTGCGCGTCGACGATACCGTCGAGGCCGACGAGGTCTTCAGCGTGCTCATGGGTGACGCCGTGGACCCCCGCCGCGACTTCATCGAGAAGCACGCCCTGGACGCTCAGAACCTGGACATCTAGGAGCAGGTCCCAAGACCCTCGCTACGCGCATGGGCTTCCGGACCTGCTCCAGGCCGACTCGTAGACCGACCCGGCCCGGCCTTTACTTGGGCGAGCGCCCTGCTACGCTGGTAGGTGTCAGCCGAGGGGATCGGGGCCGAGGCCCGGGTTTTCCGCGCATCACGATCCGGCCGTAGGAGGCTCGCCTTGGCTCGGGTTCCAACTGAGGCGTCGTCTAACGGCAGGACAGCGGACTTTGGATCCGCTTATGAAGGTTCGAATCCTTCCGCCTCAGCCAGACCTCAGGGCTCGCGCTCCGCAAAACACCGGTCAGAGGTGAAGCTTCCGCCCCTGCCGCCTCGCATCGTCCTGGTGGCGCTCGGGCCGATGGCGCGATCGCTCCTCGCCGAGGTCGGCGGCGCGCTCACCGCGGTGTACGGGCCGCCGGCGATCGCCGGGCCGTCTCAGCAGCGCCCCGACTACGCATTCAACCGGGACCGTCAACAATACCACTCGACCGCCATCCTCCGGCGGCTGCGGAATGCCGCGGAGGACGTCCCCATCCTCGGGCTCACCGCCGTAGACCTCTTCGTCCCGGAGGCTCCTTTCGTCTTCGGCGAGGCTGACCGCGAGGCCGGCGCCGCCGTCCTCTCGCTGTCGCGGCTCAGCCACGGAGCGGAGGGCAAGCCGGCCGACCCCGAGCAGCTCCTCAGGCGGGCCCGGATCGAGGGGCTCCGCCAGGTCGGGCACCTCCTCGGCCTGTCACAGTGCCCGGACCCGCACTGCGCCATGTCCCTCTCGCACAGGCCGTCGGACCTCGATCGCAAGACCGTTGGCCTGTGCGCTGCCTGCCGGGCCACCGTGCGGCCCGGCGTCACCTGACGAGCTCCTCGAAGCCCGATGGAACCTCTATGCCAGAGGGGCCGAGCGAGCTGCGGCGCCTGCTGCGGTCTCTACAACCTCCGCGACTTCTCGCGCCGTGCGGTGCGCCCACTCCTCGCCCGGCGCACGGCGGCGCTGCGCAGCACCGCGCGCACACCAGAGGCGTACCGCGCGGTGGCGGCGCGGCTGTCCGAGGGCGCTGCCCAGCCGCTCTTCCCTTCGGTGAGAGTCTGTCCGTTCCTCGGGTTCCTCGACGCCGACGAGACCCGGGTCGGGTGCCTCGCCCACCCGCTCGTCACGGGCGGGCCCGACCTTCGCGACTTCGGCGCCTACGACGCGCGGATCTGCGAGGCCTTCTTCTGCCCCAGCCACTCGTGGGTCTCGGAGGACGAGGCGGACATCGCCGCAGCGATCTGCTCCAGCGATCCATACCTCTATGGCCTGGTGGTGACCGACGTCCCGTTCCTGCGCGCGGCGCTCGACGGCCTCGCCAGGCTCACGGGCGCCAGGGTGGGGCGGCGCCACCTGTGCGACGCTCGCTTCAACCATGCGCTGAGGAGGCTCCTCGCCTTGAAGGAGGACCTGGCGCCGGGCTCGGAGGGCCTCTTCGGCGCCTTCACGCCTGCGCCTGGGGGTATCGGGGGCGGCGCCCCCGATGTCGATGCTGGCGAAGCCTGCTCGGTCGACCCGGAGGCCCCGCCGTACGACGCGATCCTGAGCTGCGTG
>Ga0209342_10007367_pt1 | contig 11085 bp, 19 predicted proteins | sample RifCSP16_2_FD_184023 | JGI IMG/M metagenome (GOLD analysis project Ga0209342, IMG submission 184023) | Soil microbial communities from Rifle, Colorado - Rifle CSP2_sed 16_2 (SPAdes) (version 2) | ecosystem: Environmental > Terrestrial > Deep subsurface > Rock core/Sediment | place: Rifle... | reverse complement strand
TGACCTACAACTGCGAAAACAGTTGCCGTTCCGAGTCGCTGCTGCACATATTTATGCGGCGCAGGTAGGCGTTGATAGATGCCTGCGTCATCAGTAGACTATATGACTCGACTGTGGGCAGCGCAATGCCGAACTCGACTACGCTGTCGCGTTCGTGCAATGTGGATGCTGGAGTCGCCTCCCAGGCTGTGACGTTCAGCAACTTGGTGTAAGTGCCGCAAGGCAGATTGACCACCTCGATAATTGCGGAGGAGTCGATGAGCGTTCCGCCACGTGCTGCGTTGTCTAACGCCGATAGGTCTGCCTGTGGATTCTGGATGCGCTGCCAGCATGTGTAACGTTTCCACTCTTGGTCAACCCTCACTAATCCAGTGACCGGCAGATTGTCGATGCCACCATTCAGCCAGATAGAAGGCGCACTGGTGTCGTAGTCGTCTGCCAGCGTATAGGGGACATGGGGAACGGAAGGTGAGCTAACCCAGCGGCTGACGCGTATCGGTCCAGTGTACGTGCGTGGCTGTATCTCGATGCCCGTGTAGGTCTTCTTCCACCAGCTTAGCTGTCGGTAATGGCCATCCGTTAGCTGATACTCTAGCGTCGCGTCCGGACTGATACAGCCGCTATTCTCCACGTTGCGCCCATTGGTGAATGTCACAACATCGGAGAAGCAGGAACGCAAGTACTTGCTCAGCACAGACAACGCAGAGTTGAGGGCGTCAATCAAGTCAGACTGGGGCAACGTGTTGGCCCCCAACACCGCATCCAAATTAACCAGCAAGCTGGTCGGCGTATAAGCCAGTGGCGGCGTACACATCCTAGACCTCCACTAAATGCACGCTCATGGTGGCAGCAGTCACGCTACCAGCAGCAGCAGCCGTAGCGAAGGCAGCAGAGATGGCCTGCCCCGCCGTCACATAAACGGTTGCGGCAATACTGCCCCGAATCGTGGTGACGAATTTCGTGAGAACTTCCGTCAACACAACCGTGGTGGCAATGCGAATGCCTACCAGAGCCGGACCATCACCACTTATCTCGCCAGTGACAATCACCTGATACAGGCCAGTGACGGGAGCTAACACCTCGAATAGACCAGGAGTAATCTGATCGTCGCAGCGCGACAACGTAACGGTCGCCGTCTCCAAATTCATAGTTGACCAGGCAATGGCAGCCTCGTCCGTTGTCTGCGTCAGAACAATATCCGCATCAGAGAACTCCAGCAGCACGTTGGCTGGCGGCGTAGCGACCGTCTCCGCTGTAGCAAACCAATCACATGCCTGCGTATCCATGCGCAGCTTCTGGTACATAGTGCGATACGTACCGCACTGAGCACCAGTCGTATCCTCTACAATCACGATGCTACCAATCGGAGCGGCGCTGTATGGATAGGCTGCCGGATCGAAAGCGCTGGTCACGAAGTACAGGGGTAGGTTGCCCACCGGCACCCAAGGCGACTGGCTAGGTATCGTACAGTCACTGTTGCGAATCGTCTTACGCCACAAGATGGATACAGTGGATGTGACGATGCCACCGACATAAGTCTTGACAAGTGAGTTGTACAGACTACCTGGCGACATGGACACCAACGGCTCAATAGCGTAATCGACAGCAGGGTCTAGAACGCCAGTCACAATATCAATCTCATCTGCACTGAGCAGACTAAAAACAACAGCCGATGGTACTTTCACACCTCACCTCTTTCGTAAGCCAACTCATAGATTGCGGAGACGACACCGGCGAGGGCCAGCACCACTACTGTCTGTCTCCCTACGTAGGGAATGTTGAATGCCGTGACGACAAGTACGCTCGCCCAAAACGCCGTACACCGATAACACGCAAGCATAGCACATAGAAAGTCGGATTCACACAGTAGCTGCCGCAGTGGCGCTGCGATGGCACCGGCGTGCAGCACATACGTCACATAGAGAGTGGCGAACACCATGAGGATTAACAGAACGAAATCGTTAATCACCAGGACACCACCACACAAATGCCGCCACCGCCATTGCCACCCGCACCAGACGGATTATTCAGGTAGCCACCGCCTCCGCCACCGCCACCACCGGCACCGATAGCGCCATTGCCACCAAGACCACCAGTCTGGCCACCACCACCGCCAGCGCCGCCAGTTCCACCAAGCGGTGATGAAGGCGCACCGGAAAGATTCGTACCAGATTCGCCCGTGCCACCTGTGGCACCGCTGATGCCTCTATCTCCACCCTGCGGCGGTGTCTCGCCATAACGGGTGATGGGTAAGCCACCATCGCCGCCATAAGCACCAGTGTTGGCGGAAGCCACCGCACCGCCACCACCGCCGCCTGCAGTTCTGAATGTCTGCGGATTCGGTGCGTTGCCATCTCCCTGCGGGCCATTGTAGCCGCCTGCGCTACCAACAAACATACCAGCACCACCAGCGCCACCGGCTTTAGCGATGCTGACACTGGCGTCGCCGCCCAACCCAGGCCCGCCACCACCTACAGTGATGAAGGCACCAAAGCTGGTTGCACCACCTGCCGCACCATTGTTGCCGTTGGTGTCAGTGTTGACAGCCGCCCCGCCAGCACCACCAGCGCCTACAGTAACGGCCACGCTGGATGCCAGTTCGGCCAGGGCGACAGTAAATTCGCTGAAACCACCGCCACCACCACCAGAACCGCCATTGCGAACACCAGCAGCAGCGGTGCGACGACCGCTACCACCACCACCGCCAGCACCGATGATAGCAATATAGGCGTGCGTCTTGTTGGCAGGCTTAGTCCACGTGCCATTGCCAGTGAATACTTGGATGTCCGGATTGCTCGCCCCTGTATGGGTATGGGCGAGAACGGCATATCCAGCCCCTATTTCCGTCTCGGTGTAGTAGCGGTCGTCATGCGTATGTCCCACGGCAGAGTAGACGCCAGTATGTCCGTGTGATACACCTGCATACAGCGCGCCGGATTCGGTCTCCGTAAAGTAACGGTCGTCATGTGTGTGGGATAGCGCCGCATAGGTGGCCGTATGCGTGTGCGCCAGTACACTGTACAACGCATCTGCGGCAGCCTGGGTCAGATAACTATGTGTATGGGCCAACAGAGAATAACGGGCATCACCGCGTGTGTCGTTGTGGTACTGCGTCAACCAATCAGCCGTAGCTCCTGTGATGTCGGCCACGGGATGCGTATGTCCCAGAACGCTATAGGCTGCATTGTGATTATGCGCTAACGGCGAATAGAGTGCGTCTGCCTCTGCCTGGGTGAGGAAGCCTGCTCCACCCTCCACCGTGCCAGGAATCCACAGTGATGTAGCGTTGTTCCACATCAGCACCTGGCCATCAGTTGGAGTCGGAACATTGACATCCGACAATGCATCCAGTGTATGCGCGTGACTTGTCAGCGAATATGTGCTGTGCGTGTGGCTAGTGAGGGATACACCAGATAGCGCAGTGCCTTGCAGCGTGCTGGCGTTGATGCCTGCGTCATTCGTATCGACAGTCAACAGGCGCGTTAGCACACTCGCCGCCGTGTAGTCAGTAGTGAGTAGATATTGGCTGTGCGTGTGGACGCCGCCCTCGCCGCCTGCACCACCAGTGAATGGTATCCACTTGCCCAGGGCCACACTCCAGGTCAGAACATCGCCATCCTGGACAGGTCCTTCGACCAACACATCACTATGTTGAACTAACGGCGTCTTTATCCTGAACAGGTTCACCGGCTACTTCTCCTCCCCCGACTTCCCCGTTGGTGGAAGACTCAGGGTATGTTTCCTCTTGTCCGAATATCTCACCACGAGACAATCCAGGTGCGGCTGCATCCACAAACATCTTCTTTAGGGCCTGGGCATAGCCCAGCGTCGCCTGCGCTTGTAGGATGTAGCTGTCGAGTTTAGCAAGCTCTGTCGCCATATGCCCACGATTGTGTTGCATGTTGTGCAGGTCGTCTTCCATCTGCTTGATATGCCCAGTAACGATTTCGATTGGTGTTTCTGTCGAATTATCCATACTCTCCTCTTATGTCCAGTTTTCGGCGGCAGTATAGGCATCCACCGCCGATATGTCGATTGCCTTTTGCCGTTTCAATAGGGCATGTTGTTCGCGCACGTACTTGACTAAATCTGCCACAAACCAATCCAGCTTCTCTTGCGGAGTACCGTTGGCTGGCCCGCCCTTCGCCTCGATATAGCCAGAAATGATAGCATTGGCATTAGCATTGGTAGCTGTCTTTGTGCTGGTTATTGCGCCTACCGTCATCGTGAGTGTGGCCATGAACATTCCTCACAGAGAGACAAGATTTACATATTTCCACGTATTCGTAGCGACACAAACGTAAATTCTGTTTGTATCCCAACAGATATCGCCTGCATTGCCCGCCGCGGTAGGGCCGGATGGCGTACGCGTTGTACGTAGACGAATCGTGTCACCAGCTACGTCGAGTGACGCTGTTGGGTCTACTGTACCTACACCTGTTTTACCGTCTTGCAAGACGGTGAGCGCCGCCTTGTTAGAGCCTCCGTTGTACACGTCAAGATTAAAGGCATGAGCCACGCTACTGCGTAACGCCCAGTAGCCACCATCCCCGATGAAAGCTGCGTTTGTCTCTCCAGGCGACCCGCTAAACACGGTGTCCGTGCCGGCAACTTCGGCGAAGATCGATCCGGCAACCGTCAACTTGCCGGGGTAGGCCCCGGTGTAGCCAATCTTGACCTTACCGTCACCTAACACAACAAGGCGTCCCGTCCCGCCAGAAGCACCAGACCCTACCCACAACGGAATGTCGCTTGATGTAGTTCCCGAAGTGGTTGCAAGAAGCGCGAAACTGTTTCCACTGGCAGGAATAGACTTGATGTTGGCTGCCCAGTTGTTCCCAGTTGACCACCACGCCAACCCATCTGCGGCGATGTTATCGTCTGCCGCAGCGACATTGGATAGCCGAGAGATGGGCGCTCCCGTGCCGACGCCGACGTTGCCACCAGTCAGTATATGAAATCTATCATTTAAGGTAATGGCATTACCCGCAACCCCAGATGCAGCAGTGTAAATGACGAACTCACCAGAGGCATCGTCTCCTACCGTCACGACGTTCGCGTAACCATTGGCTACGTATTTCCACCCCGCATTGTAATAGGCGTTTGCTGCGACGTTCGCGCCGTTACCGCCAAACAGCAGACGGTCGCCAGTGGGCGTGGTGAGGTCTAATAGCTGCAACGGACTTGCGGTGGCGAGGCCGACGTTGCCGTCCAAGAAGGAATAAATCATCTTGGCCGGCGCATCTACATCGTACTGTACTGTGAAGCCGTTGGAGAACCCCGTTTCGCCCACGCGAAACAGTAGTCGGTCTGCGCCCGCCGCGCCAAGTACATCCATGTAGTAAGCGGGCGCGCCACCAAAGCCTACTAGCCCGGTGAATGTCGCACCTGCCAGTGCCGCATAGACGCTATCGTGATTATGGGCGAGCGGGCTATACACACCAGAATAATCATGCGTGTGGTCGCTATAGGTGAGTTTCTTCCAGGTGCTCATGTTCTTCCTTCGGTCGAACAAGGCGTATTGCTATGCAATCTCACACGCCCACTCTTTCTCTGGCCTGCTCAATCGTCTGAGCACGCAAGATTTCCAACACCAGCAATACTTGCGTCAACGGAACCTGTGCGCTAGAGATGTAGGTCACGAACTGCAAGTACAAATTCTGCGTGTCCTCTTCTAGCTTGGCCATGTAGGCGCGCTCATACTCAGCCAGGATAGCCATTTGCTTTTCCTGCTGGCGAATGATTTCAGCTTCGTTTAACTCTATACCGCTGTGCATATGTAGACAGCCAGTTCGTCAACCTGAAAAGCTAGCTTGCCTACTACAGCAGTAAGCGCGGCGAGCGCTGTTGCATCAGCCACCTGGTGGATGACAAAGTTGGTGGCCTGCTGTCCGCTGAACGGTACGGCTGCATTGGGCACAGTGAACTCATTCAGCCGCAGCGTGTCGCTGCCACCCGTCTTGTGGCTGGTGGCGTGTGCTGCTGGCGCAGGCGCGGCCCAAATCAGACCAGTCGTTTCACCGCTGGCTGCAACCAAAGCAAGTCCGTTTGCACCTACAGCTAGACCAGCAAAGGCACCAACACCCGTACCGGCCAACAACATGCCCTTGGCAGTGAAGTCTGCGGCATCTACTACATCGTCAGCGTAGGCAAGTTTCTTCCAGGTCATGATCAAATCCTCACAGTCAAGTGGTAAAAACCATCACGGCCTTTTCGGCCGAACTATAAAACATAGCTCCCTCGGTCTCGACCAGGGAGCTTAATGCTGGCGTAAGCACGATGCCCTTTAGCTCCAGCGGCTCTGACTTCACTTCCCATGCACCAGTCGAGGCATTATAGCGAACGATGTCGCCCGTTAACGTTCCCGCTGGCAGTGCTATGCCGGATGGAGACTTAACAATCCACTTGGATGTCGCAGCATTCCAGGCCACCAGGTCATTGTTGTTGACGCTGACAGGTGGCGTTACATCAAAGTGGTCGAGGTAGCGAGTGCGCTGTTTCTTGATTTCCACGTTACTAGACCCACACGATCAGCAACGTTCCTGTTACGCTAGCGACGACAATCTCTCCGTAACGAGCAGGCCCCATCGGTGGAGCGGAAATCGAGTAGCCTTCCTGTACGGTGGCTCCATTGACGGTGCACGTGCCTGTCATCACTAGTATAGACCAATGCGCCGTGCCAGCAGGAATAGTATAGTTGCCAGTCACATTGACGATGGTGATTGGTCGTATGTACTCGTTTCCAAAGAGCGAGTATTCGCCCTCGCCTGGAGCACAGTTTAGTTGAGGTAGCAAACTAGCTTGTGGGCTAGTGTTGACGGCTGTAGGCAACTTATCACTTATCTCCTGTTACGTCCTGGTCGATTTCCTTACCGACCGAAACGTTCGTGCTGTCTCTTACATCTGCCACAATAGCATCACCGCGGGCGTTGATTGTAATGCCGCCACGACGCACATCGCCATCGATTTCTGGCACGTAGCCGCCTTCCGCACTCGTCACCATTAACTCGATATTGTGCAACATGCGGTTTTTGTTTTGCTCTGCACGTCGCGCCTCTTTATCCCAGTAATCTCTGCTCTCATTGATGCTCTCTGCCAGAATCGCCAACTCGAAGCAGGCGGTGATATATAATTCGATGCCACGTCTCAGTCCAGTGTGTAGGCGACTGAGACGCTCCGGCGTCGGCATCACAACTTGCTACAGTCGATGGTGGTGAATTCCGTCACAGAGGTAACGGATTCCCCTCCCTGAATCGTCGCCACCACCACCCGCTTGTAGGTGCCTTCCGGCAACACCGGAACATCCCACGAGAATATGGCGATAATTGTTCGCATCCCCTCGACCGCCAGATCGATTACCGGAGGCACAGGATAATACACGTTGCCAGACGATTCGTAGATGGTGATAACAACTCGCACTGTGCCAGAAACATTGACAACAATCTGGTTCTCTTGCTCTATCCTCACCCCAGCGCACACCGGGGATTCAATCCTCTGAATCGGAGCCATCACCTGAATGAAGCGATTTGGTCCCCGAAAGCTAACGGTCAGAACTCCACCTACAAGACCAGTTAGCAAGCAGACGAGCGCCACCATACCCACTGTCCAACGGTTTATGCCGCTGAACGTAGAAGGGGGATTAGTAGCACTAAGAGCGACAAGCATAGAATCAATAGGATCGCCACTGAGAATAGCAGCAGAGCTATCTTCAGTCTCTGCGCTTGCTGTTCGAGTTGCATCGATCTGAGGAGTGTCAGTAGTCCTGTTTGCGCCCACTTCTCATCCCCCCAGACAAAACTTTCCAGCTTGCCAATTCGTTCCTGCAAGTCGCGCACATCGTCGTATATGTTGTCTGCCACATAGCAATCCTACACCATAGACTTAGTGACCGGAAAGCCAATCCGCAATGTCTTGTGCACTATAACCGAGATACACCAGGCCAAGGACAAGAGCAACCAAAGCGACGGCCAGCGCCACTCTGGTTGCTGTATTAGCCCCAATCCACAATTGCAGGAACCAGCTCATTAGTTCTCCAGAACCGCGTTCACATCCGTCTGTGACGAGCCAGTGCCGGTCTGCACCAACTGGAAGCGTGCAAACTGACCCACCAGCGCGGGCGTCAAGAACCCGTTCTCATCGGCTGTCACATCCGTCACCACCGTAGTGGTCCGCCACACAACACGGTCATTGCTCTCTTGCAGGTTGAGAGTAACAGTCACGGTGCCAGTTACGTCGATAACGTACTGTACTTCGCTAGAGTCAAACTGAGCAATATTCGCCCGCGAACTCAGTAGTGTCGTTTCTGTCACGGCGTCCTGATGCTGAAAAAACACAGCGTAGACATTGGGCGCAACGTATGACACTGCGGCTGGTGCAGCCTCCGCCTGTGGGACGCGCACTACTCCTACTAGCAGAGCGATAGCCGCTACGAAAATGCCCACGACCAGGAACTTGATATTGTTTCTCACTGTAGTTCTCCTGTATTCATCTGTGGCAGGAACAGATGGTATGTCAGTCCTGCCGGTTCTGCGACTTCCTCCAACCCTGTCGCCTGCCCTATGTCGGGAATAGACGATTCGACGGTTGGTGGCTCCGGTATCGGATCGATTGAGTTGCTTTCGGCTAGAGCCGTGATAGGCACTGCCACCAGCAACAAGACAACGACTAGCATGGCAGCAATGTCAGTCACGACATCCTCCTTACGGCGCTCCAGGCGCTACGCTTACACGCCTGTAGGCCGCCTGACGTTCATCCTCGACGGACTCGTTGAGAGACGCGACCTCTTCGTCCGACATCGGAAAGAGCATGGGAGCAGAGGCTGGCCCCGCGCCCGTAAAGCTGCCATCTGTGTTGACAAGAATGACGCGCACCGCCCAGACGATATTGCCTTCGCTATCCTGTAGAGGAACTAACGCTCTATTCACTTGCCCCTCCTCTTCTGCTTAGCGGTCGGAGCGATGTCCTGGGATGTGATGATGCCCTGATGTCTCGCTGCAATCGCCAGTCGCACTTCTTCTTGCGCTGACGCCACCTTGGGTGCTGGCGCAAGTGGAGCAGAGCGCGTCTCATTGGCCTTTCCAAGTTGGCGCTTGCGCGCTTTGGCTTGAGCTGCGGCCACCCGCGCGAGGCGCTCTTTTTCTTCCACCACCTGCTTGGCCACCTGCTCCTCTGCTGGAATGTCGCCGCTTCGCAGTGCAGTGCTTGTGATTGTCGCCATCTTAGCCTCCAAACTGGCTGGCGAAGGCACCGACTACTGCATCGCGTTCGACAACAGCCCCGAAGGAAGCTGCATAGTAGCCAATCTTGCCTACCGTGGTTGTCTCGTCACGCAGCCACACCTTTACTGGCTCCAGTGCAGTTTCCACTTCGTCGGCCAGATTGGCCGTCTGAATTAGAAGGCTCCCACGTGCGATGCCACGCAGAAGCTCCTGCATGTCTACATCAGTCGGGTCGAAATTGACCGTGTAGAGAGTGGGAATATAGGCCGGAACCGGACGAGAGAGCTGATTGATTACTGGTACTGTCATTGCTGTCTCCTATGGCCAAAGGGGCTGCGTATGCAGCCCCCCTCAGACCGTGATTAAGCCTGTACTTCTCCAGGCCACAAGGTGTCCGCGACGACCGGCTCAGTGTACTCGGTGAAGCTGTTGAGGCTGTCGTTGCCGACGAGGCTGCTGTACTGCACTTGTGCGTGATGGCTTGGGCAAGCCACAGCCATCGTAAAGTAGCCCGTCACCTGCCACTTATGGACAAGCGTCGTGTCGGGAACCATGAGCTCCTCCTCCGAGAAACCCCAGCCCTCGACCATACCCACTTCCGCAGTGTCGAGAACAAACATCTCTCCCTTACGCAGGGAACGATGCATAACGAAATCGAGGCTGCCGAAGTCAGTGACGATCTTGTCGATAATGACGCCGTACTCACTGGACGTACGCCCGTCAGTCATATTGCGCTGCTGCGCCCAGGCGCTAACCATGCGCTTTACATCTGGCGAGCAGATACAGGTGTCGAACTGCGACCCCTTGTTGTACAACAGTTGCAGAACATCCGACACGTTCTCGTATGACGGCAACTGATAGACCAGCTTGTTGATGGGGAAGCTGGCAATGCCACCCATCGTGGAGGGCAAACCGAGTTCCGGGTTGCCACGGAAGGGCATACCATAGAGAGCCTGGCGTTCCAACTGCATTGGCAGGAACCCAGAGACGCTCTTGCTGCCTACCGTGCCACCCATGACCCTACGAATCATCTCTTCGTAGTTGCCGGTGTCCACGAGATAGTTGGTGTTCTTCATCATGCGTTCGGCCAAAGTCGTACGACCCCACCCGGCATGAAAGAGCTGGTAGTAGTTCTTGTTGAACGTGGGGACCACAGTGCGGGTGCCAACCCACGTCTGGTCTTCCACGCCTGCCGACGCCTGAATGTAAATCGGCCAGTTGTCAGCATAGGCATAAACCGGACTGCCACCCCATCCACGCACGACCGTGATGGTCTTCAGCGTGTTGTCCACCGCTGTGATCAGCAACTGCTCGCGACGTGGTACAGCAGTGGCCGTAATGCTGGCTGTCGGAAGTGGCAGCTCGATCAAGAGATTGGGATGGAACTTTGTCGGGTCTGCTACATCGTACGTTTCCTGCGCGTAGACGGCCAGACCATCCACGTCGTCACCCGTCGTGGTGGGCAGCAGGACTGCTTCGGTGAAGGAGTCGGTCATCGGCGTCTCGCCAGTGTTGCCCCATTCGACGTAGGTGTCAGTCTTCACCGGGAACTTAAATTTGCCCTGGGCGCTGTTCGTGCCACCCAAGAGGGCAATCAAAACGATCTGACTTGAATCGCACATCCAAAGGCGTTCGCTTACTGGGCGAATACGCAGCGACCGCATTCGGTCGTAGCCTTCGGTTACGATTCGGTCTTTCAATGTGCTGAGTGTGCTTGGCATCCTATACTCCCTGGGGTATGACTTACCCCTACGAATTACTTCTTCTTGCTGGTGCGCTTACGCTTCGGCGCATATGCCTTTGTCTTCATCATGTCTTCCATCGCCTTGGCGTGTGCTGCTGGCGACATCATAGCGTGAGACATCGG